>OFFJ01002306.1_pt1 | contig 12346 bp, 10 predicted proteins | sample 1521261 | NCBI WGS metagenome assembly OFFJ01 (sample SAMEA3504122, study PRJEB24116) | mouse gut metagenome | biome: mouse gut; feature: mouse-associated habitat; material: faeces | place: Denmark | collected 2011 | reverse complement strand
CAAATTGGTCGCCGTTCACATAAGATGTGGTCTGGTTGTAGAGAAGACCGTTGCCGCCCTTGGAGTCTTTTGCATAGAGGTATTTGCCGCTGTTGGCATATACGGTGATAGTACCGTTGATAGTACCGCTGGCTTTACCTGATTCAAAGAATTCTGCGAAAGATTCGATGGCTTTTTCGTAGGTGCATTCTTTTGTTGCAACTTCGCTGACGTTTTCACCGCTGTTTCGGTGATTGCAAAAGGAGCGTCGTAGAGAGTGGAAGCGTCAGAAGGTGTTGTGCCGTCGAGGGTATAGTAGATGGAAGCACCTTCTGTTGCGCAGCTCATAGAAACCACATTGTTGCTGCAAGAAATTACAGGTTTTGCAACTGCATTGGGATCTACATCGCCTGTTTGTCCATAATAGCGAACAGCATCTAATGCGAGCCATCCATTGTTGTTGGCTTTTTGCAAATCAATGCTGAGTCTGTAATATTGGTTCGCTTTAGGACTCGTGATTGCGAATTCTAATGTTTTGCTTTGGCTTGCAGAAGAAGGAAGGTCGGCATTTTCGGCAACTACATAAGAGTCTGCATTATCAAAAGTTTCATTGTCGCTCACATAGAGGGTAATGTTGTTGATTTTGTCGCTTGTTCCTCTCTTTATCGTATAGACATCAAACTCAATTTTATCTATAGAAGCTGCTATAGCAAAATCGGTGCTGAAAGTTGCGACATATGCGCCAGTAGTATTACTCTTATTGCCGCAGCGCATTGGATGTGCTTCCCAATTAGTGGCGTTGTTATTGTTGCTGAAGCCTTTTGCGGTCCAGGTGTTACCGTTATCACCGCTAACAGTAATGGATGTGTTGTATTGGTTGGTTGCAGCAATGTCGGGGTGGCGGATCTCCGAGCCGCCCAACCGGCTCATCCCCAAAATGGCAATCTCCTGCCAGGTGTCATATTCGTCTCATATTTACCCTATCTGTAGGGACTATTTCGCGTCCGGGTGAGCGCATGAATTAAAAGATCAGCGGCAAGCCGATCCGATACCGGGAGCTTGCCGCTGTTAAGTTATTTGATTGGTGTCGATAAGGACGTATTATTTCTTGGCTGCGTCAGCTTTGGCGCGTTCGAGATAGTTCTCGATGTTGGTGTTGATGCTCACGCCATATTCGGGATATTTCGTTGTGATCTGCTCATAGAGCTCAGCTTCGGCGGAGTAGTTCTTGAGATGACGCTGAACGGTTGCCTCTTTCATCATGGCGTAGGGTGCTACCATGGGGTTTTCGTCGCTCAGGTCGGCAGCTTTGCTGAAGCATTCGATGGCTTCGGGGAACTTGTCGAGGTTCACGTAGCAGTCGCCTTTGAGACATTCGCTGAGGGCAGCAATGATAGCGTCCTTCTTGTCATAGTCGTTAAGATAGGTGAGAGCCTTGTTGTAGTCGCCTTTCTTGAATTCGTAGATGGCCGACATGAGTTTGGCATTGTTGCCGCCGTCGTGGCTGCGTGTGGCTGCTTCCTCAAATGCCTTGGTCACGGCATCAAGCTGCTGTGCGGTGGCTGCTGAATCGAGCATGGGAGCCGACATCTCATAGTTGGCGGCCATATTGCTTGCGAGGCCGTACTGGGTGTCGGCAGCGTTGCGCGACGGACGCAGGTAAGCGTAGATGAACAGCAGGGTTGCGATAACTACTACAGCTACTGCGATGCACGCCCACATGATAAGTTTCTTGTTGTTCTGCACTCTCTGCTCTGCTTTGGTCAGGGAGTCGTTGATATCATCGATTGCAGTGCGTGATTCGGGTTGTTCTTTCTGTGACATGATATTGTTTTGTTTTTTCTTTTTCGTTTTAAATTGTCTGTGCCTGTGGCGAGGCTATTTTATGTGACATGCAAAATTAATAGATATTCCCCGATAATAAAAATTTTTGGCGGAAATATTGCTTGCTCGCCGCGATATGGTTATTTTTGTGGCTGTAAAGAACTGATTAAACCCAACAGAAATCCATGTCGGAAGAAGAAAAGAAACAGAATGTGGTGGTGACCATAGGCCGGCAGTTCGGCAGCGGTGGGCGCGAGCTTGGCCGTAAGCTGGCCGATCGGCTCGGTGCCCGGTATTATGACAAAGAGTTGCTCCGCGAGGCTGCGCGCCGTGCCGGAATGAGCGAAGAGTTTTTCGAACGCCGCGACGAGCGTTTCCCGTCGTTCATAAACGGGGTGTTCTCCTTTGCATTCGGCTATAATTCGGTCAATTGCTACAGTGGGTCTACTTCGATCAGCGACGACAGCATCTATCGGGCGCAGAGCGATTTCATCCATTCGCTGGCCGACGGCGAGGATTGTGTGATTGTTGGTCGCACGGCCGACTATGTGCTGCGCGATCATCCGAGAGTGGTCAACGTATTCGTGCATGCTCCGGAGGATGTCTGCGTGGAGCGTATCATGCGCCGTGGCGAGCCCGACATGCCCACTCCCGAAAAGGCAAAAGCAAAAGCGCGCCGCATCAACAAGCTACGCGCCAATTACTATAATTTCTATACCGACAAGACCTGGGGAGCAGCGTCGAGCTATGATCTGACGTTCGACACGTCGAAACTCCCTATGGACGATATCGTGGAGATGATCGTGGAGTATATCAGCCGTCGTTTTCCGCGTCAGTGATCAGGAGTTTTCCTGCTGGATTTCCTTTTGGGAGTCGGTGGTTTTGGCCGTGTGGGCTGTCAGCTTCTTGTTGTAGGAGCGGATGGCCAGACGCTGGATAGTGGCATTGATGGCCGAGACCACGAGCAGGATACCGGTGATCAGCGTGACGGTGGAGTTGATTGTCTTGACTGGGGTCACGAGGATCAGCAGTCCGGCAATGATGAACAGCGATGGCACGATGTAGAACTGCCACGGAAGCGATGCCGGGCGCATGGCGTAGACCACGCCCACTATCTGATAGATGCCATAGAGGATTAGTATAGCTGCGAACACGTAGCAGAGCAATCCGACGAAAAAGCCGGGAGCTATTAGCATCCACAGACCAAGCAGGATGGTGCAGACGGAAACGATCAGCAGCGACGTGGTGGCCGAACCATGGTTTGTAGTGATTCCGCTGCGTTTGCGGCCGTCGGTCTCGATCTCTGTTTCGGTCACGGTCACCGTCCGGTTGCCTTGATGATTGCCGGCCGATTCGATCAGCACATACAGTCCGGGCAGTACGAGGCAGAGTCCCAGGGCGCGTACGAGCCATGAGAAAAGATCCGCTTCCTTATAGCATACGATGAAAAAAATGCCGACAATACCGGTGATGATGATTGTCAGCCAGTTGTTGAATCTGTTGTTCATGACGGTTATGAGTTTGTGTTTCTGAGGTTATAACGCTTGAACACCGCAAATGGATGCGGCCACGGCGAATCCTGCGCAATAAAACAGCATCAGCATGGAGGTGGCGGCCAGCAGAGGTGTGAGGGCATGGCCTTTTCTATGGGGCATCACACTCCATATTCCGCAGTGGGCAGCGAGATAGACCACGGGAATTGCCATGCCCAAGGGCTCCATTTTGACCCATAGAGGAAGCATAAGCCCCACGGCTATAAGCCCGTTGAGCATATAGAGCAGACGCACGGCACGCCGGCCGAGGATCACGGCGAGTGTCCGTTTGTTGACCTTGGCGTCGTCGTCGGCATCGCGATAGTTATTGATGATCAATACGTTGGCTCCCATGAGCCCCACGGCTATTCCGCTAAGCCATACCGCGGTAGGCCACGCGAGCGTTTGCACGTAATAGGTCAGTGTCACAGGCACTATGCCGAAGAATGCTATGACGGCCACTTCGCCCAACCCGTGGCGCGACAGCGGATACGGGCCGGTGCTGTAGGCCATGGCCCCGAGGGCTATGACAATGCCTATGGGCAGCAGGATCCATCCGCCGAAAGCTATCAGCAAGCAGCCTATGGCGCATGCGGTGCCAAGAGTCAGATATGTGGCGGTCAGCATCGCACGGGGGGATATGTCTCCTTCTGTCACTCCCCGTCGCGGTCCCTCACGCCCGGGAGCGTCGAGGCCGTCGCGGTAGTCATAATATTCATTGGCAAAGTTGGAGGCTATCTGTGCTGCGACGGCAAACAGCAGGCAGAGTAGCGAGGGTATGATGCGGAAGCCCCCCGACATGAGGGCGAGTCCGCAGGCCATCACTACTCCTGCCACCGACACCGGCAGTGTGCGCAGACGCATGGCTTCGATCCAGAAGGATAGTTTTTTCCGGTTCATTTCTGTGGGGTGTTCGATATGTTGAAACATGTGCGTATGGCTTCGGTTATCATCTCAGCCTCGCGGCTGTTGCCACGGAGGATGGCGAGGATCTTGGCTATATATTCCTCTTTGCTCTTCAGGCCGCAGAGACCGGCCACGTTGCTTCCCGGCAGCATCGATTTCTGATTGTAGACGCGCAGTATGCCGGCATAGTCGCCCTCTTTCTTATAGCCGTTGAACTGATGCAGGAAATCCTTGTAGAGTCCGCGTGGGTTCATGTCTATGAACAGTTGCTGGATATGCTCCTCAAGCATCCCGACGGATGTGAACCGGCCGTCGATGCGGTATTCAACGGTGCGTTTCACGCGGTGGCGTGTGTGGAGAAGCGCCTGGGCCTGCATGTCGTGGGAAAACTGCTGGATCACGGAGCGTTTCACTCGTCCGAACACTCGGTCGGGATCTTTATGGCAGTAGGAGGCAACGGCGCGAACCACATCCTCAAGCATCAGTATGTTTTCAACTTCGGCCACCTCCGGCACCATGATTCGCTTCCCTCTCAGATACTCAACCTCTTTCTGGTCGCGGCGGTCGCGGTCAACGATCCCGAAGGAGTCCATCTGGTGGAATGAGTTGAGCGAGTTGAATGTGCGCGTGGCTTCGATCACTTTGTTGCAGCTTCCGAGTGGCTTGACGGTGAAATCTTTGAATATGAGCGAATATAGCTTGGCATCAATAGAGTGGCGGCCATCCCCCTCGATGAACAGCACCGGTTTGCGTGCGCCAAGGATCGCGGCATAGATCTCGTCGGAAATAGCCGTGTCGGGGGGCAGGATGGCATAGTCCCATGTCGCGGCCGAGGGGTCGTAGCTGCGTACCCACACGGTGGCGGCATCAGAGCGTGTGGCGGCGAAGTCGAGATCGTGGGTCGTGTAGACGAATGTGCAGTCGGGACGCAGCAGCTCTATGCGGTTCCAAACCGATTGCATGATTGTGGGGTGGAGAAACATCTCCGGGCTATCCACCAGAACAACGGAATGCTTCGGCGCGTATGTGATGGCGCCCAGATAGTAGATCACGGCTCTTTCTCCGGCCGAGAGCTTTCCGGCGGCATACATATCGTCGGCCTCGTCGATCCGACGGGAGAAGAGCATGCGGCCGCTCTCTATGAGTATCTTGTTGTCGGGGAATATCTCTTGCCACAGATTGATGATCTCGTCGAGCTTCGTCGGGGCGAGTGTCTGGGTCGGATCGTTGGCATGGCGCAGCTTGTAGTCTATCAGGTTGAGCATCTCGTCGCGCATCAGCAGAGTCATGAGCCGTTCGAGTTGGGTCGAATCGGGATCGGACGACATGCCGTTTGCCGAGGCTTCATCATATAGCTTGTCGATAATGGAGGCCGACGATGCTGTGTGACGGCGATCGTAGAGCGCATGCAGAACCGACAGCGGAAAGGCTCTGCGCCCTAAATCCGATGCCATGCGTGCAGTGAAACGGCTTTTGCCTGAGCCGTTGGCTCCGACGATAACTATGCGTCGTGCCGCAGGATCTATCTGCTGGCTTGTCCCGTTGGATAGGGGTGGGAGTGTGATAGGTTTGGATTTCATGGTGCCGGTTCTGTTAAAAATCTATGGTTCCTGCGCCTTCTCGCACTATTTCGGGCTGTCGGCTGTCGGCAGTCAGGCGCACAATAGTAGAGGGGATGGCATTGCCGTTGCCTCCGTCTATCATCATGTCTATGTCCATATTCTCGAAGCGCAGGGCTATCTCTTCGGGCATTATGATCTCATCCTCGCTCAGTCCGTCGGTAGGTATCGAGGTGGAGAGAAGTGGAGATCCAAGCTCGTCGGCTAAGTGACGCGCTATGGCATTGTCGGGAATACGTATCCCGACCTCGCGGCGTCCTTTGAACACTTTTGGCAGCGTAGTGGCCGCCGGCAGGATAAACGTATAGGGACCCGGAGTGTGGCTGCGCAGCAGATTGAAGGCGGCATTGTCGATCCGGGCATATTCGCTGGCTTGTGAGATGCTGCCGCATACTATCGACAGCGTGTTTTTCTGGGGGTTAAGCCCTTTCAGGCGGCACACTCTGTCGATAGCCGGCGCGGAGAGCGCGTTGCAGGCAATGGCATAGAGAGTGTCGGTTGGATAGATTATTATTCCGCCGTCGCGGAGCGTATCGACGGCCTGCTGGATGAAGCGGTCGTTGATAGAGGAGGGGTAAATGCGCAGAATCTGCATGGTCAGGAGAATATTTGTTGTTCAGCAAAATTAATCAAAAACATCTTTAAAACAAATTATCCGCCACTCTTTATGGGGTGGGTCGGCTGCAACCTTTTATCCCCTCGGATGTTATAATATCAGAAAGGAGATTGTTATTATGAAAGCCTTGAAACATATAGCATTACTGACTGTAGGCGTCGCTGCCTTGTCATTGGCCTCGTGCGATGCAGTCTGGACTGATTCCGCCGATGGTTATGTACCCGGATATTATGGTGTCGGAATATTAAGTGACTGGTATCCTTCGCTTCCCGGTGCGCCGCTGATATCACCCGTCTATTGGGGCAATCAACTCTATCCCGGCAGCATTCTGCCACCTCCTGTGCGTCCGCCTTACAGGCCTGTCGGGCCGATTATCGGTGGTAATGCTCCGACAAGACCCGGTGGCAATGTGCGTCCAGGGGTCACACCTCCGGCCAATCCGGCTCCTACGCCTTCCGTCCCAGCCACACCTCTCAAACCTGCGCAGCCTATAGTGCCTCCATCGGGTAGCATTCCTCCCTCGCAGGTCACCGGTGGACAGCCCGGCGTTGCCATGCCACCGGCCGGCTCAGGCATGCGTCCAACCACCTCCGGCCGCCACTGATTCATTCCCTGTTGTGGCACTTGGCCATTGATGGAATAATACCGACGGCGTTCCGTGGATTCCACAGAACGCCGTCGGCGTATGGCTATGTTTGAGAAAATTCGTTTAGAAACGAGGACGTCCGCCGGGGCCGCCGGGACCACCAGGACCGCCCGGACCACGCCATTCATTGCGGTTGGTAGGCTCTTTGCCTTTACCGAATGTATTGAATTTGTAGCTCACGGTCACCATGAAATAGCGCGTCAGGCTATTGTAGGAGGTATCGTCGATGTAGTTGGCTGTAACCGATCGTGATATATTGCTGCGTTGTTGCAACAGGTCATATCCTTTGAGGGTGAACGTCAGCGATCTGTCGCGCAGGGTCTGATAAGAGATCGAGGCGTTCCACATCCATTCATTCTTGTCATATCCCTGTGAATAGCCGCTGGTGGCGGTATAGGTCAGATCGGAGTTCAGGATAATGCCGATCGGGGTGTAGTAGTAGGCCGAGAATGTTCCTCCGTAGTTGTGGATGGTCATGTTGCCGGCCGACTGGAGGGAGTTCATCGTATATTGGATAGAGTAGCGTGGGCGCAGCTCGAATTCAAGATTCTCGGGGCGGAACGAGATTGCCGGCATCACGTTGACATTGAGTGATCCGCTTCGGTTGCGCATGCCGTTGTTGAAACCTACACGCTGGTTATACATCATGAATGCATGGGCGGAAACTTGCCATGCCTTGTTGCGCAGGGGCTGGGAGAACATACCCATGACGCGGCCACTCCAGACGCCGTTGACATTCTCGTAGGTGGTGGTCTGCGCACCTGTCGATTGGTCGAACGTTGTGCGCGACACGATGGAATTCTGTGTCATGTCGAAGTCGCTCATCACCATGATTGATCGCTGGCTGGCCGAATTGAAGTCCTGGAAGCGCAGACGCAGATAGTGGGTGAACGATGGATCCAGATTGGGATTACCGACAATCACGCGCATCGGGTCGGAATAATCGGCCACAGGTTGCAGCTGGGTCATCGACGGCTGCGACGACATGCCGCGGTAGTTGATGTTGAGCGAACGCTGTTTGCCTATCTTAAGACGATAGCGCAGGAACGGGGCGAAGTTCCACACCCAGCGTGTCGCGATCGCCTTCTCCGGATGAGTCAGGTTGTCGCTGCTGGAGCTTGTCGGAACAAGTGAGACACCTACGTCGATGTTATGGGTGCTCGACACATGGCGGTATCCGACGCGGATATCCTGATTGAAGTAATCATTGCGGAAGCGGTTGCTCAGCGAATCGTTGAGTATCTCACGGGTGAAATCAATCTCAGGGAGCATACCCTCAGCAACAGGAGGTAGCAAAGGATGGTCATAGACCATCTTGTCGGTATTGTTCCAGCGGTATTGCACGCGGTAGGCGAACGTTAGGAAGTTGCCTTTCTTCACATCGCCCAATGGTTCTGTCCATGTGACGCGTGCCTGTGCCTGATCGCTCCATGTACGGTTGCTGTTGATCTGGTCGTAAAGGTCGATTGAGTCCCCGTAATTGAAAAAGCGGTTGAGAGAGTAGGCATTCTCTGTCTCGCGGACGTTGGAGTGGTTGTAACGCAGTTGGACGGAGTACGATCGCCCCGGTTTGTTGCGGAAGTTATGGCTGTAGATAGCCTCTGCTCCGAATTCTATCGAATGGCCGCGTGAATAGGATTCGTTGAGTGTGCGGCTCACCAGCGAACGCCCGGGATCGCCAGCCATGATAAGGGTAGAGTCGACCGATTCGGATATGTTCTGGTTGTATGAGAATTTAGGGCGGAACTCAAACACGTTGAACGAGTCCGGTTTCCACTGGATGCGGAAATCCGCGCGCAGGTTGTTGCCACGGTCACGGGTGTATTTCCTTGTGCTGTTGAACGAGGTTGAGTCGGGGAATAGGTACTGACGTTCCTGGCTCTGACGGGTGTCGCGGTCGGAACGGCTCCACATGATGTCGCCGCCAACGCGGAATATCTCGCCACGTCCTACGTTGAAGTTCAGACCAAGTGCCTGCGAGGTGTTGATGCCGTTGTCGCCTCCGAAACGGCGGAAACGTGAGCCGTTGCTGTCGGTGAAGCCAAGTTCGTTGATATTGTTGAAGTTACCCAAGAGGGTTATCTGGTTGTCGTTCCAGAATTTGTTGACGTTGAACGAGCCCATGTAGCGGTGATCGGTACCGTAGCCGGCCTCGGCTGTACCGAAATATCCGTTTTTCATGCCCGGTTTGACCGTAAGATTGATCACGGTCTCATCCTCGCCGTCGTCAACGCCGGTCAGACGGGCAAGATCGCTCTTGCGGTTCACCACCTGTAGCTTCTCAACCATATCGACCGGCAGGTTCTTTGATGCAACCTTGGGGTCGTCGGAGAAGAATTCCTTGCCGTCGATCAGGATCTTTGTGACGGTCTGGCCGTTGGCGGTGATCGAGCCGTCAGTACCCACTTCCACGCCCGGTAGACGTTTCAGAAGGTCTTCCACTACGGCATTGGGCTGTGTGCGGTAGGAATCGGCGTTGTACTCTATGGTGTCCTCGGCAACTTTGATCTGCGTTTTCACGCCGGTCACCTGTACCCCTTTCAGCATGATGCTTGATTCTTTGAGCGTCACTGTCGGCACATTCAGTGTCGCCGTCTTCCCGACGGTGATATTGGTGAACGAGGATACATAGCCCAGATACGATGCCTCAAGGATATATTTCCCTGCTTTCACATCGGTAAATGTGTAAGCACCCGAATTATTGGTCTTGCCTCCTTTGACGTAGGCGGAATCGGCCGGTGTGAGCAGACGTACCGTGGCTTGAGGCAGTCCATACCCTTCCGTGTCGTTGACCGTGCCTTTAACCACGGCTCCATGCGCTAAAAGCGTCGACACTGCCAAAAGCGCCGACGCCAGTACTATGCGTAATGGTGTTGTCATCTTTTTTATGCTTTTAAACGAACTTTACGTTAAAACAGACTTCCGGATATTCAAAAGGTTTAATCCGGCTCGAAAAAAATTTCGTTTGAATGAAAATAAAACTCAACGGCATGCTGTTATCGGCATGCCGTTGAGACGTTATTGGATTGAAGCTATGTTCGGGATTATTCCAGATCGCGTGGGATTGCAACGAGCTTCTGGTCACATTTGACAATGAAGTCGAGGATCTTGTCGCGTTCTTCCGACTGGTCGATATCCACCTCGATGCGCTTCATGGCGTTGAACACCGATGTGTTGCTCTGGTAGATATGGCGGTAGGCCTTGGCTATATCGTCAACCTGTTCCTCGGTGAAGCCGTTCTTGCGCAGGACTACGGCGTTGACTCCGAAATACGATGCCGGGTTGTGGGCCATGATCACGTATGGGGGCACATTGCCGTTGATGCGGCAGCCGCCCTTGACGAGTACCCAGTCGCCGACCACGGAACGCTCGTGGAGCATCACGTTCGATGACAGGATCACGCATTCGCCTACCTTGGTGTCGCCGGCGATTGTCACGCCATTTCCGAGAACGCAGCGTCCGGCAATCCGTGAATCGTGACCGATGTGGGTTTCAGCCATGATGAATGAATCGCTGCCGATGCAGGTGCCTTTCTCGGTCATGAAGCCTCGGTTGATGATGCAGTTCTCGCGGATCACGTTGTTGTCGCCGATGGAGCAGAACGAGGGCTGACCTTTCCAGCGGAAGTCCTGGGGATCGGCTCCGATCACCGAGTTTTGATATACTTTGTTGTTTTTGCCAAGTGTGGTGCCGCGGATTATGCTGACATAAGGCATGATCTCGCAGCCGTCGCCGATCTCTACATCGCAGTCAATGTAGGCAAAAGGATGGATCGTGACATTCTCTCCGATCCGGGCCTTGGGGTCGACGTGGGCCAATGGGCTGATTGTGGTTGCCATAACGGTTAGTTTTTACGTTGGTTGAGATATAAGGTGGATTATCGTCCTCCGCCGAGCGACTGGTAGAGGTTGATCAGTGCCTGGGCTTCGTTCAGACGGGCTGAGATGCCGGAGATCTGGGCGGAGAGAAGTCCCTGCTGGGCAGTCAGTACGTCGAGATATGTGGTGTTGTATGAACCGAGGCGCAGAAGTTCCTGGGTGTAGTCAACGGCAAGCGCGAGCTTTTCTGCCTGAAGGGCAAGATGCTGCTGCTTTTCAACACTCTTTTCATAGAGGGTCATGGCATCGCTGACTTCCGCGCTGGCGCTCATAAGGGTCTGCTCGAACGTGTTCATGGCTTGCTGCTGCTGGGCTTTGGCTGCCTCAAGACGGGCTATGTTCTGTCCGCGTGAGAACAACGGGATGGTCAGCGATCCGGCAAGATTGATGAAGAAGTTGCCGGGATTGGTAACCATTGAGCCGAGCAGGTTGGTGAAGCCGCCGTTGGCAGTGATGTTCAGGCCGGGATAGAAGGCTGCACGGGCTGAGTTGGTGGCGTAGTAGGCCACGGCCATGTTGCGTTCTGCTGCTGCCACGTCGGGGCGCAGGGCGAGTTCGTACATCGGAACGGACGAACGGATGATCGCCGGCATGGTAAGCACGGCATCAGCCGGGATTTCCCATTTTTGCGGCATCACGCCGATCAGCAGTGAGAGGGTGTTGTTGAGCTCGTCGAGGCTCACCTCAAGATCGGTGATAGAGGCGAGGATGCCGTAATACTGGGCTTCGCTCTGAACTACGGCCACTTCATTGACCGTACCGCCTTCCTTGAGGTCTTTCATTGTCTGCACGCTTTCCTTCCAGATAGCGGCTGTCGAACGGCTGACGGCCAGCTGGGATTCGATAGCGGCGATGGCATAGTAGGTGTTGGCCACACCACCGATGATCTGTGAGCGCACCGCACGGGCATAGTCCTCCGACTGCTCGTAGGCTGCCTGAGCTCCACGTTTGGAGTTGAGCAGCTTGCCGAACACGTCGATCTCCCAGCTTACCGACAGCGGAATCTGATAGCTCCAGTTCATCGGACCCGACGACGGGGAGGTGAAGAATTTGGAGCCTGCGCCGTTGGGCGCGAGTGCAACGGAGGGAAGATAGCTCAGACGTGCGCCCTTGAGCTGTGCATGCGCAATGTCAATGTTGAGCTTGGCATTGCGGTAGTTGATATTGTTGGCCAATGCCTGATCGATCAATCCTGCGAGGATGGGATCAGTGAACACGCTTTGCCACTGGAGATTGCCGAATGCGAGCGAGTCGATCTCGGCTTCCTGTGCTTCTTTGTACTGAGCCAGCAGTGCCGTATCGGACGGGGTCTCGTACTTTTTGTAGAGGTTGCAGCTGCCGAGCGT
>OFFJ01002305.1_pt1 | contig 12352 bp, 8 predicted proteins | sample 1521261 | NCBI WGS metagenome assembly OFFJ01 (sample SAMEA3504122, study PRJEB24116) | mouse gut metagenome | biome: mouse gut; feature: mouse-associated habitat; material: faeces | place: Denmark | collected 2011 | reverse complement strand
TGTTTGCGAGTATTATTTATATCTATATATTATATAAAGGAAAAAGTTTCAAATTTGAATATATAAAATTTGCACTTCCAGTATCAATTCCATTAATTATTCATACATTAGCCAATGCAGTTCTTTCGACCAGCGACAGAATTATGATTCAAAAAATGTGTGGTTCTGAATATACAGCCTTCTATTCTATTGCATATAGTTGCGGCTTACTCGTATCTATTTTGTGGTCATCTGTGAATCAGGCATGGGCGCCTTGGTGTTATGAAATGATGCATCAAAAACGAGAAGCTATTATCGGAAAAGTTGCAAAACCTATTTTGCTTCTTTTTAGTATGGGAGTAGTATTATTAATTTTGATTGCTCCAGAAATTTTGTATATTATGGGTGGAAAATCGTATTTACAGGCTGTATATGTTGTTCCGCCCATTATGCTTGGTTATATTGCTCAAATGCTATACACGTTATATGTCAATATAGAAACCTATAACAGAAAACAAAAACAGATTATGTGCGGAACGCTTATAGCAGCGGTAGTAAATATTGTGCTTAATTTATGTTTTATACCTGTATTTGGATATGTGGCTGCTGCATACACAACACTTGTTGGATATATTGTGCTTCTATTTGTACATTACTTTTTTGTGAAGATGATGGGATTAGATACAATATATGATATGAAGTTTAATTTGACTTTATTATTTGGAGTGCTTGTGTTAGGAATAGGTATTTCGATTCTCTATAAATTTACCATACTTAGATGGTTTTTTGTATTCATTGTATTATTTGTTGCATTGATTTTATTGATACTAAATAAGAATATAATCTGTAATGCAATCAAACAAAAGAATTTTGTAGAAATTCTTAAAGCCTTGTATTTACAGGAAAAGGAGTAGGATGATGAAAATCGCATTAATGTCTGGTGCTGTTAAAAATGCAGGCGATTTTTTGATAGTTGATAGAGCTCGAAAGATTTTGGGTGATACATATCCACAGTCAATGATGGTTACTTATTGCAGAAATTTTCCCTTGACATCCGAACAAGTCAAGGAGATAAATCAGATGGATTTTATTGTTTTTGCGGGAGGACCATTTTATAAATGGAATATATATCCTCAATCTTTACCATTAGTCGAAAATTTGGATGAATTAAAGCCGCCTATGTTTATGCTTGGAGGGGGATGGTATGGAGATACTACTAAAAATAAAGAGGTATGGTCGTATAAGTTTAGTGAGCAATCAAAGGAATTATTAAAACGAGTGCAAGGAGATACTGATATTCTGGGATGTAGAGATTATTATGCAGTTAAAGTATTAAGAGAAAATGGAATTCAGTCTGTTCTAATGACAGGTTGTCCTGCATGGTATGATATTGCAAAAATTGGAAAGAGGTTAGACCATTCACTGCATATAGATAAGATTGCGGTATCTGATCCAGCAGATATTTTTCATTTTGGTGGTCAAAGCGTGGAGATAGTTCAGTATTTGAGAAAGAAATTTCCGTGTTCTAAAATTGTATATGTGTTTCATCGAGGGACAAATGCAGATAGTTATACAAGTGAAAAGACTGCTGCGAAGATTGGATTGCTTAAAGAGAAGCTTAGTGAAATGCAAGTGCGCTTTTATGATATTGCGTATGGTTGCGAAGGATTTAAAATATATGATGATTGCGACCTGCATGTTGGACATAGGGTTCATGCACATATTTATAATTTGAGTCAAAGAAAATGCTCAATTCTTGTCGAAGAGGATTCTCGTGGTGCAGGTGTGAATGAGGCACTTGGGCTTTGGGGAATAAAAGCTTATGCGCGAAAAAAAGGGAGAAATTCTTCGTTTTCTATAAAGTTATATAATAAGTTATTTGATTATATGCAGATTAACAAATATTGCATAAAAGAAATAGATTGTTATCTTGACTATATGTTGAGTACAAAAGCAGATATTATGAACTTTGCCTATTCCGGTATGGAGAAGTATTATAATGTCATGCGGTTGCATGTTTCATCTTTAGAGAAATTTTTATAAAGAAATGGAAAGGCGGAAGCAGAAATGAAGATATTAGCCGTGATACCTGCAAGGGCGGGGTCAAAAGGGATACCAAATAAAAATATTCGAATTATTGGAGGACGTCCACTGGTTTATTATGTAATTAACAACGCGATTCAGTCGAGTTTTATTACAGATATTGTTGTTACAACAGATTCACCTGAGGTAAAAATAATTGCAAAACAAATGGGGGTTGGTTGTAAGTGGAGAGGTGAGGAACTATGTGGAGATGAAGTAACTCTTGATGCTGTAGTTGCAGATGCTGTCGATGACATTTCCCAATGGGATTATGTGATTACGATGCAACCTACATCACCTACTTTGAGGGTTGAGACTTTAGATAATGCAATTCAATATGCAGTTGGAATTGGTGTTGATACACTTATTTCAGCAATCAACTCTCCACATCTTTCGTGGGGAGAAAAAGATGGGAAAAAAGTTCCCAATTATAAAGAACGATTAAACAGACAATATTTGCCGCCATGTTATTTAGAGACCGGTGCATTTGTTATATCCCGTGCGGAGGTGGTTTCACCGCAAACACGGATTGGAGAATATGTGGATATTTATGAGATTTCGGAAGAAGAAGCACAAGATGTTGATACCTTTTCAGATTTGCAGAGTGTTGCAGTTTCAGTAAATTGTCGTAAGGTAGCAATATATGTAAATGGAAATAACACAAGAGGTATTGGACACATATATCGGTCATTAGAAATTGCTGATGAGTTTTATACAAAGCCAGATATATACTATGATATCAATCAAACAGATAGAAGTGTGTTTGGAAATACAACACATACATTGATTCCAATAAATGGGATTGCAGAATTATTTAAGTATTGTCAAGAAAAACAATATAGTATTTTTATAAACGATATTTTGACAACGACTATAGACTATATGATTGGGTTAAAGACAGTGTTGCCTGATGCGAAGATTATTAATTTTGAAGATGATGGTGAAGGGATTTTAAAAGCTGATTTGGTTTTTAATGCGCTTTACCATGAGAGTAATCTTCCGCAAGTGTATGTTGGAGAAAAGTATTACATATCAGGAAAGACTTTTATGTTTTACAACCCGATAGACTTGAGTGATAAAGTCAGACGTGTATTTATTTCATTTGGAGGTGCCGACCCACAGAATTATTCTGACCGTTTACTGCACATGATTTCCAAACCTGAATATAGCGAGTACTATTTTGTAGTTGTATTGGGGAGAGCGAAGCAGAATGTTCCAGAATTACTGAAATATAATAGTTATGATAATATTGAGGTTTTTTATGACGTTCCAAATATGCCGGAGCTTATGATTAGCTGTGATATGGGAATTACTTCTCGTGGAAGGACAGGTTATGAATTGGCAATTTTGGGTATTCCGTCGATTGCGATGGCTCAAAATGCAAGAGAAGAAAAGCATGGATTTGTCTCTAATGAAAACGGTTTTTCTTATATTGGATTGAATCCCGATGATGAGGTGATTGAAGGAAATTTGAGAATGTATCTTTCAATGTCAAAGGATACCAGGAAGAAATTTCAGGATAAACTGCTGAGCCACAATTTGCGAGGAGGGCGCAAGAGGGTGATGAGTTTGATAAACAATTTATAAGAGAGGGTGTTATGGTTGCACAAATTAAGAAGACCTTACATAGGCAGAAGCAAAAAAGATATTATCGCAAGATAAATGTTTCAATAGCAGAATATGTAGATATTAATAGTGTTGAACTTGAAGAGTACGTGAATTTGGCCCATCATGCACAGTTATCTGATTCAATAATAGGAAAACGCACATCAATAGGGCGATATTCGAAAATACAGTTTGCTGATATAGGGCGATATTGTTCTATTTCATGGGATGTTACAATAGGTGCTTTGGAGCACCCTATCCATTCGGTTTCTTCACATGCATTTTCATACCGAAAGCAGTTTGGTTTATGTGAGGATGATGTACGGGTTAAACACGAAAAAGTTATTATTGGAAATGATGTTTGGATTGGATGTGGGGCAATTATTATGCCAGGTGTGCAAGTTGGGGATGGAGCTGTTATTGGAGCAGGGGGGGTAGTGACTAAAAATGTAGAACCGTATGAAATCGTTGCAGGATGTCCGGCAAAACATTTAGATTGGAGATTCATTCAAGATACGAGGGATAAATTGGAAAAAATACAATGGTGGAATTGGACAGATGACATGATTAAAGATAATATTATTCTTTTTGGTAACGAGAGAGATATTCGATTGGAAGATGAAAATGTGATTGCAAAAATGGAAGAGATTTCAAAACAACTAAAGAAAGGAAAAAAATGAAAAAGCCGTATATAATCGCAGAAATAGGAGTAAATTTTTATGACACTGCAAAAGCGATGGGGATATCGCTTATGGATGCTGCTAAACTCTATATTGATAAAGCGGCAGAGATAGGAATTGACTGTGCCAAATTTCAATCCTACAAGGCAGAGACTATTGTTTCCAGAAATTCACCTGCATACTGGGATACTGCAAAAGAACCCACAAAGACACAATATGAGTTGTTTCAGAAACACGATAGTTTTGGAGAGGTAGAATATAAGGAATTGTGTGACTATACACACTCAAAGGGAATTGATTTTACGTCGACACCGTTTGACTATGCTTCAGCTGACTATTTGTTTGATATGGTAGATTTTTATAAAGTATCTTCATCTGATTTATCTAATATTCCTTTTATTCGCCATATTGGGAAGAAAGGAAAAGCTGTATATATTTCAGTTGGAGCGGCGTATTTATCAGAGGTAGATGTTGCTATTCGTGTATTAAAAGAAAGTGGCTGTAAAGATATTGTTGTGTTACATTGTGTCCTTTCTTATCCAACTGTTCCTGAAAATGCAAACCTCAGGGTAATTGAAACTTTAAAAAATGACTTTCCGGATGTAAGGATAGGTTTTTCTGATCATGTTGCTCCAGACGATACAATGATGACATTGGCTACAGCTTACATATTAGGGGCAGAAGTTATCGAAAAGCATTTCACTTTAGATAAAACACTTCCGGGTAATGACCATTACCATGCTGGCGACCCAGAAGATTTCAAAAGAGCAATTAATAATTTTAAGTGGATTAATATGATTCTTGGCTCTGCTGAAAAAACAGTTTTTGATTGTGAGATTGTTTCCAGAAGAGAGGCTAGACGTTCTCTTGTTCTCACAAGGAATATGAAGGAAGGAGAAATTATTAAGAAAGATGATTTAATGCCTAAGCGTCCTGGTATAGGAATTTCCCCGGAATACGCCGAAATCGTAGTAGGGCGTAAGGTTACAAGAAATCTTGAAGAGGATACCATTTTAACTTGGGACATGGTGTAATCAGGAATTTTGAAAAGGCTTGTATGCGTTTTGAGAAAGTTATTAGCTATATTGTGTATAAGAGATAAGTATGTATCTACACTATTGAATTTGGTAAAAAAGCTATTTCTAATATGTCAATACAACAGGTGAGTAAAATAATGAATAAATCTATTTTTGATATCAGAAGCCTTCAGGCTATTTTCTATGATTTTGATGGGGTGATGACCGATAATAGGGTGCTTGTTGACGAAACAGGAAAGGAAGCTGTATTTGTTAATCGTGGTGATGGCTATGCTATTGCAAAGATTAAGGAGTTCGGTATTCATCAGGTAATAATATCAACGGAAACCAATCCAGTTGTGGAGAGGCGTGCCGAGAAGCTTTATATTCCAGTTGTTCATGGGATAGAGGATAAAGGATCAATAGTAAAAAAATATTGTTCAGAATATGGATTCGATGTACGAAATTGTCTTTTTGTGGGTAACGATTTGAATGATCTTCCTGCTTTTGGCATAGTTGGTTATAAGGCAGCTCCTGCTGATGCAGAAAAGGAAATATTGCAATTAGCAGATTGGGTAGCTGAGAGTAAGGGGGGACACGGTTGTATTAGGGAATTGTATCGGTGGTTGAGCATGGGCTTTTAATACGCAAATAATTAATGATGGAAATAAATCAGTTGTTATTTATATTATCTTTTCAAGATTGAATAGGAGAGGATTTAAACAAATTATTGTCCTTATTCCAGAGCCGGTATACCAAGGGGGACCGACAGGTACTGGATTTGCCCGTCCTTGGTAACCGGGAAGGACAGCAGGATGATTACCATACAATGGCCGTCAGGTAATTGAAGCCATTATGTGCGGCATGGTCAATGGTCTCCGATTCCCTTGAGGCCCAACTGTTGTTCCTGTCTATTGATGTCACCATGGTAGAGAAGTTCAGTAAAAAGTTTGAGCTCTGTTCAAAACTCTTCTGACCATTTTAGGGAATGGTTTCAATAGCCATCTGTTCTTTGGCACAAATCTGCCGACACAGGAGACTGTTGACATTACGAAAAGAACAGAAAAATGTCATAATTCATTGACACTATCATCTGAAAGGCACGCATAAGAAGCCTGTGAGCAGAAAACTAACATGTGTTTGTCGAAAATTGTCGACGAAACAGGTATTTATGTATACTGTCACATTTGATATCATAAAAGCAGGATAAATACAGCCACCTATTTTGTTTAAGCCGACGGTTTGACAACAAACAAGAATGGAAAACGCAGTGAGGAGAAGTAAAATTGCCTGCCTACGATACAGATGAAATTCAGATATCCCTTCCGGATATCATCCAAACGATCTGGGAACTGCGCATTCCCTCCATATTGCTTACAGTAATTGGCGGGATACTCGGCTTCCTGTTTTCAGCCGCCCAACCGACTTCCTATGTGACAACAGCGTCCATGATCGTTACAGCCAGGACGCCTTCCGGTCTGTACCAGGACGAAAATACCGTGCCTGGGCCGGCGGATTTCACGATAGCGCGGAACTTATCTGCCTATGTGCAGTTTCTGGCGACTACAGACCTGGTGCTGAACCGGGTGGCGGAAGAGTGCGGCATTTCCGGCAGGGAAGCCGAAAGCATGGTGGATACCCTGCAGGCGGCTATCGAAGTTTCACAGGTTGATGAGACTACCGCACTGATCATTTCCCTTTCCTGGGAGAATTCGGAACAGGCGCAAGAGCTGCTAAATTCCCTTATGGATGTACTTCCCGGCGTGATGCAGGAGCTGCTGGACATTGGGGCAGTCAATATTGTAGACGAGGCGGGGCAGGCAAAAATAAGCAGAGGCCGGGGAGGGCAGGCTCTCTATCCGCTGATTGGCATGGCAGGAGGATTTGCCGTTATCTGCGTCATCAGTGTTATATACAGTATTCAACATCCCAGGGTAAGGGATGAGCGGAGCATGAAAGACTGCGGTGTGGAATTCTTTGGCAGGATTCCGAAGCTGAAGACGAGGGATAGGGGCGAGAATGCCGCATATCTTGACGCTGTTTTCCCTGACACAGGAAACGCAGCCGTAGCTGGAGAAGAAGGTAAGGAACCGGACAGGAACAGCAGGGATTATATGGACGCAGAGAAAAACCGCAGTTCCTATCATCGTCTTGCGGCTGTGCTGCGCCACGAACTGGAGTATAATCACAAGAAGATAATAGCGGTGGCGTCCGCCAACCCGGGCGAAGGGAAGACTACTGTGGCATACAATCTGGCGCTTTCCATGCAGGAAACAGGCTGCAGGATTCTGCTCCTGGACTATGATTTCCGGCACGGTTCTCTCTATCAGTATGCGAAAAAGCATAAGGGATATGATGGGGACACAAGGGAGCCAAGGGACGGTGATCTGAAAAAATTTGTGGAAAAGCTGGACAGCGGGATATACACCATTGTTGGCTTCGCAAAAAAGGTAATATTCCGTGCGGAAGGAGAACTGGCTGCCGCCATTCGGGCAGTGGCGGATGATTTTGAAATTATCCTGATAGACACGCCTGCTGTACGGCTTTATCCGGACATATTGCAGATTGGGAAGTTGGCTGACGGGGTGCTGCTGGTGGTACGGGAGGATATGACGACGGTGGATGCAGTGTACGAGACAGTGAAAGAACTGAATGCGGCGGGCATTGACATTATCGGCGGAGTGCTGAATTGTGTATGAGCAGCCAGGGACTGTATGGTTACAGATGAATTGAAAAAACAGGAAGAAGGGAAGGAGACTGTTATGTGCGAATATATTGACATGCTGGGGGCAAGAGGAGAGGCATGGGGTGAAGCAAGAGGCGAAAAAAGAGGCGAAACCATAGGGGATGACCGAATGGCAAAGCTGATACAGATTCTCCTGAAAGAGAAGAAAATCAGCGAGGTAGAGGCAGTATCTGGAAACCGTGAAAAACGGCATGAACTATATAAGCATTATGGCATCTGAAAAGATGAATCCGCCAAATTCCCTCTTGACAAATTCCGCCTCATATCCTATAGTATGTCTTATCGGAAGCAATCTCTTCGCTTCCGATAAAGGCGCGTCTCTATGCGCCGCATTCAACTATGGAAAGCTGCATTTGTTTTCTATAGTATCCATTAGAAATAAAACCAGCAAAAAAGGCCACGATGAAGAGGAGTATGTATTACCCCTTGCCAGAGAGGACGCCGTTCCGGCGGGAGAGATGAGAGATTCCCCAGGAAGCTGAGAGGTCGTCCCAAGGAAGGAATACAGAAGGTAGCTTCTGAGCCGGGAATCCGAAAGAGCGTGTTTTATGACAGATTTGTCACTTGGGTGATATGTGCAGCATGATTGTGTAGTAAGGAGTATCGTTTGAACCTTTAGGAATTGGAGACTCTTTCTTAGTAATTGTCGAAGACACTTCCTTATGCAGGCGTGCGACAGGGCATCGGTCAGGAAACCGGATTGAGGTAGGGTTCCACGAATTATCCCCGTTACAGGATAGGACTTTAGTAGAAGTCGCTTAAGGCAGCAGGATTTCGCAGGAAACCTGGCTGTGAACAAAGGTGGTACCGCGTTAATGAGATGACGCCCTTTGCTGATGAGAGTCGGCAGAGGGTTTTTTTCTGCATTGAAAAGCCGGAAAACGAGGCAGCCTGCGTAAGACAGAGGTTTCCTTGCGGGGGCTTCCCGGGCAGAGCGGCCGTTTGAAGCTGTAGTGCAGTGCGGAGGCTCAAAGAACTGGTTCTGCGGAGGACGTAAAGAGCCGGAATGCGGGAACGTCCGACAAAAGGATTTGCATAGATTTAACGCAGTACAATGACAGGAAAGGAGCAGAAATGAAAAAAGAACTGGCAAAGACCTACGACCCCAGGGGTCTGGAAGACAGATTGTATGAGAAATGGATGGAAAAGAAATATTTCCACGCAGAGGTAGATCACAGCAGAACACCATTCACCATCGTGATTCCGCCCCCGAATATCACGGGACAGCTTCACATGGGACACGCTCTGGACAATACCATGCAGGATATTCTCATCCGTTTCAAGCGGATGCAGGGCTACAACGCGTTGTGGCAGCCCGGTACGGACCATGCTTCCATTGCCACGGAAGTAAAGATTATCGAGACATTGAAAAGCGAGGGCATTGACAAGCATGATCTGGGCCGTGAGAAATTCCTGGAGCGCGCCTGGGACTGGAAGAAAGAGTACGGCGGCCGCATTGTCTCCCAGCTGAAGAAACTTGGTTCTTCCTGTGACTGGGACAGGGAGCGATTTACCATGGACGAAGGCTGCAACAGGGCCGTAACGGAAGTCTTTGTCAAGATGCATAAAAAAGGCTATATCTACAAAGGTGCCAGAATGATTAACTGGTGTCCTGTATGTAATACATCCATCTCCGACGCGGAAGTGGAGTATCAGGAGCAGGCAGGGCATCTGTGGCACATCAAATATCCGGTGATGAACGAGGACGGCACACCCAGCGCCACGGAATTCCTGACCTTTGCAACCACCCGTCCGGAGACCATGCTGGGCGATACCGCGGTGGCGATCCATCCTGAGGACGAGCGTTACAGCCATCTGATCGGAAAGAGCGTCATGCTGCCCATTATGAACCGTGTGATTCCCGTAGTTACGGATACCTATGTGGACAGGGAATTCGGTACGGGTGTGGTAAAGATTACGCCTGCTCACGACCCCAATGACTTTGAAGTGGGAAAACGCCACAATCTGCCGGTTATCAATGTGATGAACGACGATGCCACCATCAACGGAAACGGCGGAAAATACTGCGGAATGGAACGTTATGAGGCGAGAAAAGCCATTGTGGCGGAGCTGGAGCAGCAGGGGCTTCTGGTAAAGATTGAAGATTACTCCCACAATGTAGGCACCCATGACCGATGCAAGACGACCGTGGAACCGTTGGTAAAGGAACAATGGTTCGTAAAGATGGACGAACTGATAAAGCCTGCGGTGGAAGCGGTAAAAAGCGGCGATGTGGAACTGGTTCCCAGACGCCTGGAGAAGATATATTTCAACTGGACGGACAATATCCGTGACTGGTGCATCAGCCGTCAGCTGTGGTGGGGACACAGGATTCCGGCTTACTATTGTGACGAATGCGGGGAAGTAGTGGTTGCCGGGGAAGCGCCGGATGTATGCCCCAGGTGCGGCTGCACCCATTTCACGCAGGACCCCGATACCCTGGATACCTGGTTTTCCTCTGCCCTGTGGCCTTTTGAGACGCTGGGCTGGCCGGAGCAGACGGAGGATCTGAAGTATTTCTATCCCACGGATGTGCTGGTGACGGGCTATGACATTATTTTCTTCTGGGTTATCCGTATGATTTTCTCCGGTTTCGAGCATATGGGAGAGAAGCCTTTCAGGACCGTGCTGTTCCATGGTCTGGTCCGTGACAGCCAGGGCCGCAAGATGTCCAAATCCCTGGGCAACGGCATCGACCCCCTGGAGATCATTGACCAGTACGGCGCGGATGCACTGAGGCTGACGCTGATCACCGGAAACGCGCCCGGAAACGATATGCGTTTTTATTATGAGCGTGTGGAAAACAGCCGTAATTTCGCAAATAAGGTGTGGAACGCTTCCCGTTTCATTATGATGAATATGGACGGAAGCGAAGAAATGGAAGACACACATTCCTCTAAAAAGGAAATGCCTGTTTCACAGCTGCAGCCTGTGGACAAGTGGATTCTGTCCAGGCTGAACGACCTGGTGAAGGAAGTCACCGACAATATGGAGAATTTCGAACTGGGGATTGCGGTACAGAAGGTTTACGATTTTATCTGGGACGAATTCTGCGACTGGTATATCGAGATGGTGAAGCCCCGCCTGTATCAGGCAAAGGACAGGGAAGAGACAGCGGAGGAGAAGGAGAGCCGGAAGGCGGCGCTCTGGACGCTGAAGACAGTCCTGATCGATGCCTTAAAGCTCCTTCATCCCTACATGCCGTTTATCACGGAGGAAATCTTCTGTACCCTGCAAAGCGAAGAAGAGTCCATCATGATCAGCAGCTGGCCTGTATATACCGGGGAAAGGCATTTTGAAAAAGAGGAAAAAGATATCGACATCATCAAGGAAGCCGTCAGGGGCATCCGCAATGTCCGCAGCGAGATGAATGTGGCGCCCGGCAAGAAGACTGCCGTATTTGTAGTCAGTGAGAGGGAAGACATCCTTGCCGCTTTCACGGAAGGCAAACTGTTCTTCGCTTCCCTGGCCAGCGCAAATGAAGTCACCATGATCCACAGACAGGGGGAAAGCGCGGTCACCGCCGGACGGGAGGAAGGTAAGCAGGCAGCCGCAGAAGCTGTCGGAGCCGAAGCCGATATCGCAAAAGACTCTGTATCTGTAGTCATCCCCGGAGCGACGCTCTATATTCCTCTGGCGGACCTGGTGGATATCGCACAGGAGATCCAGCGCCTGAAGAAGGAACAGAAGCGTCTGGAGGGAGAGCTTGCCAGAGTCAACGGCATGCTTTCAAACGAAAGGTTCATCTCCAAGGCACCCGAGGCGAAGATTGCCCAGGAGCGCGAGAAACTTGCAAAACTTTCCGAAAGACTACGGACGGCACTCTCAGGATTGCCGGGAGCGCAGAACACGGCGGCATCGTACATCCGTCCGTACATCGTCGGATCGGCTGAACGCGCGGTGGAACTCTCGCAAAGACTTGTCGAAGCTGGGATAAAGGTATTGCCGATACGCACCCCGACAGTGGCGCGTGGCACCGAACGCCTGCGCATAAGCCTGAGTGCGGCGATGAGCTATGAGGATGTCGACCGGCTCGCTGATGCATTACATAACGCTATTTAAGTCATGAAATACCGTCTGCTCACTTCCGGCAACGAACGCCGTCTACTTCTCATCTTTGCCGGATGGGGCATGGACGACGCGCCGCTACGCGAGCTCACTCCACACGCCGGATATGACCTTGCCGTAGCATGGGATTACCGTGACCTGAATCTCCCGGACTTCACAAACGGCTACGATGAGAT
>OFFJ01002303.1_pt1 | contig 12362 bp, 10 predicted proteins | sample 1521261 | NCBI WGS metagenome assembly OFFJ01 (sample SAMEA3504122, study PRJEB24116) | mouse gut metagenome | biome: mouse gut; feature: mouse-associated habitat; material: faeces | place: Denmark | collected 2011 | reverse complement strand
GAAAACCTTCTTATCCATTCATTTGAGAAGAAAACATTTTCCGGTGTATTTCTTAAAATTTATTTTTATTTCATTATATATTATAATTAGATAAATGAAAAGCAAAAAAGCATGCATAAAGCATGCCTTTTTTTATCTATAATTTTGATAATTATTATAATCAGTTTGTACTTGGCCTTTTCCAATTTTTGAAGTTAATAAATATATCATAAGAACAAATTGTACAATAGTAATTATAGACAGAACTGTAAATACAGTTGCACTCTGTGGAACATAAACTTTATATATTTTATTTAATCCGATGAAATAAAATACAATAAATGCAATAGCTGCTATTCCCATTAATAATCCTAAAATAGCTGATTCAGTTGCTCCTGTAATTGTTACAAGAACAATATATGCAATAAATGATATTAAATAATTTTTAACATAATTATTATCATTTGTAATACTTCCTGCTACTTTGCCAAAATAATAGCTATTAAGTACAGGAACCCAAGCCATCCAAGGATTTTCTATATTATGTTCTTTTGCAATTCCCATTAAAAATAGACCATTTACAATATAACTTGCAAGAGCCATAATAAGGGCAATTATCATGATTACTGCCATAATTCCAATAAAAGCTCCAATAAATTCCATATAACTCTTTCAGCGTACACAGCGTAGCTGTGTAACTACGTTATGACGCTGTTCTCCTTTCTTCATATATTAAGAATTTAAATGTAGTAAATTACGTTTAAGTATCTTTAGTTATATTGTATAATACTTTGTTTCTTAATACAAGGTTTTAAATAATGGTAATTATTTGCGTTGATGAGGTTAGGGCAGGGCTTTTTAGAGGCACTGCCTTACAGTTTTTTGGGATTATTCGACTATACTGATGCTTTCTTCTTTGTGTTATCTGTTGAAACAGCCTTAAAGAGAGGTGTTAACAGGGAAAGAAGTACCTAATAGGATTATTCGCTTGATGTTTGAGCGAATAATATTTTCAATAACAGAGGAAGGTTTTTCGAAAGTACATACCATCCACTGCTAAGTAGTGAGTAACAAATAGTCCAACACTTTGATAACGTTTAAAACGTTCCCCGAGCAAAGTGTTTGGACTTTTTTGCTTGTAAAAATAATTAGATTTTGCAATATTGACTCTTATTTTAATTTGTTTTATAATGTTTTTATCAAGTTATTTTTCTTTCCTTATTCAGGAACTAAAGTTTGCTGTGACTTTAAGTTTTTAGGCGAAAAAAATAACATAGAGATCGGTTTTACAAAAAGAATGGTAAAAGGCAAGTAGGTACTAACAAAAACTAGACAGTACTAGTTTACGAAAGCCCATAAATCCATTCGAATCACATGTGTATCCTAAATACAAATTACATAATAGGATGCCGATCACACATGTGCCTCAGCCATTTCGTCATAGATGGTTGTTGTAATCCCTATTAGGGAGAAAGGAGAAATTATGACAAAAAATTACACAGAAGATGTAATTCTTGACATGCTGGAGGAAGAGCGGGAAAAAAATCTCGCTGCTGGCATGGATGAGAAAGAGGCCAATGGCCTTTTCAACATCGCATATAATTACTATTCGACCTGGATGAATCTTTTTTAAGATTTGTTCAGGTTTGCCACTTTGCAATGGGAACCCCCGTTACCACTGCAAGGTGGTTTTTTATTATAAAAAAACTGATAAGCGAGAAAGTTTCTTTTTTGCTTATTTTTTTGTATAATATAAAAAAGTGTTTAAAAGAGAAAAGGAGGATTTTAAATGAAAGATATTGCAACTATTAACGAATTTTTTAAGGGGTATAAGATTCCTGTTACAAAAACACCTGTTCTTAAGTGGAAGAAAACGAAACCAAATAAAAGTGAAGTTAAGCTTGGATTTAGTTCTGAAAGTCCTATTGAGATGTATTGTAATCTTGAAACTGGAGATATTGGATATTATCTTAGTGAGGTAGTTGATAGTCCAGCCAACGCTTCTGTTATAGAAAGAGTTTCTAGGGATTTATGTAGGTATTATTGTGAATATATCCCTGAGCTTGATGGTTTTGTTCTTGGGCAGGCTAAAATTAATGCAAGAAGTGTCAAAATGTCAGACATAAAAGTTTTTGCAAAGTATAAAAAGCAATTAAAAGATACTTCTATTTCAATCGAAACAAAAATGGTTATTGAAAGAATTATGGATAGTTTAGGTGTTATGAGGAAATGGGAAAAATGTGGAGAAGTTTTTATTAGTTCTAATAAAGAACTTGCTTACTCAGACTGTGGTTGGTTTTATGATTATTCTCAAGGAAGATATCATTGGGGTAATAATGAACCTATGGTGTGGCATGAGAAGCTCAACAGTAAAGCTCCATTTAAAATTGACAATATTACAGACGATATTGTTGGAATTAATGGAGAAACTTTTAAGGAGTTAATCAAGCCTTTACTTAATGTTTTTCCGAGAATTTGTAATGTTGGCGGAAATAAAACAGTTGATATTTCAAAATCAGGGATAACACTTGCTACATTCTTAAAGTATAAAGAGCCAAAAGGAAGACAGACAAAAACAAAATCTAAGATTGATAAGTTAATCGCAATCAGTATTCCAGAAATTTGTTATAATGATGATTATAATGAAAATATGGCTTTTATTCAAAAGGTAGAAACAACGGACAATACTCCTATGTGTGTTGTTAGAACAATGGTTAAAAATTCCACTGAGCGAATTATGGTAGATGGTGCAAGGATTTATGTTACGAAAAAAAATGTAATTGCTTGCAGACCTACTAATGATGGTAGATGGATAGATATGCGTCTTAATAGTCAGGCTATTCATTGGGATTTTACCCTTGAAGACTTTGATGTTGATATTGTAAAGGGTACGAAACTTGAGTATTTTGGAAGTATTGTAAAAGATGTCTCTCCTCAGGTGATGGGTAAATATATTTGGGCATTACTTACCTATCCTGTAATTGAACAACTCTCTAAACAAGGATTTAAGGATATGGTTATTGCAAGAATTTCAAATGTTTCTTATGGAAATATTATTGAATCTTTAAGTCTTATGTTTGGAGATATTGAAAATAAAAAATCACTTACAAATAGTTTGGGGATTAATAAATATCAGCTAAAGAAATTTTCTGAAATTTTAAATTCTAGTTGGTATTGTGAGGATTGTGCAAAAATATCTTGGTATTATAATCATCATCTATTTACACCTATTCCTTATATGAAAAGAATTTTTGGAGAAAATTTAAAAGATATTGATAATGATACGTTTGATACTACACTTCAATATCTACTTGATGCTCATAATGAAATTAAAAAATTCCCTGTGGTTTGGGAGTCTTGGCATCATAGTACCTATATGAGTAATATGGTTACTATTCTTAGTCTTTTAAAGGAAACTTTCAGTATATCTGCTATGAAAAAAATGGCTCCAAGCTTAATTCTTCTTATTAGAAGGAAATGTGAAGTAGAAGCAAGAAATAGAGAGAGGTTTGAACGTGAAGGATATTATTCACGAAATATAGAAAACTCTCCTCGTCATCTTGAAGATTATAAGGATTATCTTGATATGGTTAAACAATTAAATGATACTGTTCATTTTAGACCTGAGTTTGATGAGTGCAATCTTGATTCTATTAAAGACATGCATGATATGGTAATGGAAGTTTTCTTATTAAAGAAACGAGATATTGAGGATAAAAAGTTTTCAGATATGTCCTCAAAATGGGATAAATGGTTATATGAAAATGATAAATATGCTGTTATTGCTCCTAAATGTAGCGGAGAACTTGCAAGAGAAGGTCTTAGGCTACGTCATTGCGTGAGAAGCTATATTGGTAGGGTTGTTAACAATATTACCAATATTCTTTTTATAAGAGAAAAGATAGACCTTGATAAACCTTTCTTTACAGTAGAAGTTACTAATGACTCTGTTATTCAACAAGTCCACGGTTTTGGTAACAGAAACTCTGATACTGAACCAGGTCTTGATGATTTTATTAAAGAATGGGTTAAAGTATGTAAAATGAAGACTTCAAACTTTAATAAAGTTCGTTAATAGCATAGCACTATACGTTGTTTTTTAGCGTATTGTATTTTAAATATCTCTGGTAATGGGTTTCCTATTTGCTAGAGATATTTTTATGTTATTTCGGATTTGACAATAAAATATACTTTAAAATAATATTATATAACCGATAATAATTAAGTTATCGGTTTTTTTTGTTCATTAAAACATAAATAGTGTAGCTGAGCAAATGTATTATGTTTTAGTAAGGATAAACTGAAAGAATAATTAAAAAATAGACTAAAATAATAAACCTTATATCCATCTGTTAAGTCTGAGCTTATAATTATTATGAATAGTGGTTTTTGTATTTTAAGATAAATCTTGAATTTTTATTTTAAATTGTATAAAATTATATTACAAGTTAATGAGAGTGATGGCTCTGGTCAGGAAACGGATTGGAGAGTGGGAAGAGAAGAGGAGAAAAATATGAAAAACATCGATCAGAAAAAGGCAGTATTAAATGACGTGGCATGGTATTTCTTTTATGGATTGGATTCAGATCCTGACCTTGTGGTTCAGGGGCTGAATCTGTTGTTCGACTATATTGAAAAAGAGGAGGATGAGGAGTTTAAGAAATTGTTACAGAAGATTTATGGTTTGGCAGATACCTGGGATCTTTATGGTGCTTTGGAGGTGGTTGATGAATTTCTTGCTTTATAAAGGCTCTAGGGCCTTTTTTTATTGTTTTTTAATTTATCTATTTGTCTGGTATAATTATTATATAAATTAAAAAAGTTAAAGGGGAAAGGAGGACACAGTATAGCGTGTAATAAAGTAGCATACTGTAAAGTAAAATTTTATGACTAAAAAAATTATTACATTAGAAGATTTAGAGAAAAATCCATATTTAATTTGTGATACAGAAAATCCAACAGAAGAAATGATGAGAGTTGCTTTAAAAGAAAGAGGTTATCTTTTAGGGAAAATTAAGAATCCTACTGATACTATTCTTCTTGAAGAATTCGAAAAAGCAAATAGTTATTTAAAAGATGTTAAAAGGCCATTACCTTATATTTCAGAAGAGCTTGCTCTTAAAGCTATTAAAAATATAGTTAATTTAGAATGGCCTTTAGCGTTTTGTTTTGTAGAAGGCGTGTTTTTAAAGCATGTTGAAATGACAGAGACTATTGCAAAAGAGCTTGTGTGTATTGAACCTATGTATGTAAAATATGATGAAGTAAAAGCTATTATGGATGAAGATTTAGAAAGAATTGTTGTTAAGCGTTTTCTTGAAAAACTATGCAAAATGAAAGCAGATGGTAAGGAAGAATATACACTTCATACATGGCAATTTCCTAAGGAAATATCTTTAACCAAAGATGATTATAAATATATTATTGATAATCATTTAGAGGGCTATGCATTTCATTTTCTTAATAATAGAGAAGATATGCCTTTAGAATTAAGAAAGATGTATCTTAGAAATGAAAGACGTAATTTATCGTTTATTTATATTGATGATGATTTAATTGATTATTATTTTGATTTACATTCTGATTGTAGTCTTCTTCCAAAAGAGTTTAGGAGAAGAGACCTTTCTTCTGTAATTGCTAAACATGGATGGATCATAAAGCTTATATCAAAACCTTCAGCGAATGAGAGGAAAGCGGCTATTGAGTTTGATCCTATGAATATTATGTATATTAAGAATCCTTCTGAAAAGGACTGTTTGGCTGCTATAAAAGCTAATAAACATACAGTTGACTTTATTACAAAAAGAACGAAACGTATTCGTGAAGCTATTAGTTGTTTATAAAAAATTTAAATTATTTTCTAATGTTTTTTAAAAAGAGGCTATGTTAAATAGTCTCTTTTTATTGTTATTTTATAAAATTATAGCGGAATCGTTTATTCTGTGGTATAATTATTATAATAAATAAAAATAAAAAGGAGGGAAATATTTGAGTAAGATAAGAAATTTAAAAGAATTGAGACCTGAGTTATTTGATGGTACTAGTAAGATTAGATATAGCTATGATAAAAATGATGGTGTTAATCCAGAGAAATTAGAGTTAGCTAATAGTGAGGAATTATGGTTTATTGGAACTACTTGTAATCATGAGTTTAAAACTACCCTTGGGAATATTCTTAGAAAAGATAGAGAAAATAAATGTCCATATTGTGAAGGAAGAAGAATATTGATTGGTTTTAATGATCTAAAAACTAAATATCCAGAATTTTTTAATGGAGAAAATAAAATTCAATGGAATGAAAAAAAGAATAAGGATGAAGGAGTTTTGTTAGATAATATCTCTGAGGGTTCTCTTAAGCCATCTTGGTTTATTTGTAAAAACGGACATGAATGGAAAGCTAATACTCATAATGTTTTTGTTTTAGGAAAAGGATGCCCATATTGTGGTGGTAAAAAATCAATTATTGGAAAAAATGATTTAACTATAACTCATCCTGAAATTGCTAAAGAGTGGAATTGTGAAAGAAACATTAAAAAGCCAGAGGATTACAAAGCAGGCTCTAATAAAAAGGTTTGGTGGAGAACTGAGGCTGAAAGGTATGGTAAAATTTGGATTTTGGAATGGGAAGATAGAATAGATACCAGAACAATTCAAAATGCAGGGTGTCCTTATTTGACAAATAAAAAAGTTTTAAAAGGTTTTAATGATTTTGAAACTTGGTGCATACATAATAATAGAAAAGACTTATTAGAGGAATGGGACTATGAGAAAAATGGTGATTTAAAACCTGAGGATTGTCTTGATGGTGGGACAAAATATGTTTGGTGGAAAAAACTTCTTTTTAAAGATGATAAAGTTTTTGAAGCTTCATGGAAAGCTCTTATAAGGCATAGAAAATTAGGGATTGGAGATCCTTATTCTTCTATTCCTGCTAGAACTGTTTTAAAAGGATATAACGATTTGGCTTCTTGCTATCCAGAAATTGCAAAAGAATGGAATTATGACAAAAATGATGAATTAAAACCAGATGAAGTTCTTACACAAAGTAACAAAAAAGTTTGGTGGAAATGTAATAATTGCGGGAACGAATGGGAAACAACAATATCTAATAGGACTGGTATTAAAAATAATTGCCCTTATTGTTGTAATCCTCCTAAAAAAATAAAACCTGGATTTAATGATTTTGTTACATACGCTAAAAATAACGATAATGAATTATTAGAATATATAGATAATAAAAAGAATAAAGAAGATGGTATTGATGTTCAAACTTTAGGCTTTCGTTCAAATAAAAAAGTCAATTTAATTTGTCCAGATTGTAATCATCAATGGAAAGGAAGTCTTGATCATTTAGTTAGAGGGGCAAGGTGTCCTAAATGTAATGCAAGTAAGGGAGAGAAAAAAATTGAAAAGTTTTTGGAAAACAATAAAATATCACACTTATCAGAATATTCTTTTGATGATTGTAGATATGAATTAAAACTAAGATTTGATTTTGCAATTTTTGATGATAAAAACATTTTGGTATGTTTAATTGAATATGATGGAATTGTTCACGATAAAGCTATAGATTTTGGATGTAAAGATAAAGATAAGGTAAAAAAAGAATTTGAAATAGCTAGGATAAGAGATAATATAAAAAATGAATATTGTAAAAAAAATAAAATTCCCTTAATAAGGATTCATTATACTAAATTTAATGAAATTGAAAATATTTTAGAACAAAAATTTAAGGAGTTAGGACTTATGTCCTAACTCCTTTTCTTGTTGGATATGGTGCATTTTCAGGAATCAACCAATCTCTTCCTATTTTCCTTGCACCTTCTATTCTTCCGCTTCTGCATAATACCTTTATTTGTTCTACTGATTTATTATGTTTATCAGCATATTCTTTTGCGGAAATATCATTTTGTTTTTCCATAGAATTTTCACTTTCTTTAAGCAAGTATTCAAATGGAGTTGTATCAAAAATTAACAACGATTTATCATCATTAATTTGTGCAATATCTTTTCCAGGATAATCTTCCATTTTTTCATATACAAGGTCCCACCTCTCAGTAAGACCTTGTATATTTGCTTTCAAGAATGAAGTAAACTCCTTTTCATTACATGCACTCATACTTCCATCATTACATAGCACATAATACTTGCTATCTTTTTGAACAATTCGTGCAACCAAGGTTATTACTCCTTTCTTTATTCATTTTTCTGTGTTTGGAAGATTGCCTTTCTAAGCATATCTACTGGGATAATTGTTACTGCCATAGCTAGTACAATTCCCCATCCCTTAAGACCAAAGTGAGTTGTTTCAAACATTTCACCAATAAAGCCAAGTCCAGGGATAATATCAATCATACAAAGTAGTACTGTTACTCCCAACATTGCTAGCCATATTTTCATGAAGTTTTCATTCTTATCAAGATCACTAAAAATCTTAAATCCATCTGTTCTCACGTTGAAGCCATTCATAATGGAAATGAAGATGAAGAAGGCAAAGTAACCAGTTCTAAACTGCATTTCTGTATCGAAAAATGTTCTAAATACAGGTACTTCAAACCAAATAATACTAAGTGCTGTTACATATAGTCCCATCGTTACAAACTGGATAAAAATATTCTTAGAGATAATGCTTTCATCTCTACGTTTGGGGGCATGATTCATATAACTGTCCCTTGTGGGTTCCTTGCCGAGTAAAAGTGCACCTAAACTATCCATAACTAGGTTAAGAAATAACATTTGAACTCACATCTTTCTTATCTGCAAGCTTTTTATCTTGCAATCTGGAGATTTCTCTCATTTTCATCAATTGGTCAATTCCAATTCAGGTTAGCATATCTTTTTAACATACTAAATTAACTAAAATCATCAATTTAATATACTGACCGTTAGTGAAGCCTCGTGGAGATATTATATTCTAAATTTTACTTTAGGTTCAATCTCTATGCGTTGCCCCTGACTAAGATTTTGCTCTTAGCCTTCGGTTCTGATCAGGATAACCAAACCCTTCCAGCTTAATTCTTCACTAATTATCTTATAATACTTGCCAGTTTCTTATAAGACGGCATTACTTATTAAATCTTTATTATACAGTAGGTTATTTCCTGTAATTATAATAAGTATTTTTATTTACCCCTAAAGGTGATTCAAAACCAAGGAATGGTAGTATTGCTGAAACAAGTACAGCAGCTACGTTAATTGTTAACTGGAATCTACAGAACTTCAAAATGTTCAAATAGATTGTTCTACCAAACAAGATAGCATCTTTAATACTTCTAAAGTTATCGTCTGTAATAACAAGGTCGGCGGCTTCTTTAGCAGCATCTGTGCCAGATAAACCCATTGCAAAACCAACATCAGCTGATTTTAGTGCAGGAGAATCGTTTACTCCATCACCAGTCATGCCACATACTTTGTTCAAGCTTTGTCCAATACGAACCATTCTTGATTTGTCTGTTGGAAGTGCTCTTGCGATACATGTAATCTTATCAAAGATATTTTTAATTTCATCATCGCTCATTTTATTAAGTTCTTCAGAAGTAAGCACTACATCTTCTTCAGAAGTAATTAGTCCAGATTCCTTAGCAATAGCAAGAGCAGTCTCTTTTCTATCACCAGTAATCATACATACATGGACACCTGCTCTATGACATTCCTTGATAGCTTCAACGGCCTCAGGTCTAACATCATCACGAATAGCAACTAGGCCAATGAGAACAAGATCATCATTAATTGCGTCTTCTACAAGTTCCTTTTCAGAGTAACCAAATGCAAGAAGTCTCATTGCTCTTTCTGCAAGTTGTACAGATTTTGTATCAATTACGCTTCTATCAAGTGGCTTGATTTCTCCGTTTGCATCTACATATTTTGTAGCCTTAGCTAGTAGCTTTTCTGGAGCACCCTTATAGAATGTCTTTCCAAGAGAAGCAATATATGAAGATGAAAACTTGTTAGCAGAGTTAAAGCCTTGCTGTTTTGTGATTACACAATCCTTATCATCACGAAGTTTGTTAAATACATCTTCTGATAGAAATTCCATAAGTGCTTTATCTGTCATGTTTCCACCAATTACTCTGTGTTCATCATCAAACATAGCACCTGTATTCTTTCCAATAGCAAGATTTAGATAATCTCTAATCTTACAATCCTTTGATCTAATATCGCTTGAAACTCCACTACCATCAAAGAATTCTACTACTTCAAGTACACCCTTTGTAATAGTACCAGTCTTATCACTAAATAATGTGTTAAGTGAACCTGCTGTTTCAATACCAATTGCCTTACGAACAAGTACATTGTGCTTTAACATTTCACCTGTATTACTCATAAGAACAATTGAAATCATAAGAGGTAAACCTTCTGGTACAGCACAAACGATAATTACAATAGCAAGCTCAGCAGCCTTAATGAAATCCTTCAAAATATGAAGCCATCCAAGGTCAAGATAAGCACCTACGCCACCAGCTACCATTACAAAGTGAACCATGTAAGCAACTGCAAGTGCGATAGCACCAACGTAGCCAAATGTTGAGATTTGCTTAGCAAGCTTCGCAAGCTTAACCTTTAATGGACTATCTGGTTCTTCGGTATTCATTTCTTCTGCCATCTTACCCATCATAGTGCCTGGATAATTGGTTTCTGGATTGCCAATACCTACTCTCTTTACTTCCATAAGACCTTCACCATTATAGATTACAGCTCCTCTAAATAGTGAATGTTTATCTACGAAGGTATCTCCTGTGATTTCAAGTGGCATTTCAAAGTCGTTACTTGCTGCTTCTTTCTTACATTCTTCAGTTTCACCATTAAGTGCTGAGTTATTGACTCTAAGTGCTCCATCAATAAGTACACCATCGGCTGGAATCTTGTCTCCTGATTGTAAAAGAACAATATCTCCAACTACCACGTCATCCATATCAATTACAGTCACTACACCATTCCTATAAACCTTACATGTATCTTTCTTTGTGCTGTTCTTTAGTTTTCTGTATTCGGCATCACTGGACATTTCTGTTTTAGCACCGATACTTGCGACTAAAAGAATTGCAATGATTGTTCCAATTGGTTCATAAATCTCAGCTTGACCGAAACAGAACATTACAATCATAATACCTGCAATAGCAATCAATAGCTTTAGCATAGGATCATCCAAGTTACCCTTAAACTTCTCCCAAAATGTTTCTGGCTCCTGTTCAGGAAGCTTATTTGAACCGTACTTTCTCTTTGAATCTTCAATTTGTGAGCTTTGTAGCCCTAACTTTTTTTCCATTAAAAGTCCTCCTTTTTATTCGTAGTATTAAGAATATCTCTTAACCTTATGTATAATATTATACCGCTAACGGCACTAAATGTCAATAAAAACTTTTATTTTTATTTAAAATAATTTTCGCATAAAAATAAACCATAAGAAATTTTTTATGGTTTATTTTTCGCTTTAAGTTGTAGGAATTGGTATTTCTGGTTTTATAGAGCCTGGATCTTTAATGGGAACTTGTGCATATGTAGCAATATAACTAATACTATTATCTGTGTTTTTTATCATTTGCCATTCCTTAAAAGTATAAAGAATAATTGAGCCAATATTTTTATAGTTTATTTATATTAATTATGCGGTACTTCTGGACTAAATATCTCTCCTTGCCTATCATATACTACAGTCCATGTTCCTGATATGTATGTTCCTCTACCTGTATCATAAGTACCTGATCCTGTAGTGTAAGAACCTGATCCTGTACCAGAGGTATATGAGCCTGTTGTGCTCCAACTTGAAGAGCTAGATGTATATGCACTCCCACTTGTTGAGCTTGTTTCAGAGGTATTTGTTGTTTCACTTGTCTCTGGTCTTTCCTTTTTATGTATTCGAAATAGATTTTCCTTTTCTTCTTTGTCCTCATATGGTCTATCTGGTTCTATTTTATTATTGACTTTGATTTGTAGCGTTTCTTCATCAGATGCCGCATCCGTTATTGTAAGAACATAATCGTTGCCGACTTTCTCAAAAGTAATACCCTCTACAGAATTAAGTGCTTCCATAGATACAAAATCAAAGTACATATCATCTTTTTCTGTGATCGTATATGTACCAATAGGAACCTCTCTAACAGTAACAGTGTTTTTATTATCTATTTGAACAGAAATAGTGTCCCCTGTTTCCCTATTTTTCATAGATACTTGGAACTTGTATAAATCATCCCTTTTAAGCTGCAGCTTTTCAAAGGCTTCATCTGTTCCTTCTATCCCTTTTACAAAACTAAGATTAACAGAATCTACTCCTTCATAAGTATTAACTATATTGAATAATCCTTCTGCTGGCACATCAGAGGATAAGGTTCCTGTATAATGCCATAACATCTTTACATTATTTCCATAGTTACCATGATTAGGTG
>OFFJ01002302.1_pt1 | contig 12366 bp, 7 predicted proteins | sample 1521261 | NCBI WGS metagenome assembly OFFJ01 (sample SAMEA3504122, study PRJEB24116) | mouse gut metagenome | biome: mouse gut; feature: mouse-associated habitat; material: faeces | place: Denmark | collected 2011 | reverse complement strand
TTCCTGCTGAGCCTTTTCATCATCCGCATAAATCTTAAGCTTGCTGATCTGAGACAAATCCGTAATCCATTCATCACCGATGTGCTCGGTTACCCAGGATGCCAGCAGCGGATTGCCGTGAAGCAGGAAGCGGCGCTGTGTGATTCCATTTGTCTTATTGTTGAACTTCTCCGGCATCATCTGGTAGAAGTCTTTAAGCTCCTGATTTTTCAAAATCTCCGTATGAAGTCTTGCAACACCGTTTACGGAATAGCCTGCGGCAATTGCCAGATGAGCCATCTTCACCTGTCCGTCATAGATAATGGCCATCTTGCGTACCTTTTCATGATCTCCCGGATATTTCTTCTGAATCTCCAGGATAAAGCGGCGGTTGATCTCCTCAATGATCTGGTATACGCGGGGAAGCAATCTGGAAAACAGCTCAATCGGCCATTTCTCCAACGCCTCTGACATAATTGTATGGTTTGTATACGCACAGGTCTTTGTGGTTACTTCCCATGCTTCATCCCACTCCAGGTGCTCCTCATCAAGCAGCACACGCATCAGCTCCGCAACTGCTACGGTCGGATGTGTATCATTTAACTGGAAGGTTGCCTTCTCATAAAACTTGCGGATGTCCTTGTGTGCTTCCTTATATTTTGCCACTGCCCTCTGAACGCTGGCAGAGATAAAGAAGTACTGCTGTTTCAGACGAAGCTCTTTTCCTGCCATATGGTTATCATTGGGGTAGAGAACCTCAACGATCAGCTTTGCCAGATTTTCCTCCTCCACGGCCTTCTGATATTCTCCCTTGTCAAAAGAATCCAGGTGGAATGAGTTCATAGGCTCCGCATCCCAGATACGCAGGGTGTTGACTACATTGTTGCCATAACCTACTACCGGCAGATCACAGGGAACCGCACGAACGCTCTGATAGCCCTTCTGTACAAAATGATTCCTTCCCTTTTCGTCTATCTCAATATCTACATAACCGCCGAATTTTACAATCTCAGCATACTCCGGTCTGCGAAGTTCAAAGGGGTTGCCGTTCTTCAGCCACTCGTCCGGCACCTCAAGCTGATAGCCGTCTTTGATCTTCTGTTTGAACATTCCATAATGATATCGGATTCCGCAGCCGTATGCCACATAGCCCAGGGTAGACAGGGAATCCAGGAAGCAGGCTGCCAGCCGCCCAAGTCCGCCGTTTCCAAGAGCCGCATCCGGTTCCTGGTCCTCAATCAGATTCAGGTCGCATCCCAATTCCTCCAGGGCTTCCTTTACGCCGTCATAAAAAGTCAGGTTGATCAGATTGTTTCCCAAAGCACGCCCCATCAAAAACTCCATAGACATGTAGTAGACAATCTTAGGATCCTTCTTCTTCATCTCCTCCTGGGTTGCAAGCCAGGCATCAATCACAGCATCCTTGGTAGCCAATGCTACCGCATTGAAAATCTGCTGCTGGGTCGCCTCCTCCATGTTCTTACGGTACAGTGTCTTTACATTGTAAACAACACTTCTTTTGAAGAGTTCCTTATCAAAAGGTCTCTTGCTCATGGTAAATCCCTCCTGTTATATTATTTTTCTTTATGGACGTTCCACACCCAGGGTTACTTCCTCCCCGTTGATGCTCCAGTCCTTTACATATCCCTTTGTCTCACCGATTCTTACCTCAAGAGCCAATACCTCTGACTGAATGGCTTCCCTGTGAGATGTAAGAAGCTCCGCTATTTTATCATTTCCCTGGCAATAAACAACGATCTTATCCATCACCTCAAAGTCGGCTTCCTTGCGCATGGTCTGAATCTTGCTGATGATCTCCCGGATAAAGCCTTCCTCAATCAGCTCCGGCGTCAGCTTGGTGTCAAGAACCACCGTAATCTCATTGTCTCCGTCAGATACATAGCCCTCGGTCTGGGCCATATCGATCAACAGATCTTCTTCTGATAATACCACAGATACACCGTTTACGTCAAATGTGAGGCTGCCTTTTTCCTTCAGCTCATCCATAGCTGCGTTGCCGTCCACCTCTGCCAGATAGGTACGGATTCCGTTGAGAGATTTTCCGTACTTCGGCCCTACGGTCTTAAGCTGAGGCTTGAAGCTGTAGGTGGTAAAGGAGCGCACGTCGTCCGTAAAGGAGACGGCTTTCACATTCAGCTCATCCCGAATGATATCCTGATAATAACCGTCGAGCTTATAGGGCGCCTTCACAAACATATCGGCAATGGGCTGACGATTCTTAATATTTGCCGCATTTCTGCATGCCCGGCCCATGACTACAATCCGTAGAACCTCGTCCATATTCTTCTCAAGGTCTTTGTCTATCCATTCCGTCTTTACCTCCGGGAAGTCACAGAGGTGAATACTCTCCGGCGCGCTCTTGTCAATACCGCACACCAGATTCCGATAAATATCCTCGGTGATAAACGGCACCATAGGAGCCGCCGCCTTGCAGATAGTTACAAGGGCGGTGTAGAGGGTCATATAAGCATTTACTTTATCCTGCTCCATGCCCTTTGCCCAGAACCGTTCCCGGCTGCGGCGCACATACCAGTTGCTCATATCGTCCACAAACTCCTGAAGCGCTCTGGCTGTCTCAGGAATCCGGTAGTTGGCCAGATTATCATCCACCTGACCCACGACGGTGTTCAGCTTGGAGAGAAGCCATTTGTCCATGACATTCAGGGAATCATAGTTCAGCTCATATTTTGTCGCATCAAAATTATCAATGTTTGCATACAGTACAAAGAAAGCGTAAGTATTCCACAGCGTACCCATGAATTTGCGCTGTCCTTCCATCACGGCCTTTCCGTGGAAACGGTTGGGCAGCCAGGGAGCGCTGTTCACATAGAAGTACCAGCGGATGGCGTCCGCACCGTAGGTTGCCAATGCATCAAAGGGATCTACGGCATTTCCTTTAGACTTGCTCATCTTCTGTCCGTTCTCGTCCTGCACATGGCCCAGTACGATGACATTTTCATAGGGGGCCTTGTTGAAAATCAGCGTGGACTCGGCGAGTAGGGAGTAGAACCAGCCTCTTGTCTGGTCCACAGCCTCGGAAATAAACTGGGCCGGGAACTGCTGCTCAAACAAATCCTGATTTTCAAAGGGATAGTGGTGCTGTGCAAAGGGCATGGCTCCGGAATCAAACCAGCAGTCAATGACCTCCGGGACGCGGTGCATTTCCCTGCCGCACTCCGGGCACTTGATGGTAATCTCATCAATGTAGGGGCGGTGAAGCTCTACGGTCAGCGCTCTCTCATTGCCGCTCATCTCCAAAAGCTCCTGGCGGCTTCCGATGGCATGCTGATGGCCGCACTCGCACTCCCATACGTTTAAGGGCGTTCCCCAGTACCGGTTACGGCTGATGCCCCAATCCTGCACATTCTCCAGCCAGTCGCCAAAACGTCCCTTGCCGATGCTCTCCGGAATCCAGTTGATGGTGTTGTTGTTGCGGATCAGATCCTCCTTGACCGCTGTCATTTTGATAAACCAGGATTCCCTTGCGTAGTAGATAAGGGGCGTATCACAGCGCCAGCAGAAGGGATAATCATGCTCAAACTTGGGTGCGGAAAAGAGCTTGCCTTCCTTGTCCAGATCCTTGAGTATCTCTTCGTTTTCCTGCGAAAGCTGAACATCCTCGTTCTCGGCCTCCGGCTCATCTTCCTCGGTCAGAAAAGAGACTACTTTGGACAAGAATCCGCCTTTTTTCCCTTTGTCGTCCGGCTTCTCCGAGATATCCTCAAGCATGGAATCCGCCTCGTCCATGTCCACAGTCAGGATGTCCAGCTCCGACGAGCCGCCCTGCTGCTCCACCCAGTCCGCCTCCGAATCCTCCGCCGCGTCCAAGTCCGCCTGCGCATAGCTCAAAAGATCTGCTATGGAGCCTCCGCCTTCCTCTGCCTGTGCCATAGGAGCAGCAGGCTGTCTGGTCTCCTGTTCCTCATGCCGTCCCACGCGCCCTGCCCCTGAGACAATGCTGTCCAGCAGCTCTCTGTCCATCATGGCATCATATCCTGCTTGGGCAGGCTCTTTTTGCTCCGGAGCGGAAGACGTCCGGGGCTCCGGGGCCGAAACGGTTGCATTTTCGTGGTCTTTCTTTCCCTTCTGGGCCTTGGCGGCCTGCCTTGCCCGCTTTTTCTCTTCTTTCTGTTCCCTGCGCTGCTCCTTCTTCATAGCGCGCCGGCTTTTGCTGTCCATCGCATCCCCAGCCACTTCTCTCTCCCCCGCTTCCTCTATGTCCGCCAGCAATCTGTCCGCCGGATTCTGATCCTTGTCTGAACCCGACAAGATCGAATCCGTTCCTGCTATGGTCTCGTTTTTATCCGACTTTTCCAGCAGATTCCGTATCTCCTTCAGCTCACGGTCTTCGGTTTTGTCCAGCATGCCCATCACGTCCTGTGCAGCCGAAGCATCCCCTCCTAAAGCACGTGTCTTTTCCTGCCCTTGCCTGCCCTCCGCCTTTCCTTGGTCCAAGAGTCTGGCAATCTCGTCCTCCGTCATCTCTGAGACGGCCTCCACATCCGGCCGATTGGCCGTCTGCCCGTCATCCGTTCCATCCTCATCTTCCTCCAAAGGCATCTCCTTCAGCAATTCATCCAAATAATCATCCTGTGAAGACATATTACTTCCTCTGCTTTCTTTATGCTGCCCATACATGGCATACATAGTTTATCATAATTGCCCCAACCATTCAATCGCATTCTGGGAAATTCCGCAGCCTTTTCCGGCCAGTTCTTCCGTCAGCTGATGCAGTCTCCCGTTTACCCTGCACAGAAAGGCCTTCTGATTGAAAAAGACCGCCTTTTCAAAAGGCCATCTGACCACCGACGGAAAATCCATCCCTACGCCAAGCTCCAGCACAAACAGCCTTCGGTTCAGCGTTCCCTGCAGCCATTTCGTATACAAACGCCACTGATCCAGATAACCGTCCTCGTTGTAATTTTCCGCATATATATTGTTGAGAATAAAAGGAGCGCCGCATTTGGGACATACCCCAAGCAGGGCTTCCCCCTTCCCACCGGGTCTGCATATACCCTGAAGAGAAAAACCCCTTTCCGCTTCTTCCAATATTTCACTCAGGCGATTGTGCTCTGCTTCCGTCACTTCCTCCAGCACGTCCCTGCAGCCCTGAGCGCACTGCTTTTTCAGCCCGGTGCCGCAGGGCATCACCAGCCGTCCTGCCCTCCATCCGCCGCAGGCAATCCTGCCGGCGGTGGAGACGGATACCACGAAATAATTCTTATTCTCCAACAGAAGAAGGAGTCTTTGCAGCCCCTCCTCCAGACGGTCCGTTCCCATCCTACGGGAAAAAATGTCGTTCCATAGGGGCAGCATCCAGAGAAGCCCTTCCTCCTTCAGGCACTCGCACACATCCCTATAGGCCGGTTCGTGCCCAAACCGCTCCCTATCGTCAATTTCCTCTCCAAGCCCTACCAGAACCATGTCGGACTGATTCAGTTTTTCGATCAGATCTGCCTTATTCATTTTACCCACGATCCCAATTTCCATGTTATACTAGAAAAAGCCGGGAACCCTCCCGGCTTTTCTGATCCTACATTCCCAGCCCTCTCTCTGCCACCAGCTGATCAATAATCTTCACCAGATTGCCTATCTCAGGTTTTGACAGCTGTGCGTCCGCACCCAGCGCCTCTCCTTTTCTCCTCATTTCATCATTCACCAGAGACGAGAAAAGAATCACGGGGATATGTGCGGTGGCCTCGTCCGTCTTCACCAGCTTCGTGAGCCTATGTCCGTCCATCTCAGGCATCTCTATATCCGATATGATCACCTGTACCCTATCGTGCAGCGTGCCATGGGACTTGCAGCTGGTGATGATGTCATAAGCCTGCCGGCCGTTCTCCGTGTGGGTCAGATTCTCATAGCCCGCTTTCCTCAGGCACTCTACGATCAGCTTGTTCAGCAGAGGAGAATCCTCCGCCACCAGAATGGGCACGCTGCTCCTCTTCCTCTCTCCCAGATCGCTGATATCGGAAACCTTCAAGCCCGTCTCAGGATTGATATCCGTGACAATCTTCTCAAAGTCAAGTATAATTACAAGCCTTTCATCTTTTTTCACAATGCCTATGGCCACACCTTCCTCTGCAGAGGAAATGGTGACATCGGGCTTAATGATGTCCTCCCAGGAAACCGTATGGATGCCCAGCACGTTGTCTACATGGAACGCTATGTCCAGCTTGTTGAAGTTCGTGATGATGAACAGTCCCTTTGACTCCATCTCGCCCCGGCCCAGACAGTTCTTTAAGTCAATGGCCGTGATCATAGTGTCGCGGGGCATAAAAACACCTTCAATGCTGGGATGGGCATTGGGAATAGGGGTCACCGGCTCATACTTCATGATCGTCCTGATCTTCGCCACATTGATGCCATAATGATTATTGCCCAGAGTAAATTCCAGAATCATCAATTCATTGGTGCCGTTCTCCAGCAGTATCCTATTGTCGTTCTCCATACCTCATCCTAACCTTTCCCGTCCGGAGACCTTCCCAACGGAAGCAGCTTCCCCGTTCATAGCATTTGGGGCAGGCTTCGGCCACGCCCCCTTTAGCTATTTTATCATACTTGACAGAAAAATGGAACCATTATTTTATATATTTTCATTCTGGATGGTCTCAATGATGTTCTTCCTATTGACTTTCCCCATGGAATAATGCATGATGCTAAACAGCAATGCCGACACCGCAGCCAAGGCTGTCAGAATCGCCTCAAAGGGAAAGCGGAAGTCCAGCACCACGCCCTTCGACATGGCCATATGAAAGCAGTAGGAAATCACCACGCCCAGAGGGATTGCAATGATCAGCGCCTTGCCTCCGTAGAACATCCCCTCCAGCCAGATCATCCGCCGGAATTCCTTCCCCGTCATCCCCACCGATCTAAGCATGGCGAATTCAGGGGCACGCAGCTCCATGTTGGTGGTGATGGTGTTGAAGATGTTTGTGATGCCGATCAGCGCCACCACTGTGATGAAGCCGTAGAGAAAAATAGCCACCACAAGATACATGCTCCTATTTGCCCTATAGACTGCGTCATAATTGGTCACGGTACAGTCCCCGAGCTGTATATCGTTGCGGATGGCCGTCTCCAGAGCGTCCGAGTCCTCGCATTTGATATAGATTTCCACATTGTCAAATTTTGAGATGTTCTGGCTGTCATACCATTCGTTGCTGACAACGAGGACTATCTTATTATATCTTCCATTGCTCAGATACATGGGCTTTTCACTGGTCTGGGTCAAAACCTCCACCTCAAGCCCCTCGTCCGCTCCCGCGCCGATGATCACATCCCCTTTATGGAACTCTGCAATCTTACACTCGTCCACATAGGTTACGCCGTCTATTTTGTATTGTACCACATAGTCCGCTATCACAATGGCCTTGTCCCGAGCCTCTTCCACGGTCACACCCACCTTTTTGCAGAAACGGGCATAGGCCTCCTCTCCCAGCGCTCTTATTTGTATGGTTTCCGTAGCTTCCGGTTTATGCTTTTCCTCATACTCTTTGGTAAAAGGAGTCTCCCCTCCATCGACCATGAGAATACCCGGCCTGACGATTTCGGCCTCCTGCACCCCGTCCAGCGAAGCTATCCTAACTGCACTTTCATAGTCATATAAGTACACCTGCATCTGGTAGGGCATGCTGTCATTATTATAGACACCGTTGATGTCAAAGATCAGCTCCACAAAAGTACTCATACCGATAAAGACTGCAACGCTGACCACGATGGAGACAACCGTAGTGCGGTATTTCACTCTGGCCCGGCGCAGGTTCTTGTAGGCGATTCGTCCTCCGATCCCAAACACTCTCCCTATTGCCTTGGGACATCTCAGCTCCCTTCTCCTGATGCGAACCGTGTCATTGGCCCGTATGGCGCTGATAGGAGAGATTCTGGCGGCCTTTCTGGCAGACTGGAAGGAGGAAAAAAATACCGTGATACCCGAAAGAACCACTGACAAAGCGATGGCCGGAAAAGACATGGCGAACACCAGCGAGAAGCCCAGCGCATCCTCCACAAGCCCTCCCACGGCCCTCACCAGCACAGCCGTTGCCCCTATGCCGGACAAAATCCCAAGAGGGATACCGATACCCCCCAAAAAGGCCGCCTCATAATATACGATCCGTCTCTGCTGTCCGGCAGTGGTTCCCACCGAGGCAAGTCTGCCGTAAAGCTTCATTTTCTCAGTCAGGGAAATCACAAAGCTATTGTGTATGCAGAAGACGCTGGTGACAATAATGATCGATACAGCTATCACCGACATGCCATAGAGCATGTTCATAGCTCCGGAGGAAAAGATCATAAGTTCCCACTTCAGCACCCAATAGTTCTCTGTCACCTTCCAGGCGATGTGCCTGATCTGTTCCTCTTCCTGTTCCGTATATGTGCCCAAGCCTCCATGGAAGCCGTAATACCTTCTGTAGAGTTCTTCCGATACGCCCAATATCCCCGCCGTGACCTGCTCCCTCTGCTTCAGGCCAGAATCCGTATAGGTTGCGTACACATTCAGTATTCCGGCCTCCGCCGGATCCCCCATCCGGGTAAAAACAGAATAGCCCGGCGCAATAAAGGGCTCCACATCCCTTATCGGACGCTCAATAATGCCCACCACCGTAAAAGTTCTTTCAAAATCAGTCTCCAGTGTCTCTTCTTCATATAAATAGGGACTCTCCTGCGTCAGTCTATGTCCCTCTGAGATACGGTTCCCCATGGAGAGCGTCAGTTCATCCCCCACCTTTAAGTCCACAAGTCCGTTGCTTCGTATATGCCTGCCGATAACCAGCTCCCTGTCATTCTCCGGCATACGCCCTTGCACCAGCTGCAGAGAAAGGGTCTCCTGAGACATCTCATCTATGCCGCAGACAAAGACATAGGGCTTATCCGGATTTTGGCTGCCCTCCAGCACGGCATATCCAAGCTCCTCCACCACCCCGAACCTTTCTATCTGCTCATTATTTTCAAAATATTTCAGATTCTCCGGCGCCACTCCCATGAAACCGTAATGGTAGTCTCCGTTTTCAAGCTTCTCATATAGGATCAGACTTGCCCGGAAGCTCACCGCCATGCAGGCCACTCCTGTTATCAGCGCCGTGGCAAGTACAATTCCTATGATGGTCACTGAGGTTCTCTTTCGGTTCTCCCTCATGGAGCGGTAGCAGCATCTCTTCAATACATTCATGCCCTTCCCTCCCCCGTCTGCCCGTCAAACACCCTGCCGTCCTCAATGGTCAGCACCCTGTCAGCCTGCTTGGCCAGCTCCAGATTGTGGGTGATCATGATCACCGTCTGTTTATACCTGCGGTTTGACTCTTTCATCAGCTCCATGATCTCGTTTCCCGACCGGGTATCCAGATTGCCCGTAGGTTCGTCCGCCAGCAGAATGGCCGGTCTGGTGATTAAGGCCCTGCCGATGGCCACTCTCTGCTGCTGTCCGCCGGAAAGCTCATTGGGCAGGGCGCCCAGCCGCTTCTCCAGCCCCAGCATCTCTGCCAGCTCCCTCACCACCTCCTTCTTTGGCGTTCTGCCGTCCAGCTCGCAGGGCAGCGTGAGATTCTCCTCCACTGTAAGCACGGGAATCAGGTTGTAGAACTGATAGACCAGCCCCACCTGACGCCTGCGGAAAATGGCAAGCTTATCGTCGCTCATCCCATAAATATCATTGCCCTCAATCAGCACCTTGCCGAAGGTAGGGCGATCCACCCCTCCCAGCATATGCATCAAGGTAGATTTTCCGCTGCCTGAGCTACCCACCACCGCCACAAATTCGCCTTTTGACACGGAGAAGCTAACATCATTGACTGCTATGATTTCATTTGCCTCCTTGCCGTATCTTTTTAACAGATGTTCCGTTCTCAGAATTTCCGTCTGTCCATAATAGTTTTTCAATTTCCAATCACCATGCCTTTCCTTTTTTTATCTCCTCGTCACATTCAGCTATCCTGCCCTCCGGCAATAATCCTTCCCAGTAATCTGCCGTCAGCTTACTCTACCAATATAAAAAACGAAAATGACATTTCGGTGACATTAGGAATTTTATTTCAAAAATTTGACTGCAAAGCAAGTCCCTTTATCCCTTTCGGATTCCACGGAAACATATCCCTTTTGTTTTTCAATGATTTCCTTTGCCAGCGCAAGTCCTATTCCCACGCTGTCTTCTCTGGCGGAAGTTCCCCTATAAAAACGGTTGAACAGCTTCTTTCGCTCCTCCTCCCCGATCCCCTTCCCCCGGTCTCTCACAAAGATACCCGTGTAAACATCATTCTCCTCGGCTGAGATCTCCACCACAGCGCCTCTCGGACTATGCTCTACTGCATTTTTCAGGATATTCGCCAAAGCTTCCGCCGTCCACTTCCTATCGGCCACAAGCACTGCATCCTCAGGAATTTTTAATGCGAAGGATACCTGATTCCACTCCGCCGCCACTTCCACCTTCTGGAGCGCCTCCCCCACCAGGCTGGCTACTTCCAGACTTTCTCTGTCCAGCTCCACAACGCCGGCATCCAGACGGGATATCTTCAGCAGAGTAGATACCAGCCATGACATATTTGTAAGTTGGTAGGTAATCTCTGTGATAAAGTGGCGCCTGATGGCCGGATCCATATCAATATCATCGGCCAGATTATCCATCAGCACGGTCATCGACGTGAGTGGCGTCTTGAGCTGATGAGAGATATCCGCCATGGAATCCGCCAGAGCCTTTTTCTGTTCCGCCGCTCTAACGGCTTGTTCTTTCAGAAGGACCGTTAGCTTATAGATCTCATTCCTCAGTCCGCTCAGTTCATCATCACTATTGTCTTCAATGTCCAGCAGGTATCCTTCCCGATAGAGCATTTCCATATAAGTCTCCAGACCGTAGATTTTTAGCTGACGCCTCTTCAGGTACAACAGCAGAAATACCGATACGATCAAAAAAAAGACAGAAAGCAGAATATTGGAAAATACGGACATGCTGCGAACCTGCCTTTCCAACACGGAAAACGACTCCCTGCCGTATTCCTGAAACACCCCATAGCGGGCCAGAATCTCTTCTCCCTGACTTGTGTTTACTCGGCCGGAAAGAACTTTGACAAATTCCTCTTCGTCCACATCCGGATATGTGGCAGAAACTTTTTCAAATATCACAGCCAAGAACACCTTATGTTCACTGCGCAGCTTCTCCAAATAGATCCCCATTCCTATGTTCATAATCCCTATGCATACCGCAAAAACAATGCCAAACCACATCACTAGCCTATGCAGCTCTCGATTCCACCTCAGACGCTTTCCCACACTTGTCATTGCCGCCCAGCCTCCAAACGATATCCCATACCCCGAACTGTCCTGATAATACTTCCGTCCGTATCCTCAATCTTTTCCCGAATTCGCTTCATAGTCACCGACAAGGTATTGTCATTTACAAAACTGCCGGAAATATCCCAAATATTCGCCAATATTTCATCTCTGGTGAAAAGCCTGCCCGGATACTGCATCATGACGGATAAAATCTTATATTCCAGCTTTGTCAGCACAATATTCTTGTCGCCCTTGCGCACAAGCCCTGTCTCCGTGTCAAGCGAAATCTCCCCACAGCGAAGCACCGTGCTGCCTTTGCCGTTCCTGCGCAGGACACTCTTGATCCGAGAAACAAGCTCCCTATTTCTAAAGGGCTTTACGATATAGTCGTCCGCCCCCATATCCAGACCTTTAACTACATATCTTTCTTCATCCATGGCCGTCAGAAAGATCACCGGCGTATGTCCCTGCGCTCTCACCTCTCGGCATACATCGAATCCGCTGCCGTCCGGCAGTGCTACATCCAGTACCACAAGGTCCAGACCTCCCTGCTCCAGTCCGGCAAGCGCCTGCTTTCTGTCCTTGGCCGTCACCACCTGATAACCTTCTCTTGAGAGCAGGTATTCCAAGCCTAATATAATTGTTTCATTATCCTCCACAAGCATGATCTTCATCATTACGTCCCCCTGACAAATATGGTACAATCTATTTTACATGAAAAAAAGAGTAGATAAACTACTCTTTTTCAACCTTAATAATTTTTAAAAACAAACTTGTACCCTCAGAACCGAACACCGTACAGCCAAGACAGCAGCCCGGACACGGGCGCGCGGCATGCGCGCCTCCTCATCTGGTTAAGCTCTCGCCCTATTAGTGTGCGTCAGCTGTGCGCGTCGCCGCGCCTGCACCCCGCACCTATCTACCCCGTCCTCTCCGGGGGGGCTCACGTGTCGCCACATGGACACCTATTCTCGGGGAGGGCTTCGCGCTTAGATGCCTTCAGCGCTTATCCCTGCCGGGCTTGGCTACCCTGCCGTGGGGGCGGCCCCCCAACAGGTGCACCAGCGGCCCGTCCGTCCCGGTCCTCTCGTACTGGGGACGGCT
>OFFJ01002300.1_pt1 | contig 12377 bp, 4 predicted proteins | sample 1521261 | NCBI WGS metagenome assembly OFFJ01 (sample SAMEA3504122, study PRJEB24116) | mouse gut metagenome | biome: mouse gut; feature: mouse-associated habitat; material: faeces | place: Denmark | collected 2011 | reverse complement strand
TATGGAGCAGCACCGCCATATCCACGCGGCTGAGGGCATCCCGGGGCGCCAGACGGTTCCCCGTAGTGGGCAGAAGCCCCTGCTGTACCACGTAGGCCATGGCCCCTTGGGCGTAACTGGAGACACTGCCGCTGTCGGAGTAGGAGGACAGCACGTAGGACGGGCCGTCGCCGGCACTGTAGCCAGAGATACGCATGGCCCGCTGGACCATGCAGATAGCGTCCTGTCTGGTCAGGGTGCTGTCAGGGGCGTAAAGGCCGCCGCCGATGCCGCTGATAATCCCTCTGTCATACAGCGTGTTCACCGCCTGGGCGTAGTAGGCCCCGCCGGGCACGTCCCGGAAGGCCCCGCTGGATCCCGAGGGGTTCAGCTCAAAGGCCTGGTAGAGCATCTGGGCAAAGTCACCGCGGCGGATGGAGTTCTCCGGACCGTATTGGCCGGTGGCCAGGCCTCGGGTGATGTTGTGGTCATAGAGGAAATCCACCGCCGCCCGCTGGGCGTCGCTGTAGCCCCCCATGTCGTTAAAGTAGGAGGAGCTGTAGGTGGGCGAGACGGTGATCATCACCTCTCCATCAAAGGTAGAGTTGTTGGATTTGGTGCCTACGTAGGGGATGGTCACCGTGCCTGTGTAGCCCGCCCTGGGGACAAAGGTCAAATCGGAGATCAGATCGTTTCCGCTGAGCTGGTAGGACACCCCGGTGCCCGCCTGCCGGCCGTAATGGGCCGGGCTGGCGTATTGGAAGTACAGATAACCCTCACTTGCGGCGGGCATCTGGGTAAAGCGGATGGAGCGCAGCGAATAGCTGCCTCCAAAGTCCCCGCCGTAGAAGCTCACCGGGGCACTCCGGGTGGAGTACCGCACGGTCACATCTGCCGGCGGCCGATTCACTTCCACCTCTACCGTCCCGGTAAAGGTACTGCCGCTGGTGGGTGTGGCGGTGAAGTCGATATACACCGTTCCGGTAAAACCGGTAGCGGGAACAAAGGCCACACGGCTCAGCTCACTGGCCGTAATGGAGGTGGAGGAGGAGGTCAACCTGGTGCCCCGGTCGGAACTGGAGCGGTAGCCGCGGTACAGCGAGCCCTGGCTGGACGAGGGCAGTGTGAAGCGGACCGAGCTCATATCCCGGTCGGTCTCCCACTGGGAGAGATCGTCAAAATCCCTTCGGTCGAAGACCGCAGCGGATTTTGAGTCTGTAGAATAGCGTATATTGCCCCTGCTGGTGCTTCCGGAGTCGTTGGAACTGATATGAATTACTCCGTTGAAGGCGGCGCCGCTGGCAGACCGGCCCTCAAAGGGAATATCCACCGCCCCGGAAAAGCTGCTCGAGGCCCGGAAGGACAAATTACTGACACGGTAACTGCCGCTGTTGCTGTATCGGGTCCCGGTGATATCAATGCGGCGGTTGCTATAGTACAGGTCCCCCTCCGTACGGTTGGGCAGGGCCTGGAAGACAATATAGTCCAGTGTGCGGCCCGTCAGGTCCTGACTCAGCCTGGTAAAGTCGCTGGTCCGGAAGGACACCGACCGGCCAGGGGCGCAGGTGTAGTTGATATCTCCCGCCCCGGTGCCGCCCCGGACGTTGATCTCCACGTTGCCGGACAGCCGGGTGCCATCGGTGGCGTAGCCGGTGAAGGGAATCTTGATAGTGCCGGTAAAGTTCTGGGCCGGGACAAAGGTCAGCCGGTCGATTCGGGGGGTGCGGGTGCCGTAGTAGTAACTAGTACCCGTTGTGGCTCGGCTCCCGGTGCTGATGGAGGAGCGGTAATCGTAATACAGCACCCCCTGGCTCTCACTGGGCAGGGAGTCAAAGAGGATAAAGCTGAGGGTGTGTCTGGAGTCCAGCACGTTCCGGCAGTAGTTGTTGAAGTGGGCGTCGTCAAAGTGGGCCACGCCCCCTTTTGTCACGTCGTAGGTCAGTCCGCCGATGGCGATGTCGTTCTCCCGGCCCACGTTGATCACCACTTGACCTGAATAAACTGCGCCGCTCTCCACCCCCTGGCCGGTATAGTAGACGGTGACAGTGCCGCTGTAGCCGGGGGCCGGGACAAACCAGATATCATTCAGGTCGCGGAGGTTGTACTGCCCGCGGGTAGAGACCAGCGTGCCGTAGTTGCCCTCATTCACGTAGTTGGTATACAGCTTGCCCTGGTTCTCTGAGGGCTGGGAGAAGGTCACATGCTTCAGGTTAACTCCCTTCATCTCCCGGCACACCCGGTTAAAGTCGTCGCTGTTGAAGCGGACTGGGGTGTTGTAGGGCGTGTTGAGGGTGATGCCCGAGTCCTCCTCCACAACGCCCGTCTTGCTTACGGTAAGAAGAATCTTGCAGTTGTAATTTTTATTTTCTTCTGACACGGCGGTGTACTCAATGACCACCGGGCCCACGTACCCCGCCTTGGGGACAAAGGTGATATCCTCCAGAGACCGCTGACCGGCGGGAATGCCGTTTTTCCGGTCGGGGTAGTAGTATATGCCTGATCCCACGCCGGAGCCGGGGGAGGATTCAGAGTTGTACTTGTAGTACAGGGTACCCTGTGTGGGGTCCACCCTTATGCCGGTAATGTGGGACAGATTACCGCCGGCCTGAAGCGCAAATCCGGATTGCAGCTTTCCGTAGCGGAAGCTCAGGGTCTCGTCCGGTTTGATGACAATGGTCTCTCCCTCAGGGGGGATGGTGGCGTTGGGGTCCGGGATTACCCTCACCTCAAATTCCCCCCGGAACCCAAGCTTGGTGTGGCTGACGGTAAAGGTGGCGGTGCCGGGGGTGGTGCCCACGATGGAACCTCCCATGTAGCTGGCAATGTTGGACGCGTCGGACCAGCAGGACAGCTCTCCAATGTTGGCGCCGCCGTAACATGTAATAATCTTACTATCCTCCAGGCGGATGCTTTCGTTCTCCACAATCTCAAGGGGCAGGACGGCCTTATTCAGTTCGTAGCCGCTGACCATCACCGTCAGTGTGTCTTCCACGCTTCCCCCCTGCCCATCAGCCGCCCGGGCGGTAATAACCGCCTCGCCGGGCTTGGAGGCCGTGAGTTTGTTGCCGCTGACCGAAGCCACTTCCTTGTTATCGCTGCTGGCGGATACCGCAACGCTGTAGGTCTTGCCCTGCACTTCAAACTGGGCCGTTCCCTTGCCGTTTCGGTCCCACGCAACATCTTTGGTTTCCGTTCTCTTGTCCGAATACTCAATGGTCACCTTCATCTGCATAGTCACCGAGCCCGGGCCCATCACATACGCCTCATCCGGGTCGTCGGGCTTGGGATTGCTGATGGTGATTCCGGTGATCTGGTTCCCCTCCGGGAGAGTATCCCCGGTCGGGGGGGGACCGGGATTGTTCGGGTCATCCGGGTCAATGCTGGAGTTGGGCCTGACAATACAGGTCACGGTTGCCGGATCCGCTCCGGGGGCACTGGCGGTAATGGTAACCTCCGTCTCCTGTGTAATGTCAGCGGCCGGTATCAGCGTTACGGTAGGGCCCTGGCTTGGGTCCACTCTGACAACCGCAGGGTCGCTGCTGTTCCAGGTAATGCCGCTGGTCTCCTGCTTTTTTCCGTTCTCTGAGACATAAGCGCCCAGCGTCTTTGAGATGCCGGCGGTGAGATACACCTCGCTCACCGCAGCGGTGCGCTCTGTGATGGTCACATGGACGTCGTCCTCAACTTCAATGGTAAAGTCCATGTTTTCGCTTATGCCCCCGTATGTGGCGGTCACTGTCACCGTGGCTTCTCCCACGCCGACCGCCCTGATTCCGCCTACCGTACCGATCGGTATATATACGACTTTGGAATCACTGCTGACCCAAGAGTAGTGGGTCTCCTGCGTCACATCTCTCCAGGTTCCGTTGTCGCCGATTCTTGTGTAGACCTTTACGGCCAGCCGCTTCTCTCCTCCAAATTTCATTGTGTACTCGTCGGTGTCGATTGCCTCCACCTTAAGCTGCCTGGAATTACTCGAGGTATCCGGGGGTGTGGAGCCGGCATCGGGGCTGCCATCGGCAGCGACAGACCCGGGGGTTGCCAGCGCGATGGTGCCGATGAGTGTGAGTACCAGGATCGGGGCCAAAAGCAGGGCCGCGCAGCACTGGACCAGGGTTTTCCGCATATAAAGCACTCCTTTTCAGATGGAATAAGAAAGCACGGGAGAGGGCCGGGCCCTCTCCCGTGCCGGGATCAACTATTACGTCCCTTATTTGTCCAGGTCTGACCGCCCCAGGAAATGTCTGTGTAGAAATTCTGGAACGTCATGTTGGCCTGACCGCTTTCTTCCCGCTGCTGCACTTTAATGTTCAGCCCGTTGGCCGAAGCCTCGCCGACGGAGTTGGTCAGTCTGCCGGCGGGGATGTTCAGGGACACATCGCCCACCTTGCCCGAAAGCTTGAGAACCAGCGTTGCGCCGTCCTTGCTGTTGGTCAGCCTGCTCTGGCTGGCGTCGATGCCGCCGAACTCGTTGGCCGCATTCAGCAGCTCCTGGAGGGTAGCCGGTTGGTCTCCGCCCAGATACAGCGGGGCGTTGAAATGGATGGTGCTGGTTCCGTCCACCGTGTTGGCCGCGCTTACGCTGAAGTTCGTGCTGGCGCTCTGGGCCTGGGGGATGGCGGTGCGGGTGGTGGGGGGGGTGGTCGCCGGAACCCCCGGACCCGTGCCCTGGATGGTCCAGCCAGCCGACGCCTCGTTGCCCACATTGATACTCGCGCCCCAGAACACGTTCAGATAGTAGAAACCCTGGGTCGGAGAGGCGGTCGTCGCGTCTGGCCACCTGTTGGAGTGTACAATCTGCATGCCTTCAGGTCCGGCGATGCCGCTGGAGTTGATCAGCCAGCCATTGCTGATGCCGATGGAAACGGTGGGACCCACCAGCGGAAGGGTAACCGTGGAATAGCCGTTTTGGGCGGTCTGGATATCGTGAGTACCGCTCGTCCAGTCCACACCAACAGAGGGGTTAAATATGTCCTTCAGATTGTCCTTTGTTACCTTGGTTTTTGTAGTTCCTTTCAAATAGTACAGTTCCTTGTTGAAGGTCAGGGTGATTGATCCGCTTGTCACATTCTTCGCGCCGTTCACATCGGTAACTGTAAAGCTGCCCGTGGCGTTAGTCAGCTGGGGCGGATTCTGGTCGCTCAGCTTGATCTCATTGCCCATAAAGGAGTAGCGGATACCGGTGGCGCTGTTAGCCATATTGGTGTCCTCCGGCTCCTTACGGGCCATGGAAATCACATAGTAGGGCTGGTCAGCCTGAAGCACACGGTCGCTGTACTCCCACGTATTGGCGTTGACAGTCTTCGGTCCGCCCTGGGCGGCCGGCCCAGACGCCTCGTCTCTCTCCAGCCACTCCAGGATATCGTCCTTAACCGTCTCGCTGGCGTAGATATCAAATACGGAGTACCGCTTGTTGAACCGCTCCGGGTTGCCTGAACCGTCCGTGGGGAAGTAGCCGCTTGTCTGTGTTCCCTCTTGCGACGCCTTCCGATAGGTGTAGACCTCTTTCAAGGCGTCATAGATGGTGTAATCCTCATAGGCCTTGGGCAGATCGCGTCCGGGATACAGATGGTCGGAGAGGAGATCCTTATCACTCATATACGGCAGATTGCGAATCGAGGCCTTCGAATAAATCTTATAGGTCAGCTCCGCGCCCATATCAGTGGACAGTCCCGCCCGTCCGGGTTCCGTCATCGTGGGGGACTGGCCGACAATGGAAATCACAGGTCTGGCAACCGGATCGGTCTTAAACTTATAAATCTCCACCTCAGAGGGCTCCATGGCGGAACCCCTGATGACAAAGTAGACATAGTAGGTCCGGTTGGGAGACAAACCGTCGATCTTCTTTGTGGCGCTGGCCACGCCGCGGTATTCCAGGCTGCCCGGGGGGACGATCTGGCTGCCCTCCGCCCAGTCCGGGTTCTGGATTTCGCCCTTCTGCGGGTTCAGCAGCACCGGCATATCCATGATATCCCGATCCCGGCCGCCCGTAGGCACATCCTTGGGGTTAATCTTCTGGTTGGCCTCTGTAATCGTGCGGATGGAGGGGTTCCACAAGGAGGTGTCCATTGGCTCATTTCCCAGCTCATCCGCATAGCCAATGGCGTAGTACACCGTGCCTGGCCGGGTCAGCGTCAGGTTCATGGTCACGGAGTTCTCCGTGGTCTCAAAGGCAGGGTAGTTGTCCGCAAATTTGGGCTGGACGGAATCCTCCAGCGAAATATTCAGGTGCAGCCGCCGGGGGTCCTCCGGATTCTGGGTGGAACCAATGGACTCACCGCCACCGTTGTTCAGCCCGTTGTCCAGGAACTGCTGCCACTGCGCCTCCTTCAAGCTGCCGGCCAGCTTATAGAGGTCGGAGGAGTTGCCCGCCGCCACGTCCACATAGAAGTTGATATCGCCGCTCCAGGTGTTGGGGTCGGTCAGGTTGCCGATTCTGCGGATGGACACCGCAAAGTCGTAATAGACGTCCTTCCCATCGGGCGTTTTGGAACGCAGGGTATTCAAATCCGGGAAGGGGACCGTCTGCGAGCAGCCGTTAAAGGTGGTATGCAGACTCTTGCCGGCCAGCTCGTTGGTACCGGGGTAATACAAGCCGCTGCTGCCCAGCAGAACCCAGCCGCTCTGGTCCTCTATCGCACTCATGTTGGGCATGCCGTAGACAAACTTGCCGTCCTCCTCCTTGTGGGTCAGAACGGTAACCGTCTGGTCCTTATCAACGGTGACTGCCCGGTAGTACAGGTCATACTCTATGCCCTTGTCGGTCCACAGCAGCAGGTCATAGGCCATGCCGTCCGCCACGTCCTCGGTGCCCTGGGGCATCATACGGAATTTGAAGTCCACGCCGTAGCTCCCGGTGCTGGCCCCGTCCACGTTCAGGTCCTTAATCCCCTGGGGGATCTGGGCCTCGGGCAGCAGGAAGTCGCCTGTCAGCTTAATCTGCGCGAACACCACTGTGAAGATGGGCACATTGTGGCCCTTTTCCACCGACTCCGGCTTATAGTCTACCGTCGTGGGGTCGAGGGCGTGGCCGCTCATGTCCTCAAGGCCGGTGATCTCAAAGCTGTAGATGCCGCCGCCCTTCAGCTGCAGGCCCTCCTTGAGGAACTTAAGCTGAACTTTGCCGTTGACATTGTCCACTCGGATGTTGTCTACGGAGTAGTCAATTACCCAGTTCTCGCCTACTCCCTGGTCGCCCTTGACATCTGCGGGGGTGTCCATGCCGTACACCCAGACCTTAAAGGTGATGCTGCTCCGCAGGGCCTGTGTGAATTTGTTCTTATCCTCCTCTGTACCGTTTCGGGCGTTCTCATACAGAGACAGGATATCTCCCCCGCTGAGGAAGCGAACATTTTCGCTGAACTCCAGCACAATGTCGGTGTCCTGCGTGGGGTTTTGGGTATTGTCTTTGCCGTCGTACTTGGTAAAGAACTGGTGGATGGTAGGCGGGTTGTTATCCAGCGTACGGATGCCGCCCTCCAGCTTGTAGACCTGGATGGAGTAGTTCCCGGCGGTGTCCCGGGCCAGGTAGTACAGGTCGTAGGACTTCTCCGCCTCCAGACCGGTGATGTTCATAGCCGCCTCAGTATTGGCTGTGGCCGCCACCTGGCCGCTGCGGAAGGCGTTCATGCCGTTGGCCACCTGAAGCTTGGCGTAGTCGCTGTTCAGCAAGGCGGTCTGGCCGTCCTCCGAGTTATCATCCGGGTTGTTGGGGTTGGACTTGGGGTAGGAGGCGCCCGACTCCACCACCACCCAGAAGATGGTGCCGTTTTCATTCAGGGTGGCCGCCATGGGAACGGAGGCGGCCTGGGCCTCTCCGTTCACATGGGGATAGATCACGAATTCAGGCGGAGTCACGTCCGGAGTGGTGAACTGCAGCGGGGTGACTGCGGAGCTGTTGGTACCGTCTACGTCGGTAAGCCACAGGTAGAGGGTGTAGTTCTTCATCTCCTCCAGCTTATCGCTGACGGTGATGGCCAGATCCGCGTCCCGCACCTCGTTCTTCTCCAGATCGATAATGCCGTAGCCCAGATTGCTGCTGACCGCCGCAGACTTCAGCTCGTCCACCGTGGGCGCCGCGGCGCTGCTGGGCAGCACGGTATAGTACATGCGGCAGGTCTTGGTAGCCATGACGGCAACCTGCGCGCTGATATAGGCTGCGCCATCTTTCTTCCAGATTTTGGACATATAGGGGTAACCCTGGCCAAAGGCGGGGACGGAGTTGTCCGGCGTGGAGAAGGAAACCACCTTCACCGGACTGCGGTTGCCCTGGTCGTCCACCAGAACGGCGGACAGGTAGTAGGACCCGCCGGTGGTCAGGCCGGTTACCTGGGCGCTGACTACTGTGTCGCCCGTGGGGGCGACAACGGAGCCGCTGCTCAGCGCCTTGAAGCCGTAGGTGGGCGGAGTAACCAGCGAATCTTCGTCAATGGAGCCGTCGGTAATATTACTCACCGCCCAGTAGACTGTGCCCTTCTTGTTTCCGGAGAAGTCGGCCCGGAAGCCCGTGGGAGCAATGTCCTTCGCCGCGGGATAGCCGGCCAGCAGACGCGGGTCCAGAGACCCCTCCTCCGCCGCTTGGGAGTCCATAACCACCCCGGAGATATTGCCTGTCAGGCCGGGACGGATGTAAATCTTGTCCGGGAGTGGGGAGACCACACAGCCCGAGGCATTGATATTGAGGTTGTCGATGTCGCCGTCTCCGGTGACATTGGTGGCCACGTCCAGGTTCATCTCCTTGACATGGGTATTCCGGTCCAGCTGGATCGCAGAGTCGGTGGCGGCCTCGTCCACGGTGAGTTTGGCCACGGTGCCCTTGGCCACCTGGATCGTGGACACGGGGCTCTTGTTCACCACGTTCTTGATCCGACCGGCCAGCGTCAGGCGCGTGCCCGGCTCACCGTCCAGCTCAATGTTCATCAGGCCCTTCTCGTCGGTGTTGTTGTCCTCCAGGTAGGCGGAGGTGCGCACTACCGTCTTGGCAATATCGGTGACGCCGTCCGCCCGGATGGTCACCGTCTTGTTGCGCATATTGTCCACCAGCATCTCCTCGGCAGTGACATTGCGCATGACCACGCTGGCGTCGCCGCTCTCGCTCTCGCCGGTGCCGCTGACAATAATCCGCCCCAGCACATTCACATTTTCCAGCTTAATGCCGCCCAGCCCCACGCCGCCGGAGACATACAGGTCGCCGCTGATGGTGGTGTTGCGCAGGGTGACATTGGGGGCGGTAATGGTCACGTTGCCAAACACGCCCCCCAGCTCATAGGCGCCGCTCTCCCGAACGGGGGTACCGATGCACTGGGTGATCAGCGCGGCCATCTGACCCTTGGACACGGGAGACCGCGGCATAAAGGTGTTGTCTGGGTAGCCGGAGATGATGTAGTTGTCCACGGCGGTCTTGATGGTCCCCCGGGCCCAGTCGCTCACGTCTCGGCTGTCGGTAAAGGCCAGACTCTCACCGGGCGTCTCTTTGAGCATCATGTTCCGCCCCAGAATGCACACCGCCTGCTCCCGGGTCAGGGTGTTGTTGGGGGAGGCCGTGTTCTCAGAGGTGCCGGCCATATAGCCCACCGTGTAGGCAATGGCCACATCATCGTAGAACCAGTCGGTCGGGTTTACGTCGGTAAAGGGGATCTCCCCCTTCTCGGTATAGCCGTAGGCCCGGTTGATAATGGCCATAAATTCCGCCCGGGTGAGGGCAGCGTTCGGATTGCCCGTCTGGTCCGCCCGCATGACCCCCCAGTCCACCAGCTGATCCAGATAAGTGTCAGCCCAGTGCTCCGCCGAGGCGGGCAGGGTCATGCCGGGCGCCAGTCCGATCAGCAGGACGGCGGCCAGCAGCAGAGACAGCGCCCTCTCCTGCCAGGTGCGGCGCTTTATACCGGTTCTTTGGGACATATGCGGTTCTCCTTTCTTGTTCCAACGGGGAAGGCGGGGTTCAGTCCGCCGAGTCAATCTGAATGCTGAATACCGCCTTGCGGATCATGGTCTCCTCATCTTGGATGAGGTCCACAAACTTCGAGGCGTACAGCGGCATTTCCGAGGTATCGTCCTCCAGCTGGCGCAGCACCTGGGTCTTTACAATCAGCGGAGAGTCGGTGACGGGGAGGACCATCTCCACGATCTCCCGCGCCTCCAGCGGCTTGTCGATCCAAAAGGCGATGCCGCCGCAGCTCAGGTCCTTAGTCTTAAAGGTCCGCTGCCCCCTCCAGTGCCCGGTGACAGGGTACATGACGCTTTCAAAATCTGTGAGGATACGCAGGTTTTCCCGGGCGGCGGGCCCCAGGGCGGCGGTGGGCTGGATGACCATTTTGTCCTCCCGCTGGCGGATGATAACACCCACCCGGTTGGGCGTGCTGTCGTCCATGCCGATCAGCTGAATCTCCCGGTGGGCCGCCACCGCCTCCTCCTTTCCGCCCAGTATCTTAATCTGGAGAACCTCCGAGTTGGGCGGGGACTCCAGCACCGCGTTGGCAAGGGGGGTCCCCTTGCTGTCCAGGATCAAATAGAGGCGTTCTGCCATTTAAGACTCTCCTTTCTCTTCCTCAGGGACGGGGGCTGGCTGGGCCGCCAGGGCCTGGCGCTCCCGCCGGGCCTTGTCCGGGTCGTTGGGGTCAAAGTTCAAAAAGTAGACGTAAATTTCCACAATGGCCTGATACAGCGCGTCGGGGATTTCCTGTCCCAGGGCCAGCTGGGAAAGCATGGTGGCCAGGGAGTTGTCCTCATACACAGGGACACCGCTCTCGGTGGCCACCTCGATCATCCTCTCGGCCAGGTAGCCCATTCCGGAGGCCACCACCACCGGGGCCCCCTCTCCCTCGTAGCGCAGGGCTACGGCGCGGTTTGTCGCCCGATTATCATATCGTGACATTGACGCTGCTCCCCCCCTCAAAGATTTTCGGAAATACCCCGGAGATGGTCAGCGGCCGGCTCATCTGCTGAACCTGCACCGTTTCGGCCTTCAGACCGTTGTCCGTTATAATGCGGGACAGCTCCCCCTGGACCAGCTGGGAGAAGGGGGCCACACTCTCCGGACAGAAAACCTGAACATCCACCCTCTCCCCCTGACAGGTGAGTACCATATCAAAAAAGCCCAGGCTTTGAATGTCGATTTTAAACAGAAAGCGCAGAGTGTTTTCTTTGCCGCCCCGGCCCCGCTTCAGGTTTTCCTCGGCGTCCGGGTCCACCCACATCTCGGAAAAGGCCATCTTTCCGTCCCACTCCATGGGCAGGATGATGTGGTTCAGGGGCATATAGACGCTCTCGTTGATGAGGAAGGCGGAGACGATGTTGCGGAAAGCCTCCTGGGCCTCATTCCCCGAGCCCCCCTGGAGGGCGCGCAGGGCGGCCCGGGTGAGCTGGGCGGCGAACTGGTCCCCCTCCGACGCCTTGGCGAAGCTGGTGTTGTCGATGAGCCGCAGCAGGGCCTCATCCGACAGGTGGCCCAGCTTCTCCCGCATATTGGAGTAGCCGTTGAGCTGGTGGAAAGCCTGGAGCAGACCCTCCTCGCTGCCGTTCTCCAGCCGGGACACATCCAGGGCCAGCATGGAGATCAGCGTGCGGGACAGGCCCATATCGTTGGTCTTGCTGGTGTAGGCCGACAGGAAGGTGAGGATGGAGCCCTGAAGCAGCTTCAGCGCCCCCGCCCGGTTGCCGGCGTTGAGCAGCTCCTCCAGCTGGGACACCATGGGCAGCAGCTGGCTGCCGTAGCTGGCGGGGATGGCCCGGGTCAGCCGGGTCAGGGTCCGCAGCAGGTTCCCCTCGATGTGGCTGGTGGAGGAGTAGTCGGTGTACTTCTTTAAAAATTGCAGGATGTTGCCGCGCACCGCCTCGGAGTTGCTGGAGGAATAGGCGTCCCGCAGCAGGGCGAACAGCGCCCCGCCGAAGCGGGCCCCGTTGGCCAGCTGGGAAAACAGGAATTTTCCCAGCTCCGCCTCGTCCATCTTCAGCATGTTGAGCAGCGCGCCCATCTCGCCGGCCAGCCCCTCCTCGATGCCGGAGGAGACCACCTTCCCCTCGAACATGGCGAAGAGGGCGCGCAGGCTCTCCCCCATCCCGGGGGTGCCGGCCATGCGCTGGAGGAAGGCGGCGAAGTTGGAGTCGTAGCGCAAAGCCTGGCTTCCGGTGGAATCGCCGGTGTCCTGCCGCTCCGTCCGGTTGTCCGGCCGGCCCACCCGGTTCAGGTCGGGCGCGTTCTGGATGCGGGGGTCGTTGGGGGAAACGGGCATGTTTCGGTTTACATTGCTGTTATCATGGCCCGGTACCGGGTTGGTCACACCAAGCAGATCTGGCATTGGCGACACCCCATTTCAGTAAAACTTTGTTTTTTTTCTGGGAATCTTAATTTTCTAATTGACAGTGCCGATATAATGAGTATGATTATAGATAGGCAGGGG
>OFFJ01002297.1_pt1 | contig 12384 bp, 12 predicted proteins | sample 1521261 | NCBI WGS metagenome assembly OFFJ01 (sample SAMEA3504122, study PRJEB24116) | mouse gut metagenome | biome: mouse gut; feature: mouse-associated habitat; material: faeces | place: Denmark | collected 2011 | reverse complement strand
TGATCCCCAGCGTCCGGAACGCGGAGACCATGAGCCGGACCGGAAAAATTGAAAATATTGTCGGAATGTCCATTGAAGCCTCCGGCGGCCATGCGGCCGTGGGAGATATCTGCCGTATTTACAATCGCCATCGGAATAATCGGGCATCCGGTTTTTTCTGCCATTTTCAAACTTCCTTCTTTAAACGGAAGCATATCAGATTCATCAATTCCTGTCCCTCTTGTCCCTTCTGGGAAAATACACATAGAAATCCCATTTTTAATTTGTTCGATTCCTGTCAAAATTGTCTTTAACCCTTCTTTAACGTCATCCCGGTTTAAAAACAGGCAGTACAGCCGTTTCATCCAAAGGGAGAGCAGGGGGATTTTTTTTATGGAATCTTTGGCAATATATCCGGTCAGCCTCGGACATCGTGCATAAGTTATGACAATGTCAAAAAAACTGCGGTGGTTGCCAATGTAAAGAACGGCACAATCTTTGGGAACATGTTCTTCTCCAATTACCGTTAAATGCGTACCGCTGAAAAACAGAACAACTTTAAACGCCCATTGTACGACGTGCAGTCTTGCAATATCAGCCGCATAGCGGTTTTTTCTCGCAATTAGGCGTTCAATGGCAAGAAATGGAAGGCTTAAGATTAAATATAAAATTAGAAAAACGAGTATTAAAATAAGACGAATCATAATTTTAAATGGAACAATGTTCATACCTTTCTATAATTTATGTCAAAAAAGCAAACAGATACAAAATATTATACTCACTGTAAGTTGGAATTACAAGCGTAATTTATGAATAAACTTAAAAAAAGCAGAAAGCAGGGAAGGAATGAAAAACGTTTTGTTTGAAAACAGTAAAATAGGAGTCCGGGTACTCATGTATGCAGCCGCAATTGCATTGATTGCGATAATTGTATTATTGAACGGCTGCGGCATTGAAAAAACGGACAACAAAAAAATCAATGATCTCACTTATGAAATGGTAGAAGAAGAGAATACGCCGGAGGAATTAAAGAAAAAGATAGATGAGAAAAAGGCGGCCGATTTTAAACTGACATATGAAAGCGATAAATATTTATATGTCGTCAGGGGATATGGAGAGCAGGAGACCGGCGGGTACAGCATACAGATTTTAGACTGTTACCTCACGCAAAATGCGGTTGTATTTCATACAAATCTGATAGGGCCGTCTAAGGATGATAATAAAACTGCCGCGCCGAGTTATCCTTATCTTGTGATCCGTCTGGAAAATCCAGATAAAAACGTTATTTTTCAATAAAAGGCTCAAAAAAAACGTGTCTGAAAACCAGAATTTTCAGACACGCTTTGACAGTTAGGAGATATTTTTGCTTATATCTGAAAAACTTCTATGCTGTTTTTCATTTGCATAGATAAGTCTCCTAGAACATTTGTTTGCTCTGAAAGAATATGAATCTCTTCATAAGCGCTTTCAAGCGAAGCCATTACTTCTTGTATACTGGCTGCATTTTCCTGTGCTAACGAGGCGGAATTTTGAACGGCTGCTACAATCTCCGTCCGTACTTCTTCCATTTCTTCTGACTGATGAATGACAGTACCCATGTTATGAGCGGATTCACAGATTCCTGTTCTGACGTCTTTAAATACTTCACCTGTTTTCTGAATCGTTTGTTTTTGATGTTCTATAATAATCTGTACCTCTTCCATGCGCTCAATTGTTTCGTTGGAATTTTTGGTTAAATTATCGGCTATGCTGCGTATATCTTCTACAGCTTCATTTGCCTGTACAGATAATTTTTGTATTTCAGCAGCTACGACGCCAAAACCTTTGCCCAAATCTCCGGCTCTTGCAGCTTCGATAGAAGCATTTAAAGAAAGCAGGCTTGTTTGATTGGCAACAGCCGCGATAAGTTCTGTGGCATTGTTGATTTTATCCGCAGACTCTTTGGTGAGTCTTGTCTGCTGTTCTAAATAATTCATAGAGGTATTTACTCGTTTCATTTCTTCATTCAGTACTTGAATTTCGTTCATAGTCTGTTCGGAAACTGCCTGGATTTGATTGGAAATATCGTACATTTTTCTGATTTCAATTGTATTGTTTCCAATCATTTCACCCATAGAGGTGACGTCGGCGCCGGCAGTAGCGGCGTCTTCAGCTTGATTGGTACAGCTAATAGCCATTTCCTGTGCGGATTTGTCAAGTCCCTGCATGACAGCCAGGATATTTCCAGAAAGATACTTTAACGTCTCTGATTCAAGTCCAAGTTGTTTGCTTTTTTGGCGCAAAATATCTACAATAGCGAACAATTCTTTATGTAATTTTTGTATTTCCCTCCCAAGCATTCCGACTTCATCCGGGCGTTTCAAAAGGGAGGGGTCTATTTCAATTGTTAAATCTCCTTTGGAAATTTTCTGTAAAAAACACATGCTTTTAGACAGGGCATGAAGAATATGTTTGATTAGAATAGTGACAATGATGCCTGTAATGAAAAGTACAATTAGAATTGCAATCAGCATTTGCAGACGTATTTGGTTGATAATTTTTGAGACACGAATACGGGGATTTCCTAGAAAAACCATTCCAACCGGAGAAGTATCTGGTTTGCCTTCCTGATAAAATGGTATATAACAGACGATATAGTCTGTTCCCAAAATTTCTAGATTGTTGTTTTGATAATACTCGCCGTTTTCCAATACCTTTTTTACCACTGCATCAGGGGCTTTTGTCTGTGTCTGTTGTTCTCCTGTTTCATTTTTGATAGAGGTTAAAATTCGTGTATCGCCCCAGAAAATACTAACGTCCATTCCGGTTGTTTCTTTGATATGTTCTACGATTTTATCGGATTGTGAGATATTTAAAGTTTTGCCTTTCCATAGATCTCCATTATCATCCAGATGATACTCTCCCTGGTTCCCAACTTCAAAAATATCCCTGACGGCCAATGCCGCCGCCTGCATTCCGGCATAGGATTCATTATAGATTCCATTAGCAATCCGGTCTGCTGAAAGGATAAATATACCGATTCCGAGCATAAAAACCGGCAGTAATGATATTGTCATAATTTTAGTGCGTAACTTCATAATCTGTTCTCCCTCGTTCTCATTTTTATATAAAAAAACATACTGTTGATATTATATCAGAAAATAACAACGGTATGTTTTGTCTGTTCTTCACAGAATAAGGCTGTTTTTTCACATAAAATGAGTCAGGATACGGACGATAAAGGTTTGGTTTTCAACACAGCAGTCAAATTGTGCATTGTATTTGTCTGCAAATTTTTGTACGCTTATCATGCCATAGCCATGTTCGGCGCCTTTTGTAGAAAGAGGCAGACCGGTTTTTTTCGAAAATTTAATAGGCTCATGGCAGGGATTTTGAACTTCCATAAAAAAACGTTTCCTGCTGCGGTGATGAATGGTTACGGAGACGAAACGTTCTTCTTCTTTTAGCCGGCTGGCTGCGTGAAGGGCATTTTCAATCAGATTTGCTGTCAGCATGGCAAGATCGTAATCTTCAATTTCAGTTTGCTTTGGGACGGCACAGGAGATGTGAAGTGTAATATCCATCTGCTTTGCTCTTTTTGCCATGCCGCATAAAATGCTGTTGAGAGTTACATGCTCACAATAAGATAATAGATGTTTTTCATCCAGGCAGGCAATGTCATTTTTTAGAATCCGTTCTGCTTCACTGTATTTTTGGTTTTGCAAAAGTTCGATGATTAGATTATCTTTATGCCGCATATCGTGCCGCATAATATGAAATTCACGGATTGCGGCTTCCGTTGTATCGGACTGCACTTCAATGCCGCTGATATAGGCGGCAAGCGTCGTATTTTTCCAAAGCAGTTCTTTTTCTTCAGATTTTTTGTAACCATAACGCAGCAAAAGAACATATAGCGCAATAATCGTGATTAATAGTGACAGGGCGGAAAGAAGGCTTTCCGGATGTTGTTCAAAAGAAACCGGACAATACAGGATTAAGAAAAAGGTAATATAACTCAATGCTGGAAGCACACACATCCATATGGAGATTTCTTTGTAAAGCATTTGGATACAGATGCTTCTTAATTTCCACACAAGTAAACAAAATAAAGTTAAATTGCCAACAGTACATGCAGCCATAGCGCTGACAGGATTAGAAAAAAGGATAAGAGTCCCGCAGGAGACAATATTGCCGGCCAATACAAAGTTGGAAGAACTAAAGCCAATAAATAACGTATAAGCGTCTATATGATTCGAAAGCAGTAAAGCAGTTCCCTGAAGGATTAAAACATTTAGGCTGGTAACAATTAATTTTGGAAAGATAGCGTCAAATGCAAAATGTATCCTTAGAATTTCAGATATTACTGGAATCGCCGCCGCAACAATACAGATGAAAACGGATGTATCGTAGAATATTGATGACGCAGCAAAAGAGCTTGCGGCTGTAGGAGACAGGGGACATGCCAACCGTACTTACTATATAGGAAGCTTGAAACCAAGGCCCCTGAAGGATTTTTTGAAAGAGATAAATATCCAGGCGGTGTAAGGGAATTGATTGCGCCAGATAAAACGGCTTTTGCTTATGGGAATTTGTTTGCCGGAGAGCATCGTCATTTGCGTTAAATCATATACTCTGATTTGGCTTAAATTAACGATAAAGGATTTATGTACTTGAATAAAATATTTGTTTTCCAAAAGCTCGTTTAAACTTTGTTCAAAGGATTTTCTAAGGTATCTGCTGATGATTTCTCTGTTGTCTATGGTGAAAATATGCAGTGTCCGCGATAAATTTTCAATATATTCAATTTCGTGATAGAATATTTTTTGTATTCCGTCTGCTGTATTGAGATATAAGATTTGATTTCTTTGCTGTAAATTTGAGACTGCAAAATCCATTGCCTCATAGAGACTATTTTTGTCCGGCGGTTTTAGTAAATATCTTTGCGCATAAATTCCAAACGCTTGATAGGCAAAATCTTTCGACGAAGTCAGACAGATAATCGCAGCCTGTTTGTCGGCATTGCGGATAATCTGTCCGAGTTCAATTCCGTTCATTTGAGGCATTAATATATCTAATATAAAAATCTGATAATCGGTTTGGTTTAAAACTGCTGTTTCTAAATCCTTTGCATATTGGAATATATTTATGGATAAATCTATTTTCCTCTGTATCCCATACTGCGAAATCTGTTCCTCAATACAGCTTAATATTTCCGGTTCATCATCACATATTGCTATCCGTATCATAGTATCCCTGCCTTTTTTCGTATTGAATCATCATATATGATAAGAAGCAGATATGTCAATGAAAATTTCTTTGACAAAGATTTAACGCTGTGCTATACTGAAACCGCTATATTAACCAGACAACTCATGCATCAGCAGCCACAGAATTAGGGAGGAACAATATGCAGCAAGAAGATATCAGTAAAGTACGTGCATCAGTACACCAGCAGTGTGGAAGCAGGGTAATGATTCAACTGGACCGCGGGAGAAATAAAATTGATATTCAGGAGGGTGTCATACAGAACGCATATCCCAGTGTATTTACGATTCTGGTCAAGGATACAAAGTCGGATAATCCGCCGCAATTATTATCATTCAGTTATACGGACATAATTACAAGAGAGATACGGATGAAACTCTGTTAGATAGAAGGTATAAAAATCCTTTGTTTTGAATAAGTATAGTACAAAGTTACAATACAAAATTCAGAACGGAGGATTTTTTGTGGAATTAGAAAGACAGATTTTGCATAAGAACAAAGACGTTGGCCGGGCATTCAGCCAGATTACGCTGGATGATGATTATAATCTGCCGGATTTTAAACCGGATTTAACAAAGGTTATCAGAGAGAGGGGAGAAATTCATTTTGAAGAGATTCATGTAAACAACGGCCATGTTTGGTTTAAAGGAATGTTATCATTTGATATTTTGTACCGTACCGATTTAGACAGTAAAAAAATCAATAGTTTAAAAGGAGAAATTCCATTTCAGGAAAGCTTAAGTATTGATGGGGCGGAGGAATTGGACCCCGTTAAAGTAGAGGGCCGGATAGAAGATATTTCTGTCAGTGTTATCAATTCCAGAAAGTTAAGTATCCGATCTTTGGTAGAATTTCGTGCCGCAGTAGAAAAGCCGGAAGAAGTATCTGTTTTGACAGGAATCAAAGAAGAAACAAACTGCGAGATTGAAAAAGAAGAGCTGGAGGCTTTGGAATTAATAACCGATAAAAAGGATACGCTGCGTATTCGCAAAGAGCTGTCGCTTTCTTCCAATAAGCCGAATATGGATGAAATTCTTTGGAGCAGTACAGAACTTCGTGGAATTAACAGCCATTTAAAGAACGGAGAAATTGAGGTGACCGGCGAGGCGCTGATTTACATATTATATTCCGGTGCGGAAGAGGAAGAGCGTTTACAATGGTTTGAAACGACGGTTCCAGTTCAGGGGAATGTAGAATGTAATACTTGTGATGAAGCGCTGATTCACCGCATTTCGGCGCAGCTGGCACAGGTCAATTTAGAAATACAGCCGGATGAGGATGGAGAAGAACGGAATATTCTTTTAGAAATGGTAGTGAATTTATCCATTTGTCTTTGGAAAGAAGATACTGTTGAAGTGATTTCCGATATTTATGCGCTCGACCGTCAGGTGAAACCGAAATTTCAGACGTCTTATTTTGAAAAACTTCTTATTAAAAATGAAGCAAAATGCCGTGGGACGGATAAGATTGAACTGGAACAAGGGGAAGAAGATATTTTGCAAATTTGCGTGAATGAAGAAAAAATGCAGATTGAGCAGACAACAGTGACAGAAGACGGCATACTGGCAGAGGGTATTGTAACAGCAGAGATACTTTATATGACAAATGACGAATCGATGCCAATCAGTTCAAAACGGGCGTTTCTGCCATTTTCTCAGATGATTGAGATGCCAAAAGCACAAAATCCGGTAAAGATTCAGTTGGACGGAGGAATTGAGCAGGTGACGACAGTGCTTGCAGACAGCCGGACAATTGACGTAAAATTTGTGATTAGTTTAAATCTGTTGGTTTTTGAGGAACAGGAACGACAGACAATCACAGAGATTGAAGAGACAGAGTTAGACCTCGCCGCACTTCAGCAAAGCGCAGGAATTGTGGGTTATATTGTAAGAGAAGGAGACCGCCTGTTTGGAATTGCAAAAGAGCACCATACTACGATAGATAATTTAATAGAAACAAATCATTTAAACGGGATGAACGTGAAAGCGGGAGAGAAATTGTTAATTATAAAAACAGTAAGTTAAAACGGTAAATATAAAAGGAAAGAAGAATCCTCAAACTGTGATGGGTCGCGGTCTGGGGATTCGTTCTTACGTCCTTTATATGTAAAATAGTTTTCATAAATAAAGAGCTGTTGCTTGTAGAATTGAAACTGCAATGCTATAATGATACAGAAAAGAGGTTTATATGAGGAGGATAACGTGAACAAAAAGAGAAAAGGGCAGGCTTTAGCGCTCATGCTTGTATCAATACTTGCAGTTTCACATTTACAGGCAGTAGACGCCAGTACCGTAAATAAAGCAAAAAACAAAAAGGAACAAGCAGAACAAGAACTAAATCAAACGAAAAAACAAATAGAAGCAATTGAAAAGCAGCAGTCTGCACTGCGCAGTGAGATTGACGAAAAAGATGCAGAGCTGGTTAATCTATTAGTTAATATTGGAATTTTAGAAGAAGAATTAGATGCAAAAAATGTGCAGCTTGCGCAGGTAACAGAGGAGCTTGCACAGGCACAGCAGAAATCAGCGGATCAATATGAAGCTATGAAAAAGAGAATCCAGTTTATGTATGAACGGGGAGATACTGCAATGATAGAAACGCTGCTTGGTTCTGCAGACATGACGGATTTTCTGAATAAGGTAGAATATGTATCAGATGTTTATGAATATGACAGAAACCTTCTGACGCAGTATCAGATAACAGTACAGCAGGTAGCGGATTTAAAGGTTAATGTAGAAACGGAAAAAGCAGAATTAGAAGCAATGCAGGAAGAATATGCAGCCCAGCAGTCATCGTTAGAGACAATTTTAGCGCAGAAGCGTGAGCAAATGGGAAGCTATGACAACCAGCTTGTAACGGCTCAGGCAAAGGCAGATGAATTCAAACAGACAATTGCAGCCCAAAATGAGATTATCAAAGAAGAAGAGCGAAAGCAGCTAGAGGCTGCAAAAGCTGCCGAGGCTGCTGCAAAAGCAAGGGCGGCAAAGAATCATGCAGGAAATTCATCCGGCGGCAGTAACAGTTCTGGTAATAGCAGCAATACAGCCAATAATGGCAGTCAGGGAAGCGGCTCTTCGGGCGGCAGTTCTTCGGGAAGCGGCGGTGGTGCAAACCCGGGATACGCGACAAATGTCAGTGGAGGTTCTGTTGTTTCCTACGCATGTCAGTTTGTAGGGAATCCCTATGTATGGGGAGGGACGAGCCTGACACAGGGGGCGGACTGTTCTGGATTTGTGATGAGCGTATTTGCGCATTTTGGCATTAGTCTTCCCCACAGTTCGGCAGCGCTTCAAGGCTGTGGAAAAGAAGTCAGTTATGCAAATGCCCAGCCGGGAGATTTGATTTGCTATTCCGGCCATGTAGGAATCTATATGGGAGGTGGAATGATTGTCCATGCGCAGAGCGCAGCAGTTGGGATTACGACAAGTTCAGCTGCATACCGTACAATTGTAACAGTTAGGAGAGTGCTGTAATATGCGTGATAAAAGACAAACAGTATTGTTTACTTTAGCTATGCTGGTTTTGTTTTTTGCAGTTGGAATATCCGCCTGGTACAGGGCAAAGAAAATCGAGAAGATTTCTTTTCTGGAGCATTTAGATGATACGGCGGTTACGGTAGATGGAATGGATTATCAGTTCCGGGATTTGGCAGTTTATCTGGCACGTCAGGAATATATTGTAGAAGAACAGGCAAAGGTATATGATTACGAGAAGACGCATTTATACTGGAATCTGCATGCCAATGGTATATTTATCAGGGTAGAAGCCAGAGATTTGGCAATGGATATGGCTGTACATGATATTATATTTTATAATATGGCGTTGGAGGAAGGATATGAACTGACAAAAGACGAGATTTCTTATATGGAAAACCAGATAATGGATTTTTGGTATGATTTAGAAGAAGGAAAAGAGCGTTTGGGAATATCTGAAAAAGAAGCCGAAGAAACATTTTTGCGAATAGCATTGGCGCAGAAGCGGCAGTACATACTGGCAGAAGAGATGGGCGTTGACAAAGAGGAGTATGACGTAAGCGGCAGTTTGTATCAGGAATTATTAAAAGAGCATACTTGCCAAATAAATGAAACTCTTTGGAAACGTCTGAATTTTGGAAATATTACAATACATTGAGACTGGAAAGGGATATTATGTCAATAAAATTAGGGAGAAATGATAAATGCTGGTGCAACAGCGGAAAAAAGTACAAGGCATGTCATCAGGCATTTGATGAAAAAATTATCAGGATGAAAGATGCAGGGCATATTGTGCCGGAGCATGATATCATTAAGACGGCAGAGCAGATTCAGGGCATTAAGGAAAGCGCAAAAGTAAATATTGCTGTATTAGACTATATTGCAGAACATATAAAAGAAGGAATGAGTACGGAAGAAATAGACAAAATAGTATATGAGAAAACAACGCTTATGGGCGGGTTTCCGGCGCCTTTGAATTATCAGGGATTTCCGAAACATTCCTGTACATCGGTCAACAATCAGGTCTGCCATGGAATTCCTTCGGAGGATGTGATTTTAAAAGAGGGGGATATTATCAATGTAGATATTTCTACAAGATTAAATGGGTATTATTCAGATTCTTCCAGAATGTTTTGTATTGGAAAAGTCAGTCCGGCAAAAAAACGTTTGGTAAAAGTGGCCAGAGAGTGTATTGATGAAGGATTAAAAGAAGTAAAACCGTGGGGATTTCTGGGCGATATGGGACAGGCGGTGCATGACTACGCGTTTTCAAACGGATATACTGTAGTGCGTGAAATCGGCGGCCATGGTATCGGGCTTGAGTTCCATGAAGATCCATGGGTGAGTTACAACAGTACGCGCGGGACAGAAATGCTGATGGTTCCTGGTATGATATTTACCATTGAACCAATGATTAATATGGGCGGCGTAGAAATTTTTATAGATGATGCAAATGGATGGACAGCTTATACGGAAGATGGGAAACCTTCTGCGCAATGGGAAGTTCAGGTGCTAGTAACTGAAGATGGCTACGAAATCATTTCATATTAATTTTTTGAAAGGAGGTGCAAAAGATGAAGCGGATCGAAGAGTATGTAAGGGACATTCCGGATTTTCCAGAAGAGGGCATTATTTTCAGGGATGTTACGACTGTTTTACAGGATGCAGAAGGACTAAAGCTGGCAATTGACTCCATGCTTCACTTGTTAGAGGGTGTGGATTTTGACGTCGTCGTGGGAACAGAGTCCAGGGGATTTATTTTTGGCGTACCGATTGCATATGCGCTTGGCAAACCATTTGTTCCCGTACGTAAAAAAGGAAAACTTCCTTGTGAAACAATATCTGCAAAATATGATCTGGAATATGGAAGTGCAGAAATCGAAATGCACAGAGATTCTATTGTCCCAGGACAGAAAGCAGTATTGGTCGACGACTTAATTGCAACAGGCGGTACGATTGAAGCTTGTACACAGCTTATCGAGGAACTTGGCGGAGAAGTCATAAAAATCATTTTCTTAATGGAACTAGCCGGATTAAAAGGCAGAGACAAACTTTCAAAATATGATATTGCCTCTGTGATTACATATGAAGGCAAATAAAGAACAGGAGAGAGAAGTAATGTTAGAAAAAATGTTCAAATTAAGTGAAAACCATACAACAATTAAGACCGAAATCGTAGCGGGAATTACGACCTTTATGACAATGGCATATATTCTGGCAGTAAACCCTAACTTGCTTAGCAATGAATTTGGTTCCAATATGGATGCTACGGCAGTGCTGATTGCGACTTGTTTAGCTTCATTTGTTGGTACTCTGGCAATGGCGCTGCTGGCAAATTATCCATTTGCGCTTGCGCCGGGAATGGGATTAAATGCGTATTTTTCATTTACTGTCTGCGGCGCTATGGGATATTCCTGGCAGGTCGCTTTGATGGCGGTATTTGTGGAAGGCCTGATATTCATTGTATTATCTTTGACAAATGTCAGAGAGGCAATTTTTGATGCAATTCCGTCGACGTTAAAAAAAGGCGTTAGTGCAGGGATTGGATTGTTTATTGCATTTATCGGGCTTCAGGGTGCGCATATCGTTGTTGCAAATGATTCTACCTTGGTATCTTATGTAGATTTTGCCGGAAACTGGAATACACAAGGGATATGTGCCGTTTTATCTTTAGTAGGCCTTATGGTGACGGTGGTATTGTATATCAAAGGCGTAAAGGGTTCTATTTTAATCGGCATTGTAGCGACATGGATACTGGGAATTTTGATGGAACTTATTGGGGTTTATACGGTGGATGCCGAAGCTGGATTTTATTCTTTAATTCCTGCCTTTGCCATGACGGATTTTACAGCAATTGGCAATACGTTTGGACAGTGTTTTCAGGCTGATTTTTCAAATGTTGGAATATTTAACTTTATTGTTGTTTTATTATCTTTCTTGTTTGTTGATATGTTTGACACAATTGGAACATTAATCGGTGTATCATCAAAAGCGGGTATGCTGGATAAAGATGAAAAACTTCCGCGAATCAGGCCGGCGCTGCTTGCAGACGCAATTGCTACTTCAGTTGGCGCTGTTTTTGGAACTTCTACTACAACTACGTTTGTAGAAAGTTCTGCCGGCGTAGGGGAAGGCGCCAGAACGGGGCTTGCGTCTGTGGTAACTGGATTTTTATTCCTCCTGGCAATTTTCTTTGCCCCGATTTTTACAGTAATTCCCGGATTTGCAACTGCTCCGGCATTGATTTTTGTCGGTTTTCTGATGGTTTCTTCTATTTTGCAAGTGGATTTTGACGACGTTATGGAAGCTGTTCCAGCATATTTATGTATGCTGGCAATGCCGTTGGTATATAGTATTTCAGAGGGTATCGCAATTGGAGTCATTTCTTATGTAGTGATTCATTTAGTTTGCGGCAAGTCTAAAAAAATTACACCGTTGATGTATGTTTTAGCGGTATTATTTATCTGTAAATATATCTTCCTGTAATATGACTGGGAATTAACGTGAATGATGTAAGGATATGTGAAAAACAGCAGTTACTTTGTTTAGTGGCTGCTGTTTTTTTCGTTGTATAGTGATAAATTCTGAGAAGATTTTTTAGTACGATAATTTCATTTCTGCATATGTTAGTAAAAAAAAGAAAGGTGCAGAAAAAGGGCCGGTATCAGATAAGGGTGCCGGCTTTTGT
>OFFJ01002288.1_pt1 | contig 12418 bp, 10 predicted proteins | sample 1521261 | NCBI WGS metagenome assembly OFFJ01 (sample SAMEA3504122, study PRJEB24116) | mouse gut metagenome | biome: mouse gut; feature: mouse-associated habitat; material: faeces | place: Denmark | collected 2011 | reverse complement strand
GGGTATCGAATAGAAACAACTCCCCTGCCGCGCAAAGAGCGGCAAAGAAACTACACCTTCTTTTCAAAATAGAGGAATTTTTCATCCTCCCCCGCAGGCCGCATACAGGAAGAAAGCATCCTCCTCGATGCCTCATTCTCATGAAAGCACTTTGCTTTCAAAGAATACAACCCCAGTGTATAGATGCTCCACTCCGCCGCACGGCGGAAAGCCTCCGCCCCATAGCCGTTTCCGGCATACTCGGGCAGAATGCGGCATCCAAGCTCTGCGCCGCCCCTGTAGTCAAAACGATAAACCACCGCCTCGCCGATAAACTGACCATCCAGGCGGATGGCGAAATTCACCGCCTGCTTCTTTTGGAAGTCCTCACGGGCAACAGAGAGAAAATACTCCTCTGTCAGCTCTCCCTCCAGATCGTCCCGGTAGTCGTAGCCCCACCAGCGGTTGCGCTCATCATCAAGACAGAGCCGGTTATACAGGGTCCTGTCCTCCTCCCGGAGGGCATCCAGAATCAGACGGTCCGTTTTCAGGACGGGGACTGTCTCCAGAGGGGACAGCTCGTTCCGGGCAAGAACCCGGACCTTTGCCCCAAGAAAGGCGGGAAGATACTGCAATTTGCTGGTGCGCAGACCGCGGTCCCCGGCGTCGTCCTCCCGGTTGATCCAGGGAAGCCCCGGGCTGTAGGCGGCGGCGAAGGACTGGACGATGAAGGGATACACACCCTCGTACCGGGGCAGGGCCTTCTCGATATGGCACACCAGAGTGTCGCCGCAGACCTCCGCAAGGGCAAGGGCCGCGATCTGACCGTCAATTTCCACACAGCCGGTTCTGGCCCACTCCGCACCCACCTGCTCCATCAGACGGCGGGCAAAGCAGACCTCCATTCTGGCATCGGCATCCTCTTTATTGAACACCTTGTGGAACTCGTGCCAGAAAGCATCCACCTTGTCGTGGTCGGCGGGGGTCAGCTCCCGGTAGACGGCGTCCGGGTAGAGCTTGCGGAACTTGTTGATGTGGTTGCGCTGGCCGGAGTAGCGGCGTCCGGCAAAGGTGCTGAGGTCCTCCGCATGGTAGAAGTAGTCCTGCCAGAGGCGGTCGTTGTCCACGGTGGTATAGGGGTAGCGTTTCAGCAGCCGCTCCCGCTCTGTTTCCGGCACCACGCCGTAGGAGGGCGGGACGCCCTTTTCCACGCACCAGGCGTCGATCTCGTCCAGAGCGGCGTCCACGTCCCCCTCTTCCGGGAGGGGGATAGGAAAGTCAAACATGGCCCCGTAGTGGGCGCTGTGGTTGAGGACCACCAGACAGCCGTGGGATTCGGCAAACTCCGGGTGCCAGTGGTCCCGCCACATGAGCTTGACGCCCAGGGAGTACTCACACAGGCGGTAGGTACACTGGCTGTAGTATTTGCGGAGAAGGGGGGAATACTGCTCGCTGATGGGTTTGAAATCCAGCATAAATGATGGCTCTCTTTCGTTGATTATAGGATATTGAAAAGCAGCGCTGCCGTTCCCAGGATATTGATTGCGGAGTGCAGCAAGATGGAGGCCCAGACATTTTTATACCTTGCATAGAATGTAGTCAATAGGATTGCCGGCGCCAGATAATAGAAAAACTCCTTAAACTGGAAAATATGAATCCAGTCAAACAGAATAATGGATATAAAGCAAAGAAGGATCGTTTGCCGCTTTGTGCCGGGAACACCGATCATACTGTACCGGAAGGTCATTTCCTCGATCACCGGCGCAAAAATGCACGTCTGTACCGCAATGAGAAATTGCGGTATTGCGGCAAACTGTGATTTCACGTTCTCGTTGTTCTGGGGCAGGATATCAAGGTTGAACTGCGTGGCTGCGGCCAGCAGAACCGCGCTCAGTACCATATCCAGGATCAGCCACAATACCAAATTCCCATAAAACGACTTGCTTTTCAGATGTTTTTCTTTCCACTCCTTCCATCTATACGAAAGTTCCTTCCTGAACAGGACAATTGTCACCACAAACAGAATAACATAAACGGAAAAAGACGCCCACTCATCTGATATTATGGGAGCGATAAGTTCCCATAAGCCAAAATTTATCAAATAAAACAAGGCGATCATAAGCCCGGGCTTCCACTTCGGCTGCAGCAGCTGCATCATGATCTTTCTCCCACAATATGCACGTTCAGATGGTTGTACGTCATGGTCACACCGTCCTCGGCAAAGGCCCTGTGGATCTCCTCCAGTGACCGGAAGTGGGCATCCCAGTAGTTCTCCGTCTTCGCCCAGAAGCGGACGTGGTACTCGATGGAGCTTTCGCCGTAGGCGGTGAGGACCACCTGGGGGGCGGGGTCCGGAAGGATGTTGGGGGTCCGGGAGAGGGCCTTGAGACAGGCGGAGCGGACGGTCTCCGGCGCGTCGTCGTAGGAGGCGGAGACGGCGTGGTCCGCCCGGCGGACGCCCCGGACGGTGTAGTTCACGATCTGTCCCGCCATCAGCTTGCTGTTGGGCAGCATCACCCGCTGTCCGGCGGGGGTGTCCAGCTTGGTGTGGGTGAGGGTGATCTCCGCCACCTCGCCCTCGCCATCGGCGGTGGAGACGTAATCCCCCAGGGTGAAGGGCTTGGAAAACAGCAGCACCATGCCCCCGGCCACGTTGCCCAGCACGTCCTGGACCGCCAGGGACACCGCCAGGCCAAAGACTCCCACCAGAGCGATGAGGCTGCTTACGTCGATGTTCAGGCTCCCGGCCATCACCAGGGCCGTCAGCAGGTACAGGAAGGCCCGGACGCCCCGGAGGATATAACGCTTAATGCGTTCGTCCAGAGCGGCGCGGCCCACCAGCCGCCGGGTCATGCCCAGCAGCAGGCGCACCACCGCCAGACAGACCAGCAGCAGAAGCAGGGCGGACAGGAGGCGTCCTACCGTCAGTTTGCCCCAGCCGGCCTGCAGCAATCCGTCAAGGGCGGAGGCAGGGTCCGCCTGAGTTACGTTTTCGATCAGTTCGGAGGCGGGTGTATCCATAAAGATGCTCCTTTGGGTGACAAATTTTTACCGGATACCAATGTACCATACTTTTCTCCGGTTGAGAAGAGGCAATTTCATTTTGTGGGCCAGCAAAAATTTTCGGAGTTTTGACGAATACAATTTGTCACATTACACAAACTTTCCAAAAAAGGAAAGATTATACTTTTCTTTTTTGGTGAAATCGTGTAAAGTATAGTAATCCCCTGCGGGAGAAGCGCAATCCCGCGCCCCTCGGACGGCGGGGGATCACGAAAGAGGAGGAGAACTATGGACAAATTCTTTAAGATCTCTGAACGGGGCAGCAGTGTCCGCGCGGAGATCGTAGGCGGCGTGACCACGTTTTTCGCCATGGCCTACATCATCTTCGTCAACCCCAGCCTGCTCTCGCAGACCGGCATGAACTCCAACGGCGTCATGCTGGCTACCTGCATCAGCGCCGCCATCGGCTGCCTTCTGACGGCACTGCTGGCCAACGCGCCCTTCGCCCAGGCTCCCGGCATGGGATTGAACGCTTTCTTTACCTTTACCGTTTGCTTCAACATGGGGTACACCTGGCAGGAGGCCCTGGCCATCGTGCTGCTCAGCGGTATCCTGTTCCTGGTCGTCTCGGTCAGCCCCCTGCGCAGCAAGATCATCTCTTCCATCCCCGGCTTCCTTAAGAGCGCCATTTCCGCCGGTATCGGCCTGTTCATCGCCTTCATCGGCCTGCTGAATGTGAAGCTGGTGGGCTTCGGCGCTGGCGTGCCCGCCCTTCAGTTCCTGGTGGACGATGGCACCGGCAACATGGTTGCCAACACCGCCGGCATCCTGACCATCATCGGCCTGCTCATCACCGCCATCCTCATGGCTTATAAAGTGAAGGGCGCTATCGTCATCGGCATCATCATTACCACCATCATCGGCTTCCCTATGGGGGAGACCCATCTGCCCGACGCCATCACCATGAGCGTCTTCAAGGAACTCGGCGAGGTGGCCTTTAAGCTGGACATCCCCGGCGTCATGGCGAAGGGCATCCTGCCCCTGGTTACCGCCGTTATCAGCTTCGCCCTGGTGGACTGCTTCGATACCGTGGGCACCCTCATCGGCACCGCCAAGAACGCGGGCATGACCGATAAGAACGGCAACCTCCCCGGCGGCGACCGGGCTCTCATCGCCGACGCCATCGCTACCTGCTGCGGCGCCTGCCTGGGTACCTCCACCGTCACCACCTTTGTCGAGTCCTCCACCGGTATCTCCGAGGGCGCACGCACCGGACTCAGCTCTATCGTGGTGGGCGTGCTGTTCCTGCTGGCCTGCCTGCTGGCTCCTGTGGCGGGAATCATTCCCTCCGCCGCCACCGCTCCCGCGCTGATTATCGTCGGCGTGCTGATGATTAAGGGCGCTACCGATGTCAACTGGGGCGATTTCGAGGAGGCCTGCCCCGCTTTCCTGACCATCGCCATGATGCCTTTCGCCTACTCCATCTCCGATGGTATCGGCTTCGGCTTCATCAGCTACAGCATCATCAAGCTGGCCCGGGGCAAGGCCAAGGAAGTGCCCGTGCTGGTGTATATCATCTCCGTGCTGTTCATCCTGAAGTATATCCTAACCAGCATCTGACGCTTTTTCCAGGGAAGAATTAACATCCCATAAATAACAAAAACGCCACGGACGATGCGTCCGTGGCGTTTTTGCTATTTCATGCGAAATTGTGAAGCCGCTTCCATTGCCATTCATGTTGCAGATCCAACCATTTATGCAGGCGCCCTTGACTTCGGGAGAGGCTTCTGTTAAGGTAAACAAAATTTATGAGCATATGCGCCCAGGAGAGGAGGGAAGGCGGTGCCGAGGATCGGGATACTCTGCGACCAGGACCGTAAGAGAGAAGAAATGATACAGATCGTGGAAATGCTGGCGGCAAAAGAAGGCTTTGACTGCATCATATATGCCCTGGGCCGGGAAGCGGACGGCGGCTGCGGCGATACGGCCTGCGTGATACTGGCTCTGGAGGATCGGGAAGCCGCTTTCCGGTGCGCGGAAAAGCTTTGGCGCGGCGAACCGGCCCTGCTGATCATATATGTCGCGGAGCGGGTGGAGGATATCATTGCCGCCCTGACGATGCCCTTTTTTCATATCGTGAGGCTGTTCGGCTTTGAGCAGGACCTGGAGGCCGCCTTTCAGAAGCTGGGAAAAATGCGCATGGCCAAGACGGACAAAATAGAATTTACCCGGAACGGACAGATGATGCTGGTACCGTCAAGGGATATCCTCTACGCGGCCAGCATACGGCACGAGATATCTTTGCATTTGGTACAGGGTATCGTTCAGATAAAGGAGACTCTGTCACAATGCGAGGAACGGCTGAAGGGAAAGGGATTCGTCAGAACATATACGAGTTTTCTGGTAAATATGTACCATATCCGCCGCCTGGAGAAGGAAAAGGTGCTGTTGGACAACGGGGAGCAGCTGTATGTGAGCCGCCGTAAATACCCGGAGGCGAAGCGGATGTTTGAAAACTATGTACGCCATTTGGACTTTATATGAAAAGGGGCAGACGGTATGATCACAGTGGAACACCTGAGAAAAGAGTTTACCTATTATAAGAAAATGACCGGGATCAAGGGCTCCCTGCACAATATATTTCATCGGGAGTCCTTGACAAAAGAGGCGGTTCGTGATATTTCTTTTTCAGTAGAGAAGGGCGAGATGATCGGCTTCCTGGGCCCCAACGGGGCGGGGAAGACGACCACCTTAAAAATGCTCGCGGGTATTTTGTACCCTACGGGCGGAAAGATCGAGGTGGACGGGTTCATTCCCTGGGAACGCAGAAACGAATTTAAAAGACGGATATCCATCGTCATGGGGCAGAAGAACCAGCTCTGGTGGGACCTGCCGGCCAGCGACAGCTTTTACCTGAACAAGTGCGTCTTCGGCGTGGATGACGGCTCTTACCGGGATATCATCGTGGAGCTGTCCGAGCTGCTGGAGGTAAAGGAGCTTCTGAATGTGCAGGTGCGGCGGCTTTCCCTTGGAGAGCGGATGAAGATGGAGATCCTGGCGGCGCTGATCCATCGTCCCGACATCCTCTTTCTGGATGAGCCCACCATCGGGCTGGACATCCTGTCCCAGAAAAAGATCAGGGAATTTCTCAAAATATACAATGCGCAGTGGAAGACGACGGTCATCATTACGAGCCACTATATGGCGGACATCGAGGCGCTGTGTGACCGGGCGGTCATTATCAACCAGGGGAGGCTGGTGTACGACGGAAAGCTGGGGGAGGTCAACCAGCTTCTGGGAAAGCGGAAGCTGCTTTCCGTGAAGACGTCCTGCCCGGTGGACATGGAGGGCTGGAGGGCCTTCGGCATGGTCCGGGAAGTGAGCGCGGCCGGGGCAGTCCTGGAGGTCCCTCAGGAAAAGGTGCAGGAGGTCCTCGCCGCCATCCTGTCGGGGCTCCAGGTAGAGGATTTTACGGTGACGGAGATCCCCATCGAGGAGGGCATCGCGCGCTTTTACCAGAAGGAGGCGGCGGAGATATGAGCAGTTACCGCTGCGTCTTTTTGATGGGGGTGGAGCAGGCGCTGGAATACCGGGTGAGTTTTTTCCTGAGTATGCTCAGCGCGGCATTTCCCATTATCATCCAGACGGCCATGTGGAATTACCTGTACGGGCATTCGGACGCGGCCGCCATATTTGGATACCAGCAGGGGGAGATACTGCTGTATACCCTCCTGGCAACGCTCGTGTCCCAGCTGGTGAGTACCGGGTTTGAGTGGGAGATGAACGGCGACATCAAGATGGGCGGCCTGAACAAGTACCTGATCCGCCCTGTCGGCTATACGGGATACCAATTCTTCCGTTTCCTCGGGCAGAAGGTCCCCAGAGTAATGGTGATCGTGCCCGTGATGGCGGCCATGATCGGGCTGGCGTTCTGGCAGGGGATGCCGGTTTCCGCAGGGAGGGTCCTTGCGTTCCTGGTGAGCCTGGGTCTGGCGCTGCTGCTGAATTTTTCCATCTTTTACTGTGTGGGGCTGCTGGGCTTCTGGCTGACCGACGTGGATAAATTATTCGGCACCATCAGCGTCGTACTGACCGTGGCGAGCGGCGGCGTCTTCCCGCTGGATATCTTCGGCGGGATGGCGGAGATATTGACGGGCCTGCTGCCTTTCGGCTATACGGCCCAGTTCCCGGTGAACATCATCAACGGGCGGTTCGGGTGGGCGCGGATCGGCGCGGGGATCGCTTTCCAGATCGGATGGATCTTCTTCTTTGCCTGCCTGGGGAACGTTATGTGGCGGCGCGGCTTGAAGCGGTATGCCGCGGTAGGAGGCTGAAGCGGGATGAAAAAGATGGGCCGCTATTTTAAACTTCTCGGTATTTTTGCGAAATACTCCCTGATGTCCGCCCTGGAATACCGCGTGAACTTTGTCACCGGCGTCACGGTGGAGATGGGATGGATGGTCATCAAGCTGCTGTATGTGGCGATCGTCTATAAGGCCGGGATCAATATCGGGATACTGACCCCCGACCATATCCTGCTGTTTGTGGGGACGTATATGCTGATGACGGGCGTCTTTATGCTGTATTGGGGGAATTTCTCATCCCTGCCGGGGATGGTGCAGCAGGGGGAGCTGGACCTGTATATTGTGAAGCCCGTGTCCCTGCAGTTCCTTGTAACGCTACGGCGGCTGGATTTTGCCTATCTGCTGCCGGAGCTGATAGCAGGCACGGCAATGATCGTCACCGGCTGGCGTCTGGCGGGGCTTCCGGCGGGAGTGGTCCCCATCGCCGGGTTTCTCTTCTACCTGGCCTGCGGATGCCTGCTGGCCTACAGCCTGTTCCTGCTGCCGTACATTTTGAGCTTTTGGATCATTTCCGCCGGCGGCATTGCGGACATCAGCAGCGCGCTGTGGGATTTCAACAACATGCCGTCCATGATCTACGAAAAATGGTTCCGGCGGATCGGGACATATATCCTGCCGGTTTTTGTGATAACGAATTTTCCCGGCTTGTTTTTGATGGGGGAATTGTCGCCCTGGGCTTGCGTATGGGGCGTCGCGGCGCCGGCGCTGTTTTTTGCGCTGTCCCGCGCCCTATGGAGGTTTTCCCTGAAAAAGTACAGCAGCGCAAGCTCGTGACGCTGTCCTGCGTATGCGGCGGCAGGGAATTTCATCATTCTTATAACCTATTTCATCAGGATATAAATTTATTATACGCGGAGGTGTAAGTATGATCGTATTACCGGTTCCTCAGAAAATGGAGGAAGGAAACGCGCAGCTGATGCTCCAAGGGGACAGCATGATCGTGCTGGACCCATCCTGCCCGCAGGGGGCGCTCCTGTATGCCCGCTTGCTGCAGGATGAGATCAGGACGTGGGCGGGGCTGACCGCCGGCATCAGCAGGGGCGCTTCCCGCAAGGGGGACATTCTGCTGAAGGTGGACGGCGCGCTGGGAGATCAGCAGTATACGCTGGAGATCAGGGAGGACGGCGCGCGTTTGCGCGGAGGCAGCCTGACTGCCATGGGCTGGGCCGTTCAGACGTTGCGGCAGATCGTGCGCCAGAGCGGCGGCCTGCTGCAGGAAACGGTCATTGAGGATGAGCCGGACATCAAGAACCGGGGCTTCTTCTTCGACGTCACCAGAGGGCGGGTCTTGTCCCTGGAGAGCTTGAAGCGGCTGGCGGACACCATGGCCTTCTATAAAATGAACCAGCTGCAGCTGTATGTGGAGCACACGTATCTGTTCAGGGATCTGACGGAGCTTTGGCGGGACGACACGCCTTTGACGGCCGAAGAGATATTGGAGTTGGATCAGTACTGTTACGACAGGGGGATCGAGCTGGTGCCGTCTCTCGCCACGTTTGGCCACCTGTATAAGCTGCTGCGGACCAAAACCTTTGCATCTATGTGTGAGCTGCCGGATCGCGCGGACGACAAATTCTCATTCCGCGACAGGATGGCGCACCATACGGTAAACGTATCCGATCCGGACGTGCTTCCTCTGATCAAGGGGCTTATCGAGGAATATATGGTCCTGTTCCGTTCGGACAAGTTCAACATCTGCGCGGATGAGACCTTCGACTTGGGGAAGGGCAGAAGCAAGGCCCTGGCGGAGGAAAAGGGCATCGAGAGCCTCTACATGGACTACATCATGGAGCTGTTTGCCTTCCTGATCGAGAAAGGGAAGAAGCCCATGTTCTGGGGGGATATCATTGCCCAATATCCGGAGAAATGCTCTCTGCTGCCGAAAGAGGTGGTCTGCCTCACCTGGGGCTACTGCGCAACGCAGTCGGACCGGGAGGCAAAGATCCTTCACGACGCGGGAGCGGCGCAGTACCTGTGCCCCGGAGCCTGCGGCTGGAACACATGGGTCAATCTATTCGGGGACAGCTATGAGAATATCCGCAGGATGTGCAGCTATGCCAGACAATATGGCGCGGCCGGCGTATTGAATACGGAATGGGGCGATTTCGGTCACATCAACCAGCCGGTTTTCAGTATTCCGGGAATGATCTACGGGGCCGTGTGGTCCTGGGGGGCGAACGTTCCGGATCATCAGGAGCTTAACCGGCAGATCGCCGTCCTGGAATATGGCGATTCTTCCGGCCGGCTGTTGAATTTCCTCGGCGAGGTGAACGGCCTGACCGTATTCAGCTGGTATCACGTGGTCGCCATCAAGGAGGGGGCCGAAAAGAATATCGAACGGGACAAGCTGCGGGAGATGTTCGAGAAAGAAGACATGACAAAGGTCCCCGCGTGCAACCGCCGCATTTTCGAGATGAAGCGGGAGCTGTGTATCATTGGCCGCGGCATGGACAGCGGCAGCAGGTGGGTCTTGGAATGCGCGCAGATGTCGCTGGAAGCGGTCCGGGTCTGGAATGAGACAGGCCTGCGTCTGCTCCGCCTGCAGAACGGGGAGAAGCTGGAGGACGGCATGGAGCTGGCGGGCAGCTTGGAAAAATGCCTTCGTACTTTCCAGGAGCTTTGGCGCAGGATCGGGAAGGAAGGAGACCTTGCACAGATTTCCGAAGTGTTCTATTGGTATGCGGACGTGCTGAGGGAAGCGCAGGCATAGCGCGTTTCGCAGAACGAACGATAACAAAGGGGAGAGGTCCGGATCGGGACCTCTCCCCTCTTTTCACTGGATTTTTAGATTTCATTTTGCCGTTTGCTATTATTGCCCATGAACGATAGCACGCTTTATTCCGGCGCGCCGTGGAGGGCGGTGACGATGCGCCGGGAGTAGGCGATGAACTCCCGGACCACCGGCAGGGCCTCCTCCATGGAGCGGACGGCAACGCCGATATGCCGGCAGGCAGGAGGGTCCAGGGGCAGGGTGCGCACGTTGTCCCGACGGCCCTGGAGGACCAGCTGGGAGAGGATGCTCACCCCCAGGCCGTGTTCCACCATGGAGAGAATGGCGGCATCTTCCACGGCGGTGTTGCTGCGGATGTCCGGGCGGATGTTCTGGGCGTCAAAGACGCCCACGATGTCCAGATCAAAGCCCAGGGAGGGCATGAGGAATTCCTTCCCCGCGAACTCCGCCACGGGGAACCGGTCCCGGTCCCCTGCCGGGTAGTCCGGGGGAAGGATAGCCAGAAGGGGGTCGTCCCAGAGGGGGGTCCAGTCGTAGCGCCATTGGTCCTGGCGGCTGGCGAAGCTCAGGTCTACGGTGCCCTCCTGGAGCCAGCGGTAGATCTCCTCCACGCTGCCCATGCGGATGTCGATGGACACGTCCGGATAGGCCCAGCGGAACTGCTGGACGATGGTGGGCAGCCAGTGCATACAGATGCTGGAGTAGGCGGCTACCCGGATGCTCTCCCGCCGGCCGGCCTGGGCGGCAATCTGCTCCTCCAGGCGGTCCGAGGTCTGGACAAGCTCCCGGATGGCGGGCAGCAGACGCTCCCCGGCGGCGGTGAGGCGCACGCCGGCCCGGTCGCGGCGCAGAAGCGCCAGGCCCCATTCCCGTTCCAAATCGGAGATCATGCGGCTCACGGCCGACTGGGAATAGCCCAGAAGCTCCCCGGCCCGGGTGAGGCTGCCCACTTCCACGGTGGTGGTGAAAGCCAGATGCTTCTGCACATTCTCGTCCATGGGCTCCTTTCATTCCAATTATGCAAGTATAACTTGAAATACATGCAGAATTAGTAACGTAATTCCCGTGCCAGAATGAGCGGCATGAAAGATTACGTGAAATTCCTCAGCTCGCTCGTCCTGTTCGGCAGCAATGGGGTCATGGCCGCGCACATCGCCCTGCCGAGCCAGGACATCGTGGTTCTGCGCACCCTTATCGCCGCTTGCATGTTGCTGGCGGTGTTCAAGCTGGCGGGCAGGCGCTTTGCCTGCCGGGGCCGCGACTTCCTTTTCGTAGTGGCGTCGGGCGTGGCCATGGGGGCTAGCTGGCTGTTCCTCTACGAGGCCTACCGGCTCGTGGGGGTGGGCGTGTCGTCGCTGGCCTACCATTGCGCCCCCATCATGGTGATGGCGCTCACCCCCGTGCTGTTCAAGGAGCGGATCGACGGCTCCGACGTGGACCTGGCCCTGTACCTGGGCGGCAGCGAGGAGTACGTAGACAACCTGAGCCTGGAGATGAAGGTGGACGGCGACAGGGTGACGGTAAAGTCCTCCGGCGACCACGGGGCCAAGTCCGGCGTATTTACCGATAAGACCACCCTTCGGGCGTCCATGACCACGCTCAGCTCTGAGCTGCGCTACGACACCAAGGGGGACAGCGGCAATTTCACCTGGGAGATCTCCGTCCCCGGCGCGGGCTCCCTGGATATGACCGGCTCCCTCACCGACCCCGGCGGGGACTCGATCCGGCTGGCCCTGGACGACGTGTCCCTCAAGCTGCTGGGCTTTGATATGTTCTCTCTGGGCCTGGAATACTCCCTCGGCCCCAACCAGGGCCCCATTCCCATGAGCGGCGACGCTAAGCTCGTCACCCAGATGAGCGACGCGGAGGTCTACGCGGCCAATGTCAACAGCGTGGTGTCCATCCGCACCTCCGCCACCGCCGGGTACAACTTCTACGGCCAGCCGGTGGAGACGGCCTCCGCCGGGTCCGGCTTCGTGCTGAGCGCGGACGGCTACATCCTCACGAACTACCACGTGGTCAAGGGCGCGGAGACGGTAACCGTCACCATGTACAACGGGGACGAATTCTCCGCCCAGTATATCGGCGGGGAGGAGGACTATGACATCGCCGTCATCAAGGTGGAGGCGGAGAACCTCCAGCCCGTCACCCTGGGGGACAGCGCCACGCTGAACGTGGGCGACCACGTGCTGGCCATCGGCAACCCCTTGGGCGAGCTGACCTTCTCCATGACCGGCGGCATGGTCTCCTGCGTGGACCGGGCCATCAACGTGGACGGGACCCCCTTTAATATGATTCAGACCGACACCTCCATCAACCCCGGCAACTCCGGCGGGCCCCT
>OFFJ01002287.1_pt1 | contig 12430 bp, 13 predicted proteins | sample 1521261 | NCBI WGS metagenome assembly OFFJ01 (sample SAMEA3504122, study PRJEB24116) | mouse gut metagenome | biome: mouse gut; feature: mouse-associated habitat; material: faeces | place: Denmark | collected 2011 | reverse complement strand
CCATCATACCATAATATTCACAAGAATCAACTGTTTTGTCACCAGGGCAGTCATGGAAGCAGCTGTTTTTGCTGCTGTCCTGTGTGTGGGGGATTTTGACAGAATCTATTGACAAAGCAGTGCATAACTGCTATATTTTGAAACAGAGCAAAGGCGTTCAACACAGGAAGAAGAACGCCTTTTTTCATTGTCAGACGGTATGGCCCGGGAAGCCTGCGGCGTAGGGCTTAAGGTTTTAGAAGGAAACATTCTGCGGACAGGTGAATTTGCCAGAAGGATGGAGAGAAGGAGAGAAGATATGAGCCATTTTACAAAAAAAGATATCTTAAGACTGGTGGAAGAGGAGGATGTGGAGTTTATCCGCCTGCAGTTCACGGATTTGTACGGCAATCTGAAAAATGCGGCTATCACAGTAAGCCAGTTGGAACGGGTGCTGGACAACAACTATGTATTTGACGGCTCCTGTGTGGACGGATTTGTGGATGACAATGATACGGATATGTTTCTGTGTCCGGATTTGAATACCTTCGTTATTTTTCCCTGGAGGCCGCAGCAGGGAAAGGTTGCCCGCCTAATCTGCGATATTCAGCGGCCCGACGGTACGCCCTATGAGAGCGATCCGCGGTATATTCTGAAAAAAGTTCTGGAGGAAGCAAAGAGCATGGGCTATCAGTTTGATGTAGGGCCGGAATGTGAATTTTTCCTCTTCCACACGGATGACAACGGGGAGCCTACCACCTTCAGCCGCGAGCGGGCAGGCTACTGTGATATGAGTCCGATTGATCTGGGAGAAAATGCAAGACGCGATATGGTTATGACCCTGGAGGAAATGGATTTCGAGGTGGAATCTTCCTTCCACGAGGTAGCCTCCGCACAGCATGAGATTGATTTCCGCTATGATGAGGCTCTTTTGACGGCGGACCAGATTATGACCTTCAAGCTGGCGGTAAGGGCCATTGCCCGGCGGTTCGGTCTTCACGCAACCTTTATGCCAAAGCCCAGGACAGAGGAAAATGGCTCCGGTATGCACACCAATATGTCCCTGTCCAGGAACGGAAAGAATATTTTTCAGGATTCCAATGATCCCAATGGACTTAGTAAGGAGGAATACTGCTTTATCGGCTGTATTATGAAGCATGCCAGAGGTATTACGGCCATTACCAATCCCCTTGTTAATTCTTATAAGCGTCTGTTTCCGGCACAGCAGGCATCGGGCTATATGGCTCCCGGCTATGTGGCCTGGTCAGCCGTGAACCGCGCCCAGCTTATCCGTATTCCGGCACAGAGGGGCGAAAATGTGCGTATTGAGCTTCGAAGTCCCGACCCGTCCTGCAATCCTTATCTGGCTCTGGCCGTGTGTCTGGCCGCCGGACTGGAGGGAATCCGTGAGCAGATACTTCCGCCGGAACCGGTGAATCAGAGCAGCCGGCGGATGACGGAGAAGGAGCGGGCAGAGAGAGGCATTGAAGTCCTTCCCAGGAATTTAGAGGAAGCTTTGCTGGCTATGGAGGCGGACGAGCTGGTGACAAAGGTGCTGGGAGAGAAGGTCAGCCGCAGCTATTGCGAGGCGAAGCGCAGAGAGTGGGAGGAATACTGTACGCAGGTATCGGCCTGGGAGATTGACAGCTATCTTTACCGGATTTAGACGGCGGTTAGGACTTTTTGTTATAGTATGGTACAGGGGGATGTACATGACAAATATTATTGTTTTGTTTCCAAAGGCGAAAGATGCCGGAAATGTACGCAGCCTCCTGGTGCGGCATGGATTTTTGGTGTCTTCGGTCTGCACAACAGGGGCGCAGGCGCTGGCACAGGCGAATGTTCTGGGTGACGGGATTCTGGTCTGCGGTTACAAATATCCAGATATGATTTATTCGGAGCTGCGAACGGCCTTGCCCTCTCATTTTGAGATGATTTTGGTTGCCTCGCAGCGTGTCTTAAGCGAATGTGGAGATCCCGACTTAATATGCATTACATTGCCCATTAAGGTGCGGGATTTGTTAAATACCATAGATCTTATGGCAGAGCAGATAGCCCGTCGGAAAAAACGCCTGCGGCAGAAGCCGAAGATCCGCTCGGAGGAGGAGAAAAGGATCCTTCTGGAGGCAAAAAGTCTTCTGATGGAGCGGAACCATATGAGTGAAGAGGAGGCACACCGTTATATACAGAAATGCAGTATGGACAGCGGGACGAATTTGATGGAAACGGCACGGATGGTGTTGAGCCTTATGAATTTTTAACTCATGTTACAAGATATGAACAGTAATATACAGCAAAGAGCACAAAGTGATTTGCAGGCACATGCGCTTGTGACCGGAAATTGATTTCAAAAAGATTTACATTCATGGAGGTGTACTTTGAGGGATATTACGGAACTGGAACAGTAATATACAGCAAAGTGCACAAATCGATATCCAGGCGCATGTATCAGCGACTGGATATCGATTTCATGGAGGTGTACTTTGAGGGATATTACGGAACTGGAATAAGAAGGAGACTAAGATGAAGTTTACGAAAATGCATGGAATCGGTAACGATTATGTTTATGTGGACTGTACGAAGGAACCCTTAAAGAATCCGGAGGAAACAGCCCGCCTGGTAAGCGACCGGCACAAAGGAATCGGGGGAGACGGTCTGATTTTGATTCATCCGTCCGAAGAAGCAGATTTTGAGATGGCGATGTACAATGCGGACGGTTCCTACGGGAAAATGTGCGGAAACGGAATCCGCTGTGTGGCAAAATACGTATACGATCACGGCTTAACAGAAAAGACAGATCTGCGGATTATTTCCGGAGGAGCTGTCAAGTATCTGAAGCTGACCGTAGAGAACGGCAAGGTATCACAAGTAAGGGTAAATATGGGCGAACCGATTTTATGGCCTTCTCTTATTCCGGTGAAAGGGGAAGGAGAACGGCTTGTGGCGGAGCCGATTGCCGTTGACGGCCAGAACTACGAAATGACCTGTGTTTCGATGGGAAATCCCCATGCAGTTGTATTTTTGGAGGATATAAAGAGCCTGAAGCTGGAGGAATTGGGAGTGAAGTTCGAGACACATGAACGATTTCCGGATCGGGTGAATACGGAGTTTGTGCGTATCATTGATAAAGAAACCTTGGAAATGCGTGTGTGGGAGCGAGGCTCCGGGGAGACTATGGCCTGTGGGACAGGGGCTTGTGCGGTAGCTGTGGCTGCGGCTCTTAATGGTTTTGCCCAACGAAGCGTTACAGTTCGTTTGTTGGGAGGCGATCTGCGGATTGACTGGAGCGAGGAAGATAACTGCGTATATATGACCGGCCCTGCGGCTGAGGTGTTCCAAGGTGAGTTAGACATGGAGATGCTGCGGAATCAGAGATAAGACCGTGAAATGTGGTAAAGGTTTTTGGAGCAAGTTTATACCAGAGCAACGTAGGAATAAATGATAAATATATTGTACGTAAGGCCCTGACAGAATACTGGTTCTTTCTTAACTTTGGATATTTTTGTATCAGTCAGTATTTCAGATTTTGCTGTAAATATAATGTTCCGGCAAAACTGAATTTGACAGTGTATCCAAACATGAGAAAGAACCGAAATAAATGCGTTTGCAGATTTGTTAAGGAAAGGAGATACTATGGACCAGAAAAGAGTGAGAGAACTAGAACATAAGATTAACACGGATTATGGAAATACCACAGGTGTGGTGGTATTAAAAGAAGGAAAATTAGTATATGAAAAATATTTCAATGGATGTACAAGAGAAAGCCAGGTTCATGTTTATTCTGTAACGAAAAGCATTATTTCAATACTGATTGGGATTGCAGTAGATAAAGGATATATCCAAAGTATTGATCAGAAAGTGCTGGATTTTTTCCCTGAATACATAGTAAGGAAAAGAGAAAACACTATCCAAAATATCACAGTCAAGGATATGCTGACAATGACAGCACCTTATAAGTATCGTTTTTTTGCTCCGTATGTGAAATATTTCACTAGTGAGGATTGGGTGAAATTCTCTCTGGACCTGCTAGGGGGTCGGGGGAAGATCGGAACATTCCGATATGCACCTCTGATTGGCCCGGATATTTTTTCAGGAATATTAGTAAAAGCAACAGGGCAGTCGGTATTTGAGTTTGCAGATGAAAATTTATTTTCTCCATTGGAAATTCATATAGAAGGAGATTTGATGTTCGAAAGCAAGGAAGATCAACTGGCATTTAATAAATCTATAGATACCAGTGGATGGGTCCGGGATTCCTTAGGGATTCATACAGCAGGCTGGGGACTTACACTTTCCCCTATGGATATGGCAAAAATCGGTCAGTTATATTTGAATAAAGGCCTATGGAGCGGAAAACGAATTGTATCAGAGAAGTGGGTGGAAGAAAGTACGAGAGAGCATAGCCGATGGAAGAAACATGATTTACCGTATGGATATTTATGGTGGGTAAATGAAGATGGTTATGCAGCGATGGGAGATGGAGGAAATATCATTTATGTGAATACAAAAGATAAAATGGTTGTGTCATCTGCTGCACTTTTTGTGCCAAAGGCAAAAGATAGGATAGTTTTAATCAAAACATATATAGAACCAATATTTAGATAGCCTGAGATTAAAACGGTTGTTTATGGCATTCCGTAGCGTTGCCAGTCGTCTGCGGAGGCTTTGCCATACGTTTTTCAAATGGGAATAGATGCGGAATTTCTAGTTGACTTTATTCCGACGGCGATTTATAGTGTCACCTACCAAAGTACGGGAGTCGCTTGACTCTCGTATAATGTGAAGGTTTATAATGAAGAACAGGAGGTGGTTTCTTTGTTGAAAATAGGAGAATTTTCAGTCCTGTCTCAAATCAGCATCTATATGTTGAGGCATTATGATGAAATTGGCCTGTTGATTCCAGAGCAGGTAGATGAGTTTACGGGGTACAGATATTACAGTGAAAGGCAACTGCCAATTGCGGGGAAGATACAAGCATTGAAAAGCATGGGACTTAGTTTGAATTTGATTAAGGAGATATTGACAAAGTATGCGGATAACGCAGGTTTAAAAACCTATCTTGAACTCCAGGCTATAGAGCAGAAAGAAAAGATAGAGCATATGCAGAAACAACTGAATCTGCTTGAAACAACGATAGCCAATTTGGATCATGCTTCGGACATTCCTTTGTATAGTGTAGCACTCAAAAGAATCCCTGCTCATTATGTAATCAGTGTGAGAGGAATTATCGAAACGCCTGACAAGGAAGCGGAGCTTTGGGAAAGATTGGCGCAGGAAAGAAAAAGACAAAAAATTCAATTTGCGAATCCGACATGGAATATCGCAATTTTCCATGATGAGGGATTTCAGGAGCGGGATTTAGATGTAGAGATTCAGCAGGCAGTCACTGGAAAGTGCCATGATACGGATGCCATGAAATATAAGAAGGTTGAAGAAATCACTGCCGCGACACTCACATTTAAAGGAAGGTATGCGTTATTGCCACAGGCAAATGAGGAAATCATACGCTGGATTGGGGATAACCAGTATAAGTTGGATGGAAATCATTTTAATATATACCATATATCGCCTGAAACAGAACAGTTGGAAGATGAGATGGTTACAGAGGTATGTTTTCCGGTCTGCCCAATTTGATTTCACTCACAATTTTTACCAGATTTTTCTGGATATGCTCTTGACTCTCAGACTATGCGAGGGCTTATAGTGGAGGTCGCAAAGGAGGTTGGAGAATGAAACGATTGGAATTACCGCATCAAATGGCTGACTATTTATGTCCGGTGAATGGATTATGTGATGTTTATGAATGGAAAACCGGAAGCCGGATACCGGAAGAACTCATTTTTTATGCAAAGGCAGGTTTTCAGATGATTTCTCAGAAACGGGCGGATGCACCTAAAATGATTTTCTTAGGCCAGGGCAGCATTGGAAAACGGGAATATGAATTCTGGAAGGAGATTATCGGATACGAAATCATATCTGGAGAGGGAAAATGTTTCCGTACAGCCTGGAGTGAAATATGTGAGTTGTTGGACCAAGAGATACCGACGATACTTTTTGGCCTTGATATGTTTTATCTGCCGTATCAACAGAAATTTTATCAGAAACAGCACATACCGGGACACGTAGTTTTGATGGTTGGATACGATGATGAGAACGCATATATCCACGACAATTCTAAAGAAGGGGTTCAGGCAGTTCCGGCTTTAGATCTTGAACAGGCATGGGCAAAAAGCTATATTGGCATCAGCAAGAAAAATACATATTTTGGAATTAACATGAAATCGCCGAAAGAAGATATTTCGTGGATCGTACAAAAGGGGATGGCAAAAAATGCAGAAATGTACTTACATTCAACCTTGAGCTTTGTCGGCCAAAGAGGATTGGATAAATTTATGAAAGAGTTCCCGAAGTGGAAGGATGTGTTTGCACAGGAGGCACTTCGCAAAATATATCTCCACTTTATCGAGTACACAGGGAGTGTGCTGCCGGAATTACCATATGAAATTAGTGGTCGCCAGTCCGGAATTACAAATCCTCACCGGGCGTCAAGAGATAAATTAGCTCAGGCGTTGATAACGTATAAGGATTCTTTTGGGGTGCCAGAATGGGAGGATGCCGCCTATTGGTTTGATTCCAGTGGACAGATTATACAGACAATTGTCGAAGGCTTCCTGGAAGATGTGAGGAATATGTCCTTTGGAAATTCGGAAAAATATATTCCTTCTTTCCAGAAACTGAGAGAGTATGAGGAACATGCTTTTCATATCATGCTGCAGGATTAAGCGGCGGATAAATATAAAAACGGCAAGTTTAGTAGCACAGCGAGGTGAGTATGTGGGAAAGTTGATTGTTCTTTCATTGGATGAATCGGAAAGAACTATATATGATAAAATAATGAAAATCGTGGGCGAATCGGATATTTGTGTGGATAAAACGTTGTTAAGAGAGCAGGAACCAATGCGAATCGGCGAATTATGCATTCAGTCGGAACAGCATAAAGTTCTGAAACGAGACCAGGAAGTGAGCTTGACAAATATTGAGTTCCGTATCCTTTATGTACTGGCTCTTCATCAAGGCAGTATTCTTTCCAAAGAGCAGATTTACAACTTTGTCTGGAACGGGGAGTATCTTCGGGACGACAGCAACATCACTTCCCATGTCCGCCGCCTTCGAAAGAAAATAGAAGATGACCCCAGCCGGCCTGAATACATTCAGACCGTGCGAGGGGTTGGCTATCGGATGAATATGGTAAAAAAGGAATAGGCAGTGTTCTGTAGCGTAATGCTTGGAATACTGCCTATTCCTTTTTAAGGAACGGGTAGGATTTGGTATGGTGTAATATCTGCGGATATGTTAATAATATTATCAGACTGGAGGAATAGAATATGCAGAACAAAGTATGGGAACAGGTTGGAGATTTTTTGAATAAGCTCCGCTGTGAAAATGTGACGGGGGACACCGCAGTTGAGGTTCCGGGATATAGAGACACACAGCAGGAATTGGAGGAGATGCGTGGAACGTGTGAGGAGATCATTCGTAGTCTTCACGAAGACCAGCAACAAACGTTGTTGGAGTGGATGGCAAAGCTGGAGGATATGAATTCTCTGGAGGGTCAGAAGGCATACTGCCAGGGATATGTAGACTGCATCCTTCTGTTAAGCGGTCTGGGACTTTTCCGGCAGGAACCCTCCCCGGAAGAATTGATGAAACAGATACAGCGATGAAAAGGCTCATTTTTGCAGGGTGATTCCAGTGCAGGGATGAGCCTTTAAAATTACAGGGAAAACGTGATGTAAACACCGCCTGAATACCGCCTTTATCTGTTAGTCTGAATCTGAAGGCTTTTCACTCTCGGACAGTAATGCTTCTGTGGTGGCAAGGATGACACGAAGCTGCCCTTCGTTACAGCGTGTAAGCAGACGTTCAATCTGCTGATATGTAGTATTGGTCAGATTCTCGTTTGGATAGATGACAGCATCTGCTGACAGGTTGAAGTAGCGGATCACTTTTTCGAAGACATCGTAGCTCGGATTGTTCCGGAAGCGCTCCAGGTCTTTGAGATATGGTAAAGAAATATCCAGTATTTCAGCTAATTCTGCTTGTGTGAGTTTCTTATCCATTCGTGCATTTTTCAGCAAGATGCCGAACTGTTTAGGATGAATAGCCATGATATCACCTCCTGTAAGTATGTTAGTGCCATACCTTTGGAAAGTAAAAATGGCGACACAAGACTTTTTAAGAATGGTACAGCCATACTTATTGGAAGAATGGAGATGTTTTTGATGGACAGAGGAGTGGCTTTACGGTTAAAAAAATTCGGGCATTATCCGTAGAGAACTGCACCATCAATGGTATGGCGGAGCCATACTTCCACAAAATTATTATCTCATATAGGGAAAAGGCGTGAAAGCAGTGCTGTCTGCAGGAACGCCTTTTCCCTATTTTGCGTTTCAGGGAGTATTCGCAGGATACGGGAAAGGAGTGAGGAAGAAATGGGACCATAGAAATGACAGCCAGTTATACGAATACATGAGATGGAGCGCCGTTGAAAGAGATTAGATGGCGGAAAACACAGATTGTTATGAAAGGAACAGAAGAATGATGGAAACGGATTTGTTTGATTTTGCCTATGTGCCGGACTGGTACGGACAATTGGATGAACTGTCGAAATTGGCTTTGCCGGAACCGTGGCGGTTCAAGAAGCCGATTTATAAGACGAAAAATGAGGATACCCCTATACTGGAGCGGTACACTTCCTCGGCGGAATAGTATTCCGGGACGCGCCTGTTTTTGTATACGGAAACAGCAGGAAACGAAAAGGACGATTCTGTATAGCCTTCCCTGTTGGCGAAATCAAAAAATTTGGATAATGCCCTTACATTGCCCGCAATATATGATTTTGAATACCCCGCCATGGTTTTCAGGTATAGGTTTATGGCCTCGCGGTCTACCTGTTCAAAAGCTGAAATGCCGTGGCTGACAAAAAACTCAGCTGCCCTGTAAATAAAGAGGCGGTAATTCCGGACAGTGCCTTCCATAAGGCCCTCTTTTTCCAAAGATTCAAGGAATAACCGCCCCGCCTCGCAGAAACCTGCCGGAATTTCATATTCGCACTTGGGGATGCGTTTTGCTATTGTCCCGGAAATCTGAAATTCCAGAAGCAGCATCACGGAGCGCCTGACAACGGACTTATATTCGCTGAGGTTCTGCTCGTAAGGCTCGACATGGTAATGCTCCCGCAAAAGTCTGAATCCAAGTTCTTTTGAAAAATGTGTCTCACCTTCTGCGGCGGCAAGGTTTTTCAGTGCGTTCCACGCCTGCCGGTGGTGGCGCAGGGTGGAGGGTGTATACCCAAGGCTTACCATATGTGCGTCTAACTGTTCAATAAGGTCAGAAATGGGCATATCATTGGCATAAGGTTTCATGTGGATACCTCCTATAATTGTTCATGCGGACGCTTTATCATCCATGTCAAATTATAGGACATTATGGAAAGAAAACCAGTCTGATAATTTATCAGGATTCCTTTTAAACTGGAAGGTTATGCAAATTACTTTCCATAATGTTCGACTATCCATAAGAAGCGGAATTTCCGACAAGGTTTACCATGCCTGCAGTAAAACAGGTCTATGATGATCCTTTTGAACAGGCAGCTTATGCCTACAGCCTGATAGAGAGCGGGGTGGAAACAGATGGAGCTAAATAAGAATATTACAGTAATCCCTGCACGGAAAAGGGTGGGCAACACGGTGACGGCCGAAGCAAAGCCCAAATTGAAGGTTGCTGCTTATTGCCGTGTTTCCACAGACAGCGATGAACAAGCAAGCAGCTATGAGGTTCAAGTGGAGCATTACACGCAATTCATTCAGAAAAATCCGGAGTGGGAGCTGGCAGGCATATTCGCAGATGATGGGATCAGTGGCTGCAATACGAAAAAGCGCAGTGAATTTAATCGCATGATTGAGGGGTGCATGGCGGGAAAGATCGATATGATCATTACGAAATCCATCAGCCGCTTTGCAAGAAACACGTTGGACTGCCTGAAATATATCCGGGAACTGAAGGAAAAGAACATTCCGGTTTTCTTTGAAAAGGAAAACATCAACACGATGGATTCCAAAGGTGAGGTGCTGCTGACCATCATGGCGAGCCTTGCACAGCAGGAAAGCCAGTCACTGAGCCAGAACATCAAGCTGGGCTTGCAGTACCGATACCAGAATGGAGAGGTGCAGGTGAATCATAACCGCTTCCTCGGATACACGAAGGATGAGGAGGGGCATCTGATTATTGAACCGACCGAGGCGGAGGTGGTAAAGCGAATTTACCGGGAATATTTGGAGGGCGGCAGTCTGCTCCAGATTGGGAGAGGACTTGAGGCAGACGGTATCCTAACGGCGGCGGGCAAAGCAAAATGGCGTCCGACCACCCTGCAAAAAATCCTGCGGAATGAGAAGTACATCGGGGATGCGCTTTTACAGAAAACCTATACGGTGGATTTTCTCAATAAAAAGCGGGTGCAGAACAACGGTATTGTTCCACAGTATTATGTAGAGAACAGCCATGAGCCTATCATTCCCCGTGACCTTTATATGCAGGTACAGGAGAAGATGGTGCGGCGTGCAAACCTCCACAGCGGGGCAAAACGGAAGAAGCGGGTGTACAGCAGCAAGTACGCTTTGTCAAGCATCGTCTACTGCCCTAAATGTGGGGATATTTACCGCCGGATTGCATGGAACAACCGGGGCAAGCACTCTACAGTCTGGCGGTGCTGTACCCGTGTGGAGCATGGTCCCGGAAAGTGCGATGCGCCAACCATCCAGGAATCAGACCTGCAGGCAGCAGTGGTAAAAGCCATCAACCTTGCACTTGGCAATCGGGACAGCATGATGACGGCACTACAGGAAAACATTGAGGCGGTCATCCGGCAGGAAGATGAAACCTCGGCGGAGGGAATTAATGCCAAGCTGGAGGAACTGCAAAAGGAGCTGCTGCGATTGGCAAATTCCAAAAAGGATTATAACAGTGTGGCAGATGAGATAGACCGCCTGCGGGAAATGAAACAGAAGGCTCTGACAGAGAGTGCCGAGCGGGAAGGGGTGAAAAAGCGAATTGCTGAGATGCGGGAATTTCTGAACAGTCAGACCACGGAGGTATCAGAATATGATGAGCAGCTTGTCCGGCGGCTGATCGAAAAGGTCACAGTTTATGATGAAAGGTTTGAAGTGGAATTTAAATCCGGGATGATGGTGGATGTGGAAAAATAGGTGTGTGTTGGCATCCTGTGAGTTCAAACGAACTTGTAGGATGCCTTTTTTTGTGGGGAAATATATAGACTAAAAGAATGATAGATTGTATTTAGCAACCATGTGGTTTATAATAGAAATGTATGGAGGATTGAAAATGACAACATCTGATATGATTCGGGAACTTTGTGAAAAAATGAATATCAGTATCTCAGAAATTGCCCGGAGAATTGGGCAGTCACCACAGAATTTTAATAAGAAGTTACAGCGTGGGACTGTCAGTGTGGAGGAAATGATAGCTATTGCAGATGTACTTGGAATATTGTTTGAGCAAGGTTTTACATTACCAGATGGGAAAAGTATAAAAATATATAGTAACAAATACGGAGGACGAATGGATGAAAAGCGAATTACTTCCATCTGTACAAGCTGTGGCAGAATTTATGCCGCCAAAAAAGAATGGCATATTTGAAAAATCTATGGAGGTGGCTAGACTACTTCTTGAACATGAGCCTGTTTCAATAATTGCACATACGGTTGATGGTGCAATACAAAATTACGGTATGGTAAAAGAAATGAAATATCGTGCTAAGGCGATAAAATATGTAACTCATTTAGAAGAAGTAAGAATGAATGCTCAAGTTGAAATGGCGAGACTACAAAATCAAAATATGGCCATGAGATTATATATAGACAGAAGTTTTCAACAGTCATTGGACTATATGGAGGATGCATATTTAAGTCAGTCTCATAGGATAGCCCAGACTAGAAGGCAAATGATTCAAGAAGTTAATAATCAAGTTCAGAGGCACTTTGGAAATACAGATAGGCGATATATAGAAACTGTTCGGGAAAACGAATTAAAATGTGCGATGTATAGAGATTTTGTTAACCAGTCTGTAAAAGATGGAGTCACACAGTCTGATATTACAATGTTCATTGCTAAGAAGCTTGTTGACAATATGGATAGGTATAATAGTAGAGCAGTTACAAGTGTTTGCAATGTACTCACAGAAATGATGCGGCAAAATTCAAGAGTCTCATTTGAGGAATATTTAAGCCTTGAAAAACGGTTAAAGAGATTGTGATGGGATGGTGAAAAATGAATTCGTATATCCTTTTAGGTATAGTAGGTGTAGTAGTTTTTATAATTATTATACTTATATTTAGTATTTCAAATAGAAAACGAAAAAGTAAAAGAAACAGTA
>OFFJ01002284.1_pt1 | contig 12433 bp, 13 predicted proteins | sample 1521261 | NCBI WGS metagenome assembly OFFJ01 (sample SAMEA3504122, study PRJEB24116) | mouse gut metagenome | biome: mouse gut; feature: mouse-associated habitat; material: faeces | place: Denmark | collected 2011 | reverse complement strand
AAAAATTGTTAGGGGAATCGCTGGATTCTATTATGTCTGTATTCCGGAGGAAGGCTCCTGCATTTATGAATGCAGGGCGAAGGGGGTATTTCGGAAGGACGGCAGGAAGCCTCTGGTGGGGGACGAAGTGGATATGGATGTGCTGGACGCAGAAAAGCGTCTGGGAAATATCAGGGAATTGCTTCCCAGACGAAATGAGCTGATACGTCCCGCGGTGGCCAATGTGGATCAGGCGCTGGTGATATTCTCTGTTCTTTCGCCTGCACCCAACTTCAATCTCTTGGACCGCTTTTTGGTGATGATGGAGCAGCAGAAGGTTGAAGTCATCGTCTGCTTTAATAAGCGGGATCTGGATCACCAGAGGGAGGGAGAGGCATATGAGCGCATCTATAGGGAATGCGGGTATCGGACACTGAGGGTCAGCGCCCTGCAGGGGGAAGGCATGGATCGGGTCAAGGCCCTTCTGGCCGGAAAGACTACGGTGGTAGCGGGACCCAGCGGCGTGGGGAAGTCCTCTCTCGTCAATGGCCTCCAGTCGGAGACCGTCATGGAGACGGGCCAGATCAGTCCCAAGATAGAGCGGGGCAGGCATACCACCAGACATTCCGAGCTGATCGCCGTAGAGGGGGATGCCTTTATTCTGGACACGCCGGGATTCAGCTCTCTGGATCTGTTCTGTGAAAAGAAGGAGGAGCTGGCAGACTGTTTTCCGGATTTTGCAAGGCATAAAGAGCGGTGCAGATTCGCGGGCTGTGCCCATATGGAGGAGCCTGCATGCGGGGTGAAGGCTGCGGTGGAGGAAGGGGCTGTCAGCAGAATACGGTATGACAACTATCGGCTTTTCTACGAGGAGCTTAGGCTCAGGGAGAAGAGATTTCCCGGCGCCTCAAGGCAGGAGGCCGGAAAGGGCAGGGGGAGAAGGTACGGATAATATTGTTTCTCCTCACTGCAAGACCCTCCAAGAGAGGGGATATGCGAATTCAATAAGATCACCAAGGAAAAGGGATATTTCAAGGAGCTGCTTTGAAATATCCCTTGATTGTTCATGAAAATAGAAGACTTGCGAAGCGTGGCTTCTGTTGTTCGCGTTTCTCTATTTTTGAGATTTGAAATATTCGATCAGTTCATATAATATCATTGTTTCTTTATCATTAAGCGAAGAAATATCTAAAGTTGCGTTTTCGTTCAGCCCCAGCAGATAATCTGTGGATACATGAAAAAGCTTTGCCAAATCCACAATCAGAGCGGTTGACGGAACGGAAATCCCCATTTCCCATGCGTTGACAGAGCTTCTCGTAACATTTAGTTTTTTTGCCAATGAAGATTGGGTCAAATTATTCTTTTCCCGTAAATGTTTTATTCTTTCAGCTATCATGTTTACACCTCTTCTTTATAATAGGGTAATCAAAAAGATATTGCATTATCAAAAAGATATTTTAAATTGACAATCTGCCGGATCTATCATATAATATGACAGTAGTTTGCAGTTTTTGGGCCAAGTCGATCAAGACGGAAGATACTGTTTCTGCATTCTCAAAAATCATGCTTTTGGAAAAGATCTTGAAAACGAAGGAGGAGAAGACATGGGACTGTTTGATGCAAAACCGTCGCAGGCAAGCAATGTTTTACCGGAGGTAGCAGACTGTGACAGACAGCTGACGGCTCTGAATCAGAGAAGAGAGGAGCTTATCCGCCAGATAGGGGAGCTGTATTTGGAAAACAATGATTCTACGGCTGCGGCAGGAACTCCTTATGAGGAGTTCCTGAAGGAAATAGAAAAGCTGGCGGTGGAAACTTTGACTGTGGAGAAGAGAAAGCTGGCGGTGCAGGGGCTTCGCAAATGTGAAGAATGCGGGAATATACTGGTGTTGGACAGCTCTTTCTGCAATAAATGCGGCCGGAAGCTGGAACCTTTGTTTGTACCCACTGAGGACAATCCCCGGATCTGCGCAAAATGCGGAACCGCTTATGCGGAGGGAGCCGTATTCTGCGTGGGCTGCGGAAATAAATTGGAATAAGGTCTGAAAGACTGTTGTGGGAAATCAAATGGATATGAGGAGGAACGGTAAGTGAGCACGCTGGGTAATATTATATGGTTTATATTTGGAGGCTGGTGGAATTTTCTGTTGTATGGCTTTCTGGGGATTTTGTTCAGCATAACGATTATCGGCATACCGATAGGAAAGGCCTTATTTCAGTATGCGAAACTGATGGTATTTCCTTTCGGCAAAGTCATCATCAAGGAAACGGAGCTTAAGGGAAAGGAAAATGTGGCGGCGGTGCGCCGGGTGGGAGGAGTGATTGCCAATCTGATCTGGCTCCCCGTGGGTATCTTTATGTTCATCGGAAATGTGCTTCTTGCAGTGGCATCGGCCATTACGATTATCGGGATACCTGTGGCCATAGTGCTTGTGAGAAGCGCCAAGTTCCTGATCTGGCCTGTGGGGGCAAAAGTAATCACAAAAGATCAGGCAGAGATGCTTCGGATGGAAAAATCCATGATGAAGGTGATGGGGACGGCCATGGCGGTGAATCAGTCTATGATGGCGCAGCCGACGGCTCAGGCTCGGCCGGAGCAGAATGCCATACCTCAGCAGACCGGGAGTTTCGGGCCGGCGGGCTCACAGACAGCAGATATCTCAGGGACCGGCGCAGGATCCGGGGCCGCTTCCAAAGCGGGTCTGACAATGGAAAGCGTTGTGGAGAAGAGCGAACGAGTTGTGGAAGGCCTGCGGCACAAGGTTCTGCAGAATCAGGTCATAGCAAAGTTAATGCCCTATCTGGATTTTGTGGCGCTGGGGGTTCTTGTACTGAATACAATAGGAGTTTTTTTATTTGGCGGAATTCTCGGAGTTATTCTGTGGCTGCTGGTAATTGCCGTAACGGGGCTGGAGATCATTAAGGGGAATCGGCTGATGGTGCTGATTCTTCTGGGTGTCAGTAATGTATTGGGACTGATAGGACTGACAGTAATGTTTAGAGGAGGAATATATTGAGCGGTATATATATTGTCAATTATACGATTGGTTACATATTTAGTTTTATAGTTAGTTTTATATTCCTATTGTTTTTGATTGCCGCCCTTGTCTGGTACATACTTGTCTTTGTAAAGGGAAAGGGGCCGCTGATTCAATTTACGGATGGATCCGTCACATTTACGGATGGATTCCTCATACAGAAGCCCTCTGCCGGAGGAAACGGAAGCGCTGATACAGCTTCGGAGTCATCTGCCGGAACACAGACAACCTCAGGAGGCAAGAGATTTTGCAGCCAGTGTGGTACGGAGTATTCCGTGGGGGCCCGGTTCTGTCCCAAATGCGGTGCCAAGACACCGAAATAAAGGAGGCCCTTTATGTACTGTAAAAAGTGCGGCACAAAACTGCCGGATGGCGTGTTTTTTTGCAAGAAATGCGGAGAGCCCGTCACCGGCTCTCCGCAAAATAAAAACGGCAGCATAGGCAAAGCGGCAGTGCGGAGTAAACCGGTTTTGATGATCGGAACCAGCGTGGCTGTTCTGGGGATCTTGGCCGCCGCCGTATTTTTTCTGATAAAAGGAAAAAGCGGCAGCGAAAAGATCTCCGGAGAGGATATAGAAATGCCGGGTGTGATATGGGCAGATTCGGAGACTTTGGAAGGAGATGTATTGGAGGAAGTTCCGGAGACGCCCCCGAGGGATATCGCTGCTGATTTGGCTGCGGAGCGGGAGAGGCAGATAGAGGCACTGTACGGGCAGAAGATTTTGCTGAGAGAGGCAGTGCGCTCCGTTGTGGCTGATTTCATGGAGGAAACTTCCTTTGTGGCCGTGCCGCCCAGAGAGCAGTTCTCCATTCAGGAGGTTCTGGTGGATGAGGTCACTGGGAATCCGGTTCTCTCAGAGGGCGTCAAAACAATGATTCAGTCGGCTTCTGAGGGGAAATCCGTGGAAGATATCTGCCGGGATGTTCTGCAGAGCGCCGGGGCGCAGATCCCGGATTACCTTTCCGGGTTAGCCGAGGGAGCTCTGCAGGATATGGTGACGGATGTGATCGGCGTGAATCTGTTTTCGGCAGTGGACTTTGTAAATCGGTGGAATAATGCTGACGATACGCCGACAGTACTTCTGCAGAGCATTGTAGACAGACAGAGACGGGATGTGTATAAGCTAAGTCTGTTTTTGCAGGAGGAGGAAATCAATGCGGCGGAAATCTATAAGGTAGCGCAGATTCTATATTCTGTCTCCATGCGGGAGAAGGAAATCGGGGATATTGCAGGGCAGGGAAGCAGAAGCGTCGGCACGGCTCATAGGACGCTGCGTTTGCTGGCCCGCCAGTATGCGGCTGTGGAGGCACAGCTTCTTTTTTATACACAGACCAGATTGCCGGAGAAGTTCACAGAGCAGGCTGCCGAAGGCACAGATAGGGCCGACGGCCTGCAGAAGATGCAGGAAATTCTGCAGGAATATAAGATTCTGGCCGAGACGGAAGGAGGAAATCTCTCTACCTGCTATGATGTGGAGGGATTTCAGACAGCTCAGAAAAACGTTTCTCAAACAGGGATGGTGGGTGAAGTGCTGTTCGGGAAGTGGCTGGGGGGAGTCTTCAATGAAAGCGGACAGATCGTGGAGGATCAGGTACAGCAGCAGCGCAGCGCACTCTGTAATCTGCTGACGGATTATCTGGAGGAAGCCTGGGCAGAAGCTGCGGCGGCCCGGGGAGAATTTGTGGAGAAATATATGCTTCTGAGCAGCATGACAGATATGTCCGGAGACGGGCTTTATTTTGCGGATTTGTATCTGGAGGATGCTGTCTGGGAAGAAGAGCTGCGGGAAGCGGCGGAAGCATATCTGGATGCCTACATAAAGTATGCCTTTGATCTGGAATGTGCATATACACTGTACCAGTGCTTTCTTTCGGCGGAACAGGCCGGCTTTCTGCGTGATCTGGCGCTGGAGAGAGAGCATGCGGCTGCAGCGCTTGGAGCCTTTGGAGAAAGGGAGGGTTACAGCCCGGAAGAAAAAGCGCGGCGGTGGAATCTGTATGTAAGCCGCTATGCGCAGGCTGTGGATTATATTGAAGTCAGAGGCGCGTCAAAAGGAAACACTCCGGCCTTCCACAGCAATGGGTATATTAAGGTGTACGGAGAGGGAGATTTCCGCAGATATACGAAAGAATTTACCGAGGATTCTGTGACGGTTCTGATCGTGCAGAGGGGGCTCGAATATTCCTATAACGACGAACCGGACTGGCGATATTATTATGATACTCAGGGAAACGTGATGTTTACCAAAATCGGAGACAAAACCGTGACCTGTCTGGAGGGGGAGATTGTGGCTCATGATTACGATCTTGTACAAAACGCTCAGGTTTGTGTGGAAAGAGCCAAGGAGGCATATAGTCGGTTTAATACGCTTGCAGGAGGATAAGGGAGTATGTGCTGTGAAAAATGCGGAACGGAATTAAAAGATGGAGCAGCCTTTTGTTCTAAATGCGGGGCAAGGCAGAGTATGGCGGGAAAAGGGGGAATACTTGTTTCCTCCGGGGAGCACATGAGGCCGCAGCAAAAGGCAGTGCCTTCAATGACAAAATCCGGGCGCTTAGGAGGGATGATAATAGGTATTGCCGCCGCAGGGGCGGCGGTGGCGGCTGTCATTGGGGTTATCCTGTTTTTTTCCTTTCAGAAAAGGGAAGAAATTCCCGCACAGCAGAGTGAAGAGGCGGTACAGGAGGCTTCCCACAAGAGCGATGGAGCGGAAATACTAAATGAGGACGAACGGCTGGAAGAAGTGCCTGAAGTGCCTCTGTATACAATAGAAGATGTGCCTGCGGTTGATTTCAGCGCGGCAAACTATACACCCTGGATGAAGCAAGCCGGTATGAAATGGGACAACAGCCTCTTCTATTGGCTGGAGGACGTGAATACTCAGTCGCCGGAAGATGGGAATATCGCGCGCTGTCGGCTGACCAAAACGCTGCTCCGGGACGCGCAGACGGGAGAACTGATTCAGTATGAGATTTACAGCGATCCGGACAGCGGGGCCGTGTATAAGATTGTCTCGGTGGAGGAGATTGACGGGGAATTACGACTGACGGACTGGTACTATCTCAACGCTCAGCCCAACTTCGTGTTCCAGAGATACGACTCCGTGTATACGCCCACTTATGCCACCATCGACAAGGTTGGGGAACGTTATTATTTCAACAATGAGGTGATGGTGAAATGGCGTATGATCCGGGTGCCTCAGGAGGTGGGTGAATATACCTTGGCTCCCGATAACAGCTGGTATTCTCAGGGAGACTACTATGGGGAGAGCGATGAGCTTCGGCAGATATATGATGAGACAGAAATGCGGATACTCAATGCGGCCCACAATACCTATGACGCCGTCCTGAGCGGCGGAAATATCGGCAGGGTACAGGGATATGTCAGGGACACCACGGGCAGCGGACTTGCCGGCAGGAAGATAAAAGTATATCGTTCCGAGGATAATGTCCTGCTGTATGAGACCCTTACGGACGATAGCGGAAGATTCTCCATGTTCGTGTATCTGGATGATACAGACTGTTATCTGAAAACAGAGGCGGAAGAACAGTATAAGGAGATGGTGATGCTGGGAGTCAGACTGACTCCGGCTTCTCTTACCTATGTCTGCGACATGACTTTACATAAGGAAGGCGGAGACGAGTATCCCGTGACTGTGCGGGTATATCCGGCGGCGGACATTCGGGATGACGGAGAAGGAAATGTGGAGGGAGCTCCGGTGCAGACGGTCAGCGCCGTGATACGGGAAGGTGCCGGAAACTACACGGGAGACATTCTCTGTACCGTGGAGACACAGAACGGCGAACTAACTACCAATTTGACTTCTGGAGTTTATACAGTGCAAGTACAAGCAGCCGGATATTCGGATGCCTATGCGGAAATTCAGGTGTGGGAGGAAGCTGCAGACAGGGATATCTATGTGATGCCCGGTCTGGCAGATGGACAGACCGGAATTCTGCTGACCTGGGAGGGAGAAGCGGATCTTGATCTGACCTTGTTCACCCCCTGGCAGGCGGGGGAAGGCGACATGGCTCATATCGGCGGCAGCGTTACCGGGGATGCTCACGGAAATCTTCTGGTGTCCGATAATAAGCGCAGATGTGAGGTGATGTATGTCAATTCTGCGGAAATAGGAAGCTACAAGCTGTTTGTGAACAATTATACCGACAGTGTGGCGGGGAATTATGCTTCTGAGCTGCTGTCCCGGCTTAACGTCCGCATTTATCTATACAATAGCGCCGGCTTTGTGGCAGAATACGCCATACCTCTGGGACAGAAGGGAGTTGTCTGGGAGGTAGCGGAAATCAACGGCAACAATATCACTCCTGCGCAGCGGGTCTATTCGGATATCATGGGAAAGAAGTGGTGGACGGAGGACAAGGAGAAGGCTACGGTGCGGACGAAACTGACCGTGACTATAATTTCAGATGAACGCATCGACTACGAATACGAGGAGTATAACGAGGAAGGGAAGTTTCTTCGCTGGGAATTCTATGACTTATGGACCGGAAGCGAGGATTTATCGCGTTATGATGTGTATGAATATGACGAAAACGGAGAAAGAAAGACATTCACAAATTATTATGGGGATGGAACGCCTTTCCAGAAATGTGAGTATAAATACACATATGTGGACGGAAAGCTAACTGAGGGCCGGCGGGAGGTGTATCTCAACAATGGGACAGAAGGTGTTGAATGGTCTATTGATACAACCACAGAAGTAAAATATGATGAGGAGGGCAGGGTTTTTTGCGAGTATTCCAGTGATGTGGGAAGAATAGATCTGAATTTTTATGGTAAGACGGAGGAATATATTGATAAGAAAATCTCGGAGGAATTGGGTGCAGGGTTCCTGGGCTATGATGTGTATATTTGTGTTTATGATGAAAGAGATAATCTGCTGCGCTGGGAGACTGTTGATGAAAATGGAAATAGAACGGTTTATTATCAATATACCTATGACAGTTCGGGCAGAGTGATTCAGGGTACTAATTATAGGGACACCACTACTAAACATTTTTACAATACAGACGGACAGCTGGTGAGGACTTTAGATGGATCGATAGAAGGAGACTTACAATACTGCAGGGACTACTATTATGATGAACATGGGTATCTCGTCAGGGAAGAATATGGAGGGCAGCAGGCAAATTATCATATTGTGGATTACTGGTATGACGAGAAGGGACGCTGTATCAAGGAAGAGATTTCTTACTATGATTACAATGGAGATACTGGAGAATGGAATGACAGAAACTGGAGTGGAAGGAACTGGAATGACCCTCAAAGCATGGAGGGCATGTTTGACGCGTTCGCCCAAAGCATTGCGAATGGAGAATTGTCTGTTGGCACCATAAGGCAAACAGAATACACTTATTATTAAGGCTTGAAATTTTAAGGTTTGAAATAGAGCCATGGGGCAAAAACCCCCTTTCAGCATAGGAGAGCTGAAAGGGGATTTTTGTAGTAGGAAAACCAGATTAGACAAGTCGAATATATCCGGTTCAGAAAAGCATTCTAAGAGTTATCGCTCTCTAATTCCAAAATTTTTAGTAAAGTTTTGCGGTTGTACCTTGATGTTTATTTAGAAAAGCCATTATCAGGTAAATGAAATTAGATTTTCAATTAAGGGGAAGCGGTTGTAATTCCTATAAACATTGTCTATAATAGAATTAGGAATGGAGGTATAAGGATGGATGCACTGAGAAAAGAAGAAATTTATACGCTAGATGATATTTATGCGTTGCCAGAAGGGGAACGTGCAGAATTGATTGATGGAAAAATATATTATATGGCTCCTCCAAATACAAGGCATCAAACGCTTGTAATGGATTTATCATATCAAATAAAAGACTATATTAAGCGAAATAATGGTGAATGTAATGTGTTTCCTGCTCCGTTTGCTGTATTTCTTAATGAAAATGACCAAAATTATGTTGAGCCAGATATATCAGTTATATGCGACAAAAATAAGATTATGGATAAAGGGTGTAATGGCGCACCAGATTGGGTGATTGAAATTGTTTCGCCAAGCAGTAAACAAATGGATTATTATAAGAAATTGTTTAAGTATGGGACGGCAGGAGTACGGGAATACTGGGTCGTAGATCCTGAAAGAGAATTGGTGACAATATATAATTTTGAAAGAGATAGTATGGAAGAATTTTCGTTTGACAAAGACATACCAGTGGGAATTTACGAAGGAGTTTCATTAAAAATAGAGAGATTTTAAATATATGCATGATGGTTAAGGAAAGCATTTGGAAATAAAAATCCAGATGCTTTTTATTATACAAAAATTACATATTCAAGGAGGTTTCAGTATGAGTGCGGTAGTGGCAATGAATGAGGAAACAAGGAGGATGGAACAGTTTAATGACATAGTGGCAAATATCAATCCACTTATGACTGTTGGAAAAGGAAAGAATCAAAGAGTGATTACAGGCAGCGCAGTGGTTCCTTTGTCTCTATGCTTTGTGGATGCCAGATATCAAGGGATGAGGACACATAAACATTTAAACAGATTGAGAAACAAATGGGATGAGAGGAAACTAACACCGATAATTCTTGTATGGCATCTGGAGGAACATAGATTTGCTATTGTGGATGGACAGGGAAGATTCATTATTGCAGGAGAAAAAGGAATAGATAGATTAAATGCAATTATTCTTATGGATGCTCCTGAAGATCCAGATGAACGTCTAAAATTTGAAGCTGAATACTTTATCGGACAGGATTCAGAAGTGGAAAATGTGAAGCCACTTGAAAAGCATCTTTCAAGAGTAATCATCGGTGATAGTGCTGCCGTTTCTTTAGATAAACTTTTGAACAAATATGGAATCAAATTTGTTGCAACGAAAGGAAATAGAGAAGAATCGGTTCTTGGAAGTTATACAGATACATATTCAATCGTAAAAGTTCATTGTGAGAAGTGTCTGGACTTTATTTTTTCTATTATTGATAATGCTGGTTGGAACAAGGAAACAAACGGATACGCAACATTTGTAATGAGGGCATTAAGGGAGGTTTGGATTGCCCATCCGAATGATAGGAAAGAAATACATAGATATTTGTCAAAGGAATTAAGACAGATTGATCCTGCGTTATTCAGTGCAGAAGCAAAAGCAAAGTATCCGAAACGTGACCACAGAGTATCCTGTGTGCTTTATGTGGAAGATTTAGTGTGTGACGGACTCGGAATAGAGAAGAAGATATATGTAGAGAACGGAAAGAAAGTTAAAATTTCTAAGTGATTTTATCAGATGGAGGAAAATTGTCATGAAAATTATTAAAGGTGCAGCGAAGGCAGAGATACATTGGACAGCGCGTCAGCTTGTAGAATATGTAGAAGATGGAACAGTGAATTTTAACATTGATATTCAAAGAGGTTATGTGTGGAAAGATAATGACAAGAAATCTGCTTTGATTCGCTCTTTGATATTGGATAGACATGTTCCTCCTCTGTATTTCAATAAAGTAGAAGATGTTTACGAGGGAGAAGATGGGAAGCAGAGAACATTAACTATTATTAAATTCCTGAAAGATGAGTTTGAATTGAGTGGACTTGAGGAATTTACAGTGGTAAATGATGATGGAGAAACAGAAGAAATTGATGTCAATGGATACAAATTTAGTGATCTTCCTGAATGTTTCCAGAACGCTATTAAGGAGTATTCATTCACAATTTGCTATACGGACAATGCGGATCAGGAAGAACAGGCGGATACATTCTATAATCTGAATAATGGTCAGGCATTAAACGCTGCTACGATGAATCGTGTAAAGGCGAAATCAAAGGAACAGATTATCAATCTTGGGAAGCATAAGTTGTTTGCTGATGCTTTAAGTCAGACAGCTTTAGATGGACATGTGAATGAAGATATGGTGGCCAAAGCACATGCAATTCTTAATGATAAGGAAGTTTCTACGGATGCCAAGTGGATTCGTCCATATATGAGAAAGGCAGATATTACAAAAGATGATGAACTTCTTTTAACAGAAGTATTTGATCGTATTTACAATATTCATACCATGATTGAAGATAAGAAAATTGCAAAAAAGGATTTATGCCAGAACGCATATGATTAGTATTGTTCCGATTATTGCAAAGTCAATTAATGAAGGATATTCAGACAAACAGATGATGGAGTGGTTTGTAAATTTCTTTAGTGGAAAGAAATCTGCTACAACTTCTAAGGCGTATAATGATGCTGCCGGACGTGGAACGGGGAAGAATTCTGCTGTCATGAAGAGGGTGGAGGAAATTAAGAAGGATTATGATAAATATTTTGGAAGTATGAAGACTTTAGCAAGTTGATTTGTATATATTCCACGCTGTATATGTGTTGGAGCGTGTTCTATATTTCTACACGAAAAAGAGAAGTAGTTTATATAAAATGATTGGAGGAAAAATTTTATGAGTAGAACAACGGCAGGAATCATGAGAATTAATCAGGAATTAGATAAGATTTCTGGTTTGGGTGGTATCGTGTCAGAAAAAATTGAAGAACTTGAAAATCAAATTAGAACTATGGTGTCTGACATTTTGGAAAATCATTCAGAAGCAAGTATGTTTGATTACTATGGAGATGGTTCAAATGTGCTAAGTAGTAGTGTAAAATATGACGCTTCATTAAGGATAATGGAAATTAAAAAGGCTATTCGTAACGTGCAAAAAGATGGACTCAGAGTTGCATTGAATGATGGAAAATTATGTGTAGAAAATACAGTCAGGACGATGAATACCAATGACTATACAGAACCTTTTGGGTATGCAGAAATTGATTGCTTTGGTGATTAAAACGTCTTAAAATCATCGTTTTCTGGGAGGAAAAAAAGTGAGAAAAATACTCAAAAATAATTATAAGTCAAAAAGACTAAATGGAACATCAGAGGGAAGAATCGGAACCATTTTAGGTTTGATGGATAAACATAAGAATTTTTTGGTTGTAGGTGACGAGGTGAGATATGGGGAATATAAAGGAATCATTTTGTATGAGCCTGAACGAAAAGGATATGGAGTGGCACTTGATTATAGTATGTAATATGGAGATGATAAATATAATATTCATTCGTATGGAAAGTTTATAGATATTTCTATGGATAATGGCGCAAAAATGGAGATTGAGTTGATTGGTCACGCAAGTTAAGAGATGGAGGTAAGACTATGGAATATAAAATTGCTCATACTTGGGATGACAACATAAATAATGTTCATCATATTACTGTTGAATACAATGGAAATTCTTACAGTGTTATTTTTGGAAGATATATCAATGGTGGATTTTTTAGTGTTCCTAATTGGGGTGTTGGAGGAGAACTTGGACAGTTCTGTGATACATTTTGGAATGAGGAATCTTTGGGTAGAGTGTTGAAAAGTAAAAGAGCGGCCAAGGCTATCGCATTGGCTATTGCT
>OFFJ01002283.1_pt1 | contig 12433 bp, 16 predicted proteins | sample 1521261 | NCBI WGS metagenome assembly OFFJ01 (sample SAMEA3504122, study PRJEB24116) | mouse gut metagenome | biome: mouse gut; feature: mouse-associated habitat; material: faeces | place: Denmark | collected 2011 | reverse complement strand
TGACAGTATTCTATTTATAGTCCTTTTCTCTTCCAGCCATTCGCAAAAAGAACCTCCATCAAATTTTTTCAGCGCCTCAAAACTCTTTTCATATTTCTTTTTTAAATACTTCTCTCTGACCCTGATTTTTCTTATTAACGCTTTTTTCCCTATTTTTTGCATGACCGAACTTTTACCATGTTCCGCCAGCATTCCGGTAATCGTACCTATAACCGCACTTGTTAGTTCTGCTAATATGCTAAATCCTTCCGACATACCGCATTCCTCCTTAGTCATAAGAATCTCTATATTAATAATTTAACATACACTTCCAGTTATTTCCATATATAAGGCATCAATCAATTATCGACTATGCATAATCTCACACTTGTATTTCCCAAATAATAATATGGCAGAGATTCACATATCCCTGCCATACGTTATAGGTCAGATAATCCAATACCATTCATCCCCTGTCCAGATAACTGCTTTTCAGCCTGAACATTGCCCTGACCACCTCCACCGCATACTGTATTTCCTCCGGGCTTTTCCCATGGCTTATCATATAAAAAGCCTCCATCTGAGCCCTCTGCTGTCTGCCCATTTTCCCCATATCCGCCAGAATATCCAGAGAAACATCCAGCGCGCTGGCAATCCTGATGAATGTCTCCACATACATACCGCTCCTCCCCGCTTCCACCTTCTGTATCCCCTTCGGTGAAAGCAGGGCCTTTTCCGCCAGCTCCTCCTGCGTCAATCCATTTTCCATTCTCAACCGGCGTACATTATCACCAATAATCCAATATGTTGTCTCCATAACTGCAAATCCCTCACTCGCTCATTCATTATCTTTCAGTAAGTTCCATTGCAAAATCATATCACAAATCCTACCCGGATAACCGTTCATGTAACAAATAGCACCCTTACATGTAACATTTAACATTGAAGAATATAACCTGTTCAGGAAATTATACACCAAGACGATGCAATGCTGTTTTTCACTACTTATGCAGCTAGCAGATTTAAGGTAACAGAAAACCGGCAGTATTCTATGGCCATTTAGGCTTATGAAATACCGCCGGTACTGTGTTTTTCTTTAATATTCAGGAGAAATATTTCCCCTTCTAAATATCCTATTTGTTTTTTAGAAACTCTTCGAATACCCTCTTAGTCGCATCTCCTACTTTAGGCATTAACTCCTCAATTTTAGAAATTATTCGCGAGTCAGTCTGTATCAAATTCAGGCTCTCTTCGCTTGTAAAATCCCTTAAAGAATCCACTACAATTTCAAATAATTCACTATCATCAGTTTCTATTAAGTTTAATAATACTCTTAATTGATTTAAATCACTTTTGTCATGCATACAATATGCCAAACGTTTTTGCCATTCTACTGTTCTTTCAGATACTACTTCCAATAACATTTTCCAATCATTTTCCTCAAATTCACAAAGCATATTTTCTGCAATATCAACTCCCTCATCATACCAATAATCAACGGCAAAATCCTCTACTGCAAACTCGAAAATATATTTGTCAAATTCATCAAACATTCTTTCTCTCCTTTACTCCAAGGTACTAAAGCCTGGTAATAAGCCTGTTTTTATGCCTCCTGTTGGATAACCAGATGTAACTGTATCACCTATCTTTATAACTTCAATTTGTACGCCATCTATTATATCTCTATATAGCATGGCTCCATCTGAAGCCCTTACTCCCATTGGTGACGAATCGCCCACTGTCTTGATGCCATTAATTATTTTATCGCTACTCCAGCCCTCTGGAAAAAGTGTACTTGTTTTAATATTAGATAAATTACCATCTGTATATTGTGTAACAAACTTCACTTTTTGAGTAGCATCAGGATTTATTTGTAGTACATATCCAGAATACCGCCAATACTGTGTTTTTGTTATAATATTTGAAAGGGTATTTCTCACTTATACCCTTGATGTGTGCCGTTGTCACACAACTGTTTATAGAACGTCAAGAAACTGTTGCAAAATTATTACGAGTTATTGTGCCAGCTTTTTTGTTATACTGTTTACTATCTTCTTAAATTCATCTTCTTCATTATATGACCATCCATGCGTTACACTTTTGTCTAATGCATTTTGGATAATATTTTTTAAATCATCTGCATAAGATATTAGAAACGAACTATCCATCTCTGATATTTTTTCAAGCATCTCTCCATCATATGCTTCTCCGATAAATACATCATCTTGTAAAAATTTTATCGCCTTTGACATTGCAAGACTAATAAACTGTTTTTGACGTATCATTCTTATAACATCTGCTACAGTAATTTCAAAAGTTGTCTTGTCAATTAATTGATTATACCATTTTTGAAGTGGGTATAATTCCTCTTGAGAAATAATAGCCACGCAATCATATATATCTTTTATTTTTCTCATATCTTCCATTTAATTTAAATTCCTGTGCGTGATTCCAATAACCACCATTAGGTTTGGCAATTGGATTTCCTTGCAAATCACTTGATGCATCTGATAAATCACTATTTTTTAGGTGGTCATTAATAATATTATCTGCTGATTTTATTCCTTTCTGTTCCATAAGCTATTCAGGTTTATGAAATACCGCCAGTACCGTATTTTTGTCATGAAATTATAACTCACTTTCCTCTAATTAACATGATAGCATGTTTTGTAATTTAATAACTCAATGATACCTCACTTCCGTCTCGTTCCCTTATCAAATTTTTCAAAGATATTCCTAACTGTTCGATTATCCCTGATTCACTTTTTACATAAAAGCAACATCTATGAGAACGTGTATCATTGTCTGCTATTTCAATATCTATTTCAATTTTAACATGTCCTGATAAATCTGCCGGAAGTATGCTCATTGAAAATGCTGGAGTATAATTTCCCTCTTTTTTACCAAATTCTAAATAACAAGTCTCACTGTAATTTTCCGCAAAATAACGAATTTTATCTGCTATTTTCTCCAATTCCTTATCCTGAATATAGCAGCTTTGATAAGCTGAAACAAATTCAGAATTGGCGGCTATCTTTAATTCAATGAGATTTTCATCCTGCCAGATTTTTTCAAATGTAATATTATCCATTCTTTATCCTTTCTACTTAAACTTAAAGTCATCAAAAGTACCTGTGATTTCATATTATTTCTGGAAGGGATTTTCATCCCCCTTATACCCCTGGCGGGTTTGTACCAAGAGTATTTTGGAGCGTCATGAGAAATGTTACAAACTCGTTACGTGATTTAACATTACAAATCAATATCTAAACATTTTCCTTCAATATTTTCGGTAAAAGTATTTTCTGCTTTTGTTAGCACTTTCTTTAATTTGAGAAGCTGAACTTTTGACAATGGCACTTTAAATTCAATTTTTCCTCTTTGGTATTTTCCCGTTAATATAGAATCATATAATCTTTTTATAAAAGAAGACCATAGCGGTAAATTTACATTGTCCGATTTATCTGCCAGATAACTTAATCCATCCGCCCTATAAAAAATTAATAATGCTATGCTTAAATCGCATTTCTCATTATCTAAAACTGTTTGTGGAATATCAAAACCATTATCCCAGTTGTAATTATAAGCATAGACATATAAGATTTCTTGTTCTTCCGTTTGAGAAATAATTCTTTTTACTTCATCAGTGTCAGCATCGTACAATAATGCTTTCACATTTACAATTTTATTTTCGTCCATTTATTGAATCCTCTCAGAGCTACGTTGCCACAAATCTACAGTTGCACCTTGAGTTGGATATGATGGCAATCCACTCTGCTGTAATTATTTTAGATTTTGTTGTAAAGCATACACTTGTTTTTGCAATACATCAACACTTTGACTTATAATTAAATTCAGGTGTTACTTCAAACGGTATATTTACATTTTCCAATTCATACATTGCATTTTTTATATCTATGGCTTTTGCTTTTAATATAACATTTTAGTTAATTTCCTCCTGGTATAAATACTCTAAATTTCCCTCTTAAATGATTCATCCACTATCTGTAATATTATTGCATCTCTTTAATTATCTGTTCTGTATATTTTCCAAAATATCTCTTACAGCTTTGAAATTGCTCTTTATCTAACATTAGCCTTTCCAAAACACTAAACATAATAACTTCATCAGAATATTTTTCATTTCTTGTCAAAATCTCTTCTATAAATGCAAAAACTTTTTGTATTTCAGCATTATTCTGTTGAATAATAATTTTTTCAATGTACGGAGTTAAAACATCTCCATATACAACATGACTTCCTGTTTCATCCCCTTCCTGCCAATCTACCTCCTCATGGTATTCCCTTTCTAATTCAGGAAATTTGCTAATCAGCAGTCGATTTAATTGTTTTATATCCATCAATAACCTCCTATTATGAAGTGACTTTTGTCAAGAGATAAATTTAAAAAATAACAGGCTTTTCCTTCCCTCTATGACAATACTCACATTTTTGACTGACAGCATCAGGAAAAGAGCCCTGATTTAACATTTCCCGGCATATCCTACCCCCGATGCTGGCGCAGCATCTGGTGCCATGCAGAAGGCGTATCTGGCAATGGCTCCATGGGCTGAACCGGCCAGAACGCTGTTTATGTACGTAATCTTTACAAACTTTTTTATATCCTTTATGCTTCATTCTTTACTGGTCAAATTCGAAAATAGAATTTCATTAATCCATTGGTCAATACAAACTTTATTTTCTTCCAGATAATCAGGATAACTTGTTAATTTTTCTATATTAATTATTTTCAAATTTTGCCACCATTTGGGCAACCGATATATAGCGTGTGAGAAATGATAACATGCACTACACCATGCCCACATACTTCCTCGTTCATCTCCCTCCATATTTCTATGAAAATATAGATGTCCCTCTTTTTTCCCACAAATAGGACAAACATCTGGAAAATATCCTTTATTTTCAGTTTCAATATTATCCAAAATGTCCATTATTTTATCATCATTATCTCGCCACATTTAGTTTCCTCCATTAATATAATCCGCTAATGCGTTACCCGCAGTATAAGCTGATGGTTCAGGTGTAATTCCACCTCTTAGGCTTTAAAATCCAAAAAGGATATTCTTATAGGGAAACAAACGCCGCCCTGCGCCGCAAGCCAGCCAATTTTATTGTAACTAAAAAGAGCCTACCTCCATGAGATAAGCTCATCCGTCATGCATTGTCTTAGCTATCGCTATCTTAATCACAGACCTTTCATCCGCGCCGCCTTCCACCAACAGTTGCTTCGCCGCCTCCAGAGAACTCCCGGAAGTCGTTATATCATCCAGAATAATAAAAATATCCACATCCCCGTCAACCGGCCCGGCCAGCCCCATTGTCTCCAAATGGGCTCCCACATCCCGCAATCCGCCATCCGTTGACTTCACCTTATCCTTCGTCCTTTGTATTAAATCAGAAGCGTCCCTGAAACCAAACTCCCCTGCCAATTCCGCCGCCATCTCAGACAGCTTCTCCCCATATGTTCCCTTTATATGGGAAGGCATAACAGCCACCGCAATGATGCACCAGTCCCTCGTCTCCTCATCGAAATATCTTTCAACCGCCTCAAACAAATCCTCACATATCCCCTGAAAATAAGTATCCCAGCCCTTCTTAAACACCTGATACACTTCTTTAGACTTCCGGTCATTCTTTTCACTTAATGAATAGTAAGGATACAGATATAATACCCCGTCATCCGTTTCTCTGAATTTCATATTCCCTTATCCTTTGTAATCTTTTCAGCCGCTTACCGCATCCAGAAAAGACGGCTGCGTTACAATGACATAACTGCTCCCCCGCACCAGCTCATCATGCTTCTGGTCTATCAGCTTCCTGTATTCATACAAATCCTGATTAGTCTCTATGCCAATCGTCCCCTTCTCCTCTAACAGCTTCCGGTTCCCAAGCACCTGCTTTTCAGACGAAAACTTCACCGGATGCTTGTAACATCCGATACGCCTTCCATATTCCCGGGCATATGCTATCGTATGCCACGTGCCTCCCCTTACATCTGTTTCCACAACAATAATCCCCTCGCTCAGCCCGCTCTGCAGACGGTCACGCTCTACAAAATTTCCCTGCACCGCTTTGGTTCCGGCAGGATACTCGCTCAAAAGACAGCCCCCCGCCATAACTATTTCATCGGCCAGCTCCTTATGCTGGGCAGGATATATCTTATCTAGCCCTCCGGCCATGACGGCAGCCGTTTTCCCCTTTGCCTGCAGACAGCCCATATGCCCGAACCTGTCACAGCCATGGGCAAGCCCGGAAATAACCGTATATCCATCCCTTCCCAAAACATATCCCAGATTTTCCGCCACCCTGGCCCCGTAATCAATCGGCTCCCTTGTCCCTATAACTGCAACCGCTTTTTCATTCAGGATTCCAATATCGCCCAGCGTATAAATCACCGCCGGCGGGTCGTCAATCTTCCGCAGCTTTACCGGAAAATCCCCATCCAGATAACTGGTAATCTTAATCCCCAGCTTCCTGCTGTTCTCAATAACCTGCTCATATTTCCCATAAGCCGCCTCCAGCTCCTGCCTGCTTAAAGAGCTGACCTTTTTTGTTTTTGCCGCGCCTTCCTTCAAAATATCCTGAATATCTTCCAGCGAATATTCCCCCGGCTCAAGATGGAAATATTTGTATATTGTTTTTCTCCCCATTCCCTTTAACTGCATCAGAAATAAAACAATGTTATCGACCATCATACACCCCGCATCAGATTTTCACATCAAACTATAATTCATCTGATTACAGTATACAATTTCCCTCAGGAAAATTCATCACTTTTTATCATTTTTATCTTGTGAAATATAAAAGCACTATTTTATACCTGAAGCTACTGTTCACACTCCATCAAAAAAGTTCTCTTTTAATCTGAAAATCGCCCTGACCACCTCTACCGCATACTCTATTTCATCCGGGCTTTTATCATGGCTTATCTTATAAAAAGCCTCCATCTGAACCCTCTGCTGTTTCTCTATTTTCCCGGTATCCGCCAGAATATCCAATGAAACATTTAACGCATTGGCAATCCGGATAAACGTCTCCATATACATCCCGCTTCTCCCAGCCTCCACCTTTTGTATCCCCTTCGGTGAAAGCAAAGCCTTTTCTGCCAGCTCCTCCTGCGTCAGTCCGTTTTCCATTCTCAACCGTCATACATTATCACCAATTAACCAATATGTTGTCTCCATGATTGCAAATTCCTCATCCTTTCATTCATTATCTTCCAGTAAGTTCCATCACAAAATCATACTATAAATTATGTCCGGATAACCATTCATGTAACAAATAACCACACTACATGTAACTTTCAGTAATTTACCACCTTCTTTTACCTCAAGAAAGTAATTAAAGAACACTTTCATACGTTTGTCGTGAAAAAAACTTTTTTCCTATTGCAATTTATTTAAACAGGCCGTATAATAATAACAGTATTCTTAACATTATTCTTTATAATTCTGTCTATATGGCATATATTACAAGAAAGGACGAATGACTATGGGATTAATGCAGATTTTAGAAGACTATGTAAAAGGGGCATTTCATGCAGTTTCTTCTGATGAACTTGTTAATGTCACTGTATATCATGGCTATGAGCCAGTACAAGCCAGAGGAGCTGTCGGTTCAGCAGTAAGACTTAGACATCTTCAAGTTGTTGATACGGTAAGAGTCAAGGGAAGAAAAATCAATTTTTTCCAATACCAATAGGAGGCACGTTATGGAAAATATTATCGCTAACGAGTTATTAGCTGAAGCCATAAGGGAATTAGATAAAGTTGAATCTGGAGAAACTTTCATCGTCAAAGATTTATTTCAAGGTATCCGCTGGAATAGATTCCCCAGAAATGAACGTCTTCTTCTCGGTACATTATTTTTGAATTATGTAAAGACGGGAAGAACCGATATAACGCCAAATGGCAAAAATGGCTCAAGCCAACAGAAATATACCATGCAATAACAGTAAAATAGGCTTTTAGATATCCATTTTCTAAAAGCCTATTTCTATACATTTTCTGTATATTGTATTATTGCTTCTTTAAAAAGTTTCAAATTCTTCCATTTTTACGGAAAAAGTGCAACGGGCTCTTTCATTAACATCATACACAAATCCACTAAATTATCCGTGTATTCTCCCCCATAACATCTATCCCTATCGTCACTCCAGACCTGCGCTCCCTGTTTAAGCCGCCGCCCATATGCGATACATTCCCCTCCAGAAAACCGGCACGGAAAACGGTGTCTTCCCCGTACTTTCCCTTATCCTGTCTATCGTTCGGTTCAATATTTCTAGCCGGTCAAATTATTCCAAATCAAACAGGTTATACTGCCGTCCAAAGTCTGCCTGTACGCCTGACGTATGCACCCCTATCTGCCGGAGCGGAGTTTTCCCGTCCCAGAGCTTATCGAAGAGCCGACAGGCCGCCCGGAATATTTCCTCCGTTACATCCGTCGCCGAAAGAAGCTGCATCTGTTTACTTGCGCTTACAAACTCGCAGGTTCTGACATGAACACTGACCACACCGATTCTGACATTATCTTTTCGTAACCTTGCGCCTACAGTTTCGCAGAGGGAAAGCATCAAATGCCGCGCATATTCCCTATCCGCGATATCTTCAGGCGCTGTCATACTGTTTCCATAGCCCTTATTCGCTTCATGCGTAAACATATAGGGCTCCAAATCCATGCCTCTGGCATATCCCTGCACAATCTGTCCCATCAGCTTTAAATGCGCCCTTATCATCCCTTCGTCTGCCTTCGCCAGCTCTCCTATCGTATAAATGCCCAGCTTATGCAGCTTTTCCGTTGTGGCGCGCCCCACAAAGAAAAGCTCGGAAACCGGAAGCGGCCACATTTTCTCCTGAATCTCCTCCGGGTACAGCGTATGCACTTTGTCGGGCTTCGACAGCTCCCCCGCCATTTTGGACAGAAGGAAATTCGTGGAAATCCCGATATTCACCGTAAAGCCCAGCTCCTCCTGAATTTCATTTTTTAATTGATAAGCAAAATTCTTTATCTGCCCACTCCCGTACAGATTCTCGAAACCGTCCAGTACACACCAGGCCTCATCTATGGAATATTGAATAACATTATCTGAATACTGCTTCATTTTTGAAATAAGAGCTCTGGAAGCCTTCACATATAATCCGTAATCCGGAGGAACCACTACAAGTCCAAGACATTTCAGGCATGCCGTCATAATAGTTTCTCCCGTATGAATCTCATATTTCTTAGCCGAGACACTCTTTGCAAGAACAATCCCATGACATTGTTCCTGATTTTCTCCAATAATGCTTGGAATATTCCTTAAATCTTCTTTCTCCCCTAATATATTCACTCTGTATAAAGCCGTCCAACTTAAGAAAGCACTGTTTACATCAATATGGAAAATATAAAGTTTTTTATCCATCACGCAAGGAATTGGAAGATTCTCCACTTCTGGTTTTCTACGTTGTACCTAATCTCCATAATTCTGCGCCTGCCGCTGATAAAGGCTGTACAAATAAACTACTTTTCCCTGATTCCCACATAGTTTTTTCGTCCCGCGACACCACTGTTTAATCATATCTTCATCCGTCTGAAAACGAAAGCGGATTGGCGTAATATTGCCCGTTGTGTCCATTCCGCAAATCATTTGTATAGAAATATTTATAGATTCCATTTCATTGGATTATTTTTCCAAATCTTCTCACCTCTTTTCGAACACGTATTTACTTTTATAATGTCAAACGTACATTCTTTTGTAAGGAGGGAAGTATCATATCCATTACCTCTGTATATATTTCCTGAATTTCCGCATTCTCCCCATTCTCTACGGTCAGTCGTGAAAGTTCCTCTACCGTCTCTTTTAGTTCCGGCTGCTCCTGCTCAATGCTCAGGTAAAGCAGACCAATCGCATAGGCTCTCTGGATGGCTCCATTACCTTCATTCACTGCCGGACAATCGCGCCAATTCCTCTACTGTCTCTTTTAGCATCTCAGCCTCCTCTGCTTAATGCTCAGGAAAGACAGACCAGCCTCATAAAATATTTGGATGGCTCTATTACCTTCATTCACTTTGGACAATCGCGAAAGTTCCTCTACCGTCTCTTTTAGCTCTGACAACTCCTGTTTTCTGCTCAGGTTAAACAACCCCTCCGCATAGGCTCTCTGGATGGCTCCATTACCTTCATTCATTTTAGACAATCGCGCCAATTCTTCTACCATCTCTTTTAGCTCTGACAACTTCTGCTTTCTGCTCAAGTTAGGCAAACCATCCGCATAAACTGTCTGGACGGCTCCATTATCTTCATTCGCTTCGAGCAATCGCGAAAGTTTTGTTATATCTTTATATGACCCGTCATCCATTTTATTTTGAAACAATCGATAAACAAAAAACCAAAAATCTCCGGAATCATAAGTCCACAACTCCCTTATAAACTCTTCCTTTTCCTCCTTATCAAAAAAATATTGGTCAATAATATGTAAAAACATATACTCACCAATAATAGCCGGCGTCACCGGCTGTAATACGCCATTCTCCAACTGCATCCCTGCACATAGCTCACGCTTATCACCGAAATTATTTTTAATTACCTCAATCTCCTTTTTTATCATCTCAGGCAGATTTTCCGGCAGCTCAAAAATCGGAAGCTCTCTCGTGGCCGTGCAAAATGCCAGCACCCTGTTAAAACTCCGAATCACATCCTTATTATGTTTAAACCTGATTTCAATATCCTCCTGCTCCCTTCTCACGATATAACCGGCAAGGTCATGCTGTTTCCACTTCCTCCATGACTTATCATCAAATATCGCCTCCAGAATCATAATATAATATAAAGTCCGTGAATCTGCATCAATCAATTTCAGTTTATCCCATGCATCTTTTGCATCAACTTCATCAATCTGCCTTTCATTCTTCTCCGCATATTTCAGGGCAAACGAAATCAGGTCAACATCTAATGACGCCAATCTTAAAAAATCTTTATCATATTTCAAATCAGCTACAACCTGGTTTTCAAACCCCTCCCTCATCCAAAGCGACTGTTCCCCGTCCGTTCTTTCCAGAAGTAAAATTCTTATCTTTCTCGTAATACTATTACTATTGGAAAGCCCCTCTATCCACTGAGCCACTTCCTTCGCATATTTCTGCACATAGTCAACCACTAACAATAAATTCTTATCATAAGTCCACGTATTCCACGTTTTGTATTTTCCCCCTCCGCCAGCCTGACTAAAGAATTCCTCACGTAAAAAGCACATCTTCCACTCTGCCGAACCCATATTATTTTTTATGTACTCATAAACAAGCCTGCTTTTCCCGCTGCCGCCCTTTCCTATAACCGCCCACCACAATATCTGCTTTTCAGAAGCACAAAAAGCATCTATTTCGCCAAATTCTTCTGTTCTCCCTACAAAGGGGATTTCCTCTGAACGGTAGTCTAATTTGAATGGTACTTTTTGCTCTGTCTTCTGATTGTCAATATATTCTGCAAAAGAACCATGATACTGAACTGCCTGAATAATTTTTTCCGTCTGCCCATTAATTAAATTCCTGATTTCACCGACGCTTTTCTTATAAAGAAAAACATTCTTTTCGTCTATCGTTTTCCAGAACAATTCATCTACATACCGGAACAACTCATTCAGGACTTTCCGCAGCTCCTCTTTTTCACTAAAATCACGTACCTGGGCCTCCTTAAACGCCTCTTCAAAAAAACACTCTCTGGAATACCGCATCTGCTCCGTACTAATATTACTTACATCTTCAGCATTACTGAATGACAGTATTCTATTTATAGTCCTTTTCTCTTCGAGCCATTCGCAAAAAGAATCCCTTCCCCTGTCACTTAACAATTCAAAACTCTTTTCATATTTCCTTTTTAAATATTTCTCCCTTTTTCTGATTTTTCTTATTAATCTTTTTTCCTTTATTTTTTTCCAGCCTAAGCTTTTTCCATCTTCCACCAATATTCCTGTAATTGCACCTATAACTGCGCTTGTCAATTCTGCTAATATGTTAAATTCTTCCAGCATACCGCATTCCTCCCCTGTCGTCAGAATCCTTACAGGAATAATTTACCATATGCCGCTATATATTTCCATAATATGGAATAAAGTAGCCTCTGATATTTTATTGTTGGCAACCTCTGCCCTACTCGCAAGCCAGCTTAATATAATAAAATATGGCAGAGAGTCCATATCCCTGCCACACATTGTATAATATAAACATTTCCTAACAAGTCTTTTCCCATATAGCTTTTAAGTCCCTTTTACCATATATCACCCCCGCCTGCCTAAAATTTGCAGGCCTATATCAATAACCTGCTCCCCGGACCCAAAGCCTGTATATATCATAACGAAAACAAACTGAAAATTACATCCATAATCATAGGCTTTAAAACCCAAAAAGGATATTCTTATAGGAGAAGCAAACGCCGCCCTGCGCCGCAAGCCAGCCAATT
>OFFJ01002279.1_pt1 | contig 12463 bp, 10 predicted proteins | sample 1521261 | NCBI WGS metagenome assembly OFFJ01 (sample SAMEA3504122, study PRJEB24116) | mouse gut metagenome | biome: mouse gut; feature: mouse-associated habitat; material: faeces | place: Denmark | collected 2011 | reverse complement strand
CGGACGAGGCCGTGATAGAGCAGTACGCCTACAGCGAAACCTTCTACGACCTCAGGGATGTGCTCACAGCCCAGCAGCTGGAGGCATATGAGCCCTATTTCTTCTACATGGATCAGGCCGTGGCGGAGGCTATCAGCGAAGCCCAGATGGATCCGGATTATGACTCCAATGCCATGCCGGAGCGCCCGGATCCCAGAAAGCCGGAAGCCATGGAGCAGCCCGTTCCCGTGGGCATCTGCCTGGGAGAGGCAAAGGCCCTGAATGAGACCTATATCTTCCTGGGCGGGGAGGGCATCCTGGCAGTGCCCGCCACCAGCCCCCATCTGGAGACAGTGTCCCAGTATGTGGACTTCCTCCTACAATAGCCCTTTGACAATAGAATCCTCCCTTGGATTCTATTGTAGCCCTTAGACCATGCAGCCACTCCCCTCAAAGACAAATCAGGACAGCCATCGTAGAGACCGGCTGTCCTTTTTCATGTCAAGCTATATGGTGCCTTCTAAGACAGCAGCTCCCGAAGCAGCGCTTCCACGGTGACCGGATCCGCCTTGCCCTTCATAGCCTTCATGGTCTGGCCCACCAGGAAGCCTATGGCCCTGCCCTTTCCGCCCCGATAGTCCTGGACGGACTTGGGGTTGGCGGCGATGACCTCCTCCACCACCCTGCGCAGTGCATCCGTGTCGCTGACCATCTTCAGCCCCTTCTCCTCCACATACGCCTCCGGGTCTATGTCCTGTTCGAACATCAGCTCAAAGACCTCCTTGGCCACGGTGGAGTTGACGGCCTTACTCTCAGCCAGGGCGATGAGCTTTGCCAGGTGCTCCGGGGAGAAGCGGATGTCCTCCGGATCCAGTTCCCTCTCTTTTAACAGCCGCAGGGTCTCCACCATGAGCCAGTTGGACACCTTTTTGGGCTGACTCCCCAATGCCACCGTGGCTTCAAACAGCTCTGCCATTTGTCTGGAATCCGTTATGATGTCGATATCATATTCCGGGATATCATATTCCGCCTTATACCGCTTCCTCTTCTCCCAGCAAAACTCCGGCTGCGCCGCCCGGATTTTCTCCCAAAACCCATGACTGATACAGATAGGCGCCAGATCCGGATCAGGAAAATAGCGGTAGTCTCTGGCATTTTCCTTGGAGCGCATGGCATAGGATGTCTCCTTTCCCTCATCCCAGCGCCTCGTCTCCTGCACCACTTCGCGCCCGGACTCAAGCAGCGCCTGCTGGCGCTGCCTCTCGCTTTCTATGGCTCTGGAAATGGCATGGAAGGATCCCAGATTCTTCATTTCCGTGCGGATTCCCAGCTCCTTCGTCCCTTCCTTCCGAAGGGACAGATTCACGTCCACCCTCATGGAACCTTCCTGAAGCTTGCAATCGCTGACCCCAAGATATTGAAGAATACGGCGCAGCTTTTCCAGATATGCGATGACCTCCTGAGCCGTTCTCATATCCGGTTCGGACACGATCTCAATCAGAGGGACTCCTGCCCGATTATAATCGATCAGAGTATAATCTCCCCCATCGTCATGGACCAGCTTCCCTGCATCCTCCTCCATATGTATTTCATGGATCCCCACCTTCTTCGTCCTCAGAGAAGGATTCTTCATCGACGGAGAAAGCTTTTCCACCCCCTGAGCCGGATCCTCATTAAACTCAATCTCCACCCAGCCGTCTCGGCATATGGGGAGGTACAGCTGGGATATTTGATAGTTCTGAGGATTGTCGGGATAAAAGTAATTCTTTCTGTCAAACCTGCAAAAACGTGAAATATCGCAGTTCATGGCGATTCCCGCAGCCACCGCATATTCCAGCACCCTGCCGTTTAGCATGGGAAGTGTTCCCGGCATTCCCAGACAAATAGGGCAGGTGTGGGAATTGGGACTGTCCCCAAAGGCCGTGGAACAACCGCAGAATATCTTGGTTTTAGTGGCCAGCTCCACATGCACCTCCAGCCCGATCACCGTCTCATATTTCTCTGCCATGCATCCCGCCTCCTTGTCCTACTCTCAACTTAGCTCCGCCCACACACGAAGGGAGCCATGTCTGTGAACACAGTCCCAATCGGCACATCACCAACTTTGCTCAACTCACATATGAAAGGAGCCTTTCCCCCATATAGTAGAGCCTTTCCTTTGTATGTATGCTGTCTTGTCCGCTATCTTATCCCCAGACTACTTCGGATTCCCTATTGCACTCCGAAGTGCCGATACCCACGCCTATCCCCTGCACTGTTCATAGGTATATGCAATCTGCAGAAGCTTCCTTTCCTGAAAGCAATCTGCGACAAGCTGCATCCCTATGGGAAGGCCCGCCCGGCTCATGCCGCAGGGAAGGCTGATGGCAGGAAGCCCGGCTAAATTCGCCGCCACTGTATAGACGTCTCCCAGATACATTTTCAGAGGATCCGGCAGACTTTCCCCCAACTTAGGCGCAGTACAAGGCGCCACCGGCCCCAGAATACAGTCATAACCAAAAAAAGCCTTGTCAAATGCCCCCTTGATCAGGGCCTTCGCCTTCAGGGCCTTCTGATAATAGGCATCGTAATAACCTGAACTCAGGACGAATCCCCCCAGCATGATACGTCGCTTCACTTCTTTCCCGAAGCCCTCGGAACGAGTCCTTTTATACATACGATGCAGATCATCTTCCGCATTCCCGGCACGATAACCATATTTGATTCCGTCGAAGCGCTCCAGATTTGAGCTCGCCTCTGCCGCCGCAATGGTGTAATAGGCAGGCAGGGCATAGTCCGAAAGCCCCAAATCAAATTCATCTACCTCTGCGCCTTCTTCCTCCAGAAGCCTCGCTGCCTTCAGCAGGGCATTTCGTACCTCTTCGTCCAGCCCCTCTCCAAAATAATCCTTGGGCAGACCAATCCGCAGGCCTCTTACATCCCTTTTCAATGCGCCCTGAAAACTGTCCTTTCTATGGACATAGGTAGAATCGGATTCAGGGACGATTCCGGCGATTGCCTCCAGCACAGCCCCGCAGTCCTCCACATTCCCGCATAGGGGACCGATCTGGTCCATGGAGGAAGCATAGGCCACCAGCCCATATCGGGACACTGTCCCATAGGTAGGTTTCATTCCCACCACACCACAGTGAGCCGCCGGCTGTCGGACAGACCCCCCTGTATCGGATCCAAGAGCGAAGAAGCATTCCCTCGCTGCCACGGCAGCTGCAGAACCTCCGGAAGATCCCCCCGGCACATGATCGGTATTCCATGGATTGCGGGTAGGACCATAAAAGGAGTTTTCCGTGGTAGATCCCATGGCGAACTCGTCCATATTGGTCTTCCCTACCAGAACTGCCCCTGCCCTCTCCAGTCCCATCACTGCATCTGCTGAATACGCAGGCACAAATGTTTCCAGCATTCGGGAACCGCAGGTGGTTCGCATCCCTCTGGTACAAAGATTATCCTTGACTGCCATAGGCACTCCCGCCAAAGGCCCCCGCAGTTCTCCTGCCTCTATTCTTTTCTGTGTCTCCTGCGCTCTCCTTCTGGCTCCCTCTTTATCCAACGTGATATAGCAGTTGAGCCACTCTTCCTTTTCTTCTATGCGGCCAAGGACGGCCTCCATTGCTTCCACAGCCGTGGTCCTGCCTTCTCGGATGGCCCTGCCCAGCTGAACCGCCGAAAGGGACAATAGTTCCATATCTCCTCTTTTCTGCAGACGCCTTTATCTTATCTGCACTCTCTCATTCTGCTCCCCGAAAGCTCATTCTCTTCCCCTGCGCTCCCGAAAGACTGCTGCCCTGCTTCTCCCATCCCCTCAGAAGGCTCTGGGAGCCACAAACATATTGTCTCTCCTGCAGGGAGCATTCCCCAGAAGCTCCCGACTCTGGTCTCCATTTGTAATCACGTCCTCCCGCAACACGTTCTGTATCGGGAGCACATGGCACATGGGTTCCACGCCCTCCGTATCCAGCTCCCCCAGCTTGTCTATATAGGACAGCAGCCTGCCCATATCTTCCCTTGCCTGCTCTTTCTCCTCCTCCGAAAGCTCCAGTTTGGTCAAAATTCCCACATACTCTATCATCTCATCGCTGATACCGTTTTGCACTTTTCTGACGCCCTCCTATAGAGAAAAACATATCGTTCCTCTTGTCTTTCTGACTCCGCTCTCCCAGAGCCTTTCCCCACATCCCTTAGAGAATGTATTTCCCGATAAACGGCAGCCTTCTAAGAAACACTGCCACTATCAGACAGATCAAAAAACACAGCGCCGCGCAAAGAGGAATTCCCGCCGCATTGGGAATCATCATGCTGTGAATTCCCTTCTTCTCCAGTATCTCCATCACGCCTATATGCATCATATAGACTCCCATGGTTCCCAACGAAATTTCCTTGATAAACCCCTCTGCTCTGGCCGAATACCGCACTTTGCTCATGACTTCCGTGAAAAAGACAAAGACTGCGCACACGATGCAGAAGGTAAACAGCCCGAAGCTGTCATAGATCCCTCCCAGAGGCGCCTGAGCCCGAACCGACAGTCCGTACCCCAACGCCACATTCAGAATTGCCGAGGGAAGTACGCCGATGTAGAGTATTTTTCGATATTTGGGCGTAATCCCTATATGGGCGATATAATAACCCAAAATAAAATACCCCACATATCCGCATGCAAGCTCTATCTGCGTCATGTTCAGCACATACGCCAGCATGTTGGACGACCAGATTTCACCCACAGTCTGAACCAGAATCTTCAATATAAAAAAGAGGAGAAGAAAATACTGCAGATTTTTTTTCTGTGCGTTATGCACCCAGACCCGCAAAATGGGCAGAAGCACATATATCCCAATCAGCATGGGCAAAAACCATAGATGATATCTTCCGTACAGCATCTCTCTGAAAATATCTCCCCAGCTCATATGGGAGAAACCGTAAAACCAACAGTCCAGCAGACCGTACATACAAGACCAAAAGGCATACGCCACGGCCAGCCTGAGAACATTGTGAGCATAGAGCTTTCTTATGTCCAGCTTATACTGCTCGGATAAAAGCATAGCGCCGCTGATCATGACAAAGATAGGAACGCCAAAGCGGGACAGCGCGTTATAACCGTCCGCAATCCTCCACTCCAAAGAAGCGATATCCAGCGAATTCCAAAACTGGGCGGCGCTGTGGAGCATCACCACGCTGAATGCCGCAGCAATACGGAGCAAGTCATAATGCACCATCCTTTTCCTTTCCGTCCGATCTTCCACGCCCTTTCTCCTCCCCCTATCTTCGGCATCCCAAGCCTATAAGCAATCTATCATGCCCATGCTCTCTGATCTTTTTGCCCATGCTCCGAAAGTCCCATTCCCACAGCCGGAAGCCCCAGAGCCTCTCACCGCGGCTTAAATCCCCAGCTTCTTCATCCTATCCACGGCTTCCACCGTATTTTCGTAGCTTCCGAATGCCGTCAGCCTGAAATATCCCTCGCCGCTGGGGCCGAAACCGGATCCCGGCGTCCCCACCACGTTTGCATTTTCCAAAAGGCAGTCAAAAAAGTCCCAGCTGCTCATCCCTCTAGGCGTTTTCAGCCATACATAAGGCGAATGCACGCCCCCGAACACGGTATAACCCGCTTCCCCAAGGCCTTGGAGAATATAAGCCGCATTCTTCTTATAAAAATCTATCTGTTCCTTCAGCTGTGCTCTGCCGGCCTGAGAATACACCGCCTCGCCGGCACGCTGTACAATATAGGGCGCACCATTGTACTTGGTGCCGTGCCTTCTGGCCCATAGGGAGTGGAGCGCCGTTCCGTTGCACTTCAGCTCCTTGGGAACCACAGTGAAGCCCAGCCGCAGGCCCGTGAAGCCGGCATTCTTGGAAAAAGATCTCAGTTCAATGGCGCATGTCCTAGCTCCCGGACATTCATAGATGCTGTGAGGCACATCGCCCTCCGAGATATAGGCCTCATATGCGGCATCGTAGAGAATCACCGCTCCCGTCCGGTTGGCAAAGTCCACCCATTCCTGAAGCTGTTCTCTGGTGATGGCAGCTCCGGTAGGATTGTTGGGAAAACAAAGATAGATCAGATCCGGAGTCTTCCGGGGCAGCTCCGGCACAAAATCATTGTACTCCGTGCAGGGCATATACAATATGTTACTCCAGATTCCCTTTTCTGCGTCATAAACGCCGGCCCTTCCCGCCATGACATTGGAGTCCACATACACGGGATACACCGGATCGCATACTGCAATCTTGTTGTCCGCGCTGAATATCTCCTGAATATTCCCTGAATCACATTTCGCGCCGTCGGAAATAAAGATTTCATCGGCATCGATCTGGCAGTGAAAGGGTTCATAATCCCCCTCCACAATGGCTTCACGCAGAAACTCATATCCCAGATCCGGCGCATATCCCCTGAAGGTCTCTGCCCGCCCCATTTCCTCCACTCCACGGTGCAGGGCTTCTATGATGGCCGGGGCCAGCGGCTGGGTCACGTCTCCGATGCCCAGACGGATAATCCTTTTGTCCGGGTGGACGGCGCTGTAGGCACTGACCTTCTTTCCGATGGCAGAGAACAGATAATTTCCCGGCAGCTGCAGATAATGATCATTCACCCTTGCCATTTTCATACCTCCCCTTCAAACACTGTGACAGCAGGCCCTGTCATATAGACCAGATTCTTTTCTCTGTCCCACTCTATAAACAGCTCTCCTCCCAGAAGTCTGACCGTCACCGCATTCTCCGTAAGGCCGTTCAGCACGCATGCCACTGCAACGGCACAGCAGCCCGTTCCGCAGGCAAGCGTCTCTCCCGTCCCCCTCTCCCATACGCGCATGAAACAAGTTCTTCTGTCCAGCACCTCCACAAACTCTACATTGGTTCGTCTGGGAAACCTTTCATGATGTTCAAAGGCAGGCCCTATCTGAGCCAGTTCCATGTCCCCAACATTCTCTCTGAAAATCACCGCATGAGGATTCCCCATAGACACGCAGGTCATATGGTACTGGTTCCCCTCCACTGTGATAGGCTCGTCCACTGCTGTGGCACCCTGCGCCCGAACAGGAATCAGATCAGGCTCCAGAATAGGACTCCCCATATTGACCCGCACTTTGGTTACCTGTCCCCTATCCCCGGACTTTTGAGGATCCTTCTCCACCGTCAGCTCCAGATAATTCATCCTGCCTGCACTGACAATGGATATTCTGTCCGCATCCGTCAGTCCTTTATCATATGCGAACTTCGCCACACAGCGTATGCCATTGCCGCACATTTCCGATCTGCTCCCGTCGGCATTGTACATCTCCATCTCAAAGTCCGCCTCTTTTGAAGGATTGACAAATATCACCCCGTCTCCTCCGATGCCGAAATGCCGGTCACTGAGCCGTCTGACCAGCCCGGGCTTCTCTTCCGCAGGAATCTGTTCCTCAAAACCATTGATATACACATAATCGTTTCCGCAGCCCTGCATCTTGGTAAACCGCATGTTCATACCTCCCGAAATTATTCATACCACCTACAACGATGAAAAACAACCCATGTCATTCAAAAAAGAGAATATTCCCCATCCCCCGCACATATTTATTATTAAGATAAAATGTCAAGACAAGAGCTTAAGGGGAATATGGATGAGTGCTAAAACAAAAATTGTCGTACTTCACATGAAGGAGCTGATTTATACCGGAATCTTCGCCGTTCTCGGAATCTTGTTCCTTGTTCTGCTGATCATGATGTTTCTGCCGGGCAAGGACAAAGAAAACGTGCCTGATCCGGCGCCGCAGCAGGATATGGCGGAAACAGCCTCCCTCTACATACCCGGCATCTATACCACAGAGCTGGTACTGGGCAGCCAATCCATCGATGTGGAAGTGATCGTAGATAAGTCTTCCATCACCTCCATACGCATGGTGAATCTAAACGATGCCGTCACCACTATGTATCCGCTGCTTCAGCCTACCTTCGACTCTATCTGCAAGCAGGTCTATGCACAGCAGTCTCTGGAGAACATCACGTACACCGCAGACAGCAAATATACCTCTCTGGTACTGCTGGAAGCCATCCAGAACTCTCTGGACAAGGCAAAGAGCAAATAGGCCTGAATATGCCGGTTCATGAAAAGAATTTTCCACATACATAGGACTACCCCATGGCAACGGTATCTTTTGCGATCCTGAGGGGCAGTCCTCTTTTCACTGCCAAAGCCTTTATTTTTACAATTTCTCCACCTCTGCCATCCAGAGACTGGCACTGGCGTCGGAAGGCATGCGCAGATCTCCTCTGGGAGACAATGCAACGCTGCCTACCTTGGGTCCGTCGGGCAGGCAGGACCGTTTGAACTGCTGCTGAAAAAACCTTTTATAAAATGTCTTCAGCCATTTCAAAATAACCCTTTCGTCATATTGACCCAAAAAGGCCAGCTTTGCCACCCGAAACACCTTTGCGGGAGGAAATCCGCAGCGCAGCATGTAATAGAGAAAGAAATCATGCAGCTCATAAGGCCCCACCAAGTCCTCAGTCCTCTGAGAGATAACTCCGTCCGTAGGCGGCAGCAGCTCCGGGCTTACCGGGGTATCCAGCACATCCGTAAGCACATCCGTGAGCTTTCTATTTCCGCAGGTATCCGCATAATATTTTACCAAATGCCGCACCAGCGTCTTTGGAACCCCTGCATTCACGCCGTACATGGACATATGATCGCCATTATAGGTGGCCCAGCCCAATGCCAGCTCAGACATATCTCCCGTCCCGATGACCAATCCTCCCTGCTGATTGGCAATATCCATCAGCACCTGAGTCCGCTCTCTGGCCTGACCATTCTCGTAGGTCACATCATGGCAGGAGATATCTTGTCCGATATCCCGAAAATGAATCTGCACCGCTTCTTTGATATCTATCTCCCGAAGCAGAACCCCCAGAGTCCGGGCAAGACTGCAGGCATTGTCATAAGTTCTGTCTGTGGTGCCGAAACAAGGCATGGTCACTGCCACGATTCTCTTTCTGTCCATACCCAGCATATCAAATGTGCGGACTGTCACCAGAAGCGCGAGCGTGGAATCCAGTCCCCCGGAAATACCCAACACAGCCGTGGGCAGTCCGGTGTGTTCAAAGCGTTTTTTTAGGCCGTAGGACTGAATGGACAAAATCTCTTCACAGCGCTTGTTTCTGACGGCCTCATCCTCCGGCACAAAAGGCAGGGCTTTGAAGCTGCGCTCCAGCCTCGTATCTGTCACCTGCAGATAAAACGGCACACGCGCATAGGTTTCCTGAGACTCACTTCCGAAAGTGCCCATGCGTCTCCTCTCGGAAAGAATGCGGTGAACGTCCAAGTCCCCATAGACAGTCTCACATTGAAAACGCTTGGCCTCAGCCAGCACCACGCCGTTCTCCGCAACCAGATTGTGGCCCCCGAACACAAGGTCCTGCGTGGACTCTCCTTCCCCCGCCGAGGCGTAGATATAGCCGCATATCAACCGGGCGCTGGCGGACTTCACAAGAAGCTCCCTATACTCATCCTTTCCTATGGTCTCATTGGATGCGGAAAGATTTACCATGACCGTGGCTCCCATCTGGGCATGTCCGGTTCCCGGCGGACTGGCCACCCATAGATCCTCGCAGATCTCGCATCCCACCGTAAGACCATGCATACTCTCGCACACAAACAGAATATTGGTGCCGAAGGGAACCGATTTCCCTCCTATCTCAAAGGAGACCGGCTCTCTATTGCCTTCCGTGAAATGCCGCCCCTCATAAAATTCCGCATAGGAGGGGATATTGGCCTTGGGAACCAGCCCCAGAACCTCTCCCTGCCACAGCAAGGCCGCAACATTATACAGACAGCCGTCCCGCTCTATAGGAAGTCCTACCGCCACCAGCGCATCCTTGCCACGGGTAGCAGTCTGGATTTCGGATAATCCCGCAAGAGCCCCTTCCAGAAGAAGCTGCTGCAAAAATAGGTCGCCGCAGGTATAGCCCGTAATGCACAGCTCCGGAAATACAATGATTTTAGCTCCCTTTGCATATGCTTCTTCCAGCCTCTCACAGATCACTCCGGCATTATATACCGGATCTGCCACTCTGATTTTGGGAGTCACTGCCGCCACTTTGATAAATCCCTGCTTCATGCATGTTCCTTTTCTGTGCCGCCTTCGGTATGGGCACACTTCACTTTTTGACTTATCCTATATACTCTTCAACCTTTGGACCATGCCGGACGCGTCCAATGTCCGCAGAATTCAGTCCTTCCGGCTCATTTCGTACAGTCTCTTCAATTCCTCCACGCTGAACTGATACCGGGTATTGCAGAAATGACAACTGACCTCTATCTCCTGCTCTGCTTCGATCATATCGGAAATCTCCTTCCTTCCCAGACTGATCAGCACCCTTTCGATCTTTTTCTTGCTGCAGTCACATGCAAAAGCCGCGGACATGGTGCTCACTACCTGACAGTCCAGCCCTTCCAGCAGCGTCTCCAACATCTGTTCGGGAGTTTTCCCTTCATCTAACAGAGATGTTACGGCGCTGATTCCGCTCAGGTTTTGCTCCAGCCTGCTGACCGTAGCATCTTCCGCAAAGGGCATCAGTTGGAGGATAAAACCTCCCGCTTGTCGCACCATATTGTTCCGCTCCATAAGCACACCCAGCCCTACAGAGGAAGGCACCTGCTCCGACGTGGCAAAATAATAGGTCAGATCCTCAGCGATCTCGCCGGTCTGAAGCATAGTCTGCCCTACATAGGGCTCTTTTAAACCCATATCCCTGATCACGCTCAGGCTTCCCTGCCCTACCGCGCCCGCCACATCCAGCTTCCCTGCGGCATTTGCAGGCAGAATCACATCCGGAACCGTCACATACCCCTTTACGTTGCCTTTGGAGTCCGCGGTTACCACCACGTTCTTAAGCGGCCCGTCCCCCTTGATCTGAAGGGTCAGCAGATCCTCCTCCCCCTTCATCATGCATCCCATCATGGCACCGGCGCTCAACAGCCTTCCCAGCGCCGCCGTGGCCACCGGGCTGGTATCGTGGGCTTGTCTGGCAGCCTCCACCAGATTCCTTGTGGTGCAGGCTAATGCCCGGATCTGCGCCTGCGCTCCCGTGGCGCGTACAATATAATCCCTCATATAGCCCCGTCTCCTTCCGCCGTCTTGCCATGCTCTCCTGCTACGATACAGATCCGCCCGCTCTCCTGCGTGACGTCTCCGCCCTCCTCCGCATCCATGATCTCTATCACTTTCATGCCTGCCTGCTCCACCAGCCTCCTCATCTGATCCGCGGTATAGCCCCGCTGAAAATGAGTCTCCTCAAACCTCCGGAAAGACTCCCCCTCCTCCCTGACAAACACGGTCAGATCGCATTCGTTCATCTCTTCCTCGGCATCGTACACATTCTCCCAGATAAAACTGCAATCCTCTCTGTTTTCTGCAATCACGCTGTCTCCTATGACCATCTCATATTTGTACTGCGTATTAAAATCAAAAACAAAAATTCCTTCTGGGTCAAGATAATTCCATACCAAGCGAAAACACGCCAAAATATCTTCATTGTCAAGCAGATAATTCAGGCTGTCACAGACACTTACCACCGCTCTGACCGTTCCATAAAGTTCAAACGTTCGCATATCCTGATTCAGATAGAGAATGTCATGCCCTGACTGCTCTCTTTTTTCAGATGCAGCAAGAAGCATTTCGTCCGCATTATCTACCCCTATCATATCATACCCCTCTGCAGCAAGAAGTTCTGTCATACTCCCTGTGCCACAGCCAAGTTCTAATACAAGGCCGTCATTGATCTGATGCGCGCGAAGTTCCTGCACAATATTTTCACACCACATTTTATAGGGTGTTTCATCCATAAGCAAATCATACACACTTGCAAAATCTGTATATGTTTCCATACCTATGCTCCTAATTTCATAGAGATAAAAAACCCTGCTGCAAGTAAGATAACACCTGTAATTATTTCTATAACCCCTATGCTTCCCACTTCCATCATAATCAAAATTGCAAACGGAGATGCTACAATCAAGCCAATAATGGCCCAATACGTTACCAGCGGAAATTTCTTTAGCATAAATTCAATAAATTTTGCTACGGCAACAATCCCAACAACAACACCAAAGCCAAACGGTACCAGTACGACAAACGTATCAAGAATCGCCGCAATATCAAAATCTTTGAGTGCATTGATCAGTGCATTGATGGTATCTATAATGGTATTGTAATAGCCAAGTATCATCATAATCATCGATCCGCTGACACCTGGAATCACCATTGTCGCCGCTGCAATGATACCAACCCCAAAAAGCTTCACCACATTTGCAACACTCAATGTAATATCCGCACTAGAACCGCCCCCTTCGCCAATCAGGGCAAATCCTACTACCATCACAAAAAACAAAACAAACGCAATAATCTGCGGAAGACGAATACTGTTTCCTTTTACTTTTCCATAAATCACAGGAACACCGCCAAGAATTAATCCAATAAAAAACAAATTTGTTTGCAGCGGAAATTTTGGAAACAAA
>OFFJ01002277.1_pt1 | contig 12479 bp, 13 predicted proteins | sample 1521261 | NCBI WGS metagenome assembly OFFJ01 (sample SAMEA3504122, study PRJEB24116) | mouse gut metagenome | biome: mouse gut; feature: mouse-associated habitat; material: faeces | place: Denmark | collected 2011 | reverse complement strand
GAATGGAAAATTTACATTCTATGATACAATAAAAACAGTGAATAGAGCAAGAAAACAAAATTTGAGAAACAGGGGGTATGATGAAAAAGGACGATAGAGAAAGATGTTCGTGGGCAACTACGGAACTCTACAAGGAATACCATGACAAGGAATGGGGAAAACCAGTTCATGACGATAGGAAACTATTTGAAATGCTGATTCTCGAAGGTATGCAGGCTGGATTATCGTGGCTAACGATATTAAATAAAAGAATGGGATTTAGAGAAGCCTTTGATAATTTTGATTATAAAAAAATTGCTCTCTATGATGAAGCAAAAATTGAGGAGTTAATGCAAAATGCCAATATCGTACGTAATAGACTGAAAATCAAGTCGGCAATTACAAATGCGCAGCAATTCATCAAAATTCAAGAAGAATATGGAAGTTTTGATGCGTTTATCTGGTCTTATGTTGCTCACAAACCTATCCATAATCATTTCAAAACAGAAGAAGAAATTCCGGCATCAACACCACTTTCGGACAAAATTAGCAAAGACTTAAAAAAACGCGGTTTTAAATTTGTAGGCAGTACAATCGTATATGCGTATATGCAGGCAGTCGGAATTGTAAACGACCATGCGCAAAGCTGCTATTTATATGTCTCCGAATAGCTAAGTGAAATGTCACGCAGTAAAAACGGTTTAAGTTCCGCCGGAGAATGGAGGCAATTAAAACCTCTGTTTCCACAGCTTTAAGGAAAATACGTTCTTGATTTGGGATGTGATGTAACAAAACAACGTCATACACTTACGCAAATCTTAATGGGTTTACTAAATAGTGGTTTTAAGCTTGAAGTGGTGGAAGAAGCGCAACCACCCAAAGAAATGATGAATATTCCGGGCATGAAAGACGAGCTGCGCCGTCCCATGATGCTGTTTGTGAAAGCAATCGCTAATATGTCCAGTCTTTAAAATAAATCGAGCCGGAAATTTCATTGCAAATTATAAAGCAAAGGAATGTTTACACATAGAAATTTTAGAATGGACTAATAAATTTTCAAAAACAACCGATAAATAGTTTAGGAGCGAAGAATATAGTGGAATAACTACTATAATTTTCAAGGAAGAAAGGAGATGCTGTCATGCGTATAGAGACTTATAATCAGGTAGCTCAATTATATAAAGGGAGCAAGTCGGGAAAAGCACAGCAGTCATATGGCGCTGCCGCAGGCCGGGACGAAGTAACAATCTCGCAGGCAGGCTATGATTATCAAATTGCAAAAAAGGCAGTAGCAGAAACTTCAGATATCAGGGAAGATAAAGTCGCTCAGCTGAAAACAAGAGTGGAGTCAGGGAGTTACAAAGTTGATTCTGGAGATTTTGCCAGCAAACTGTTAGAGAAATACAATTCTCTTCAGAAATAAGTGCGTAGAAGTGAGGAAAACCAGTGGCTAGTTTAATGGATAATCTTGTAGAAGTCTTAGAAGAAGAAAATACTCAGTATGAAAAGCTTGTGGAATTGTCAAAAGACAAAAAACAAGCGATTATCAAAGCCGATATTCAGGTCTTAGAGCATATTACGGAGCAGGAGCAGGAAATATCAAGCTATCTTCGAAACCTGGATATCAAACGGGACAGCGTTTTGAAAGATATGTCAGATGTTCTTGGCAAAGATTTCAATGAGATGACCATTACAAGGCTCATCGGTTATTTAGAACAGCAGCCCATGGAACAGGAACGCTTGTCTAAAATTCGGGCAAAAATTCTGACAACGGGAAATGAAATGCAGGAATGGAACAGGCGGAATGGAGAACTTTTACAACAGGCACTTGAAATGGTAGAATTCGATCTCACCTTGTTTAAAAGTATGAGGCAGGCACCTGAAACTGCAAACTATGACAAAAATGCCTACAATACGGGCGATCTGCTGGGAAGCAGCGGATTTGATACAAAACAGTAGAACGGCAGGACAAGGAGGAAGAATTATGGCCAATTCAATGGGAAGTTTATTTATTGGGGTATCTGGTCTAAAAACAAGCCAGAATGCCTTAAATATTACGGCGAATAATCTTGCAAACGTAGATACAAAAGGTTATGTACGCCAGAGAGTATTACAGGAAGACAGACATTATCTTAATTTGGATCCGACAACAGCCGTAGGACCGCAGCAGTCGGGACTTGGTGTAGGAATTGCAGATGTAATACATGCAAGGGATATTTTTTTGGATAAAGTCTATCGCACCCACAATGGGCGTCATGGATTTTATTCTTCCACATATGAGACGATTTCCGAGGTGGAAACGTTATTTGGAGAATTGGAAGGTACAGCTTTTCAAGATATGCTGACGGGTGACGAAGGCCTTTGGGCGGCATTGGAAGAGTTTGCCAAAGAACCTTCGGATCGCATCAATCAGAATCTTGTTATCGAAAAAGCAAATCTATTTGTCAGCAGGGCACAGGCAGTTTATAAAGGCCTGCAGACATATCAGAATAATTTGAATCAGCAGATTTCAGATAAAATAGATGAAATAAATGATCTGGGTGAAACGATTCGCGACTTAAATATGGAAATTATGAAAATCGAAGCCGGCGGTGTAGAAACGGCCATGGATCTCCGTGATTTGAGGGATATGGCAATAGACGAACTTTCCAAATATGGTGCGGTTACATATAAAGAGCTTGGGACTGGAATCGTTAAAGTCAGTTTTGAGCATGTTTCCTTTGTAGATGAGTACCACGCATATAAGATTGAAAAGAAAGTGGATAAAGTCACAGGCTTTATTACTCCATATTGGGATCATCTTTCAAAACCGGCAGAAGGAAGTTATTATAAAGTTTACGATACATCAGAAAGTATCTCTACTGCCAGAAAAAATGATATTGGCGAGTTAAAAGCCTTAATTTTGGCAAGAGGAGATAAACCGTCAAATTATTTAGATATTGAGGGAATTTCCATGAAAGATTATGACGAAACAGTTGGAAATTCCGTTATGATGAATATACAATCAGAATTTGACCTGCTGGTACATTCGATTGTAACAGGATTAAATGATTTATTTGCGCCGAATGTTTATTCTACAACAGACATTACGGGAACAGATGAAAACGGAAATGCCGTCACAATTGCAAGGGGGACAAAAATATTAGATACTAAAAATTGCTGTGTTGGTTCAGATGAAAAGCTGCCGCCGCAAGAATTATTTGTACGGACGGGATGTCCCCGATATAAAACAATCCATGGAGACGATGGTAATACATATTACGTTTACAATGAAGAAGACCCGAAAGATACATCTATGCAGTATACGACCGGGGGAATTCGGTTAAACCAAAAACTTTTAGAAAGTGAATCACTTCTTCCATTCCAAACGCAAAACGGCAGACCCGGAGAGCTTCCGGTTGCATATGAGCTGGGAGCGGCAATTGAAGCTCTTTGGAAGAAAGAAGGGATGTATTTAAGCCCGCATGACACAACGCCTTGTACATTTAGCGAGTATTATTCAAAGATGACAAGCGAGCTGGCTCTTTTAGGAGATGTATTTCAGGCAACGGCAGATGGATTGGAAGGTACAAAATTATCAACCGATAATGCAAGACAGCAGGTAATCGGAGTATCATCTGACGAGGAGCTGACGGCTATGGTGAAATACCAAAGCGCTTATAATGCGTCAAGCCGTTTTATGAATGTAATTAGTGAGATGATTGAGACAATCATTCATCAAATGGGCTGATAGAATTGAGAAAGAGGTGAATTGACATGCCATCCACATTTTTTGGATTAAATATAGCGGCTTCAGCAATGAACGCATTTCAGGTAGCCACGAATACAACAGCAAATAATATTTCAAATATCCAGACGAAAGGTTACAGCAAGCAGGTGGCAACCCGCCAGGCATCCGAGGCATTGCGCGTATATCAAAAATACGGAACTGCGGGGAGCGGTGTAACGACAACGTCTATCAAATCGAATAGAAATACCTATTACGATAATAAATATTGGAGCAATCAGTCGTTTGTTGGACATTATAATATGAAACTTACCTGCTTACAGCAGATTGAGCATTATTATACAGACGAGGGAGAGTCCCAGCCGGGATTTAACACAATATTTGCCAATATGTTCAACCAGTTAGATTCACTGGTAAACAATGGCGAGGATTTAAATAAACGTAAGAATTTTATCAGTGAAGCACAGGTGTTTACGTCCTATTTTCATAATGTGGCCAGCGGACTTTCAGATATTCAAAAAGACTGTAACGACCAGATTAAAGTGTATGTAGAACATATCAATTCTGCGGCTGCTAAAATTGCAGCTTTAACAAAGCAGATTAATGAGATAGAAATGCAGTATGGTACAGCGAACGAGCTTCGGGATCAAAGAGCGCTTATTATCGATGAATTATCTGAGATTATTCCCGTTACCGTAGAAGAGACTCCGGTGACGAACAGCAACTATCCGGATATGTATGTAGGCGGGACAAATTACATTGTAAAAGTAGACGGACATACGCTTGTCAATACATATAAATATCGTTCTTTGAACTGTGTGCCAAGAGAAAATAAAGTAAACCAGACAGATGTAGAGGGATTGTATGATATCGTCTGGGAAGATACCGGAATGAACGTAAATTTAAGTGCAAAGTCTATGGAAGGGACGTTAAAAGCCTTAATTGAAATCCGAGACGGAAATAATTCAGAGAATTTCCAGGGTAAGATAAAAGCGGCGAATCCAAAGAGCATTGTTGTAACACCGTCGACCATGACGACAATAGAGTCCATGTCAATGGCATCTGAGGGGATTATCACAATTCGGAATAAAGAGTATTATTATACGGGATTTTCGGCGGAATTGGACGAGGATGGAAACATAACTTCATATAAATTTGATTTAGAAGAGAGCCTGGATGTCGATACAATGAATGATATGACAAATGCAACTGCCAGGATAGGCCAGACGATAGATGCAATGGGAATTCCTTATTATATGAGCCAGACAAATGAATTTTTAAGGGAGTTTGCAGAGCGTTTTAACGCTTATCAGCAGAGTGGGAATGATTTGAAAGATAATCCAATGGGCGCGTTCTTTATTGCCTTAAATTATGATGGGACAGAAAATGATTTTTCGGATCAGTCTGTAAATACAGACGGCGTAACGGATGGTAAAAAGTCAGTGATTACATCGACTTCGAACAGTTATTATTTACTGACAGCGGTTAATTTTAACGTGAACAATGCCAGTATAAGGGATTCATCCATTTTTGCTACCGGAACAAGTCATGAGGATAATGGAATTGCAAGATGGGATCTTGTAGAATCCATGCAGAAACTGCAAAAAGAAGTGAAAATGTTCCGTGGCGGCAGTGCAGAAGATTTTTTAAGCTGTATTTATTCGGATATAGTGATAGATACAGACCAGTCAAAAGTGTTCCAGGAGAATTTTACAGATATTGCTACTGCGATTACAAATCAGCGTCTGTCAATTTCAGGCGTAGATGAAGATGAAGAGGCGCTTGATATTGTGAAATTCCAGAACGCATATAATCTGGCGTCACGTATGATTCAGTGTATGTCAGAATTGTATGATAAACTGATTAATGAGACTGGAGTATAATATAGGACAGAAAAGGCATTGTGCTAACAGGAGGGAATAACATGCGAATAACCAATAACATGATGATTAATAATACATCCATGAATATTAATAACAATAAAATCAATTTTATGTATACGAATTCACAGATGTCTTCGCAGAAAAAAATATCGCGTCCATCAGACGATCCGGTCATTGCAATTCGTTCACTGCGGCTTAGAACTTCGTTAAGCCAGATAACTCAATATAGCAAGAAAAACATTCCAGATGCATGGACATGGCTTGAGACAACTGAGACTGCTTTAGTGAATATGGATAAAATTTTATCGGATGTGAAAACTCAGTGTAATACGGGAACAAACTCATATCTGACGCCTGAAGACAGAGATACTATTTTGAAGAGTCTTACGGCGCTGCAAAAGCAGCTTTACAATGAAGGAAATTCAGATAATACAGGGCGGAATATTTTTACTGGCTTTAAGACAAATTCACAGCTTTGTTTTATGGAAGATGAGAAAGATACATCTTATAAAATCACTCAGAATTTTACATATGAGGATATCGAAGAATTTACCTATTACAGCGGTAGTATTGAAATGCCAAAAACTGAGGCAGAGGTTATGAATACGGCAAATATTGGAGAAATTGCCAAAGACAGCCATGATCGTATTCGGCTTGCCTATGATAAATTAGAGGATATTAACACTTTAAGTTATAATGACGGCAATCGGACAGTAACGTTTAACCGTGTGGAAGCAGGCGGCACAGTTACTTATGAAGCAGTAGATCAGGACGGCAATCCGGTAAACGACGTTACTATGACAGTATATGACTCTGAAGAAGATTGGGAAGCAGACAGGGGAAGAAGAACTGTTGAAGACAATGAACTTATCTTCATTAAAAATGTTGGCGATTGCGTCATAGGTAAAGAACTTAGCAATGATTTAAAATCTGGTAAGGCTTCGATTCAGATGGATTACCAAAAGACAGGATTTGATAAAGGAGAACTTCGCCCGGAATACTATTATAATTGTTCTGACGTTACTCCGAGCAATCCAAAACCGATTGTATATACAAAGTTTGATGAAAACGGAAAAGAAATTTATGAAGACATAAATTTTACAATCGCTGTGAATCAGACGTTGAAAGTCAATATGCAGGCAAGTGAAGTTTTTGATATGAACATTTATCAAGACGTGACAGAATTAATCAATTCTGTTCAGCATGCAATCGAAGCCCATGAGAAACTTGATAAATTGAAAAATATGAAGAATGAGGCAAAGTTTGCCGACTGTCAGGAAGAGATACAAAAATGGATTGACGCAACACAAAAAGAAGCAGATTATGCGGATCACAGATTGACCGAACTGTATAGTGCTGGAATCGGAAAATTTGACAAATATTCGAACAAGCTGAATATTGCGATTACAGAAATTGGCGCAAGGGGCGAGCAGCTTACGATGACAGAGACCAGAATCGGCAATCAGAAGCTTACGGTAGAAGAGTTAAAGTCCACAAATGAAGATGAGGAAATTTCAGATATTATCATTAATTATACGGCGGCATATAATGCATACCAGGCGTCTTTAATGGCGGCGTCAAAAATTGAGAAGCAGACATTATTGGATTATATTTAAAAGAAATGAGGGTACAGGATGAAAGCAGATACAAGAATGTTTGGTGAAATTGAAATAGAAGATTCTAAAATTATTACACTAGAGCAGGGGATTATAGGATTTCCTGACATCAGGAATTTTGCATTGATATTTGACGCAGACAAGGGTGAAGAAGCTGCGATCAAATGGTTTCAGTCTATGGACGATCCGGTGTTTGCTATGCCTGTTGTAGACCCATTTCTATTTATAGAAGATTATGCACCGTCTATCAGTGATGAGTTGTGCGTTTCATTAGGCGGCTTGACAAGTGAGAATTCCTTTGTATTGACAACAGTAACTGTTCCGACAGACATAAAAAAAATCTCCATTAACCTAAAGGCTCCTATTATTATCAACACAGAGAATAATCAGGCAGTGCAACTGATTGTAGAAGAGGATTATCCGGTTAAATATCAGATTTACGATAAATTGAAAAAGGAAGGGGAATAGAAATGCTGGCATTAACAAGGCGGAAAGGCGAGGCGCTGATTATCAATAACAATGTGGAAATTGATATATTAGAGATTCGCGGTGATCAAGTCAAAATCGGCATTTCTGCACCGAAAGAAGTTCCGATTTACCGTAAAGAAGTTTATCTGCAGATTCAAAGCGAGAATAAACAGGCAACTAATATAGAAGGAATGGACGCATTAAAAAAATTATTCTAATTATTTTGCAGAAATGAACCGATATATTATACAATAACAATTACTTTTAAAACCATATGGAGGTGGTTAGCAATGGCAATAGAAGCAGCATCAAAGATGGTCATGGCATATCAGGGAAGAACGCCAGCGCCGGAAGCGCCGCAGGTAAACATTGAAATTGCGGAGAAAAGCAATACTGCAGCTATGGCAGAAACAGAGAAGAGCGCGTCGGATACAGGCACTGCAGCATTGACAGGGAAAGATCCCCAGAGTCTGCTGGTGGAAGAAGCGGCTGCGAAACCAAGAGCAGAGAGTCTTAGAAAAGCCGTAGATGAAATTAATAAGAATGCAAAGAATTCTGAAGTTGTATTCGGAGTTCACGATGCTACAAATCGGGTAACAATCAAAATTGTTGACAGAGATACCAAAAAAGTCCTGAAGGAATATCCGCCGGAGAAGACGCTTGATATGATAGCAAAAGTGTGGGAGATGGCAGGGCTTATGGTAGATGAAAAAGGTTAGGAGGAAAAAGAGATGCCAATTAGAATTACAGGAATGAATTCAGGATTAGATACAGAAGCGTTAGTGCAGGAACTTGTATCTGCATATCGAAAGAAGTCTGAGAAATACACAAAAGCGCAAACAAAACTTTCGTGGAAACAGGATGCATGGAAAGAATTGAATACAAAAATCAATAAGTTTTACAGCAGTGTTAGGAGTTTGAAATATACATCTGCTTATAATTCGAAAAAAGCGACAGTCTCTAATTCTAACAAAGCGTCCGTTTCGGTAAAAAGCACAGTTGCTACGGGTACATATTCACTTAAGATTAATCAGGTGGCAAAATCCGGTTATCTGACAGGTTCAAAACTGAATGATAATATTACAGAAAACAGTACTATGGCAGAGTTGGGTTATACGGGCACTGATGGAAGAATCAGCGTTACAAGCGGCGGTAAGACGACGGATATAGCGGTCACAGGCCAGACAAAAGTTTCTGATTTCCTGAAATCGTTAAATGATGCAGGAGTAAATGCAAGTTTTGATTCCACAAACCACAGGATTTTTATCAGCGCAAAAAAATCTGGAAAAGAAAATGATTTTACAATAACCGGCACGAATTTAAACGGTAATAACGCTTTATCGAAATTAGGGTTAAGCGTTGACAGTCAGGCAGAAATGAATATCTATAAAGAATATGCTAAGTATGCCAAAAACACTACCGGGGGAAGTTATTTCGAGATTGATCCTGCAACGGGCGAGGTTAAGCTGGATGCAAATGGAAAAGCAATTACCAATGGACAATACAGCCCTGCGGAGACACAGAAAAATATTGAAGACATTAAAGCGCTGCTTTCCAGCAGTTCTGCAGCAGTTACGAAAGCAAATGTGCAGATTAGCTATGCAAAGGCATATCGGGTTTCGCAGGATGTGGATAATACTTCTATGTCGGCGGCAGATAAATCTTTGTTAAAAGAGCTGGGAGGAAAAGGCGATTTAAGCAATGTCTATGTTGGCACAGACAATACTGTTTATGAAAAGCAGGCGGACGGCACCTATGTAAAGAAAGCATCAGATGGCACTGCAGTTACGGTTACACAGGCAGAATTAGATGCGGCAGGCGGCGCAGTTTCCGTTAGCAGCAGGCTGACAGCTTTAGAATCTGCCGCTGGTGTAACAGGCGCAGAGTATGCGGCGGCTCAGGCGACGTTGGATCAGTATTCCAGTATGCAGGCGGATTATGATTTGAATGACATAGCTACGGAATATGCAAATGGAACGTTAGATACATACATTGCTACAAAGGGCGCAGAACTGAATGCAGCGCAGGCGACGATTAATCAGAATAAGCTGCTTATGGAAGATTCCAGCAGCGCAGCAGTTTTTGCGACGAAAGTATATAATGCTGCAAGCATTTTAGACGGTACTACGCAATTAGATTCAAACGCTGGTGCGAAACGTATTTATGGGCAGGATACAGAGATTGAATTAAATGGCGCAGTATTTACGGGAACTGGCAATGAAATTACAGTCAATGGTCTGACGATTAACGCAATGAGTGTGACAGATCCAGGTGAAACCATTTCCATCAGTGTAACAAATGATTCACAGGGAATGTATGACAAGATTAAGGGATTCATTAAAGAGTACAATGAATTAATCAATGAAATGACGTCATTGTTTAATGCGGATTCTGCAAAAGGCTATGAACCGCTGACAAAAGATGAAAAAGAAGCAATGACAGATAAAGAAATCGAAGAATGGGAGAAAAAAATCAAGGGTTCCATCCTTAGAAGAGATGAAAGCGTAAATCAGATGATGAGTGCTATGAAGAACGCTATGTTTAAGACCTATACCGTAAATGGCAAAACGTATTCACTATCTAGTTTTGGAATTTCCACGTTAGGAATTTTAAATTCAACAAAGAATCAAGAAAATGCGTTTCATATTGACGGAGATTCGGAGGATACAGAAGTATCCGGCAAAACAGATAAGCTTTTAGCAGCGTTGCAGGACGATCCGGATGCAGTAGCGGATTTTATGATGCAGCTTGCGACAGGTTTGTACGATGCAATTGGATCTAAGATGAGTTCTTCCGCATTGAGCAGTTTCGGCGTCGTATATAACGATAAAGAAATGGCCAGGGAATATAGCGATTATACAAAGACAATCAGTAAATGGGAAGAAAAATTAAAAGATATTGAAGAATCTTACTACAAAAAATTTGCTGCAATGGAATCTGCGTTGGCAAAATTACAGAGTCAGCAGTCTTCATTGGCAAATCTGTTTGCATAAAACAGAACGATGTCATTGGACAGGGAGGTTAAATAATGACAAATACCCATGGATATACAGCATATGCAAATAACAGGATTATGACAGCTTCACCGGCGGAATTGACTTTGATGCTGTACGAAGGCGCGATTAAATTCTGCAATATTGCGATTGCTGCTATTGAGAAAAGGGATATAGAAAAAGCGCATAATAACATTGTAAAAGTAGAAAATATTATTACTGAATTTCAATCTACATTAGATCACAAATATCCGGTGGCAAAAGATTTCGATAATGTTTACAGTTATTTACAGGAGAGGCTTTTAGAAGCGAACCTGAAAAAGGACAAAGAGGTTTTAGAAGAAATTCTAGGGCATTTACGCACCATGCGTGATACATGGAAAGAAATTATGCAGAAAGCTAATGTGGACGGACGCAAGAATGTATCCTAATAAAATAAGCGCAGTTTCGGTGGAATAGACAGGAGAATGGAATGGAAGCGGATTATATACGGATTATGGCTGAAAGCCTTGAAAAAAAGAAAGATATTTTAGATCGGATTATTGAATTAAACCGACAGCAGAAATTTCTATTGCAGGACCCAAATCTTTCGCCGGAAGATTTTGAGCAGAACATGAAGTTTAAGGGTGAGCTGGTAGAACAGTTGAATTTTCTGGACGATGGGTTTGAGGAGTTGTTTGGACGCGTGCGTGATGCGCTGAATACGAACCGAGAACAATATGCGGAAGAGATTGCGCAAATGCAGGGATTGATTCGGGACATTACGGCAAGGACGACAGAAATTCAGGCGCAGGAGGCCAGAAACCATGAGAACGCTGTCAAAAAATTTTCATCTGTGCGCAGTCAGGTTCGCGGGGTACGCAACAGTCAGAAGGTAGTGAAACAATACTACGACAATATGATGAGTCATCGGGGCGCAGAAGCCCAGACGATTGATAATAAGAAATAGAAAAATCCCGAATGCAGATTCTACTGTATTTGGGATTTTTCTATATTGGGAAAGAATAAATTATGAAGGGATAAACTCTTTATAATTTAAGATTTGTCATACTTAATAATAAATTGCCCATCAATGCTTTACATTGCATAGAAAATAACCCTGGAATGTGTTTTATTGCAGATCTATCTGAATGGAGCAAACAATGTTCAATAAAAGAATTCATTTCTAACCCTTCCAAATGCTTTGAAAATTGTCGTTGAAAGTTATCGAAGTTTTTTAATAAATCATGAATATCCATTGGAGAAATATGTTCAATCTGGCCAATGTCAGTGGTAGCTAAAATGGACATTTTATTCAGTTCATAAATGGCGTCTAAAGTAAGTGTCTGTTTATCAGGATATTCTATTTCAAATTCTAATTCTTTTCCTTCTTCATTGCGAATGAAAGAAGTGTGGAACGTATTTTCTAATTCTCTTAGCATATCATATACACGAGAATCCCATGTGTGGACTTGAGACTCTTTGTAACCATTTTCTGCAATTTCTTTTGCAGCTTGTGGATGTTCGAGTAAGTATTTTATGCGGTCAGCAAGCGGATCTATATCCGTTAAAGAATAAATAAGTAAATTTTTATTATTGTCAAAGTGGTCTGTAATATATTTGCTTTCATCTGTAACAGCAACAACCTTACTTAGCATAGCAGAGGCAATTCTTTCTTGAAACGCATTTTTAAACCAGGGCATGACATTTAAGGAAATTTTCGCCTCCGAAATTTTCTGAAGACAGACTTCGGAATTCACACCCTTTCCGTTGATGATGTTCTCCGGATGTTTGCAGGGAAGCTCCTCCCATTCGCCGCCGTATACCGCCACCT
>OFFJ01002274.1_pt1 | contig 12486 bp, 10 predicted proteins | sample 1521261 | NCBI WGS metagenome assembly OFFJ01 (sample SAMEA3504122, study PRJEB24116) | mouse gut metagenome | biome: mouse gut; feature: mouse-associated habitat; material: faeces | place: Denmark | collected 2011 | reverse complement strand
CCTGTGGATTTCTCTTCTGTTGATGTTTCTTTCATCTCTCTTTCTAAGGTGCTTCCAGCGATACACGGTTATCTGAGGGAACGAGGCGAGGTCGTCGCCTTGATCAAGCCGCAGTTTGAGGCAGGCAGAGAGAAGGTTGGAAAGAAAGGTGTGGTACGGGAGAAAAGCACACATATCGAAGTGATCGAAGCTGTGACAGGATATGCGGTTTCAGCAGGGTTTGCGGTGCTGGATCTGGAATTTTCGCCGATCAGGGGACCGGAAGGGAATATCGAGTATCTTGTCCACCTGGAAAAATGCAGTGAAAGAGGCGGGATAAACGGGGACATAGACATCCGGGAAACGGTGGAACAGGCATTCGGTACTCTGGCAAAAAATTAAAAGGAACGAATGGGATATGAATAGATTTTTGATTGTTACAAACGACGGGAAGGACACGGAATATACGGTTACCAGGCAGGTGTCAGAGCTCCTTAGTGCGGCGGGGAAGGAATGCATCTTATGTAAGAAAGATGAACATAAGAAGATCATCCGTGAATTTGTGCCGGAAGAATTCGACTGTGTGATCGTGATCGGGGGAGACGGCAGCCTGATCGAAGTGGCAAGATTGTTCTGGGGAAAGGATATTCCGATCCTGGGTATCAACATGGGAACCCTCGGTTATCTTACAGAAGTAGAAGTGGGGCATATTGAAGAGGCGGTTTCGCAGATACTGGAAGGTGACTTTGTGCTGGAGAAGCGGATGATGCTGAAAGGAATCTTCCGGGACGGGAAGGCGGACGTATCTCTTAACGACATCGTTGTGTCCAGAAAAGGCGAGCTGCATATCATACATTTTCGGTTATATGTCAATGGGGAACTCCTGAATGATTATGAGGCGGACGGAGTAGTCCTGTCTACGCCTACGGGATCGACGGCGTATAATCTGTCGGCAGGAGGGCCGATCGTGGAGCCGACGGCGTCTCTGATCGTAGTTACGCCGATCTGTTCCCATGCATTGAATTCAAGGAGTATTGTTCTTTCATCTGAAGATGAGATAGAGATAGAGATTGGACTGGGAAGAAATGGATCGCGGGAAGAGGTCTATGTTACTTTTGACGGTGCGGATACGGTCACTTTGCGGACAGGGGACAGAGTAACGGTGAAGAAGTCAGAAGCGTCCACCATATTTATGAAGTTGAGCAAGGTCAGTTTCTTAGAGACCCTGCGCAGAAAGATGAAAGGAAAGTAACAACATGAAGGGAAACAGGCATGCGAAGATCATTGAGCTGATCAGGAAGAATCACATAGAGACACAGGAAGAACTGGCAGAACAACTGAATCAGGAAGGATTCCGGGTGACGCAGGCGACGGTATCCAGGGATATCAGGGATCTGAAGCTTACGAAGATCCCTGATGAGAATGGAAAGCAGCGTTACGCCCTGCATCCGGGGGATGAGAGCGGCATGAGCGAGAAGTATATCCGTGTCTTGAAGGATGGGTATGTGTCGATGGACATGGCGCAGAATATCCTGGTCATCAAGACCGTGTCCGGGATGGCGATGGCTGTGTGCGCTGCGATCGACGCCATGAAGTGGAAGGAAGTAGTGGGAAGTATTGCCGGCGATGATACGATCATGTGTGCGATCCGGAGTGTAGAAGATACTGCAAAAGTGATGGACAAGATTGGGAAAATTGTATTGTAGACAGGAATGTGCTGCAGACAGAATGGGTTGAAGCAGAATTGCTGTAGGAGGTAGAATGTTACAGAATTTACATGTGAAGAATCTGGCATTGATCGATGAGATCGAGGTGGAATTCGGAGACGGACTTAATATCCTGACCGGTGAGACCGGAGCGGGGAAGTCGATCATCCTGGGTTCCGTTAATCTTGCTCTCGGAGGAAGATATACGAAGGATATCTTAAGGCAGGGTGCGGAATATGGACTTGTGGAACTGACATTTCAGATAGAGAATGAACGGCAGATCCGACGGTTGAAAGAACTTGATATCTATCCGGAGGAAGGGACCGTAGTATTGAGCCGCCGGTTAATGGAGAAAAGGAGCGTCAGCAGGATCAACGGCGAGACGGTGCAGATCGCCCTTCTTAAGGAGGCGGCTTCTGTACTGATCGATATCCATGGCCAGCACGAACACCAGTCGTTACTGTATAAGAAGAACCATCTGGGCATCGTCGATACATTTGCAAGAGAGAAGGCAGGCGCCGTAAAGCAGAAGGTCTCAGAAGCATACAGAATTTATAAGGCGTGTGAAAAAGAATTAAAAGAGAATGTAACGGATGTGTCTCAGCGGGCGAAGGAGATCTCTTTCCTGCAGTTTGAGGTGGAAGAGATCCGCAGTGCCTGCCTGCAGCCGGGAGAGGATGAGGATCTGGAGGAACTCTTCCGCCGAATGGCGAACAGCAAGAGGATCGCCGAATGTGTAAGCGAGGCGTATCTCTATACCAGTGAAGGAAATGAGAATGCGAGCGAGGAATTAAGCCGGGCGATCCGGGCGATCTCTGAGATCGCGGAATATGATGAGAAAGCGTCGGGGTTGTATGACCAGTTGGTCGAGATTGACAGCCTCCTGAATGACTTTAACCGGGAGTTGGCGGATTATGCAGAGGAATGTGAGTTCTCGGACGAAGAATTCCACGATACGGAGAGCCGTCTGAATGAGATCAATCGTCTGAAGACGAAGTACGGAAATACGATCCAGGAGATCCTGGAATATTGTTCCGGACAAGAGAAGCGCCTGGAAGCCCTGAATGACTATGACCAGTACATAGAAGAACTTCAGCAAAGAGCGGCAGAATCGGAAGCGCAGCTAAAGAAGCAGGCACAGAAACTGTCATCCCTTCGGCAAAAGCAGGCGAAGATCCTTGAGAAAGCCATTGAGGATGGGCTCAAAGACCTGAATTTTGAGAATGTACAGTTCGAGATCCGGTTTGAGACAGCCAGGGATTATACGGCGGAAGGGATAGACGATGTGGAGTTTATGATCTCCCTGAATCCCGGACAGCCGCTGAAATCCCTTGCCAGTGTTGCATCAGGCGGTGAATTATCCAGGATCATGCTCGCCATTAAGACGGTCATGGCTAGTAGGGACGACATTGAGACACTGATTTTTGATGAGATTGATGTGGGGATCAGCGGAAGGACGGCGCAGAAGGTGTCGGAGAAGATGGCGGTGATCGGAAATAACCACCAGGTGATCTGCATCACGCATCTGGCGCAGATCGCCGCAATGGCAGCCCATCATTATCTGATCGAGAAGGCTGTGAAGAACGGAGATACCAGGACGGATATCCGAAAGCTTGACGATGATGCGTCTGTCAGGGAGCTTGCAAGGATCCTTGGAGGTGCGAAGATTACCGATACGGTAGTGCAAAGCGCTGTTGAGATGAAGGAACTGGCGAGAGAGACCCGGAGTCGGAGATGAGATTTATAAATGATGCGATGTTTGTGCTCCTGCCAGAGCCTGATATTGTGGACTAGTAAAGCATTGCATAAATAATGGTGGATAATGTGCTTGCTATCTGTGTCAGACGTGCATCTGGCACAGATAGCGAGTGCAGAATTCACTGTTAATTACGCAATGCTGTACTATTTGTTACTTCTTCTTTACCGGGATCCATATCTCCGCATAATAGTTATCATCCTGTACGCCGTTCGGGTATTTATCGGGGGAATCGTACATCTCAACACAATATCCTGCCGCGAACTCGTAATCCATTAAGGCAGGAAGCCATTCGGAGAAGATATTGACATTTACGTCCTGCATGGAATCCGGCAGCGCGCCCCTGCATGGGAAGACTGCCCAGGTAAATGCAGGAATCGTTCTGGTCTCAAGCCCTTCCGGAATATCTGCGGCAGGATGATAGACGTCCGCGATCAGATATTCGAAGGTTTCATTTCCCATCCTGGGATCTATGTTGATTCCGAACATTCCGCAGACATACTGTCCGTTCCCGGAAGCCTGGTGCTCCTGCCAGAATGCAGGGATACTTTCTTTTGCCTGTTCATATGTAAATTTTCTTGAAGAACAGAGAACGGTAAAGCTCTCTTTTTTTGTAATTCTGTAATCCATAAGATAACCACCTTTCAATGATATAGTAAGCTTCAGCGGCGCGAAAATCTTGAGCAGGGCATTCTCTCTGCGCACTGCCGAAGGTGTGAAGCCGTGAAACCGTGTGAATGCTTTCGAGAAGCTGTCGGGAGAATCATAACCGTACTTCATTGCAAGCTCCGTGACCGTCAGATCACCGGAGATCAACTCCCTGCCTGCAAGTGACAGCCTGCGGTTTCTGACATATTCCATGAGGGAGTATCCACACAGCATATGGAATCCTTTGTGGAAATAAAACGGTGAGATATGGACATGCCCTGCCACGTCATCTATAGTGATGCGTTCCGTGATATGCGCTTCCATGTAGTCAACAGCTTCTTTGATGATCGTCATCCATTCCATGCTTATAAGCCTCCGATCGTAGTTTGAACGTTCGAGTACAGTATAGCATTGTGGGCGGTGGATTTCTCGTCTTTTCTTGCTTTTTTCTGTCTTATATTTGTATGTTTCATTTGCCTCTTTTTCAAACGGTATTTATTAGAATTCTTCGATAACGCAGGAGTGCAGTTTCGTCTTTTCATCGTAATTCAAGCCCACTAACAGCAGTTCAGTGCTGAGATCCTGAAGTACGGCAGGGTAGTTCCGGTCCTTGATCTGGGCGATAGCCCCATCAGCTGTTTTGTTCCATTTTAATTCAATGATCATTGCCGGCAATGAAGAGCGCTTTTGGGGAATATATACGATGTCTGCATATCCGTGCCCGGACGGAAGTTCTTCAATCTTACTGTATTGGTCGATGCATGTGATATATGCGTATCTGACCGTTGCCCGTAATGCCTGTTCATTATTATAGAATTGCGGTGCACAATTAGAGTCATGTATCCGTGCGACTGCCTGTGCGACAGCTTCAGAATCTCCTTGCAGTGTCTGTTCAAGGAGAAGGTCGGATTCGCGGATCAGGCGGAGCAGTTCTGTATGTGTGCCTTTTCGGAGTATCTTGTTGAATTCGAGACGAACCTCCATATTGGGTATCCGGACAGTCCCGCTTCCGTGTTCTTCTTCGGTGTACGCCAGATATCCAAGGTGGATCATAAGCGTTAACACATCGTCTTTGCTTTTAAAGGTTTCAAAGTCATTTTCAAATCCTTCCGTGTCAATTTCAATCTCTTCTCCGCTGATCAGTCTGGCGATCTCATCTTGCAGTCCGTCCTCGTCCATATCTATATAGGTGAGAAGAGCCTCGGAAACGGACGTCTTCTTCCAGTAGGATTTGAATTTGCCGGTCAGCATGGCGCTCATGATAGAATAAGGGTTGTATACAGAATGCACGGTATCAAAGGAGTATCCGTCATACCATCTCTTGGCATTCTCAAACTCCATGTGATAGGTATCGCATAAGGTGTGGACTTCATCTTCTGTAAAACCTGTAAATATAGCGTATTCTCCGGGATCAAGGATGGAGAATTCCCGGAAATCAGAAATGGCGGACTGAGAGCCGTCTTTTCTGATCGGCAGGATTCCGGTCATATATGCTGCCGCAAAGATCTGGGAGGTAGCCCCGCTGTTTTTGAACAGCATTCGCAGGAATTCAAGGTAATTCTGCTTTGCCAGAGGATTATTTTTGAATTCCCGGATGGGCGCGTCCCATTCGTCGATGATCATGACGAAACGGTTCCCGGTGAGTGCGACGGCATGAATCAGTGTGGACGTGAAGCTTTCCTGTGCTTCTAATTCAGGATAAGCCATTGTCAGTTCACGGATAATATTTCGCTTAATGTAAGGGATGATGTCTGCTGTGGAAGCTTCGCCGATCACACCGGTCATATCCAGGTAAATGACGTCGTATTGATTCAGATGTCTGGTATAATGCGGATCTTTGGCAATGGTGAGGTCATCAAATAATGCGGATGAATCACAGGTTTTGTCGTAATAGGCGCAGAGCATCTGTGCGGCGAAGGATTTGCCGAAACGCCGGGGCCTGCTGATACAGGTCAGATTCTGCTTTGTACCGATGGTGCGGTTGATCAGGCTGATCAGACCGGTCTTGTCTACATACGGTCCTCTTCGGATCGCTTCAAACCCGCTGTTGCCGGGATTCCGATAGTTTCCCATTCTTGATACCTCCGTCGTGATTTTCTCTTATTATATCCGTATATGGAGATCCGGTCAATTTCTTTGTTCAGGTTCCTTCATTTTTACTCAAGCTTCAGAAGATTCGTAAGCTTCTTGCCCAGGGACAGCTTCGGTTCCGGGACGGCATATTTCAACTTATAGGAGACGGCGCCGTCTTCGATGGCATGTAGGATCTGGTCTATCAGTTGATTTTTTAAAGGGGGATATGCGAAAGGACAGTACCTTATGACAATTGGCGAGTTGCTTCCCATCCTGGCTTTTTATCAGGATCCGTCCGGATGAGGTTATGGTTCTGCCGTCGTTATTTTCCTCTATTTTCTGTCCCAGAACAAGATAGTCCAGAGAGACCTCTAATATAGCGGAGAGCTGGATTAATTTTTCCATCTCAGGGTATCCGCTGTTCTGTTCCCATTTTGAAACTGCCTGGCGGCTGACGTTCAGCCGGCTTGCCAGGTCTTCCTGTGATATATTTTTCTGTTTTCTGATTGTACGGAGATTATCTCCAAAACTCATAGTATGTTACCTCCTGTCTGATGTGGATTTATTCCCGCGAGCAACGAGCCAAGCGGGGATGCTTACATGCACATTTGATTCGATTATACTACGCTTTGTAAAAGAAAGCTACCAACCTTGCTTTGCATGTGCGCAATCTGAGGTTACCAATGGTTTTGTAGAATAAAAGCACGCAGAATATTGCGTGCTTTTTCGTTTTGTGGTACGATAATATAAATGTGATTCTATAAAGTGTTAAGAGTAAGGAGAAACAGTCATGGCAGTAACAATACAGCAGATCGCGGAAGCTGCGGGCGTATCCAGAGGAACCGTGGACAGGGCGCTGAATAACCGCGGACGTATTAATCCGGAGGTGGCAGATCGGATCAAACAGATCGCAGAGGAGATGGGATATGTCTCTAAGAACAGAAAAAGGTCTGCCGCTCAGAAGGGGCAGATCCGGATCGGCGTTGTCACACAGCTTGCCAGGTCTTCTTTCATGCTGGAGGTGAACCGCGGGATCAGACAGGCGGCAAAGGAGCTTGAGGAAAAGGGAATTGAACTTCTGGTAAGAGAGGGGCTTTCCGTGGACGAGGAGGAACAGCTTGTCGCCATTGACGCACTGGTGAAGGAGGGGATCCATGGCATAGCGGTGATGCCGGTAGACTGTGAGAGTATCCGCATGAAGCTGAACTGGCTGATCGAGGAAAAGAAGATACCGGTCGTGACCTTTAATTCGGATATCGTGGGGACGAAGCGGAGCTGTTATGTGGGGATGGATAACCGTAAGAGCGGACGTACTGCGGCGGGGCTTCTGGGGATGCTGACCGGAGGGACGGGAAAGATCCTTGTGATCACGGGATTTTTCAGCAATCATGTGAATAATGAAAGGGTGGACGGCTTCGTGGAGGAACTTAAGAATTCCTTTCCGGATCTTGAACTTGCGGGCGTACAGGGGAGCTTTGACGACCGGGATGAGGTGGAGCGGATCGTTGTGAATACACTTCTGAATGTGCCGGGGATCAACGGGATCTTTGCGGCATCAGGAGGGCAGGAGGGGATCGCGAGAGCCTATGAGAAGCTGAAGCTTGAGCGGCGTCCCTTTACCGTGATCTATGACCTGACGCCGAATAACCGGAAAGCGCTTGCGGATGATGTGGCGGACTTTCTCATTGATCAGGGCAGCAGCAGAGAGTGGCCATAGCCAGAGCCATAGCGGCAAAGCCGCCGCTGATCCTGGCGGATCTCCTGCAGAAGGGGAAGAAGGTAGAAGAAGAATTCCAGTATACGGATATCAATATTAAGACGAAGTATAACGTCTGATGAAAGAAGGATATGCGTTAATGGCACAAAAAGCAATCATATTGAAAGCAGAAAGCCGCGCGCCGGGAACGGACTTTTTGAATGGAAAGATCTTTTTGCCGATGCTGCGCTTTACGGTCCCGATTCTATTCTCGGTACTGTTTCAGCAGTTGTATAATACGGTGGATACTCTGATCGTCGGGCATACCTTGGGAGAAACTTCTCTGGCGGCAATCGGCGCTGTCGTGCCAGTCTATGATCTGTTGATCGGATTTGCACTGGGATTCGGCAATGGTTTATCCATCATAACGGCAAGGTGTTACGGAGCCGATGACAGACGGATGCTGAAGAATTCTGTTGCGGCGTCCATTGTGATCGGATCCGCGGTTGTGGTCGTGCTGACCATTCTGGCACAGATCATCATGATGCCGCTGCTTCGTCTGCTGCACACGCCGTCTGAGATCATAGGAGAGGCTTATCGCTATATTTCGATCATCACCGTATTCACGGTGGTGATGTTTGCGTATAATCTGTGCGCAGGAATACTCCGGGCGGTGGGAAACAGCGTCATGCCTCTGGTGTTTCTGGTCATTTCATCTCTTGTGAATATACTGCTTGACTACGTATTCATCGCAATGTTGAGAAGAGGCCTTGGAGGCGCGGCTGAGGCGACGGTGATCGCGCAGGGGATCTCGGTCGTGCTCTGTCTGATCTATATAGCAAAGGCGGCGCCGATGCTGATACCGGAAAGAGAGAATTTTAAGGTGAATCCCTCGCTCTATAAAGAGATGACAGCACAGGGCTTGTCCATGGGAGTTATGAGCTGTCTGGTCTCGGCGGGAAGCGTGATTCTCCAGTCAGGGATCAACGGACTTGGCTATCTGTATATTGCGGCGCATACTGCAGCAAGGAGACTGTATCAGTTCTGTATGATCCCGTTTGTCGCGATGACACAGACGATCAATACATTCGTCTCGCAGAATTATGGGGCGCATAAGCCGGAACGGATACGTAAAGCAGTAAAGTACGCGTACCTGTATTCGATCGTGATGGCAGTTATCATAACGGTTCTGGTCTGGGATATTGCGCCGGGCATGATCCGGTGGATCTCAGATTCCGACGAACAGCTGGTTCTGCGAAATGGTACGCTGTATCTGCGGGTGGTGATGCCGTTTTACTCTGTGCTGGGAGTACTCTACACCAGCCGGACGGCGCTGTTGGCGATCGGGGAGAAGCGCCTGTCAGTCTTGTCAAGTGTGATCGAACTGATCGGCAAGATCATCTTTACGATGATCTTGATCCCGAAACTGCACTATATGGCGGTTATCATGTGTGAACCCATGATATGGTGCGTGATGACGGCAGAACTGCTTGCGGCGGTCCGGAGGAATCCGTTTCTCTGCGATACGCAGAAAGAGACTGATGTAAAATAGCAGATTTTCCGACAAAAGCTATACGCTGCTTCCCAAGGGAAGAAAATCATTTCCAACTACATAGAGATTCTTCGATATCTTCTCTGCCGCCTCTTTTAGCGGGGGAAGATATTGGATGAGCTCTTCTACATTTTCTAAACTGATAAATCCGCTGAACGAAAGTGCGGCAATAACATTTCCTTCCGGATCGCGGACAGGAACCGCAATGCAGCTTCCGTTCTCGGTAGATTCTCTGTCGTCAAATGCATATCCACGTTTGGCGGTCAATCTTAATTCCTTCCAAAATTCCTCAGGATTCGTGATCGTGCGGCTCGTCAGAGGCCTAAGCTCGCAGGCTTCTATGATCTGTTCTGCGTGGCTGATCGGCAGGTCGGAAAGGATCACTTTTCCGCCTGAACAGGCGTAGATCGGCAGTTTTGAGTGCAGAGGCGGTACATAGTCGACGAAACTGTTCGTGCGGGACTGCTGTAAGATGACGACGTGAGTGCCCTCGCGCACCATTAGATTCATTGCTTTGTCATATTTTTGGGTGAATTGCTGCATAATAAAATTCGAAATATCCTGCAGGGCAAGATATAGATTTGTCTTTTCTGTGACAAAGCTGATCTTCTGGCCGGTAATATAGCGATCGTCAGTTAACTGGAATACCCAACCCGACTTTTCTAGAGTTTTTAGGATGCGAAAAGCAGTTGAAGGAGTCAGTTCGCATTTTTTTGCAATATCATTTACACCAAGACGGCATCTGGAGGTTCTTAGCAGATCTAATACATGTAGTGCGCGTTCCACCATCTTGATTGTCTCAACCTCTTTTGAATTCTGTTTTTCCATGGTTATCCTTCTTTCTGGTGTTTCGATTCGGAATATACATTTTGAAAAAATGATAGTATTCTAGGGATATTATATTATGTTCTCTATTTTTTGTCAATCAGATAGGTGAGTAATACAAAAGATAATGTCGAATTTTGTGCAGAATATACAAAAATAGTAAATATTATACTTTTCTATTGTATTTTATTGCGTTATATGATAATTTGAAATCGGAATAATTATTTCGAAAACTATAAACAACGTCAAAAGTAAAGAAGGAGAGAAAGAAATGAGACAAGAAAAACTGAACGGAATATATATTCCGGTAATCACACCATTTAACAAAGACGAGTCTGTTAATTTTAGCGCTATCAAAGAACTTGCGAAGTTCCTTGCAGAAAATGGCGTTACCGGAATCATTCCATCAGGAAGCACCGGCGAGATCACGGCGTTGGAAATGGATGAGCAGATCGCGGTTAATAAAGCGTTTATCGAGGCAGGGCACGATAACGGGATTAAGGTAGTCGCTTCTACCGGGGCATACCGTACCTGCGATGTTGTCAAGATGTCCCAAGCGGCGGAAGCAGACGGGGCAGACGGGATCATGGCGGTTACGCCCTGGTATATGGCTCCAAATGAGAAGGAATTATTTGTCCACTATAAGACGATCCATGATGCGATCGAGATTCCTGTCATGCTGTACCATAATCCGTATTATTCTACATGCCTGATGAGCGATAAGTTTATGGCGAAGCTGTATAACGAGGGCTGTATCGACGCAGTGAAAGAGCGTCAGGCAGACGTCTTCCGTCAGCAGAACCTGCGTCATCTGACAGACGATAACTTTGGGATCTTCTATGGATATGATGTCTGTCCGGTGGAGACGCTAAGCTGTTGGAGCGACGGATGGGTCTGCGGTACAGGCAATCTGTTCCCGAAGGAGAACAGCGAGGTCTATCATCTGGCAAAAGCAAAGAAAGTGGAAGAGGCAATGGAGGCGGAGCCTACGGAAGAAGACTTGTTCCGCAATCTGGTAATTGCCCAGGTGACGAATTACGTAAATGTGAGAAGTATTCCCAGTGAGGAAGGCGAGGTATTAGGAAAGCTTTACAATAATTCAGTAGGTACTTTTATTTCTGAAGAGAACGGCTGGTATCAGATTAATTCAGGTTCGGTTACCGGTTATGTGAAAGCGGAGTTCTGCGTTACCGGTGAGGACGCCGTAGAACTTGCAAAGAAGGTTGGAAAGCGTATTGCAACGGTGACTACGGAGACATTGTTTGTGCGTACGGAACCCAGTACGGAATGTTCTATCCTGGGGATGGTGCCGGAGGCAGACGACCTGATCGTCCTGGAAGAGACGGAAGGTTGGGCAAAGGTAGACGTGGAAGAAGGTATGGGTTGGGTATCTACGGATTATGTAGCGCTTCACAGCGAATTTGTCCAGGCAGAATCGAAGGAAGAGGAAGAGAGACGTCTGGCGAAGGAGGAAGAGGAACGCCAGAAAGCCCGTGCAGCAGCAGCTCAGAAAGCAGCACAGAATCAGAACAATCAGAGTCAGAGCAGCGCACCCGCTCAGAATGCAGGATCTTACAGCGTCAGCGGCGGCAGTGAGATGGGCGTGGCAGTTGCGGAATACGGACTTCAGTTTGTGGGTAATCCTTATGTGTACGGCGGCACCAGCCTGACCAACGGCGCTGACTGTTCCGGATTTGTAATGAGCGTATATGCGAACTTTGGTGTGAGCCTGCCTCACTCTTCCACATCGGACCGCTCACAGGGATATGGAGTGGACGGTCTTGATAACGCACAGCCCGGTGACATCATATGTTATTCAGGCCATGTGGGAATCTATATCGGAAACGGACAGATTGTGCATGCCTCCAACGAGAGAACCGGCATTATCGTATCCAATGCAAATTACAGAAATATCCTTGCAATCAGAAGAATCTTCTAAAGCCGGGATAAGAGCGGAAAAGAATCGGAAAAAGGCGGCCGTGCCCCAGTTTAAGTGGGGTACGGCTTATTTAATTGTCTGTATAATGGGAGAATGCCTAGTCTGAAGGCGAAACATTTCCCCGATTCCCCAAGTTTAGAGCGTGTTTGGAAATACTTTCTGGCAGATAGATGTCACAATTTGTAGTAGAAGCCTAGAAGCCGAATGAGGGAGTATAGTGGGCTATGCTGACCGAATGAGGGCCACATATACCGCAAATGTGGGAATACGGTTTACCTCGTCAGACGGCAGGAATGAATTTTCAAACACGCT
>OFFJ01002268.1_pt1 | contig 12500 bp, 13 predicted proteins | sample 1521261 | NCBI WGS metagenome assembly OFFJ01 (sample SAMEA3504122, study PRJEB24116) | mouse gut metagenome | biome: mouse gut; feature: mouse-associated habitat; material: faeces | place: Denmark | collected 2011 | reverse complement strand
TGTAAAGGCGAAGCCCGTCCCCGTTGTCTCGAAGCCCCCCTGGGTTCAGTTCAGAAAGCCAGGGGGGCTTTTGTTGTGTTATGAAGGGGGGCTTGGGCACGGGGACGGTAGTTAGAAATGCTTTGCAATTAAGTACAAATTTCATCTTGCACTATTCGGCGACTCGCACTATAATGAAACAAATGTAAGTAAGGTTTCCAAAAGAGGGAAACCTAGGCTGGGGAGTCCCTAACCCGGAGACGGGGACAGCCGTCGAAAAGAAAGGGGCTTGCCATGGCCAATCGTATCACCATAGCCAACAACTTCATGTTCGGACGTGTTTTGTGCCAAGAGGACATATGCCGCGGCTTTTTGGAGCGCGTTCTCGGAACCGAAGTGGGCGCTGTTTCCTATCTCAACCGAGAGCAGGTGCTTCAACCCTTGGCAACAGCGCGTGGCGTAAGGCTTGATGTATATGCCGAAACAGCGCTCGGGGTTATTGACGTGGAGATGCAGGCCAATCCTCATGCCGATTTGGGTCGACGCCTGCGCTATTACCAATCTTGCATTGATTCCGGCTTGCTGAATTTCGGAGCGTCGTGGCGGGAACTGCGGGATAGCTACATCATATTTGCCTGCGATTTCGACTGGCCGGGCGCCGGCTTGCCTGTGTACACGTTCGATCGCTTGTGTCGGGAGAATCCCGCGCTTGCGGCTGAAACTGGATCTACCTGGATGGTGCTGAACGCCCGCGCTGCTGCGCTTGAGCCCGATCCAGAGCTGCGAAATCTGCTAGAATATCTTCGAAGCGGCTCTGTGGCTCCGGATGATAAGCTTGTGAGCGCCATGGATGCCGAGGTTTCCACAGCCAATGAGGACAGAAAGTGGGTGGGCTCTGTGATGACGGTAGAGGATCTACTGAGAGAGGCTCACGCCGATGCCCGGGTGGCTGGTCTTGCCGAGGGTCGAGCGGAGGGTTTGGCCGAAGGGCGTGCCGAGGGCTTGGCCGAGGGCCGCGCCGAAGGTCTGACGGAGGGCCGTGCTGAGGGCCGCGTCGAAGGTTTGACCGAAGGGCGCACTGAGGGCATTGCACGCATGGCTTCTCTGGCTGCAAAGCTTGCCGAAGAGGGTCGTGCCGCAGATGCGCTGACCATCATGGCCGATCCTGCGACTGCTGAGGCCCTTCTTCAGGAGTACGGTTTGTAGGATCGTTTCTGCGCGGTCGCTTTTGTGGGGCCTTTCCCGGCCTGCAATGAAGGGCGAGCGTGCCGACGGCGAGCCAAATCACGCTACTGATGACCATGGCTAGAGGTGTTATGCCGAGGGCGCCCGCATTGAGGGCGCCCAGGCCGCCCGAAGCGATGGCCGTGCATGCGCCGGCGAGCAGGGTCGTCGGTGATGCTGAGGCGATGAGGGTTGCCATGGGCTCAAAGGCGGGGGCCATGGCCCCGAGGAGCGGCGCCAGGGCGACAAAACTGATGGGGCCGGCCCAGAAGTTGGCCCATATCTGATCGGCGCAGCGCAGCCCGCATGCGCAGAAGAGGAGCAAGGTGGGGGCACTTCCCAGCGCGGCCGCAGCGCCGATAGGAGCCAAGTGCACCAAGGGCACGCCCATCAATCCAAAGCAGGCAGCAGTGATGAGGGCGCTTACCAGTACGCCGACGGTCATTTTCGCTGCGACAATGTGCCGCAGCCTCACTCCGCAGCGCTTCATGAGGCGGTAGGTGCCCCGGGGCCCTTCCTCGCTCATGACGAACAAGGTAAGCACGCCGCCCACTTCCACCGTAGGGAAAATGGCGGCAACGGCATAGGCGAAGGGCCGCATGAAGGACACGGTTGCGGGACCGTCGGCGGTCACGGCGGCGAGAAACCAGCAGAGCCCCAGCGGAACCAGCATGCAAGCCAGCACCGTGGGGTTGCGCAGGGCGCAGCCGAGGTCGCGTCGCACGAGGGCGACGATGATCTGCAAGGGGGCTCGATGTTTCATTCCGTCTTTTCTCCGCGTGGATTTATGGCCACCATTATAATGAAGCCTGTTGTTGCCGTGCCTCACATCGCAGAAAGAGAAGCCCGTGGCCTCATTTGTTTCGCCCATCGACTACCCCTCTGTTGAAGATCTCGTCCGAGGTGAAGTGGCCGAAGGTCAGCGCAGCGCGCATGTGGAATGCACGCGGGAGACAGGATGCCGGGCTCGGGCAGCGGTGCGGTCGATGCAGGGTGCGCGCCGGACAGCATTCTTCCTCGAGGACGATGGTGGCTTCGACCGGGATACGCCCCGTTCCTACCTGCGCTTCTTCGCGCAGCTGGCGGCAGTTTCGCCTGCGATGGCCAATGATGCCCTGGTTCATTTCGGGTTGGAGGGGTGCGCTCACACCCTGGTGGCGAAGTTGTCGGCCGAGGAGCGGGCGCTGCTCGGGTTTGCCCGCATGAGTCTCTTCGAACCTGAGGTGTGCTTTTGCGAGCGGCCGCTATTGGATTTGGGCGCCGAGGCCCGGGCCCTTGTACTGGCGTGGATCGCCGAGCGCTCGGAGGCCGGTACGCTGTTCGTCACCGTGGGACAGCCCCTGCGCGAGGCGCTTCTTTTGCCGGGGCGGGCGTTTTGGGAAGAAGAGGGGCGCCTGTTCGCGGCCGATGTGGAGGAGGCGGACGTCGAGGAGGACGATGGCTTTTCCGACGAGGTGCGCGTGTGCAAGATCGCCGCGAAGGCGGGGGAGGCCACGCTGCTGCTCGATCCGCGGGAGATCGACTTTATCGAGAGCGCCAACCGGGTGAACTATGCTTCTGTGCGCGGCGAGCTGTATCCCACCGCCCTCACCATGGACGAGCTGGAAGCGACGCTGGAGCGCTTCGGCTTCTTCCGCTGCCATCGTTCCTACATTGTGAACGTACAGAAGGTGAGCCGGGTGGAGCGCTACACGCGCAACACGTTCAATCTGGTGCTCTCCGATGCGCCCCACACCTCGCTTCCTCTCTCGAAGGGCCGTGCCGACCAGATGCGCGAGCGCTTCAACTGGAGGTAGGGCGCTGCTCCTCGCAGGGGCAACGGGTGCGCTCCCTTCCTCGGCGCGGGGCGCGTGCTCCTCTCGTGCGCCGCTGTGCTCCTTTCGGGCGCGAGCTGCTCGCTTCGTGCGAAATCCCTTGTGAGTACGGCGCTGTTTTTCCATCATGGGGTCGTTCAATTCGCCGGGGTTGCCAGGAGGCACCCTTCAGGAAGGAGAGAATCCCATGATTTCATCCCATGCTTTGGCCGTGCTTCTGCTGGCGCTCGCGGTGGCCGTCGTGCTTTTGGCCGGAGGTCTCGTGCACGTCCAGCATCGCCTGAGCGAGGCCATTGCGGCCTTGGCCGACCGCGTCGATGCCTTGGAAGGAACGGATGTCCGATGAGCGCGATGGCTCTCTCCATGGAGGCGGTGAGCCTTTCCTTTGGTGCGAAGCGCGTGCTCGACAACCTCACCTTCTCGGTACCGCGCGGGCAAGCCTTCGGGTTTCTGGGCCCGTCGGGCGCCGGCAAGACCACCACGATCAAGCTGCTTACGCGTCAGCTGACCTGCGACGGAGGCCGCGTGACCCTGTTCGGACGCCCTATCGAGCGTGCGACGGCGGCCGACTACGAGCGCATCGGCATCCTGTCGGACACGAGCGCCCTGTACGACCGCATGTCCATTGCCGACAATCTGGCGCTGTATGGGCGGCTGCGCGGCGCAAGCCGTCGGCGCGTTCCCCATTTGCTAGAGCGCCTCGGCCTGGCCGGCGACGGCAAGACGCTCATCAAGAACTGCTCGAAGGGCATGCGCCAGCGGGCGGCTCTGGCTGCGGCCCTCATACACGAACCGGAACTGCTGTTCCTCGACGAGCCCACGAGCGGCCTTGATCCGGCGGCTCGCGCCGAGGTGCACAAGATGCTCGCCGAGCTGAGGGGTCGTGGCGCCACGGTGTTCCTCACCACCCACGATATGGCCGAGGCAGAAACGGTGTGCGAGCGCGTGGCCATCCTGAACGATGGGTCCATTGCGGCGTGCGATGCGCCCGATGCGCTGAAATTGCGCTATGCTCGTAATTGCGTCACCGTGCACACGCGCACTCGGGGCACCGTGGAGTGCGCCAAGGACGCCATCGGCGGTGCGCGGATAGCGGAATTGGCGGCGGCCGGCGAGCTGCTGTCGGTGCATTCCGACGAGCCGAATTTGGAGGAAGTGTTCCTGGAGCTGACGGGAAGGGAGTTCTAAATGAAGGCGACTCTGCGCAAGATCGGCGCCCTTCTCGTCAAGGACGCCGTCGATATGGTCAAGAACCCCACGATGATCGTCTGCATCGTCATGCCCGTGGGGATGGCCGTGTTCTACCGGTTTTTCATGGGGGAGATGGGCTTGGGCGGTCCTCTGCGCCAAAGCGTGATGACCGACGTGCAGCCTCAGCTCGCATCTATGATCGAGTACATTGTTCTCTCCCTGTCGCTGTGCATGGCCATCGGCATGGGCGGCGCCACCTCCCTCATCTACGGGCTGGCCGAGGAGAAGGAGAAGCACACGCTGCGCACGCTCATGCTGGCGAATGTGACGGCCGAGCAGATCGTGCTGGCACGGGGGCTTGTGGCCTTGGGCCTGACGGTGGCCGTGGAGGTGCTGTGCTTTGTGATGTCGGGGGCGTCATGGTCGTTGTTCGGCTGGTACATCCTCTTGGGAGCGGTGGGAGCGGTGTCGGTGATCCTGCTGTCGCTTGTGGTGGGCTTGGCCTCTCGCGACCAAATGACGGCCGGCCTGTACAGCGTGCCCGTACTGCTGCTGGTTCTGGCGCCGGTGTTCGGCGGTTTCTCGCCCGATATTCGCGCGGTGGTGCGCTTTGCCCCCACGGGTGGGGTGGACGAGCTGCTGCGCCTGGTCATCGCCAACGATCTAACGCTGGCCGCCGCTTGGGTGCCCCTGGTGGTGACGGCGGGGGTGCCCACCCGGATGCCGCTGGTAACAAAGGGCTTTTCCGGGTCGTTGGGGATGGCGTTTTTGTTGACGGTGATATACACCTCGTCCAGACGGCGCTCCAGCTCCTTGCCGGTGACCCCGGCGCGGCGCAGGTCCAGCAGCATCAGGTGGTTATCGGTGCCGCCGGAGACCAGCTCCAGCCCCCGGTCCAAAAGCCCCTGGGCCAGGGCGGCGGCTAAAATAGCCCGGTGGGCCATGGACTTGCTGGAGGGAGGGGCCACAGTCCCCGCCAGCTTTTTGGGAATGATGCGCACATCCATCGCCCTATCCCTCCAGTCCCGCCCGGATGACAGGCAGCAGCTCTGCTACCAGCAGCTTTTTCAGCACACACCGGCCAATCTTTTCCGGCACCACCAGGGTGATCGCCCCCCCGGCCCGCTTTTTGTCGGAGAGGGCCGCTTCCGCCAGAGCCTCCAGGGAGAAATCCGTCCCGGTGGGCAGATGGTTTTTCTCCAGGCAGGCGGCGATGCGCGCCGCCACCGGCTGCTGGGTCCACCCCAAAGCCTCGGCGGCCTGGGCCATCACCGCCATTCCGGCGGCAACGGCGTGGCCGTGAGGAATGGTAAAGCCGCTGCATTTTTCAATGGCGTGGCCTACCGTGTGGCCCAAATTCAGGAGCTTTCGCTCCCCCTGCTCCTTCTCATCCCGCTCCACCACCCCGGCCTTGTAGCGGACGCACCGGGCGATGATCTCCGGCAGAACAGGGGAGGCAGGGGAGAGGGGCGGCCCCTCAAAGAGGGCAAAGAGGTCCTCATCGCAGAGGACGCCGGTTTTGATGGCCTCGGCGGCCCCGTCGGCGAAGAACTCCGGGGTCAGCGTTCCCAGGCAGTCGGTGTCACAGAGGACCGCGGCAGGCTGAAGGAAGGCCCCGGCCAGGTTTTTCCCCGCCGAAAGGTCCACCGCGGTCTTGCCCCCCACCGAGGAATCCACCGCTGCCAGCAGGGAGGTGGGCAGCTGGATGTACCGCACCCCCCGCAGGTAGAGGGCGGCGGCCAGCCCCGCCATATCCCCGGTGACCCCGCCCCCCAGGGCGGCGACGCCGTCGGTGCGGGTGAGGCCGAAGTCCATGAAGCCCTCCCAGAGCTGGGCCAGCTGGGAAGGGTTTTTACTTTCCTCCCCGGCGGGGACAACGAAAAGGCGGCATTGGAACCCGGCACGTTCCAGGCTGTCCATCACCCCGCCGCTGTAAAGGGGGGCCACGTTACTGTCGGTGACGACGGCCAGCTTTTGGGCCTTTGGCAGGACCGCCCGGACCCGCTCCCCGGCCTGGGCCAGCAGGCCCCGTTCAATGACGATATCGTATTCCCGGCCCGGCAGGGCCACGGTGAGGGTTTTCATCGCTGATTCCTCCTATAGTTTGTCAACAGCGTCCGCCAGGGTATCCAAAAAGGCTTCCTCTCCCCAGGTGTTCACCTTGAAAAACATGGCCTGACTGCCCCCGGCGGTGATGGCGGTGAGATGGAGTCGGTCACCTTCCCCCGCCAGGGTGAGGGACAGGGCCACCCGGTTTCCACCCAGGGCGCTGTACCGCTCATACATTCGGACTGCTGCCCGGACGGAGCCGATGGTGAAGTCGGAGGAGTCTTCCAGGGTGGCGGACATACTGCCGTTCAATATGGCCTGGTCCAGCTTCCACAACATCTTGTCAAAGTCGCCGGTGAGGGCGCGTTCCAACTTTGCCATGACTTGCGCTCCTTTCTGTTACACCAATTTTTTTCCCATGAGCTCAATGAGCGGATTCAGCTTCCCCATGAGATGCCGGAACTTCTCCGGGGTGAGGGACTGGGCCCCGTCGCACTTGGCGCAGGGGGGATCGTTGTGCACCTCCACCATGAGCCCGTCCGCCCCCACCGCCACGGCCGCCATGGCCAGGGGCTCCACCATCCAGTACATCCCGGCGGCGTGGGAGGGGTCCACCACGATGGGCAGGTGGCTCATCCTGCGGATGGCCGGGATGGCGGACAGGTCCAGGGTGTTGCGGGTGAAGGTCTCAAAGGTGCGCACACCCCGTTCGCACAAAATCACGTTTTCATTGCCCGCGGCCATGATATACTCCGCCGACATGATCCACTCCTCGTAGGTGTTGCTGAGCCCCCGCTTGAGCAGCACAGGCTTGGACAGCCTGCCCACCTCCTTCAAAAGGTCGAAGTTCTGCATGTTCCGGGCGCCGATCTGCACCAGGTCCACCTTTTCCTCAAACAGCCCGCAGTACCGGGGGGCCATGATCTCGGACACGATGGGCAGGCCGGTGGCGGCCTTGGCCTCCAGCAGCAGCTCCAGCGCGTCGGTGCCCATGCCCTGGAAGGAGTAGGGGGAGGTGCGGGGCTTGAACGCGCCCCCCCGCAGCAGGGCGGCCCCCGCCTGCTTCACATCCCGGGCCACCTCCACGATCTGCCCCTCGCTCTCCACCGAGCAGGGGCCGGCGATGACGGTGAACCGGCCCGCGCCGCCGATGGGCACGCCGGACACGTCCGCCACCGTGTCCTCCGGGTGGAACTTGCGGTTCGCCTTTTTGTAGGGCTCCTGCACCCGCATGACCCGCTCCACATCGTCGTTCATGGTGAGCTTGTCCATGTCGATATGGGCGGTGTCCCCGACGAGCCCCAGGATGGAACAGCCCACGCCGTTGGTGATCCCCACCTTGACGCCCTGATCCCGCTCCAGCTGGGTGACAAGGGCCTGGATTTTTTCCTGGCTGACGCCGGGTTTCATAACAATAACCATGGTTGGATCGCTCCTCGAAAAGTCAAATCAAAATATTATATCCTTTTATGCGGCAAAATGCAAGGGGCTGGCAGATGGCCGCCGCGCCCTTTTCCTTGACAGCGGGCGGGAAGGGGGCTAAAATGGGAAACAGAAACCGCAAGGAGGCCGAGCCATGAGCCATACCGTTGAAATTTTATCCGTGGGCACCGAGCTGCTGCTGGGCTCCATCGTCAACTCCGACGCCCAGGCCCTCAGCCGGGAGCTGTCCTGCCTGGGGCTGAACGTGCTGTACCACTCGGTGGTGGGGGACAACCCGGGGCGTCTGCGCGCGGCGGTGGAGCTGGCCCGGAGCCGGGCGGATGTGATCGTCACCACCGGCGGGCTGGGCCCCACCTGCGACGACCTGACCAAGCAGACCCTGGCCGGGTGCTTTGGGCGGGAGCTGGTGTTCCATTCCGAGTGCGCCCAGGCGATCAGGGACTTTTTCGCCCGGATGGGCAGGGAGATGACGGAAAACAACCTACAGCAGGCGTACCTCCCTGCGGGCTGCCACATCCTGGACAACGCCTGGGGCACCGCCCCCGGCTGCGCCTTTGAGGCGGAGGGGACCTATGTGGTGATGCTCCCCGGCCCGCCCAGCGAGTGCCTGCCCATGTTCCGGGAGCGGGCGCTGCCCTGGCTGGCGCGGCTGAGCGAGGGGGTCATCCGCTCCCGCACCCTGCGGGTGTTCGGCATGGGAGAGTCGGCGGTGGAATCCCTCCTCCGGGAACGGATGAACGCGCTTACAAATCCCACCCTGGCCCCCTACGCCAAGGAGGGGGAGGTGGAGCTGCGCATCACCGCCAAGGCGGACACGCCGGAGCAGGCGGACGCCCTCATCGCCCCGGTAGAGGCGGAAGTGCGCGGGCTGCTGGGGGAGCTTGTCTACGGCGCGGACGTGTCGGGGCTGCCCCAGGTGGTGCTGGAGGCGGCCCGGGAGCGGGGCCTCACCCTGGGGACGGCGGAGAGCTGCACCGGGGGCCTCATCGCCAAGCTCATCACCGACGTGCCCGGCGCCGCGTCGGTGTTCAAGGGGGGCGTGGTGAGCTACCACTGCGAGGTAAAGGCGGGGATGCTGGGGGTGTCCCAGCAGCTGCTGGACCAGCGGGGCGCGGTGTGCGCCGAGGTGGCGGAGCAGATGGCCCTGGGGGCCCGGCAGGCGCTGGGGTGCGATCTGGCGGTGTCGGTCACCGGGGTAGCGGGGCCGGACCCGGACGATTGGGGCAACCCGGTGGGGCTGGTATACGCGGCCCTGGCGGCCCCCGACGGCTGCCAGGTGAAGCAGCTGCATCTGGCGGGCACGGGAGCGCGGCGGGACCGCATCCGCGCCCTGGCGGCCAACCACGCGCTGGACATGGCAAGACGGTGGTTAGAGAAGCGCTGAGCCGTCGCGAGCAGCGGGCTAAGCCCGCAGCGCAGCAAAAACCGCACGGGGCCGCAGGCCCCAGAGGATTTTTGCGCAGTCGGAGGGCTTAGAACCGCGTTGCGAGCAGGCGAAGCGTGACAGCCAAAAAGCGCTGAACGCCCGGGAGCAGGGGGCTAAGCCCGGAGCGGAGGGAAAAGCCCAGGGATGGGCCGCAGGCCCGAGCGGGTTTTCCCGAAGTCGGAGGGCTTAGTCCCCGTCGCGGAGGGCGCGAAGCGTGACAATCAAGAAGCGCTGAGCGCCCGGGAGCAGCGGACTAAGCCGCGAGCAGCGGCCAAGGAGGTCAGCGGAATGAAATACTGGAAAAAAATCACATCAAAGGTGCTGGCCCTGGGCGCCCTTGCGCTGGCGGCGGCCCTGGTCCTCTCCGCCTCCGCCTCCACGGGGAACGTGAACCTGATGGCGGTAAACGAGCGGGTGCTGCTGGACCTCACGGCGGACAATATGCCCCGCACGGTGGGGGGTGTGCTGTACGTGCCCTACACCATGCTGTCCTATCAGGCCACCGGCATCGACCTGGGGGTAAACGCCATGTACAGCACCACCAAGCGCACGCTGCTGGTCACCGACGGGGAGCTGGGGGTGGTGTTCGACACCCGGGCCAACACCGCCCAGGATCTGTCCGGCATAACGGTGCCCGCCCAGGCCATGGTGCGCAACGGCACAGTCTTTGTGCCCATCGACTGGCTGTGCGAGTATTTCGGCACCATCCGGTGCACCCGCACCCGCACCCGGTACGGCACGCTGATCCGGCTGACCAGCAGCTCCGCCATCCTCAGCGACCGGGCCTTTCTGAGCGCGGCGGACAATCTGCTGGCGGACAGCCTGAACCGCTACCTGGAGTCGGGCGGCAGCGGGGAGGGCGAGAGCCCCGCCCCCCCCGATTCCGGCTCGGCGTCCGAGCCGCCCAGCGGCGGGGAGCTGTATCTGGCCCTGCGCTGGGGGGACGACGGGGAGGAGTGCGTCCGGCTGGCGGAGGGGCGCGGGCTGCGGGCGCTGTTCCTGTTCACCCCGGAGCAGCTGCGGGAGCAGGACGACCTGGTGCGCCGGCTGGTGGGCGCGGGCCACACCATAGGGCTGTCCCTGGAGGGGGAGGATGTGGAGGCCTGCCTGGACCAGGCGCAGGAGGGGCGCGGACTGCTGGCGGCCATCGCCCGCTGCCCCGCGCTGGTGGCCGGGGCCCCCAATCTGGACCGGGAGGGCCGGGATGCGCTGGCCCAGGACGGCTTCGCGGTGTGGCGGCCCACCCTGAAGGGGACGGACTACTCCACCGGCGCGGCCCTGGCCCGGAAGCTGGACCCCCAGCAGGTGAACTATGTGGAGATTGGCTGCGGCAGCGGGGGCGCCAGGTTCCTGCGCACGGCGCTGGACGCCATGGAGGAGGAGAACTGCCAGATCTACCAGGCCACGGCCCCCGCCTTGGCATAAACAAAAGCCCATCCCTCCCGGGATGGGCTTTTGTCATAGGGCCATGGTATGCCGGCAATTTTCAAACAGCACCTATCCTCTCCCTGCTATCATGCTGTTCAAAACACGGTACTCCTCGTCGGACAGGTTGTTGACAATCCGATATTCCGCCGCGTCACCGCCTGTCCCCACTGCGTAAATCACGCTGGTCTGATCCAGCCATATGGAGAACGGGTATCCAATATTTTCTTCTTTGGGCCGTATCATCATAACCGCGTCCGGCGGCACATTCGGTACGGCGGAATCAGCCAGGGCTTTTCCAGTCAGCAGGGCAAACAGGATTCGGTTCACAGTCCGCCTGTCCGAAATGGGCTTGGAGTTGGTATAATCAACCGCCCCTGCTTCCACGGGAAAACCAATGGTGATGCTGACATCTGCTTCATTCCATTTTATGAACAGCACAATGAGCACTGCGGCTGCGGCCAGCAGGGCGAGGAATATGCAGCATTTTTTGAACTCAGGTTTCATAGCCCGCTCCTTCGGCATAGTGCCATCGGGGTTCGCGGCGCCAGTCAGTTTGGCGCCGCCTCAATCCTGTACCCAGTCATGTGCATATCATACCATAAATTAGAAATTCTGTCAATCAATTTTGGCTGATTTTACAGGTCCAGAATCACCCGCTCTATGCTGCTTACCGCCTCCTCCACCAGGCCGTCCACATCCAGCGCCTTCTCCGCCTCCTCCAGCTCCTCCGGCTTCGGCTTGGTCCGGGGGTGCTTGGGGGTGAACACGGTGCAGCAGTCCTCATAGGGCAGGATGGAGGTCTCAAAGGTGCCGATCCGCCGGGATATGCGGACGATCTCCTCCTTGTCCATCCCCACCAGGGGGCGCAGCACCGGAACGGTGCACACCGCGTCGGTGCACACCATGGCCTCCAGGGTCTGGCTGGCCACCTGGCCCACCGACTCCCCCGTGACCAGGGCATGGATGCCGTTCTTCTGGGCCACCCGGCAGGCGATGCGCATCATGAAGCGGCGCATGAGGATGGTGAACAGCTCCTCGGGGCAGGCGCGGCGCAGCTCCTCCTGGATTTTGGTGAAGGGCACCACATGGACGCACTGCTTGCCCGTGTAGGGCACCAGCAGCCGGGCCAGCTCCAGCACCTTCTCCTTGGCCTCGGGGGAGGTGTAGGGGTAGGAGTAGTAGTGGATCATGTCCACAATGATCCCCCGCTTGGCGGCCATCCAGGAGGCCACGGGGGAGTCGATGCCCCCGGACAGCAGGGACAGCGCCCGGCCCCCCATGCCCACGGGCAGGCCCCCCGCCCCCGGCTCCGGGTCGGCGTGGAGGTAGGCATCGAAGTCCCGCACCTCCACATGAACCGTCAGCTCCGGGTGGTGCATGTCCGCCGCCAGGTGGGGGAAGCGGTCGTGGAGCTCGCCGCCCACATACTGGGACAGCTGGATGGAGGTCATGGGGAAGCTCTTGTCCGCCCGCTTGCTCTCCACCTTGAAGGACCTGGCGGAGCTCAGCTTGTCCCCCAGGTAGTCCACGGCGCACTGCACAATGGCGTCCCTGTCCTTGGGGCAGGCCCGGGCCCGGCACACCCCCACCGCCCCGAACAGCTTGCCCATGGCGGTCCAGGCGCCCTCGAAGTCGCAGGCATCGTCCAGCGGCTCCACATAGGTGGCGGACTGGCGGGTGTAGACCTTGAAGGAGCCGTATTTCTTCAGCCTCCGCTTGGCGTTGCCCATCATTTTCTCCTCAAAGCCCCGGCGGTTGAGGCCCTTGAGCACCATCTCTCCCTGCTTGAGCAGGATGATCTCTTTCATACGCGTCCCTTGCTTTCTACATCGGATGTCCCCCTATTTTACAGGGACGGCGGGGCTGTGTCAAGGGCGGGCCCGCCCCCGCCCACGGTAATTGAATGAGTAAAAAGATTATGAACAAAGAGCAGAAAGGATGACTTT
>OFFJ01002266.1_pt1 | contig 12517 bp, 10 predicted proteins | sample 1521261 | NCBI WGS metagenome assembly OFFJ01 (sample SAMEA3504122, study PRJEB24116) | mouse gut metagenome | biome: mouse gut; feature: mouse-associated habitat; material: faeces | place: Denmark | collected 2011 | reverse complement strand
ATAATACAGGAAGTTTTTCAAAATCGCAATGATTGCTTTTCCAGCGCCTTGCGGATTGATAATCAATAGTACAATATACCCAATAAAAAGGCCAATCATAATGCAGAGCAGTGATCCCAAGATCGTTTGAAAGCCATTGTTCCTCAATATGCTTTCTTTCTTCTTTTGTTCTGTACTCATTTTGCTGCCCCCTTTCTCTTGGAACCTGCCATATAAAGCCCGAGTTCTTCAACCGTGACTTTCTTAGGATCAAATTCTCCTACGATTTCTCCCTCATACATCACAAGGATTCGATCAGATACGTTCATCACTTCGTCAAGTTCCAGACTCACAAGCAAAACGCCTTTTCCGGCATCTCTTTGTGCAACCAACTGTTTGTGAATATATTCTATTGCGCCTACATCCAGTCCACGCGTCGGTTGAACAGCAATCAAAAGCTCTGGGTTCTTGTCAATCTCACGCGCAATAATCGCTTTTTGCTGATTTCCTCCTGACATAGAGCGTGCTTTTGTAATAGCACCCTGACCTGAACGCACATCATATTGATCAATCAAACGATTTGCATAGGTTCTGATGTCTTTTCTTTTTAAAAATCCAAATTTGTTTGTAAACTGTGGTTCAAAATACCTTTGAAGAACAATATTATCTTCAAGGGAATAGTCCAGAACCAATCCATGTTTATGCCGGTCCTCTGGAATATGACTCATTCCCGAAGTCAGACGCTTGCGAATTGGCATATGCGTAATATCCGTACCATTCATTAAAATTGTTCCACTTTTTAATGGTTCGAGTCCCGAAAGCCCATATACAAACTCCGTCTGTCCATTTCCGTCAATTCCAGCAATACAAACAATCTCACCTCTATGCACCTGAAAGGTTACATTATTGACTGCATTATTCTTATGACGTTTTGATGCCACTGTCATATTCTTAATATCAAGCACTACTTCTTTTGGCTTCGATGGCTTTTTTTCCACAATAAAATTAACATCTCGTCCTACCATCATGGAAGAAAGTTTTTCTGGTGTTGTATCCTTTACTGCTACTGTGCCGATATATTTTCCCTTTCTAAGAACACTGCACCTATCTGCGACCTGCATAATTTCTGCAAGCTTATGTGTGATAAAAAGAATGCTTTTCCCTTCTGCCGCAAGGTTTTTCATAATCGTCAGCAATTCCTTGATTTCCTGCGGTGTCAGTACTGCAGTCGGCTCGTCAAAAATTAGGATATCATTGTCACGATACAACATCTTTAAAATTTCAGTTCGCTGCTGCATACCTACTGTAATGTCTTCAATAATGGCATTTGGGTCAACAAAAAGACCATATTTTTCAGATAAAGCAGTAACTTTTTTTCTTGCTTCATCTTTTTTGAGCAAACCGCCTTTTGTTGTTTCCACTCCCAGAATGATATTATCCAGAACAGAGAAGCACTCTACCAATTTAAAATGCTGATGCACCATACCAATATTCAGATCGTTTGCATCATTCGGCGTATTGATCTTAACCTCTTTCCCATTTTTCTTAATGACGCCGGAAGTCGGCTGATAAAGCCCGAAAAGAATACTCATAAGGGTGGACTTTCCGGAGCCGGAGGGTCCCAAAATAGCCAAGAACTCCCCCCGCTCCACTGTCAGGTTTACCTCCCGCAGGGCATGGAGGCTCTCCGCCCCCATTTTGTAGTATTTGTTGATGCCCTCCATCTGGATGATATGCTCCATAGCAAATGCTCCTCCCTTACGATAAGGCTTGCAGGACCTGCACCTGGGCGGGGGTCTCCCCGTCCTCCCGGAGAGTGATGGTCACCAGCAGCTCGGTGGAAAGGCTGTTAAACCCCCGGCTGGCCCCGGTGAGGGTGATGACCTCCGCCCCTACCGGAATCTGGTAGAGGGCGGTTTCCCCGGTGCGGGTGTATCCCCCCTGGGCGGCACGGCTGCCGCCGCTCCCCAGATCTCCAGAGGGCGCCCCGGCCCCAAAGCCTGGATCCTCCTTTTCACCGGAGGGGCGGGACGGCCGTCCTTCGCCGCCAGTCCCGGAGGCCCTTTCCCCCTGGCTACCAGTCCCCTGGCCTCCCTCCGGACGCTCCCCTTCCTGGAAGGGGGGAAGCGCCTGGCCCTGGGTTTCCTCTGTTTGGGGCGGAGCGCTTCCCTCCCCGGAAAGGCGCACCAGGTCCAGGGTGATTTCGTTGCCGTTCACCTGGGTGATGATGCCGGAGACCGTTTCCCCGGTGAGGATGGACCCAGAGGCGCTCTGGGAGGACGCAGCCCCTTGGGGAAAAGCGCACCCCGCCAGCAGGAGCAGCGCCAGGGCGCTGGCTAACACTTTTTTCATAGCGGCTCCTCCCTTATTCATGGTTTAGGGCGTCGATGGGCTTTAGAGCTGCGGCCTTGGCCGCAGGATAGAGGCCGAAGAGGGTGCCGGTGAGGATGGCGAAAACCAGGGCCATCACCACCCCGGCCGCCGAGGCCTCCACCCGCATATCAAACCGCCCCAGCAGGGGCATCAGCGCCGAGCCGATGGCTACCCCCGCCACCCCGCCAAAGGTGGAAATCATGTTGGATTCCATCAAAAATTCCAGCAGGATGTTCCCTCTGGAGCAGCCCAACGCCTTCAAAATACCAATTTCCCTTGTGCGCTCCTGCACCGAAACAAAGAGGACGTTCATGATTCCCACGCCCCCCACCACGAAGACGATGCTGGCAATGGAGACCAGCAGCAGGGACATGGTGTTGGCCGACTGGGTAGCGGCCTTCATGCTGCTGCCGGCATCGGTGATGGTGTAGGTGACGCCGGGGTGGATATCCGAAAGGGTGATTTCCACGTCCTCCATCACCTGGGTCACATCCCCCACATCCTCCGCCAGCACCGTTACCGTGGGGGCGATGGAGCCGCCAAAGAGATATTTTTCGGCGGTGGTGTAGGGGAGATAAACCGCCGTATCCGGGCTGACCCCGGAGGACACCGTTCCCATGGAGCGGAGCACCCCAATGATGGTGTAGTCCCGGCCATCAATGGTGAGGACATTATTAAAAGCGGTAGCTGCGGTGCCAAAAATTTCTTCGCAGACCCGGCTCCCCAGGACGCAGACCCGGCTGAGGTCCTCGGTGTCCTCCTGGGTGATAAAGTCCCCCAGGGACAGCTCCAGGTTGGAAACCTGGGCGTAGGCGGCGTAGGCCCCCACAATGGTGTAGTCCTCTTCCTCCTCCATGTCATACCCCAGAACCGGGTAGCTGCCGCTGGCGGAGATGGTGGCGGTGGTGATATTCGGGACAAAGAGGGCCAGCTCCTCCACATCATCGTAGGTGAGGGTGGCGTCCACATTGGAGCGCACCCCGGCAAAGGGACTGCCCATCATGCCGCCCCGGCTGCCGCCGGAGAACCCTACGGCCATCCCGCTGCGGTTCCCCCCGCTGCTGCCCCGGCTTGGCATCCCGCCCCCAGGGAATCCACCGCCGGGGAAACCCCCAGGCATCCCACCGGGGCCCCCCTGGTTTTCCATCCCCTGCATACTGGCCTGGTACCGCACCTCGATGGCCCCCGCGTTAAGGTTTTTAAACTGGTCGGCCACATCCGCCTTGCTCCCCTGGCCGATGGCGATGACCAGCACGATGGTGGCGGCCCCCACAATAATCCCCAGGGAGGTAAGCAGCACCTTGAATTTGTTTTCCATAATGTTGATCCAGACCAGCCGGACCAGCTCTGAAAAGCGCATCAGCTGTTCACCTTGCTTTCAATGAGGACCACATCCCCTTCCGAAAGGCCGGAAAGAATCTGGACGTTCCTGCCGTCCGAAAAACCGGTCTTCACCGGGACGGTCTCCACCTCCCCTGCCCCGTTCTTGCGCTTCACCGTTTCGGTGCCGTCGGCAGCGGTGGCAACCGCCCGGAAGGAGACATAAATACAATCCTTCTCCTGGCGGGTGATAAAGGTGGCGTCACAGGTCATCCCCTCGTAGATGTTCTCCGGGTGGCCGTCCATAAGAACATTCACGGTATAGCTGACGCTGGTGGAGCCCATCCGGGCGGCGGAATAGGAGATGCTGTCCACCGTGCCGGTAAAGCTCTCCTCCTCATAGGCATCAAAGGCCAGCTGCACCTCCATCCCCAGCTCCAGGTCGGCGATGTCGTCCTGGCTTACCGAAAGGATGACATAGGCGGTGCGGGCCGCCAGGGTCACGAGGCTGCTGCCGGCGTTTATCGTGTCCCCTTCGGCGCAGTTTACTGACATCACCAGCCCCTCCATGGAGGAGGTAATGATTCCATCGGTGATGTAATCCGCCACCTTATCCAGCTCCTTTTTGGTGCTGTTTACCTCCGCCCTGGCGGAGGAGACGGCGCTTGCCAGCTGGCTGATGGTGGCAGTGTAGACGGTATCGGCGTTGCCGCTTTGGGCCACCGATTTTTCCTTATCCGCCTCCGCGTTTAAAAGGTCCATCTCCTCCTGGCTCTCCAGCTGCTCCAGCTTCAGCCGGGCGGTCGCCAGGCTGCTGCTGGTGCTGCTGTAATCGTCGCAGACCTTCTCATATTCCTCGTCCGCCCGCTTGTAGTTTTGGTAGGCCATCTCCATGGCGGCCTTGGCAGAATCCACCGCCGCTTTGTTTTCCTCGGTAGGCTCGGCGGTATAGGCCGCCTGGGCGCTGGAATAGGTGCTTTGGGCAGCGCTGTAGGCGCTGGAGGCCTCGCTGCGGGCGGAGCGCAGGTCGCTGCGTTCATCGTGGAGGTCGGCCAGCTTATCCGCCAGCTCATCCACCTTCTCCTCCTGGTCGGAGAGGCTGTAGGCGATTTCGCTAAGGGTGTAATCGTACTGGCTCTCGGCGGTCTGTCCCCCCAGCACGGTGGAATCGTAGTCATATTTGGCGGTGATAGCCCCGGTGGTCTGCTCCTGCTTGGCCTGCTCCAGCCGCAGCAAGGCGCTGTCATAGGCCGCCTGCAGGGTGCTGTATTCATCTTGGAGGGCGGAAAGGTCCACCTTTAGCAGCGGATCCCCAACCTGGACCCTTTGCCCCGCCTTCACATAGATTTCCTCAACCTCCACCTGCACCGGGTAAGAAACGGACTGGCTCTCCAGGGTGGCGGAGCCGGCTTCGGTGATACCCACAGTCAGGTCCCCCCGCTGCACCGTCTCCTCCCTGGAAACCGCTGTTCCCTCCTTCCCGCCGCTGTTTTGGCTGGCCCAAATAGGCTGTAGGTAAGCGGCCCCCGCCACCAGCACAGCGGCCAGGGCCAGCCCTCCCAGGGGCTTTGCAAATTTCTTCATCTCCTTTGGAAAATCCATCCTTATCACGCTCCCGGTATTTGTGTTGCCATCAGTATAAAAGGAGAATGTGAAGGGAGAGTGATTTGGGGGTGAGAGCCAGCTGAATTTTTCCCAAACATTTTGTTAATCCCTCCCCCGCTTTGGGGAGCCGGCACCGCTTCTTTTCTCTTTGCCTTTCTTGACACCGGAACCGTATCATGGTATGATTATCTACAAATCAGTAAAAATTACTAATTCTATCTTCCTTCCGGGAGGTGAACCCTTTGAACTATTCCAAACAGCGGGAGCTGGTTTTCCAGACCGTGCTGCAAAACCCCATCCATCCCACTGCCGATGCTGTCTATGAGCAGGTCCGGAGGGAAAATCCCAAGATAAGCCTGGGGACCGTTTACCGGAACCTGAATTTTCTTTCAGAAATGGGAATGCTAAGAAAGATCTCCATGCCTGTGGGGAGCGACCGCTTTGACGGGCGGCTGGACGAGCATTACCATATGGCCTGCACCTGCTGCGGCAGGGTCTTTGATGTGGAATGCGGCGCGCTGGAGGAACTGGACCATCAGCTCCTGGAAACCCAGGGCTTCCAGGTGCAAAAGCGCCACCTTCTTCTCACCGGCCTCTGCAAGGATTGTCAGGAGGCCGCCTTGTCCAGATAATCTCATCCGCCCGACCCATTCCCTTCCCACTGGCAGAAGAAAGCTAGGACTTCATGGATGCGTTGCTTTATCCGCCGAGATACGATGCAGCCATCGTTTTCCGCTTTCCGGGGGAAAAATGCCAGAAAGAAGGTAGATTTATGGAACTGAAGGGCTCCAGAACCGAAGCGAACCTCACCGCTGCCTTTGCGGGGGAATCCCAGGCCCGGAACAAGTACACCTACTACGCCTCTAAGGCCACGGAGGAGGGCTACCGCCACATCGGGGAACTCTTTACCGAGACCGCCGAGAACGAGCGGGCCCACGCGAAGATCTGGTTCCGCCTCCTCCACGGCGGCAGCATCCCGGACACCGCCACCAACCTGGCGGACGCCGCCGCCGGGGAGCGGTACGAGTGGACCGAGATGTACGCCCAGTTTGCCAAGGAGGCCCGCGAGGAGGGCTTTGACGAGATTGCCCGTCTCTTCGACGGGGTGGCGGCCATTGAAAAGCAGCACGAGGAACGGTTTGAGACGCTGCTGAAGGATGTACAGGATAAGGCGGTTTTCGCCAAAGGCTCCACAGTGGTGTGGCAGTGCAGCAACTGCGGCTTCCTCTACGAGGGCAAAAAGGCCCCGGAGAAGTGCCCGGTCTGTTCCCATCCCCAGGCCTATTTCAGCGTCGTTCCCCCAAAGAGCTGATAGGGCCCAGGGACGGCGCTCCGCTTGACTTTTAGGCGGCGGGAGAATATACTGGAAGACAGCATAATTGGGAAAGGAGGGCTGCCTGTGCATATTACACTGGAATCGGACTACGCGGTGCGCATCGTCTCCTGCCTTGCCAAAAACGGCGGGCGGATGGATGCCCGGAGCATCGCCGAAGAAACAGGCGTGACCCTGCGCTTTTCCCTGAAGATTCTCCGCAAGCTGGTCACCGGGGGGCTGGTCAATTCCTACAAGGGCACCAAGGGCGGGTATGAACTGGGCCGCTCCCCCTCGGAAATCTCCCTCTGCGACGTTATCGAGATGGTGGAGGGCCCCTATTCCCTGGCCCGGTGCGTCAGCGAATCGGACTACCAGTGCAACCGCAACACTGAGGCCTGCGGCGTCTGTAACTTCCGCAAGGTCTATGCGGAAATCTCCGAGACGGTGCGCCAGCGCCTCAGCGAAGTAAAATTTTCCGGCCTGTAAAAGCCTTTTTCTTCTTGCAAAAGAAGGGCCACAGACCACCGGGCGTAGAAAAAAGGAGGGGAAATCCCCTCCTTTTGTTATGCGCTTATTTTTTCTTAGCCGATGACCCGCTGGTACATCTCGATGTATTTCTTGGCGGAGCTTTCCCAGCTGAAATCGCAGCCCATGGCGTGGACCACAGCCGCCTTCCAGGCCTTTTCGTCCTGGTAGAGGGCCACCGCGCGCTGGATGGCGCCCAGCATATCGTGGGCATTGTAGGTCTTGAAGGTGAAGCCGTTGCCGTCCTCTCCCCCCAGGTCGCTGATGGAATCCCGCAGGCCGCCGGTCTCCCGAATCACCGGGATGGTGCCGTACCGCAGGGCCACCATCTGGGCCAGGCCGCAGGGCTCGCTCTTACTGGGCATCAGCAGAATATCGCCGCCGGCGTACATCTTGCGGGCCAGCTCCGGCACAAAGCCCTGCCAGAAGGCCACCGAACCGGGGTTGGCGTCCGCCTGCTCCCGGAAGAAATTCTCGTAGATGTAGTCCCCGGTGCCCAGCACCGCAAACTGGCACCCCAGCTGCAGAATCTCCCCAAAGATATAGCGAATGAGGTCCAGTCCCTTCATCCCCACCAGACGGGACACCACCACGATGAGGGGCTTTTGGGGGGCGATTTCCAGCCCCAGGCGCTCCTGGAGCTTCGCCTTGTTCTCCGCCTTGCCGGCGGGCTTTTTCACCGTGTAATGGGCGTAAACGTCCGGGTCGGTCTTGGGGTCATACCCCACCACATCAATGCCATTGAGGATGCCGCAGAGCTTGTAGGATTTTTCCCGCAGGATTTTATCCAGCCCAAAGCCGAACCAGGAATCCAGAATCTCCTGGGCGTAGGAGGGGCTGACGGTGGAGATCATGTCGCACTGCTCAATGGCGCCCTTCATCATGTTCACCGCGCCGTCATAGGTCACCATATTTACAGCGTAATCCGGCAGGCCGCAAATATCGGTGGCAATCTCCATGCCGTATTTGCCCTGGTACTGGATGTTGTGGATGGTAAAGACGGTGCGCACCCGGCGGAACTTTTCCACGCCCCGGTAGAAAACATTGAGGAACACCGGCACCATGGCGGTCTGCCAGTCGTTGCAGTTGATAATATCCGGCTCGTAGTCCAGGACGGTCAAAAGCTCCAGCACCGCCTTGGAGAAGAAGACAAACCGCTCCGCGTCGTCATAGAAGCCGTAGATGCCCCCCTCCCGCTTGAAGTAATACTCGTTATCCAAGAGGTAATAGGTCACCCCGTCCACCTCGGCCTTAAAGAGGCCGCAATACTGGTTGCGCCAGGAGAGAGGGACATTGAAGTGGGTGACATACTCCAGCTTTTCCCGCAGGGCGGGCTTGATGCCGGAATAGAGAGGGAGCACCACCCGGCACTCCACCCCTTCCTTCTGGAGGGCCTTGGGAAGAGAACCTGCCACGTCGGCAAGGCCCCCAGAGGCGATAAAGGGCAGGGCCTCGCTGGCCGCATAGAGGATCTTCATAGACGTTTTCCACCTTTCTCGAATTCCACTGTTGTTCTTTTCGCCCCTCCGAAGGGGTGCTCCGGGGGCAAAAGGTCAGATATGGGACTTCTTGGGAACATAAACCGGATAGGTAAGGTAGCCTGCCAGACGGCGTCCATCCTTGATGAGAACGTCCTTATCCAAGATCACATAGTCCAGCTGGGCCTTGTCGTCCACCACGGTATCCTGCATGACAATGGAATTGCGCACCACCGCCCCCTGTCCGATTTTGACGCCGCGGAAGATGACCGAGTTTTCCACCGTTCCCTCAATGATGCAGCCATCAGCCACCAGGGAGTTTTTGACCGAGGAGCTGAGGCCATACTTGGCTGGGGCCTGGTCCCGAATCTTGGTAAAGACGGGGCGCTCCGGCAGGAACAGCTCCTCCCGAACCTTCTCGTCCAGCAGAGCCATATTGGCCAGGAAGTATTCCGCCATGTTGTGCATGTGGTAGAACCAGCCCTCCTGCTTATAGCAAAGGACATTGTGAGCCCGTCCCTGTTCCTGGAGGATCTCCCCCACCGAATACTTGCCGTGGCTCACACCGTCCACCACCAGCCGCAGCAGCAGCTCCCGGTCAAAGATGGCGGTGTTCATATAGACATCCTGCTCCCCCTTGGCCTCGGCGGAGTGGAAGGCATCCCGCAAAAAGCCGTCCTCCTGGATGGAAAGGACCAGGTCCTCCCCGTGGTGGGGGGCCACGTCGTACCGGCCGCAGAGGATGGTCACCCCCGCGCCGCTCTGCTCGTGGGCGGCCAGCATAGCCTTGTAATCAATGTTGGCCACAATGTCGCAGTCGCACATCAGCACATACTGGGCCTTGGAGGAGGCCAAAAAGGCATAGATGCCGTTCAGGGCGTCCAGGTTCCCCCGGTACATCCCGGCCCCGGCCCTGGCAAAGGGGGGCAGAATGGTCAAACCGCCGATTTTCCGGGCCAAATCCCACTCCCGGCCGGAGCCCACATGGTCCATCAGTGAATGGTAGTTGGATTTTGTAATCATGCCCACATCCCGGATGCCGGCGTTGATCATATTGGAGAGGGCGAAGTCCACCAGGCGGTAGCGGCCCCCGAAGGGCACCGAGCCCATGGTCCGCACCATGGTCAGGTCCCCCATCTTCTCATCGTGCATATTGGAGAAAACGATTCCCAGAACCTTATTCTCACTCATGGCCTTCCACCTCCTGGACGTCTGTTTCAATCATCGCCTTGGGGGGCACCACCGCGTTTTTGCCCACTGTGACGCCGTTGCCTACCACCGCGACGCCCCACTGCTCCTTGTCCTCCACCAGCTCCGGGCGCTCGCCCACCTTGGCGTTCTCCCCGATGACGGTGTTTTCCGCAATGATGGCGTACTGCACCAGGGCGCCGGACTTCACCACCGAGCCGGGCATAATGATGGAATCCTTCACCACCGCGCCTTCCTCCACCGTCACCCCGGCAAAGAGCACCGAGAAGTCGATTTCACCGGCCACCCGGCAGCCCTCGGTGATGAGGGAGTTTTCCACATGGGCGGTTTCCGCCACAAAGTGGGGCGGCTGGCAGGGGTTGCGGGAGTAGATCTTCCAGGCCGGGTCGTAGAGGGCCAGGGGGTCACTGGGGGCCAGGAGATCCATGTTGGCCTCCCACAGGCTGTCGATGGTGCCCACGTCCTTCCAGTAGCCGTCGAAGGCATAGGCGTACATCTTCTCGTGGTTTGCCAGCATGGCGGGGATGATATTCTTGCCGAAGTCGTTGGAGGACTTCGGGTCCGCCTCGTCCTCGATAAGGTACTGGCGCAGCTTATCCCACCGGAAGATATAGACGCCCATGGAGGCCAGGTTGCTCTTGGGCTTTTTGGGCTTCTCCTCGAACTCGAAGATTTGGGTGTCTGGCTTGGTGTTCATGATGCCGAAGCGGGAGGCTTCCTCCATCGGCACTTCAATAACCGCAATGGTGCAGTCGGCCTCCATCTTCTCGTGGTGCTCCAGCATTTTGGTGTAATCCATCTTATAGATATGGTCACCGGAGAGGATGAGAACATGCTCCGGATTGTACCGCTCGATAAAATTGATATTCTGGTAGATGGCGTTGGCTGTGCCGGTGTACCAATCGGAGCCGGAGCTCTTCTGGTAGGGGGGCAGGGTGTAGAGGCCGCCGTCCAGGCGGTCCAGGTCCCAGGGACGGCCATTGCCCAGGTACTCGTTGAGGACCAGCGGCTGGTACTGGGTGAGCACCCCCACGGTGTCGATGCCGGAGTTGACGCAGTTGGAAAGGGGGAAATCAATAATCCGGTACTTACCGCCGAAAGGCACCGCCGGCTTTGCCAGCTTCTGGGTGAGGGTGTACAGTCTGCTCCCCTGCCCGCCGGCGAGGAGCATGGCCACCCATTTCTTTTTGCTTGCCATAATGTTCCCTCCTAAAAGTTTAGATAACTGTCATCCGCCTATGGCCTTTTGCCAGCGGTTATGATTCCTTCGCGGGGGCCTTCTTTTTGGCAGGGGCCTTTTTTGCAGCCGGCTTTTTTGCAGCTGTCTTCTTGGCCGGGGTCTTCTTTGCCGCGGGGGCTGCTTTTTCCTTTTCCGGGGCGGCTTTGGGCGCCCGCTTGGGCCGGGGCTTTCCCACCAGGTAAAGGGTGGACATGGGGGGCACAGTAAGGGTGATGGACTGGGGGAAGCCGTGGCAGGGGGTCTTTCGGTCCACCTTCATGGCCCCCAAATCGCTCCCCTTGCCGCCGAAGCGGGCCTCGTCGGAGGAGAGAACCGCCTTGTAGCTCACCGCGTCCGGCACTCCTATAACGCAGTCCTCCCAGGCCACCGGGGCAAAGTTCACAATAACCACAATCTCCTTGCCGTCCTCGTCCCGGCGGATATAGGAAATCATGTTCCGGTTGCCGTCGCTGGGGTCAATCCACTGGTAGCCGTCCCAGCTGTCTTCAATCTGCCAGAAGGGGGCGTTTTCTTTGTAGAAGCGGTTCAGCTCCCGGACATAGTCCTGCATCTGGCGGTGGGCGTCGTAATCCAGCAGGAGCCAGTCCAGCTGCTGCTTTTCGTTCCATTCAATGAACTGGGCAAACTCGCTTCCCATAAAGAGGAGCTTTTTCCCAGGGCAGCTCATCATATACCCCAAAAAGGCCCTGGCCCCGGCAAATTTCTGCTCGTATTCCCCCGGCATCCGGCCGATGAGGGAGCATTTTCCATGGACCACTTCGTCGTGGGAGATGGGCAGGATGTAGTTTTCCGAGAAGGCGTACATCATGCTGAAGGTGAGCTTATCGTGGTTGTAGCTGCGGAAGTATGGATCGGTGGAAAGATAGGAGAGGACGTCGTTCATCCACCCCATGTTCCACTTGAAGTTAAAGCCCAATCCTCCCACGTAATCCGGCTTGGTCACCATAGGCCAAGCGGTGGATTCCTCTGCAATCATCAGCACCTGGGGATGGACCGAAAGGATGGCGGAATTGAGCTTGCGAAGGAAACTCACCGCCTCCAGGTTCTCCCGCCCGCCGTAGACGTTGGGCGCCCACTGGCCATCCCGGCGGTCATAGTCCAGGTAGAGCATGGAGGCCACCGCATCCACCCGGATGCCGTCAATGTGGTACTGCTCCACCCAGAAGAGGGCGCTGGAGATAAGGAAGCTCTGCACCTCGCACCGGCCGTAGTCAAAGACCCTGGTGCCCCAGCCCCGGTGCTCCATCTTCCGGGAATCGGCGTACTCGTAGCAGTAGCCGCCGTCAAATTCGCACAGGCCGTTTTCATCCTTGGGGAAGTGGGCGGGGACCCAGTCCATAATGACCCCGATGCCCGCCTGGTGGAAGGTATCAACAAGGTACATAAAGTCCTTGGGGGTGCCATACCGGGAGGTCGGGGCAAAGTACCCCGTCACCTGGTAGCCCCAGGAGCCGTCGTAGGGGTATTCGGTCA
>OFFJ01002263.1_pt1 | contig 12519 bp, 10 predicted proteins | sample 1521261 | NCBI WGS metagenome assembly OFFJ01 (sample SAMEA3504122, study PRJEB24116) | mouse gut metagenome | biome: mouse gut; feature: mouse-associated habitat; material: faeces | place: Denmark | collected 2011 | reverse complement strand
CCGCCACCCGCATGACCATTGAGGACATGCTGCCCGCCTGCGAGATTCTGGACTCCATCGGCTACTACTCCCTGGAGTGCTGGGGCGGCGCCACCTTCGACGTGTGCATGCGCTTCCTCAACGAGGACCCCTGGGAGCGGCTGCGCACCCTGCGCAAGCACCTGCCCAACACCAAGCTGCAGATGCTCTTCCGCGGCCAGAACATTCTGGGCTACAAGCACTACGCCGACGACGTGGTGGACGCCTTCTGCCGCAAGTCCATTGAGAACGGCATCGACATCATCCGCATCTTCGACGCCCTCAACGACGTGCGCAACCTGGAGCAGGCCATCAAGTCCACCAAGAAGTACGGCGGCATCGTGGAGGCCACCCTGTCCTACACCATCTCCCCCATCCACAGCGAGGACTACTTCGTGAAGATGGCCAAGGAGCTGGAGCAGATGGGCGCGGACACCCTGTGCATCAAGGACATGGCCAACCTGCTGCTGCCCATGGACGCCTACAGCCTGGTCAAGCGGCTCAAGGAGAGCGTGAATATGCCCATCCACCTCCACACCCACAACACCACCGGCACCGGCGACATGGTCTACCTCATGGCGGCCTACGCGGGCGTGGACATCGTGGACACGGCCCTGAGCCCCCTGGCCAACGGCACCGCCCAGCCCGCCACCGAGTCCCTGGTGGCTACCCTCAAGGGCACGGTCCGGGATACCGGGCTGGATCTGGAGAAGATGAGCGACGCGGCGGTCCACTTCCGCAAGGTGGCCCAGCGGCTCAAGGACACCGGGTCCCTGGATCCCAAGGTGCTCAACGTGGACACCAACACCCTGCTCTATCAGGTGCCCGGCGGTATGCTCTCCAACCTCATCAGCCAGCTCAAGCAGGCCGGCAAGGAGGACAAGTACTACGACGTGCTGGCGGAGATCCCCCGGGTCCGCGAGGACTACGGCTATCCCCCCCTGGTCACCCCCTCCAGCCAGATCGTGGGCACCCAGGCGGTGATGAACATCATCATGGGCGAGCGGTACAAGACCTTCACCAAGGAGTCCCGCGCGGTGCTTAAGGGCGAGTACGGCTCGCTGCCTGGCAAGGTCAACGAGGCCGTTCGGGCCAAGGCCGGCATCAAACCGGAGGAGGTCATCACCTGCCGTCCGGCGGATCAGCTTCAGCCGGAGCTGGAGAAGTACAAGGAGGAGTTCAAGGACCTGGCCAAGAGCGAGGAGGACGTGCTCAGCCTGGCCCTGTTCCCCCAGGTGGCTCCCAAGTTCCTGGCCTGGCGGGACGGTCCCCGGGACGAGGCCCCTGCTGCCCCTGCGGCCAAGCCCGCCGCCAGCTCCAACGGAGTTCGGGAGCTGTACGTGGACGACAAGAGCCTGTAAGCTAGCGAATGTGTGAAAGAGACGCGCTGACAACAGCGCGTCTCTTTTTTTATGCTCCAAGGGAATAGTACTCCTGCCAGATATCCTCCGGGACCATGCTGCCGCCGGTGGCCCAGGCGATGTGGACAGCATTTCGCAGGTCAATGCCCTGGCGCTCCGCCCAGTCCCCGGCGCAGACCAGACCCATGCCCGGCAGGCCCGCCAGGGCGCTGGGCTCCAGACGGATATTCTCCGTGTCCGCCAGCAGGCGCAGGAGGCGGTAGAGCCGGGCGTCCTCCACGGTGAAGCAGCCCGTCAGCAGGGGCTCCATGATCCGGCTCACGAGGCTGCTGGCCCGGCCAACGGCCAGGCCGTCGGCGGCGGTTTTGCCGTCAATGCCGTAGTCCCCTACGCATATGCCGTCGTGGAGGCCTGTGGCGAGGCCCAGGGTCATGCAGGGGGCGTGGGTGGGCTCGGCAAAGAAGCAGTGGACGCTGTCCCCGTAGAGCAGCTTCAGCCCAAAGGCCACGCCCCCGGGCCCGCCGCCTACGCCGCAGGGCAGGTAGACCAGCAGGGGGTGGTCCCGGTCCACCGGGATACCCAGGTCCGCCAGCTGCCGGGCCGTCCGCCGGGCCGCCACGGCGTAGCCCAGAAAGAGGGTGCGGGAGCTCTCGTCGTCCACAAAGTGGCACCGGGGATCCCCCTGGGCCTGCCGGCGGCCCTCGGCCACGGCCTTGCCGTAGTCCCCGGCGTACTCCACCACCGTGACCCCCTTGGAGCGCAGCAGGTCCTTCTTCCACTGGCGGGCGTCGGCGGACATGTGGACCGTCACCCGGAAGCCCAGGGCCGCGCTCATGATGCCGATGGACAGGCCCAGGTTGCCGGTGGACCCCACCGCCACGGCGTACTGGCCAAAGAGCTCCCGGAAGGCGGGGTCCGCCAGCTGGGCGTAGCCGCCGGCAAGGGTCAGTCCGCCCTCCCGGAGCCCGATCTCCTCCGCCAGACACAGGACCTCGTAGATCCCGCCCCGGGCCTTGATGGAGCCGGAGATGGGCAGGCGGCTGTCCTGCTTGAGCAGCAGCCGGCCGGGAAAGGAACCCAAGGCCGCCTGCATGGCCGGGATAGGGGTCAGGGGGGATTCGATGATTCCGCCCGCGGGGCGGGTCTCCGGGAACACCCGGGCGATGTAGGGGGCGAACCGCTCCAGCCGCGCCGCAGCGTCCGCCACGTCCGCAGCCGTTACCGGCGCGGCCGCCAGACCCTCTGCCGCCGGACGGAGACGGGGGTTGAGCCAGAAGGTCTCCTTCATGGCCCGCAGGTCCTCAAGTACCATGATGTGCGCCTCCTTGTTGTTTTGTAATCATCCTTTTTCTTGAAAGAAAAAGGATCAAAAAGAACGTCAGATGTGGGGGACATGCTGCGGACAGTCTAACGACTGTGCAGGCGACAGGGTGTTTTGTGTCATTTAGTATAGCATCAGCGGGAATGATATGCAACATCTGTTTACCGCGGCTGCCAAATATCTATTGCGGGAATTCTCCCCATGGGGTATAATACACCAGAGCGGCCCAGCGCGCCGCGCTGGCAGGCGAAAGCAAGGAGGAACGTCCTATGAAACTGATGGTGATTGACGGCAACAGCATCGTCAACCGCTCCTTTTACGGCATCCGGCCCCTGACCACCCGGGACGGGCTGTACACCAACGCGGTCTACGGCTTCGTCACCACCCTCCAGCGGCTGCTGGACGAGGAGGAGCCGGAGGCCCTGTGCGTCACCTTTGACCGGCGGGAGCCCACCTTCCGGCACCTGGAATACGACGGCTACAAGGCCCAGCGGAAGGGGATGCCCGAGGAGCTGGCTATGCAGATGCCCGTGCTCAAGGAGGTGCTGGACGCCATGGACGTCCCCCGCTACGAGCTGGCGGGCTACGAGGCGGACGATCTCATCGGCACCATCTCCCGGAAATGCGAGGCCCAGAACTGGACCTGCGTGGTGGTCACCGGGGACAAGGACAGCCTCCAGCTGGTGACGGACCGCACCAAGGTCAAGCTGGTCTCCACCCGCATGGGCCAGACCACCACCAAGGATATGACCCCGGAGACCTTCCGGGAGACCTACGGCTTTGAGCCCATCCACATCATTGATCTGAAGGCCCTCATGGGGGACGCGTCGGACAACATCCCCGGCGTCAAGGGCGTGGGGGAGAAGACCGCCATGGCCCTGGTGCAGAAATACCAGACCGTGGACGCCCTCTACGCCGCCATGCCGGACATCGAGGCCAAGCCCGCCGCCATCAGGAAGCTGGCCGAGGGGGAGGAGAGCGCCCGGATGAGCTACCGTCTGGCTACCATCATCACCGACGCGCCTCTGGACTTTGACCCGGCGGAGAATATGCGCCGGAGCGTGAAGCCGGAGCTCTACCGCCTGTTTCTGCGGCTGGAGTTCAACACGCTCATTGAGAAGATGGGCCTCACCGGAGCGCCGCCGGAGAGCCGGGAGAAGCCGGCGCTCACCGTCCGGGTGGAGCAGGCCGTCAGCCAGGAACAGGCGGAGGAGCTGCTGGAGACCTTCCGGGCCGCGGAGTACGTGGCCCTGCTGGCCCTGCCGGACCTCACCGCCGTGATGGTCCAGTGCCAGACCGGGGAAAACGAGGCCGTGGCGGGTGAGTTCTACTTCAACCGCTACCAGGGGGACTGGAACCGGCTGCTGGCGGCCCTGTTTTCAGAGGATATCAAGAAGGCGTCCCACGACGTGAAGGATCTGACCAGGACCCTGCTGGAGAATACCCTCCCGGCGGAGGGCTTTGTCTTCGACACCGCCCTGGCCGGATACCTGCTGGACGCTACGGCCGGGCGCTACGACATCGCCCGCCTCTTCGCCTCCTGGTTCAAGGAGGAGCTGCCCAAGCCCCTGTACCTGGAGCCGGACGCGTTCTCCCTGTTCAGCGGCGGAGCCGATGTGGAGGCGTCCTTCCTCAGCTACGTCTCTGCCGTGGACGCGCTGTACAGCGCCATGAGGCCCAAGCTGGCGGAGATGGGCACGGACTGGCTCTACTTCCAGGTGGAGCTGCCTCTGTGCCGGGTGCTGGCGGAGATGGAGACGGCGGGATTTCTGGTGGACGCGGGGGCGCTGCGCTCCTTCGGCGAGACCCTCACCGGGGCCATCGAGGCCCTGGAGCAGAAAATATACTCCTACGCCGGCCCCTTCAACATCAACTCCCCCAAGCAGCTGGGTGAGGTCCTCTTCGAGCGGCTGGGCCTGAGCCACGGCAAAAAGACCAAGACCGGATGGTCCACCAGCGCGGACGTGCTGGACAAGCTGCGGGGGGCCCACCCCATCGTGGGGGAGGTGCTGGAGTACCGGCAGTACGCCAAGCTGAAGAGCACCTACGTGGAGGGGCTTTTGAAGGTCATCGGCCCGGACGGCCGGGTGCGCACCAGCTTCCAGATGACCGTCACCGCCACAGGGCGGCTGAGCTCCACGGAGCCCAACCTGCAAAATATCCCCACCCGCACGGAGCTGGGCAGCGAGCTGCGCCGGATGTTTGCCGCCGGGCCCGGCCGGGTGCTGGTGGATGCGGACTACAGCCAGATTGAGCTGCGGCTGCTGGCCCACATGTCCGGGGATCAGGCCATGCAGGCGGCCTTCCTCTCCGGGGAGGACTTCCACACCGTCACCGCCGCCCACGTCTTCGGCGTGCCCACGGATCAGGTTACGGTGAGTATGCGCCGGGCGGCCAAGGCGGTGAACTTCGGCATCGTGTACGGTATCTCCGCCTTCTCCCTGTCCCAGGATCTGGGGGTGAGCGTGGCGGAGGCCAAGGCCTACATGGAGGCATACTTTGCCCGGTTTCCACAGGTGAAGGCCTATATGGACGGCGTGATCGCCCGGGCCAAGGAGGATGGCTACGTGGAGACCCTGTTCCGCCGCCGCCGGGCCCTGCCGGAGATCAAGGCCTCCAACTTCGCCACCCGGTCCTTCGGGGAGCGGGTGGCCCTGAACATGCCCATCCAGGGCACGGCGGCGGACATCATCAAGCTGGCCATGGTGAAGGTGTTCCAGCGGCTGCGGGCGGAGGGGCTGGAGGCCCGGCTCATCATGCAGGTCCACGACGAGCTGATTGTGGAGTGCCCCCAGGCGGAGGCGGAGGCTGTCCAGACCCTGCTGGCCCAGGAGATGGAGGGCGTGTACGCGCTGGCGGTACCCCTGACGGCGGAGGCCCACAGCGGGAAAAACTGGCTGGAGGCCAAGTGAGATATGGAGTTTGCCATTGTGCCTATGACCTCTGCCCACCTGGAGCAGATTGAGGCCCTGGAGAAGATCTGTTTCTCCGATCCCTGGTCCAGAAAGACCCTGGAGGATATGGTGTCCAACGAGAGCGCGGTCAATCTGGCCGCAGTGGACCCCGCCGGCCTGGTTCTGGGGTATATCAGCCTCTACAGGGTGCTGGACGAGGGATATATCAACAACGTGGCCGTCCGGCCGGAGGCCCGGCGGCAGGGGGTAGCCACTGCCCTGCTCCAGGAGCTCCGGCGGCAGGGCGGGGAGCTGGCCTTCATCTCACTGGAGGTCAGGGAGTCCAACCAGGGGGCCAGGACCCTCTACGACGGCCTGGGGTACCGGGAGGCGGGACGGCGGCGGGGCTACTACTTCCACCCCAAGGAGGACGCCATCATTATGACATTGGAGCTGAAGAAATGAACCTGAACATCATGACCCCGGAGGAGCTGAGAAGGGCCTATGAGACGGATCTGCGGGAGGCCTTCCCCCCATCGGAGCTCAAGCCCCTGGCAGCCATGGAGGGGATGCGGGAGAGGGGGATCTACGAGCCCCTGTGCCTGACAGAGGACGGCGGGGAGGCGGCGGGCTATATGCTGCTGTGGAAGCACCCGGAGGAGCGGTATGTGCTGGTGGACTACCTGTGCGTGCCCGCCCGTCTGCGGGGCCGGGGTGTCGGGGGACAGCTCATCGCCATGGTCCGGCAGCGGTATCCGGCGGACACGGTGTTTATCGGGGAGTCCGAGGCCCCCACAGGGGACCCGGCGGCGGACGGGATCATCCTGCGCCGCCTAGCCTTCTACCAGCGCACCGGAGCTGTGCTCCTGGGCTACGACACCGCCCTGTTCGGCGTCCACTTCAAGACCATCTGCTGGGCGGAGGAGCTGCCGGATGAGGGGGAAATCATGAAGAGGCACCAGGAGATCTACCTGCGGCAGTTCACCAGAGAGAAGTATGACCGATTCATCCAGATCCCCCTCCCGCCCGGGGAGCGGCCCCGGCCTGTGTCCGACTGGACGGAGTAAAAACCTGCGTTTATGGCAAAAAGGTCGGCTGGACCGCATTCAGCAGCTGTGGATGCAGGTCCTCAGACTCTACGGAGCGTGGATTGATCCCGGTCCCGGTATGGTGTAAGATAGACAGCGCCGGGCAGAAGGCCCGGAACCATCACATCACAGGGAGGCGGTATCATGGACTGCGGCAAGGTGGGCGAACTGATCGCCCAGGTGCGGAAGGAGCGGGGCCTGACCCAGGCGGCGCTGGCGGAGCGGCTGGGCGTTACCGGCAAGGCGGTGAGCAAGTGGGAGCGGGGGGCCGGGTGCCCGGACGTGTCCCTGCTGGCCCAGCTGGCGGAGGAGCTGGGCGTGGATCTGGCCGCGCTGCTGTCCGGCGGGCTGCCTCCCTCCGAGGAAACGGGAGGAAACATGAAAAAAGCGAAATATTACGTCTGCCCGGCCTGCGGAGGCATCACCTTCACCACCGGGGAGGCGGAGCTGACCTGCTGCGGCAGGAAGCTGACCGCCCTGACGGCGCAGAAGGCGGACGGAGACCACCGGCTGACGGTGGAGCGGGTGGAGGACGAGTGGCTGGTCACCAGCCGCCACCCCATGAGCAAGGACCACCACATCGCCTTCGCCGCTCTGGCCACCGGGGAGCGGGTGCAGCTGGCGCGGCAGTATCCGGAGTGGGACCTCCAGGTCCGCTTTCCCGCCCGGGGCCGGGGGACCCTGCTGTGGTACTGCACCCGGCATGGGCTGTTCTATCAGTATATCTGAGCTTCTCTAAAAGTTCTTTTTGATTCTTTTTCTTGCAAGAAAAAGAATGATTACTAAAAAAGGCAGTGTATTTATGAACATTTTAGCCTTTGAATCCTCCTGCGACGAGACGGCGGCGGCGGTGGTCCGGGACGGACGGCAGGTCCTCAGCGACGCCATCCTGTCCCAGGCGGACATGCACGCCGTCTATGGCGGCGTGGTGCCGGAGATCGCCTCCCGCAAGCATGTGGAGGCCATTGCCGGACTGGCGGACAAGGCCCTGGCGGACGCGGGACTGCGCAAAACCGACGTGGATGCGGTGGCAGTGACCTACGGCCCCGGGCTCATCGGCGCGCTGCTGGTGGGGGTGAACTTCGCCAAGAGCGCGGCCCTTGCCCTGGGCAGGCCCCTCATCCCGGTCCACCACCTCCGGGGCCACATCGCCGCCAACTACATCGCCTTCCCGGAGCTGGAGCCGCCCTTTCTGGCCCTGTGCATCTCCGGGGGTAACTCCATGATCGTGGACGTGAGGGACTACACGGACATGACCATTATGGGCGCTACGCGGGACGACGCGGCAGGGGAGTGCTTTGACAAGATTGCCCGGGTGCTGGGCCTGCCCTACCCCGGCGGGAAGCCCATGCAGGAGCTGGCCAGGGGGGGGGACGACGGGAAGTATCCCCTGCCCAGGGCCAAGGTGGCGGGGAATCCGCTGGACATGTCCTTCTCCGGGCTGAAGACGGCGGCGGTAAACCTGATCCACAACGCCGGTCAGAAGGGGGAGGCGCTGGACCGGTCCAGTCTGGCGGCGTCGGTGGCCGCGGCTATCAGCGAGGAGCTGGTACCCCGGGCCATAGAGGCCGCCCGGCGGCAGGGCCGCCGCGTCCTGGCCGCAGCCGGCGGCGTGGCTGCCAACGAGAGGATTCGGGGGGATTTGGAGCGGGCCTGCCGGGACAACGGTATCCGGCTGTACCTTCCGCCCCTGCGCCTGTGCGGCGACAATGGGGCCATGATCGGCGCACAGGCCTACTACGAGTATCAGGCCGGCGTCCGGGGGGACGCCAGCCTGAATGCTTACGCGAATTTGGAGATTTGAGATAAGGTAAAATAAATAGCGCAAAAAGCGCCTTATGACTAAACCCCTGCGTTCCGTAACTCCTCCATCATTGCCCGGCGACGGCTGTATTGGGTACGCCAGTCCTCCGCAAGCCGCGCCGCCCGCTCTGTCCCGCCTGGGTAACTCCTGAGTTTTTTCAGATAGTGCGCCAACTCCTGATAGTGCTTTCGGTTGGATGCTGTGGCAGCTTCTTTCGTCAGGATACCAACGTATGCCTCCAGCATCCTGTCCGGATACTTTTTTTTCAGGGCAGCCTCATAGCGGTCCAGGATGGAAAGACGCTCAACCGCGGTGACCGCCTCCACCAACCGCTCCCAAAGCCCCTCGGATTCCAGAAGCTCCAGCTTGTGGTAACTTCGCCCAGAAAGATACCGCTCCCTATACTCGATCCACTGCGCCGGCGCACACACGTTCTTCAGGCGGTTCAGCATTTCCATGCCGCCGGAGGACAGGACAAAGATATGATATTCCAGCTCCGCAATCAGCTTGTCCTGCTGTCCCTGCCGCTCGTACAGATCCATCAGCCATTTGCTGTACTCCGCCACCAGCCCCCGTTTGTCATGGTCGGCGGCTTTGCCCTCCTCCAGCAGATGAGTGGCCTCGTCTATCTTCTCGTCCTCAAGCGCCTGCTGGACACGCAGCTTACGGATATCGGAATACTTTGTGTGCTGCTCCAAAAAGGCGTCCAGCTCCTCCTTGGGCCGGGACAGCTGTTTCATCAGGTCAAAGCGGCGCATCAACAGACGTTTCATCTCATATTCACTGGAGTAATCTTTCTTGCTTGATAGGGTAAGCGCAACAATCTGCTCATCTACCAACGCCAATTTCTTTTCATCAAAATACTTTCCCGCAAAGCGTGAAAATACCATTTGCATCGCAAAATCCTGGACAAACCAGTCCTCTCGGTCTGATTTAACACAATCGGCCAGGATGTCAAATATCTTTTCGGCAACAGTTTCGTCTGCGTCAGCCAGGACATCAATACATGTAGTGTTCAATGCTTCCGTAATCAGCCCGTATTCGCCATCGGAATCGTCTATGCTGTAATTGGAATATTCCCGCAGCGCATCTATCCCGCCCTGGAAAGCCAACAGAGGCGCCTTCCGAGCCAACAGCGTTTCCGTCTGCCGCTGAATATGATCTGCAATCGCCTCTGCGAAATCTCCCGCATGGTAATAGTCTATGTAACCATCTCTGTCTGCGTATCGTTTCCCAATGGATGTCAGTTCTTTTTTCAGCGTTTTCGTACATTCTTCCAGGGCCATCTCCCCATATCGAAGGAGCAACGCCCTGTAGAGCTTCTCATCAGCGGATATCAATTCCGTCAACAGCGGGCGGAGCTGGCTGTCAGGGATTTTTTCCACAAGGCCGGCGGGAGTCAGACGTTCTTTTTTTTCCGTGTCATTCCTCCGATACGGTTCGGTGGTGGCCACCGCGAACAGGACCGCCGCCATGTGCTTACAGGCATTTCCGTTCTCCGCATAGGGACAGTCACAAATCATATCCTCAATGGAGTCTCCATCCAGTAAAATCTCCACCTTGTATTCCGCTGTGCCTTCCACAGTGGCGGTGTAGCTGTCCCCAGTGCGCTCCAGATCTGCGACTCGGCCTTCGGCAAAGCAGGCCCGCCCCCGCTCTAAAATGTGGGGCTGGAACCAGTTCTTCCAAGACTTCATTTGTAGCGCCTCCTCCATTTTCCTATGATGTCATTCTGCCTCCCGGCTTTAAGTACCGTTTCAGCAAAAACGCGCAAAAGTATGGGAGCGCGCAACTATTGTCGCTGTACCTGATATTCCCCTGGTCAGCTTGCTCCTGTGGGAAATGCCGCTGTATTTCTCGCTGCCAATCAGTGTGCGCAGGGATTTTGCCTGCCGGTTGGTGGCCTTGATCTCCACTGGGATCAGCTCCGCGTCCAGTTTATAGCCGTCAGCGGCAATGAGCTTGTACTTTGGCTCCTTGCAAAAATATGTTGCCCAGCGCCCTGCTCCACTCCGCCTCCCGGAAGCCCACCAGCACAAAGTCATCCCCCACCAGGATGGGGCGCTTGACCAGCATCCCGTCGGAGGCCAGCAGCTCCAGCTGTTCCTCTTCGGTCATGCCGGCCAGCTTGTCCTTCAGGCCCAACTCCTTGTATTTCAATCCACTGGTGTTGAAAAACTTTTTCAGCGGCAAACCGCTGCACTTCTGCCAAAGCCTCAGCTCACCGGCGGTAGGCGGGGCGTTCTTGATGTGGCGGACCGTAAAGGCCGCACCGTACCCTTCCAGCCACTTCCGGGCCTTTTGGCAGGTGGTGCATTTCGGATATTCTACAAACAGCATAAAAATATCTCCTTTTATAAAACGGTCTGTCATTTGCTCTCACGATAGTATACCGTATTTTTTTCATTTCCTCTTTTCTGCATCAGTCCCAACTCCATCAGCTTCTTCAGCGTCCGAACCGTCACGCTTTGAGACAGACTTGCCGCTGCCTCGATCTCCGCTCTTGAAACAAGCTGTTTGGTGGAAATGGATTCCAGTATCTGCTGATCCCTTTCAGGTACGGGATTCTTATGAACCGTTGTCTCTGCCTCGTAGTTCACATTCGTGTACTCCCGTTTGAATTCTGTGGTAATTCCTTCCGCCACAGCAGCACACTTCATTATAGATTATACCATCATTATATGTGTTCTAACTACAGATGTAAAGAAAAAAGAATCGGTCGATTGTAAAATGAAGTAGGAGACTTAAGAAAAAGCCCATAGTGGCTGCGCTCCAAGCACCGTTACAAACGAGTTGGAGCGAGGCACACCGCCCCGCAGGAGCAGGAGCACAAATGGCCGCTGGATGCCTGCTGCGGATCAGCAGAAGCAGACCGCAACGATGAAGCGCGACCTTGCATCGGCAAAGAAGCGGCTGGCTGACCTGGATGTGAAGCTGAAACGCACCTACGAGGACAATATGAGCGGCAAACTGCCCGACCACATCTTTACCATGTTTATCGCAGACTACGACCAGGAACGGGCTGCACTGAAAGCGAACATTGCAGAGATGGAAAAGGCACTGGAAAAGGTTCGGGATACCAAGGCCGATATTGACCGCTTCGCAGCCCTTATCCGAAAATATACCAGCTTTGAAAAACTCGACCGCTTCATGCTTCACGAACTGATTGACCGGATTACGATTTACGAAACGCCAGGTATGGGACGCTGCCGCAAGGGTAAGGAAAAGCGTATTGCCATCTACTACAAATTTGTCGGGGCTATCCAATAAAGCAAAAACGGCATCCCCTATGGATGCCGAAAAAAATAACTTGGCTTTACGTCCTTTTGACTTCTCATCATCACGGCTCAACCTCTCATACAGCAGCGCAATTTTGGCGTTTGCCATAGTGCAGACCTCCTTGAAATGAAATATGCTCTAAGCTGTCCTCGCCTATCACCGGAGAATCAGTGAATTAACAAGTCGCTTAGAGCATATATCACGAGTATCTAACTCAGGGCAGACTTTTTTGCGTCCGCAGCCTGTTCCTCCGAAATATTGGCCATTCGCCGTGGACAAGGCGGGGCGGGTGTGGTAGAATACCGCTGTAGGCAAAATTTTCAAGTGCTGCCCATGCAGAAGACGGGAGGCGGGACCATGACGGAGCTGGGAATGAAGCGGCTCTTTCTGCTGGACATGGACGGGACCATCTATCTGGACGAGGCCCTCTTTCCGGGGACGCGCCCCTTTCTGGAGGCGGTGCGGGCCGCCGGGGGCCGGTACCTCTTCCTGACCAACAACTCCTCCAAATCCGCAGACGCGTATATTGCCAAGCTGGCCCGGCTGGGGATCCCCTCCCGGCGGGAGGACTTTCTCACCTCCGTGGACGCCCTCATCGCCCATCTGGCGGCCCGGCAGCCCCGCTATCACAGGTGCTACGTCTTCGGCACGGCCAGCTTCCGCAGCCAGCTGGCGGCGGCGGGGGCGGCGGTGACGGACCGGCTGGGGGAGGACGTGGACTGCCCCCTCCTCGGCTTTGACACGGAGCTCACCT
>OFFJ01002262.1_pt1 | contig 12521 bp, 16 predicted proteins | sample 1521261 | NCBI WGS metagenome assembly OFFJ01 (sample SAMEA3504122, study PRJEB24116) | mouse gut metagenome | biome: mouse gut; feature: mouse-associated habitat; material: faeces | place: Denmark | collected 2011 | reverse complement strand
GAGCCCCAGCCCGCTGAGCTTCTGGATCTCCTTGGCTGCGTCGAAACGATCGATATCTCCCATCTCTGCTAAGATGCCGGAGACTGTCGCCGCTCCCAGACCATGGATTTCCAAGATGCTGTCAGCGCGAGGAATCTCCCGGCATTTCAGGGCAATCTGAGCTTCGATTTCCTCCAACTCAGCAGCCAACTCCATGACCTTGCCGACAAAGCTGACAATAGCTATCTTTCTCGCCTCAGCGCCCTGTGTCAGTCCGGCGCTCACGCCGGCCAACCGGACGATTTCCTTGGCCCGCTTGTATCCGCCGCCTCGCAGTTTCTCCGCGTGCCAGATGTCCTTTACACCATCTTCACCCAGGGCAACCAGCTCACTGGGAAGCGGAGCATTTGCCAGTACGCTCAACGTGAATATGCCGTCTATCTTCCCGAATGCTTCTCTGTATTCCGGGAACACGATCTTCATTTCACGGTGCAGGCGGTTCATGTTCCGCACACGGTCCTCCATGAGTTGGTCTCTCAGCGTACACAGAACGCGCAGTTCTGCGTACACATCTTCCGGCAAATACGGCACGCCATAGTTCCCGTTCTTTACCAGCTCCGCAATCAGCTTCGGGTCTTTGGCATCGTTCTTGGCTTGACTGTTGTCTGCCAGCTCTTTCGTCTGTTTCACCGCATACGGATTCACCTGCACAACACTGATCCCTTTCGCTATCATCCACGCAGCCAGCGAAAACCAGTAATGTCCTGTCGGCTCAACGCCCAACACAATTTGGTTCTTGCCATGCTGGGCTGCCAGGCACAGCGCCCAGTCTTTCGCGCTCTGGAAACCCTCAGCACTGTTCTCGAACGAATACGCTCCCTTGCTCAACTCTCGCCCCTTGGCATCGATTGCTCGTGCATAATGCCTTTCGCTGCCGATGTCGCATCCCACGATGAGCATGTCATCCCGGATGAAGGTCAGTTTGTCGTTATGGGTGAACTTGCCCCCAGTCTCCAAATCCCGCCAAGTGTAGGATTGCAGTCCCTTGGATATCTCCTCTGCCTTTTGCTTCAGCCCTGCTTCCTGCTCCGGACTCAATGCTTTCATATTCTCCTTTTTCTGCTTGCCGCTGTCTCTCCCCATCCTTCCTCCGCAATTTCCTCCTTGCTTTTTCCGGCTGTTTGATTTACTATTCATGTCAGATACCTCTCTTCGTTTTGAATTTTACTAACGGTCAGGTCAGTAAGAATTCAAATCTACCTGAGGTATCTTTTTTCGTCAACTCCCTGCTTTGAAGTATACAGGAAGCTCCTAATTATATATTTCGAGTAGTTAGAATTTTATTTTGTATTCGCTGTAATGCTAATGTACCATAGGCATTCTGACTTGTCAATGGCATTTTCTAAAATTCTGAAAAAAAGTTTTGACAACTTAAAATCGTTGTGTTATCATACGATTTACAGGAGGTGGTTACATGGTCAGCTACAAACCCCTTTGGCACACGCTGTTGACCCTCGACCTGAAAAAAATGGACTTGGTGAAACGGGGGACTGTATCAAGGGCAACGCTGGCGAAGCTGGGGAAAAATGAATATGTGGCTCTGGAAGTCCTGGATCGTATCTGTACCGATCTTAGATGCCCCATCGAAGCCGTTGTGGAGATCAAAGTGCCGCAGGACTGATGCCCTGCGGCACCTCTCCTATCAGATCAAGTCGCCGTAGACGGTGATCCGGCCCGCCTGCATATCGCACTTCGCGTCGATGCCGCTTGCCCGCGCCAGACGCGTGATGTCCGCGCCCTCACAGGCCAGCTTGTGCCAGATGGTCATAACCATGAACAGCTTCTCTTCCGGGACCGGGAGCTGACTGTCCTCCAGGGCCTTCACAACGGCGTTGTGGCTGTTAATCAAAGTCAAAAGCTGATCTTTCATATCACTTCCCTTTCTGCTTCACATCAGCACACGGCATCTGGTCAAAATGGTCTGCTTCACTCCATCGCGCTCGTTGTGGTCTTTTACCGTAGCTTTGATGGTTGCCCCATCCTCAGCTGCGCAGGGCCGGGAGGAAAACCAAATGTACACGTTGCCACTTTCGTCCACGAATTTATACATCCAGGTCGTCCCGTAGTATCCGTCCCAAGAGGACAGTAGCGTCACTGTAGCGGCTTTCAGTATGATACGCTGCCCCACGGTGCCGACGTAATCAGAACGGGCGTCGGCTTCCCGGCGCTGCTCCTTTCGCGCCTTGCGCTCCATATACCGATCATACGCTACTGGCATATAGGACAGGAGCCCAACGTGCCGGGATTTCGCATAACCAGACAGTGCAAGCGCAATGCAGTTTCGCTCCATGCTGCTGGTACGGCTATTTTCCAACTTCCAATAAGCCCTGTTGTCGCTGTCTTCGCCCGTCTCCTCGAACTTTTTCCAGGCGTCTGCAATAGCCACATCTTCAGCGCGCACGATATCCTCTAGGCTGACCAACCAGCTATTCACCAGTTCAGCCCGCTCCAGCCCCTCACCGGAAGGCTTCTTTCCAGAAATCACTCGCTGTTTGACCATATCTCTGGTGCTGTTCGGATCGTCTTTTTTCCGGTATCCGTACTCCTTGATAACATCGCAGGCGTGAGCCAAGATGTTCGGGACATTGTGCATAGGGGTCAGCCCCCGCTTCTCCCACTCGTCCCTGGTACAGTCCATCCCAGTATCTACTAGGTCCTGAACCTCCGCCCACATCGCAGCGATTGCAGGGCTGATTCCGGTGTAGTCCTTCAGGCAGGTTCTCCCGACCTGACGCATGGAGCCATCCTCGTGCTCTGCGAAAAATGTCACGGAGCGGAAACGGTTCGTCTGACAGTGGTCGCAGTGCGGAGCCGCCGTGAACCATTCGGGTTTCGCCGTGTAGTCGCCGAACGTGGTGACGATGTTACCCTTGTCGCCATGCTCAACCTTCGCCCGGACGGTCCAGCCGTTGGCCCGGATGAGCCCGTCGCACTCGACCTCGATATCCACCGCCTCTACCACATAGGTGTTGACCGTCTGGATCGTCTGCGTCACCAGGTCCACTTCGCGCACAGCAATCTTCTGGGGGTGTGCCTCACCAACAGCGTAAGAGAACGGGACACCGTACTTAGTGGCTTTCTTCGACAGCCGTTCAAGTTTCTTGGTGACCTCCTGCACCAGCTCGGCATACACTGAAAATTTCATCGCAGTTCCTCCTTCTGTGGACTTCCCACGACGCCCGGAGGCGTTTCGGCTCACTGGACCTTGAAGGTGACCTCGTGGCCGGGATTCTCCCGGATCAGCGTGGCCTTCATGTCGTCCACCATCATATTGTTGTCGAGAGCCGCCTGGACCACATCCACCAGCTTCTTGCCGTCCAGGTAGGCCCAGACCGTCTTGCGTTTCCTTCTCATGCCTCCACCTCCCTAGGGCAGCAGGCCCCGATGTACTCATAGCCCTGAATGGTGGCCAGGCTCCGCAGGATCCGGTAGACCTCGCCGTTGCGCATCATGCAGAGGTGCTCGCTGCCCTCGCCGTTCTTCAGGATGTCCTCGGCCACGGTGTCCTCCATGGGAAGGGTGATGCAGCTCTCGGCAATCTCGCTGCCTTTTTCCATGTGGTAGGTGATGTTGATTTTCTTCATGTTGTACCCTTTCTGCCCTCGTGACCTCCGGGGCGGGCCGTGATTTAGCAGCTGTAGGTTTTCAGCTCTCCGTTGACCAGCTCATACATCCATGTGCTCCCGGCACCCCGGACGTTGAAGCGAACATAGTTCCAGTCGGTGGCATTATAGAGGGGCTGCCGGGTATAGGTAGCAGCCTTGCGAAGCTGCCGGTGCTTATTGACCTCGTAGGTGTAGACCGTGGTGACGATCTCAATCTTCTCTGGACTGAAGCCGAACTCCTCGGCCACCAACTGCCGGGCCTCGGCCTCACTCATGACATGGGGGTCTCCGTTCTGACCGGTGCAGCTCACCAGCAGCTCTTCGTAGCGGTCCTGAGCCATGTTGGTGCCGCAGCCCTCACAGGGCCTCCACTCCAGCTCCCGGTCCAACAGAGCCTTCAAACGCTCAATCTCAGCATCACGGCTCTTGATCTCGGCGTCACGGCGCTGGAGCTCAGCGGCGTGGTGCTGCTCCTGCCGGAAAGCCTCCATGTTGACCTCCCACTGGATGCCCGCGGCGATCCCACCGACGTTCTTTTTGTACGCATTGCAGAAAGCGTCCTTGTCTCCGTCGAAGTCCAGGTAGGCCCGCTCAATGGCCTCGTACTGTACCCGCGTGGGATAGAAGCCGGTACGCGCTTCAAATTCTTCCAGCATCATGTCGATTGCCTCCTTGATTTTTCCGCCTTACTCTGTTATCATGGAGGCGGCCGGGGTAAGGCTCCCGGCTCGCCTCGTTCGGGGGTGTGTGAGCGGCGCTTTAGCGGGGGCCGCTCACTTTTTATGCCTTGATTTTGCTGTTCCTGACTGCCTGAATAGCAATCTCAGCGGTTTCCCTGTCCTTGTCTTTCGTCCGCTCTTCAATGAGCTGGGCGATATTCTCAAGGTACTGGTTCAGCTCCGCTGTGGTCATCTCGTCCATGTCCTCCCTCCTTTCGTAAGAGCTGTTCAGCTCTGCCTTACAAGCTCTATTATACCACGTTAGCGGTACATTTCAATAGACATGGCATACAATGTTAACGGTACATATTTGTGAAAAATCATGTATTGCTAACGGTATGCCTTTGCGGTATACTGGTGTCATACTGGGAGAGGTGCCGCCATTTTTGAGGCTCACCCGGAAAGGAGGAAGCGGCATGGCGCTGACGACAGCCAGGAAAAAGGCGAATGCCAAATACGAGGCGAAAGCCTATGACAAAACTCTGATACGGCTCCCCAAGGGGCGGCTGGATGAAATCAGGGCGCACATAGAGCCTACCGGGGAATCCCTGAACGGCTTCATCAACCGGGCCATATTGGAAGCGATGGAGCGGGATAAGCAGGGGAGCCGTTAGACTGAAGGGCCAGAAGGTCAGGAGCGATGACTGCTCCTGACCTTTTTCGTGTTGACACATTTATCCACGCCCCTGCCCTAAGTTCGTTGAAAATGTCCGTTGTCTTCTGGCTGGATCTGGTGGAGGATATTACCAGTGAAACGGTACGGAAAGCGGGTGGAACGGCATGGGGATCAGCAAAAACTTAGCGGACAGCATCCGGCGGTACAAGCTGGAGCGTGACCTGTCTGTTGCGGAGCTTGCCGAGGAACTGCACCTCGCCGTATCCACCACACAGGAGTATCTCAACGGGAACTGCAATCCCCGGGCAGATACGCTGGAGCTCCTGGCTGAGCGGATGGGGATGCCTGTGGCAACGCTGATCTCCAGTCCGCCGTCAGGAATGGAGCAGGCGGCAAACATGGTCCAGACTGCGAAGGCCCTGGCCGTCTTGCCGCCGGATAAACGGGAAAAGGGCGCCCGCCTGCTGTTGGAGCTGGCAGGGCTGTTTGCCGGGGAGGATTAGCTTCCCCGGCCTTTCTCTTGCTGTGGGCAGGAGGGCCCGCGGTGGAAGCTGTTAAATTCGCAATCGGTTGCGAATTTGAAAAAGGCATAAAAAAGCCCCGGACGCTTTCACGTCCGGGGTCAAGAAGCAGGGTCAGTCTTTGCCCTTGGAGCGGGGAGCGCCGGTGCGGGTCTTCACCTGCGGCTCCTTGTTCGGAATCCTCACGATCAGATCGCTCAAGTCACAGTCGAGAGCCTCACAGATTAGGTCCAGGTGCTCCAGGCTTATCCGGGTGGCAACCTCATTGTAAAGCTCACTGATTGTGTTTGGGCGGATCCCCGTCATCCGGGCAAGGTCTGCTTGTGACCACCGTCGTTCGCCAAGTCGGGTGGACAGTAAAATTCTAACCATAGCCACGCTCCTTTGTGTTATAATATAGCGGTTATGATTTTGTTCCGCATGAAAATGTTGGAAAATATCTGTATTCGATATACTTTTTGAGGCTGTTCCTGGGAGTTGGGGATGGCCTTGATTCTAGCGTCCATTTAGCGTCCATGAGCGATAAAACTACCAAAATTAAAGAAGGTACACAAAAAATAAAAAACCCGAAACCCTTGCGGCGCAAGGATTACGGCGGTCCGCCAAAATACAAAAAACATAGCTAAGACAGTTGGTAAGGATGAGGTCGGCAGTTCGAATCTGCCCAGCAGCTCCAAAAATCCTCCGAAATCGGTTGATTTCGGAGGATCTTGCTTTGTTTTGAGAACATATTTGGCGGGTTGATTTTTGCGAATTTTGTTTGACCCACACGCTGACCCACAATAGGATGAACCACCACGGAGGGGAGAGGTCCGGATAGGAACCTCTCCCCTGTTTTTCTTCACTTATGGCCTGGATTTTTTCTTACATGACCTGAGCCATGAAATTCCCCATCGTTTCTGCGGCCTGGTTTTGGACCTGCCGGGTGGCATGGGTGTAGGTGCGGAGGGTGAAGCCTGCGTCGTAGTGCCCCAGCATACTGCTGACCGTTTTCACGTCAATGCCGTTCTGAAGAGCTACAGTGGCGAATGTGTGTCTCAGGCTGTGCAGAGGGATGTGTTCCAGGTTGGCGTCCTTGAGGATTTTCTCGTGGAGCTTCGCCACGGAGTCCGGGTGGTACATCTCTCCGGTGCCCGGGGAGGGAAACATATACTAGTTGTCCGGGTGCTTGCTGTGCTCTTGGATCAGGAGGTCTACCGCCTCCTGGGGGATGGAGACCCTGCGGACAGAAGTTTCGGTTTTGGGGCGGGAGAGGGTCAGCTCTCCACTGGGGTTGCGGACATACTGTTTGCTGACGAGGATGGTTTTGTTCTCGACGTCCAGGTCATCCCAGAGGAGAGCTACCAGCTCGCCTTTCCTCAGACCGCTGACCAGGGCCAGGTAGAACATCGGGAGGAGCCCTCTTGCATTGGCGGCATCCAGGTAGGCTTTCATATCCTCTGGACGGAGCGTCTTTCGCTCGAATTTCTGAACCTTGGGCGCGATACAGTCATCGGTAGGGTTACGGGAAATCAGCCGCTCCTTGACCGCTCTCTCGAAAGCGCAGTGGAGCATGAGGTGGACGCTGCGGACGGTGGTGCTGCTCAGGCCGGGAGATTGATTTTTCCCGATATGAACACGGCCATTCTCCATGAGGTCCTTGTAGAGCTTTTGGAGGTCACGGGAGGTCAGCTTAGTGAGTTTGATCTTTCCGATCCGGGGGATGGTGTAGGTTTCGATCATCAGGTGGTAGCGGTCAGCGGTGGCGAGGCGGATGTTGGGCTTGGCGTAGAGGTCGTACCAGGTGCGTAGCCAAGTGGTCACGGTATACTCTTCGGCGCGGACTATGTCGAGATCCTTGGTCTCCTCCAGGACTTTGGCCAGCTTGGCCTTGACCTCAGCCTGAGTCTTGCCGAGGACATTCTTGATGATGCGTTTGCCGGTGATGGGATCATAGCCGGCGGTGTAGCGGCCCTCCCAGCGGCCATCGCTTCGCTTGCGGATATTACCTTCGCCGTTGGCTCTTCGTTTTGCCATGGGGCATCACTCCTTTCGTAGCTACAACACATACCACATCTTGGGGGAAATAGCTACTGCTTTTTTCAAAGCCTATCTTTGTTTTCTGTTACCCAAATTTTGAGAGTGTTATGTGGCCATTGAAGGCCCGCGATGTTCTTCGTGATCATCCGGTTTGTGCCCCAAGGCGATTTTCTTTTCTCTGATTTTTGCCATGAGCTTCCGGTCGGCCTGAATGCCGCCTGGAACAGCGAGAGGTGGTGTCTGTTCTTGGAAGACCCTGCTCATGTGGTGGAGGAGACGAGTGACCGACAGCATGACCGAGGGCGGTTTCAGGCTGTCCCAGCGGCTCAGGAAGAACTGAGCGTGGCTGTTGCCTTGAGCGGCTGACTGGGCGAACCAGTAGTGTGCCTGGTCATGCTCCTGTGCTTCCAGATAGATTTTTCCGAGAGCATATTGCGCATACTGATTTCCTGCTTCAGCGGACAGGGTGAGGTAGTCCACCCCTTTGGCGGTATCTTTCGCCACAATTACCCCCTTGAGGTACTCTTTGCCCAGCCGATAGGCGGCATAATCATTTTTGTTGTGTGCGGCATACTCCAGCCATTGGAGGCCAAACTTGGAATCGTGAACTTCTGAATCATGAGAGAGCAAGAGTTTTCCCAGCTCATATGGTGCTGCCGGGTGGCCCTGTCGTGCGGCCTGCTCGAACCAGTAGAGAGCTTCCACGCTGTCAGGGACCAGCACGGGACCGTCCTGGTAGAGTTTTCCGATGAAGTATTGGGCGTGGAGGTCACCGCCTTTGGCTTCCTCTATGAGCTGTACTGCCGCATCGTCACGCTCTGCCATAGGTGCAGTATTATCTTGGGTAATCATCCATAACTTCCAGACGTCGTAGGGTAGCGAAGAGATTTCTGTAACCTCCTGTTCCGCCGTTGTCTCGGTATCGGTATCCTCAAAGGTCATTCTGCCCAGGCGAATGTTTTTGGCTTCCTGGATGACGGCGTTTTTGATGGAGCGAAATTCTTTTTGCTCCGATAGGGGAGGACGTTGCCGTTCCTTCTCAGAATAGAAATCTTCAATCTGACACTGGAGCGCCCACCATGCCTGGTAGCAGTCGCTGACCGCAGGGAACCGTTCCATCTGGTCCACGATCTCATCCACAGTGTCCTTTACAGCCTTGGGGAGGTAGCCGTATTTTTTCTTGCCCTGCACAGATTCCAGTTGTGAGACCAGCCGCACCATCAGCGACTCGACTTCCGGATGGCTGCCAATGGCCTGCCGCATTTCTCGGACCAGTTTTTTCATCTCTGTCCTGGTTCTCCGAACCAGCTCATCCCTGGAGGAAGATTTCTGCTCGTAGGTGTGGAGCATCTCCTGCTTAAAAATATCGTTGGTCAGTTTGGACTTGATCTGGCGGATACCGTCCTGGGAGAGATAGGCTTGACCTGGTTTTGCCGACCATGCTATCATGTGGACATGGGGGTGCTCACCCTCGTCGTGGAAGGCGGCGTACCAGCGGAACTCACTGGGCGGAATGTGCATGGCCTCCGCGATCTCGTTGCGGTGGGTGCGGAGGAGGTTTCGCCACTGGGCGGCGTGGTCGTAGCCCAACCGCTCCGCATCCTCCCGCTTGAGGGAGATGATGTGTGTCCAGATATTTCCAGGGTATTTGTTCAGCTCCTGCATGGCAGCATCTAGATTTACCTGATCCTCGTCACTGAAGAGGCCGTGGGAGCGGGGGCGCTCTGCCATATACTCCATGTAGCCGGAGGGCATCAGCTCCACGCCGTCACGAGTGCCGATGTACTTGACATACCCTCCAGCTCCGCCACCGCCTTTGATGTAGGGGCTCTTGACGATCAGTCGCGCCATTGGTCATCACCCTCATAGTCTCTGGCTTTCTGCTCAAAGGTCAGCATCCCGTTCGTGGCTTTGACGTTCCGTACACTGTTCGCGCGGAGCTTCCGCAGGTAGTCGGGATCAATCTGGAGACAGTCGAGAGCGGCGGTCACGCCCATGTCCATCTCCACGGTCAGCTTGTAGAGGAGCTTTGCCATCCGGTCCTCAAATATTCCCAGCCGGCCATCAATGGCGGATTGGATTTCTTTGGGGAGATAGGCTCCTGCGCTGTTGGCATCGAGGTAGCCCAGATAGAAATCGATTGCTTTTTCTATGAACGCTGTGATGCTTCGACAGCCATCCTCCCGGTATCGCCGCTCCAGCTCCGCCTTTTTCTCTGGCGGGAGATACAGCGCAAATTTCACTTTTTCACTCAACTTGTCCTCCTTCCGGGGCTTGACCCCAATAAATTTCTTGAAATACCGGCGTTTCAGAGATATCTGCCCCCAAGAGGCACGTTCTTCCCTGTTATTGACCCCGGCGTAGGCACCGGGAAACTGCCCGCACTGCGGGCAGAAGTGACCGGGCAGGCGTCACTTGTGACGGCAGCCCTTTATCCTGCTTTTCCTTCTCCTCCCCCATTTTGTCGCCTCCGGGCGAGGCAGGGGCTGAATCGCTTGCCTTCACGTTTCGCCACAAGCGGCTCACAGCGGCATTCAGTCTGCGGAGGCATCCGTATTGGCTGGAGCAGCGGGAGGGCCACAAATCGGCTCACAGGGGCTTACACGGTGGTTTGGGAGGCGAGGCTGGATTTGGTTACGTCTAGCTCCAGTTTATGGAGTTGTCGCTGGTGATAAAGTTCCACAGCCTCCCGAATGGGGCGGATGGTATAGCGTAGTGTGCCGTTACGCTTTTGACCAGATTTAGTGATGACGCTGGTAGGTTCGACGCTGATGAAGCCCCTTTCACCGAGCGCGGCAATGTACTTTTGAACTGTGTTTACGCTCATACCCACTGCCTGGCCAATCGTTTTGTAACTGGGATGGCACTGATACGTCTTGCGGTCCTCGCAGTAGAGCAGATAAGAATAGACTGCGATCTCTCCAGGAGACAGGCCGAGAGAGAAGATCACGTTCGGCAGAGGAAAGTAGTTTTTATATGCTTTACTCATATGCCGCCTCCCTTCGTGTTCTGCCCGACCCATGCGATAAACTTTTCCTTCGGCACGACCATGCGGCTGCCGATTTTCAGAACCGGAAAGTCTTTTTCATGCATCAGCTCATAACTGCTGGCGGCGGAGATGCCCAGCACTTGAGAGACCATGGCTGCGTTGAGGAACAACGGTAAGTCATCGTAAGATTTGTAGATAGATTGTTTCATTTGTGATTCTCCTTCGGCAAAAATTTTCTTGACTTTTACGGCGGAAAACGATAGACTTATATCGTATATATTTTTTATGCGTCGTCCACATTATACAGCGTAACACCAAATCCTATGATTGTCAAGTCTTTATGAAAAACAATATTTCATCTGTCTATAGGAGGGCGTATGTTCACATATGAATTCAAGACCTGCATCACGAAAGAGAAGGAGCTCTACTATTTTATTGAGTGTGAATCTGGGAACCAGCAGATGCGTTTCAGAGAAATTGAGTTTCCAGACAGTCTGCTCTCTTTTCTGCACTGGGATATTGAGTTTATGATGCAGGAATTTCGACAGCTTGCAGATGGGACACGGCAGGTTATTGAAACCGGAGCCCCTGCCGCATGGGACGACACATATGATCTTTTGCAACGGCTGGCAAACTATCACATTTACTTTGAACTGCTTCGGCTGGACTGGGAGCATAGGTTTAGCCATATGCGGGTCACAGGACTGGCATCGTTTGAAAACACCGCTTTTGCGTCGTGGTTGGAAGAGCTTCCAGAACGATTAACCGTCATTCAGCGGCAGGGGCTTTCGCTGATTAAGAATGTCTTGGATACCGATTCTCCGAAAAAGCCTGTTGATATGAAGATGACCGATTATTATCTTACTGCGGAGCAGTCGGGCGAAGAGGTATTCAAATTCAAGCCACAGCGGACGAGTTTTGAACTTCTGCATCAGAAAACCTTCGGGGAAATCTTGAGCCCGGATACGATGTATGACCTGATCGACTACCACTTGCGGGAATGCGTCAGGCGGGAGATCAGGATGCGTGTCTGCAAAAACTGTGGGAAATACTTTGCTGTGACCGGGCACGGCGGAACGGAGTATTGCAGCCGGGCCTTTGACAGCAAAGGCCGCACCTGCAAGGAGATCGGGGCAGTGACTCAGTGGGCCAAAAGCAAGCGCGGCGATGTTGTGTTCAAGGAGTACCGCCGGGAGTACAAGCGGCGGTTTGCGTGGATCAAATCTGGCAGGATCGATTCAGAAGAGTTCTATGCTTGGAGCGAGGAGGCCAGAGAAAAAAAGGCGGAGTGCGAGGCGGGAAAAATCTCCTTTGAGGAATTTTCGGAGTGGCTTAGCAACTCATAACAACGCGGGACGAAGTTCATCTCTAACCTCGTCCTACGTTGTTCTTTGTTTACAGCAACATAATTTCTGAATACTTTCTCACTCCGTTTTCCGAAACTTCCACTTTCCTTTTTCAACCATCTGTGCTAGAATTTCCTTAAATTCCACAAACTGCGAAAGGCGGGGCCAACTATGATCACCGGCGAACTGAAAAACAAGATCGACGCGCTCTGGGAGACCTTCTGGACCGGCGGGCTGACCAATCCGCTGACCGTTATTGAGCAGATCACTTACCTGATGTTCATCCACGACCTGGACGCTCTGGATGACACCCGGGCCAAAGAGGCCGTCATGCTGGACCTGTCCTATACCAGCATTTTCAGCGGAGAGCGGCGGCAGTACAAGTGGTCTGTCTTCCGGGACCTTCCCGCTGCGGAGATGTTCCACATCGTCCAGAACGGCGTTTTTCCCTTCTTGAAAACTCTAGGCTCCAACCCGGACAGCGCCTATTCCAAGTACATGGGCGACGCCATCTTCATGATCCCCACGCCCCAGAAGCTCAGCCAGATCGTGGACCAGATGGACGCCCTCTATGCCTCCGGCCTGGCGGCTCCGGACATCCGCGGGGACGTGTACGAGTACCTGCTCTCCAAGCTCTCCACCGCCGGGACCAACGGGCAGTTCCGCA
>OFFJ01002257.1_pt1 | contig 12544 bp, 12 predicted proteins | sample 1521261 | NCBI WGS metagenome assembly OFFJ01 (sample SAMEA3504122, study PRJEB24116) | mouse gut metagenome | biome: mouse gut; feature: mouse-associated habitat; material: faeces | place: Denmark | collected 2011 | reverse complement strand
AAGGAAAAACCGGAAAACAAGTTCAGCAAGTACGCTAACGCATAATGGCGAAAACGGAGCGCATCACCGACCGATGCACACAATACGCCCTTGATGTCACAGCGGGGCGCATCACCGCAGGGGAACTTGTGAGACTGGCATGTCAGAGGCATCTTGATGACATTGAAAAGTCAAAGGCTGCACCATACAGATACTATTTTGACGTTGAACAGTCCGAGAAAATCATCAATTTTGCGGAGGAACTCACCATTGCGGAGGGCGAGGAGCAGGAAAGCGTCACGGCGTACCCGTTCCAGTGTTTCATTTTGGGGTCGCTCAATGGGTGGAGGACAAAGGAAAAAGGTTACAGACGGTTCAGAACGTCCTATGTGCAGTTAGGCAGACAGAACGGAAAGTCATTCCTCAACGGGATTTTGGCTGCATTTTACGGCAATTTTGACGGCTACAAGTACGGGAAAATATACTGCACAGCCACAAAGCAGGAGCAGGCAAACATCGTATGGAAAGAAATTGTAAAATTCATCAATTCGGACGAGGATTTGTCGGAGTGGTTCAAGGTACATGAACACAACTACACAATAGACTGCCTGTTCACACATTCAGAAATCAAAGCCCTGTCCGGAGACACGAAGTCACTGGACGGACACCGTGCGTATTTGGGAATCGTTGACGAGTACCACGCACACAAGACGAATCAGATGTACAAACTGCTTGAGGGCGGTATCAAAAAACTCAAGTCCGCACTGATTTCAGTCATTACAACGGCAGGATTCGATTTGAAATCGCCCTGCTACAAATTATACGAATACTGCTGCAATCTCTTGAGAGGCGTATTCGAGAATGACAGTCAATTCGTGTACATCGCACAGATGGACGCAGAGGATGACTGGTACACTCCGGAAAACTGGATAAAGGCGAACCCGATCTTAGAGTTTGATGCGGATGCGGTCGAGAACCTTATTCCGGTAGCGCATACCGCCCGTGACATGGGCGGGGAGGACTTGCGGGATTTCCTTGTAAAGCAGCTTAACATGTGGATGCAGTGGTCAAATTCCATGTACATCAAGGAAATCGCAAAGTGGAAGATGTGCGCCGTTCTGAAATCGCTGAAAGATTTCAAAGGCTCAAAATGTTATGTCGGGGTTGACCTGTCATCCGGAGGGGATTTGACTTCAATCGCAATCATCATTCCGTACATGGTCGGCGATGTGAAAAAGTATTTTATACATACACATTCATTTATCCCAAAAACACGGGTAGACGAACATATCAAAACTGACAAGATTCCGTATGACCTATGGATTGAAAAGGGGCTTGTGACGGTCACGGAAACACTGGGAGGAATCAAGACAGATTATAAATACATCATCAAGTACCTTGAGGAACTTGTGAAAAAGCATGACTTGAAACCGCAGTTGATTTGTTACGACCCGCACAATGCGTCGGCGTTCCTGTCAGACCTTGAGGCGTTGGGGTTCGATTCCGTGTCGGTGACGCAGACGGCGAAAGAGTTGAACGATGCGACCGTCGATTTCAGACTGGAAATCCTTGCGGGCAATGTCGAGATCGAGGGTGTCGAGGTCGGAAAGGGAGAGAAAAAGAAAGTCGTTCCATTCGACGAACTGCTGACATGGTCAATCGCCAACGCAAAGACCATTTCCAACAATTACGGAGAAATCAAGATTGACAAGGACATCACGACAGACCGCATTGACCCGATCGACGCAATCATCGACGCATGGAAAGCAGCAATGAAAGAGGAATACAAGCCGGACATCAACGAATCAGTGAATGAATGGCTTGAGCAATACAAGGAATATGTGAAAGGTGGTGAATAAAAATGAATCCGTTTCAGAGGCTTGCAAGCCGTTTCGTGAACTGGTGGCGGGGCGCACCGCAGGACACCGGAGGGGTGAGGACGCTGAACTCACAATCTTTCCTTGAATCACTGGGATTGCGCCGGAAAAGGAAACCGACATCAGAGGTGACATATTTCACATGCCTCAAGATGCTATCGGAGACGCTTGCGAAAATGCCTATCAAATATTATCAGAAAACGGACAGGGGAATCGTGGAGGCAGATCAGACGGACACGTCAAAACTGCTGACAAAGAGACCGAACCCGTTCATGACACCGACGACATTCTGGAATACGGTTGAAATCAACCGCAACCACTACGGGAACGCCTATGTGTACATGAGGAAAAAGTTCATCCGGCAGCGGTACGGGGGAGAGTTCCGCATCATTGACTTGTGGGTGATGCAGTCAAATTGTGTGCAGATCGTCGTCGATGATGCAGGGATATTCGCAGGAGTGGGGCGTTTGTGGTACGTCTACACAGACCCGACATCCGGCAGACAGTACGTTTTCAGCACCGACGAGGTGATGCACTTCAAAACATCATTCAGTTTTGACGGAATCACGGGGCTGCCCGTGCAGCAGATATTGAAAGATACCGTGAGCGGGGCATCGACATCACAGGAGTTCATGAACGGCATGTATGAGAGCGGGCTGACAGCAAAAGCGACACTTGAATATACGGGCGAACTGAATGAGGGGGCGAAAGAGGCTCTCCGGAAATCGTTTGAGGAGTTCGGCAGCGGTGCAAAGAATGTCGGGAAAATATTGCCCGTGCCGTTGGGAATGAAACTCACGCCCCTTGACATAAAGCTGACAGATTCACAGTTCTTTGAACTGAAAAAATACACGGCATTGCAGATCGCAGCAGCGTTCGGGGTGAAACCGAATCAGATCAACGATTATTCAAAATCGTCCTATGCGAACAGCGAATTGCAGCAGTTGTCTTTTTACGTTGACACAGAGTTGTTCATCATCAAGCAGTATGAGGAGGAGATCAACTACAAGATGGCGACGGAGGAGGAGCAGGAATCCGGATTTTACTATAAGTACAACGAAAAGGTGCTTTTCCGGACAGATTCAAAGACACAAATGGAATACCTCAAAAACGGTGTGGGCGGTTCGATCATAAAGCCAAACGAGGCAAGGAGAAAACTTGACATGCCGGATGCGGAGGGAGGCGATGAACTGCTTGCGAACGGCAGCATCGTTCCGCTGACTATGGCGGGAGCAGCGTATCTCAAGGGCGGTCAGACAGAGGAGACCGCAGAACCGGAGCAGCCGGAGGAAACTGAACCGGACACAGGGCAGCAGGTCACAGAGGAAAATGAACCGGACGAAACCGACGAGGCAGAGGACGGGGAAACAGAGGAGGGAGGTGAGTGAAATGGCACTGAAAAGACGTTTTGATTTCACAAAAAAGAACAGGCGCACCGGAAAGACGGAAAAAGTCGGGTATTTGGATTTCACCGAGGGAGAGGAGCAGGGCAGATGTTCTCTGTATTTTTACGGTGACATCGTATCGGCAACGTGGCAATCCATGTGGTACGAGGAGGACAAATGCCCGCAGGACATCGCAGATTTTCTCAACCAGTTGGACGGATATGAGGAAATCGACATTTATTTCAATTCCGGAGGCGGTGACGTGTTCGCAGGACTGGCAATCTACAACCAGTTAAGGCGGTACAACGGGCGAAAGGTCGGATATGTGGACGGGATGGCAGCATCCATCGCATCCGTCATCATGTTTGCATGTGATGAACTGCATTTTGCGACAGGCGCACAGGCAATGATTCACAAGCCCTTGTGTATCACGATCGGGAACGCAGACGATCACAAGGAATCCATAAAACAGTTGAATTTGTGCGAGGATTCCATTCTTGACATCTATGAGCAGCACACGAAAGACGGCGTGACGAGGGATAAACTCAAGGCTCTCATGGCAGCGGAGACATGGTTCAACGGAGAAAAACTGGCAGAGTATTTCAATGTTGAGGTCGAGGAGCGGGCAGCAGTCGCAGCGTGTACGTCTGACTTTTTCGACAGGTACACAAACACTCCGCAGCAGGTCGGGGAGACGGGCAGGACAGGAACGGACGACATCGTCGATGCGGTGATCGAGGAAATGCAGAACCGTGAAAACCGGAGAATCGAGGCAGAAAAGCAGGAGATTCTTGCAGATTTGGATTTATACGGTATTTAGAGAATGGAGAGGAGAAAAGAGACCATGAACAAAGAAATGCAGAAACTTTTGAGACAGATCAATGACAAGAAAAATGAGGTCAAGAGCCTTGTCGCAGACGGGAAACTGGATAAGGCGAGGACGGCGAAAGAGGAACTCAAGACGTTGCAGGAAAAATTCGACCTGCTTTTCGATCTGGACGAGGAGGAACATGAGGAGATCGAGGACAAAGTGAACAGGGGAGCAGCAAAGACAGTCGGCGGTGAAAAGGTTGACAAAAAGAATCTCGTCAAGGCTTTTGTCAATATCGTCAAAGCCGGATTCCTGCATGTCGAGCCGGAGGAGGCAGACGTGAAAGTCTACAAGGACGCACTGACATCCGACGCAACACCGAACGACGAGGGGCAGCAGGGCATCGGGGTGACGATTCCGGAGGACATCAGAACGGACATCATCGAGTTGCGCCGTTCCTCCGACAACCTTGAGCAGTATGTCAACGTGGAGGGCGTGACCACAAAGACAGGCACGAGGAATATTGAGGTCGATGCAGAATCCACGCCGTTTGACAATGTGGACGAGGCTGCGGATTTTCCGGAAATGGATGAACCTGTTTTCGAGCCTATCGAGTACAAGATCAAGAAAAAGGGTGGAATCCTCAAGATGACCGCCGAACTGCTTGAGGACACGGCAGCCAACATCATGGCATACATCAACAAATGGATTGCCAAAAAGACAAAGGCGACCCGCAATGCGATGATTCTGAAAGTGCTGAACACCATGACGGCAGGGAAAGAGGCGGTCGTCTCCAACATTGACAGCCTCAAGGATATTTTCAACGAGCAGCTTGATCCTGCGGTGGCAGCGACATCCATTGTCATCACGAATCAGAGCGGTTTCAACTTCCTTGACAAGCTGAAAGATTCGGACGGCAACTATATTTTGCAGAAAGACCCGACGTTGCAGACAAAGGGGAAACTGCTTTTCGGGGAATATCCGATTGTGAAACTGTCAAAAAAGACGCTGAAATCCACGCCGATTCTTGCAGCGGATGAAAAGACGGTCACAGGATATAAGCATCCCGTTTTCTGCGGTGACTTGAAAGAGGCAATCACGCTTTTTGACCGGAACGTGCTGACCATTGACATCAACGACAAAGGTTCGGGGATGTGGGAAAAGGACTTGACCGGAATCAAGGTGCGTGACCGTTTCGACGTGCAGCCCGTTGACAAGGGGGCAGTCGTCAAGGGAGAGATCACGGAGGTTGTGAACGGGTAGGAATAAGCGGGGCGGGATGACCGCCCCTGCATGAAAGCAGGTGAGGGCATGACAGACGAGGAGAAAAAGGAATACAGAGCGGGAATGATCGAACTCTGCAAAACTTATTGTCATATCGACTATGATGACGACGCTGAAATCGTTGAGTTGATGTTCGACACGGCGATGGAGGAAATGGAGCATCTGATTCCATCGTTTGACAGGCACACAATGACGAGCCGTCAAAAGCTGCTCACATGTTCTTTCGTGAAAGAACTTTACGACCACCGTGAGGAGTATCAGAGAGAGACAAGGACGCTCACGAACGCCGTTTCCTCCATGCTGCTGAAAGAGATATACAAAGGGGGCAACGCATGACTGGACGGATAAAGGTGATAAGGAAAGAGACGGCGGTTGTTGACGGCAGGAGGCAGCAGGTGTCGTCACTGTTCTATCAATGTTGGTGCGAGGTTCAAGACCTTGCTACGAATGAAAAATACACCGCATTGCAGACAGGGCTTGAGAATACGATCGTTTTCAAGGTGCGGAACTGCGGAAAAATAGAAGAAATCAGACTGAATCTGAAAGAGTTCTATGCGGAGTACAAGGGAACGGAGTTCAAGATTTATAGTGCGTCGCCGATGGTCTCCGACAATCGGCGTGTGCTGCTGAAATGCCGTGCGGGTGCATAGTGTCACAATCTGACACCGGAGGCGATGGGATGAAAATTGAAATGGAGTTTCAAGGTCTTGCGGAACTTGTAAAGGCGTTTGAAAAGGCAGCGAGCGACGATGAAATCAAGGCGACAAACAGGAAAATCGTTGAAAAAAGTGAACCAGTGGTCAAGCGCATCATGTCGGGGAAAGTGCCGAAGTCTGCGGACATATCAAAGAGCGGGCGGGGGTTCGGTTCAAAATCGAGCGTATCGTCTCACGCAGCCGACAGCGTACCGATCGGGAAAGTGAAAGTAAAAGACACCGGAGCATCGGCAGAGGTCGGATGGGAGAAGTCAGACAGGAGTGAGCATTTTTATGTGAAATTTATAAACTGGGGAACAATTCACAGACCGCCTCAAGAATTTATATTTGCAACGGGGCGGGAGGCAGACGGCGAGTTGCAGAAAATCGCCGAGCAGGAGTATCAATCATTTTTAGACAACACAGTGGGGTGATAAGCATGGGCGACAGTCCGGACATCATAAAAGATGCGTCAGAGACCCTCAAGCCTGTCAGCGGGCGGGGAATCACGGTGATGCAGGGATGGTATGACAAAGACATTAAGGCGTGTCATGTGACCTTGTGGGATTTGGGAGAGACGGACGACAATTTTTCCGACGATGACGCAGAGGGCGTGACGTTGTCCGTGCAGGTCACAATTTTTTCGCAGGAGGACGAGGTGGAACTGGCAAGGGAAATCAAGAGCCTCATGAAAGCAAATGGATTCTCTTTCGAGGGCAGGAACGGAGACGATTCAAAGCCGGAGGACGGAATCTATATGAAAGCACAGAGATTCTCAAAATTTTATGAAAGAGAGGAATGAACATGAATGAAAAGGTAACGCAGTTAAGCGAAACAAAGCAGCAGATCGTCCGGAGTAGAACCTGCGGTTGTAAGGATTTATATGCTGCACTGGTTTTACAGAATACGGCGATGCAGTATGTGGCGGGAGAGACAAGAAAACTCTCAAGGATGGTGAAAGCAAAGATCGATGAAAAGTGGACTTCTGAAAAGATTTACTCCGACGACGAGACGGAGGAGGTCATCACGTCATATGAGGGAACGGACGTGGAACTTGAGGTCAATGCGCTTGCACCGCAGGACAGGGCGTTTCTGTTCGGGCAGAGGTATGAAAACGGCTATCTTGTAAAGACATCCAACGACATGGCACCGGAGGTCGCTATCGGGTGGCGTGAAAGAAAGCTGAACGGCAAATATGAGTTCAAGTGGCTTTTTGTCGGGAAGTTCGCAGAGGGAATCAGCGACGAGGCGAACACCAAAGAGGGAAAACTGTCTCCAACCACAAAGAGCATCAAGGGGTCGTTCTACGAGCGCAGCCTTGACAACCAGTATGAGATTTCCGTCGATGAATCGAACCTCATTGACGAGTACACGGATGCAAAGACGGCACTTGCGAACTGGTTTTCTGCGGTGCAGGAATACCCGAACGCTGCTGACAATACCGGAGGCGGTGACGGAGGAGAAACGGGAGATAACGCCGGAGACGGCAGCGTGACGGAGTAAGGACATAAAGAGATCATATAACAGGAGGAAATTTCAATGCAGAGAAAAATCATTATCGCTAACAAAGAGTACGCAATGCCTAAAATGGGGATTGATGACTACATGGAATATCTTGACTTGAGTGAAAAGATGGACGGTCATCCGAGGTACACAAGGGAAGATATTGAGGCGATGGTCTTGTTCGTGTGCAAGGCATACGGAGATCAATTCACCGCAGAGGAACTCAAGGACAAGGAAAAAGGTCTTGATGCAGCGGGAATCATCATGGAGTTTCAGTTCATAGATGTCGGAATCGGCGAGGAACTCACAAAGCGGATGGAGAAGATCGAGAAAAATTTTCAGAGTGGCAAGTGATTCCGGAAATTGAGATCACTTGCAGGGGAGGAACGGTTTTCATCAATTCCGTAACAGTTGAGCAGTACAAAAAATATGTGAGCCTCATGGAAAAGAACGGGTCGGACAGGGTGACGGATGCGATGTTTTTCAACAGGCGAATCGTTCAAGAGATTTTCGGAAACAGGATGTCTCTTGCAGAACTGGGAGGAGCGGAGGTCGTCGAATTTTTGACGGCAGCAAAGGGAATCCATTTCATCATGCAGAATGTCATTTCTGAAAAGCTGCTGAACATCGTCGAGGTTGAACCAGTGGAGCAGGAGACATCGGCGTTTGACGAGTACGACATTGAAAACGGATATGAGGAGGAAAGCGAGCCGGAGGAGAACACATGGAAAGTGTGCGGAGAGATTCTTGACAGGGTCATCAAAATAGCAATCCGGCTCTTGAAAAACTCATACAGTCAATGTATGAGAGAGGACATTGTGTCATTACTGGACTATCTGAAATTTGAATTAGATACCATAAACGAGAATCAGACATAAAAGGGAGGAGGAGACCGAATGGCTTATACGAGCGTCAAGATTTCTGCGAGTTCAAGCGACTATCAGTCGCAAATGAAATCGGCAGCAGCGCAGATGAAAACATTGTCGAGTGAGTATTCCGTTGCAGCGACAAAAGCAAAGTTGTTCGGTTCGGCAGCAGACAGCCTCAAGGCAAAGGCAGAGACGCTCACGCAGAAAATAACCGTACAGAAAGACATCGTGAAGTTGAACAGCGAGCAGCAGGAGAAACTCACGAAAAAGCTATCAGATCAAAAGACCAAACATGAGGAACTCAAGACCAAAATCGAGGCAGCAAAAGAGGCTTATGCAAAATCGACGGAGGAGACGGGGAAAAACTCTGAACAGTCAAAGGCACTGAAAGAGGAACTTGAAAAACTTGAGCAGGAGTTCAAGGCGAATGAGACTGCAATCGGAAAGACGGAGACCGCACTGGCAAATCAGACGGCAAAGACGAACCAGTCAAAGGTCAAACTCATGGAAATGGAATCAGAACTTGAGAATGTCAACAAGGAACTGAAAAACCACAAACTCAATGAGTTCGCCGATGCTTGCGACAAAGCAGGTCAAAAGATGGAGAGTTTCGGAAAGAAAATGTCCGTCGTGTCTGCGGGAATCGCAGGACTGGCAGCAGCATCCGTAAAATCTTTTACAGAAATGAAAGAGGGTTACGACATCATCGTGACCAAAACAGGGGCGACAGGAGACGCACTGGACGACTTGAAATCCTCTGCGGACAATGTTTTTGGGGATATGCCGGAGGACATGGCGACAGTCGGGGAGGCGGTCGGAGAGGTCAACACGAGATTCCACACGACGGGAACGGAGTTAGAGGAAACGTCAAAGCTGTTCATTCAGTTCGCATCAATCAATGACACGCAGGTCACGCAGTCGGTTGACCAAGTTGACAAGATCATGAAAGCGTGGAACATTGACGCATCGCAGACGGGGAATCTTTTGGGGCTTTTGACGCAGAAAGCGCAGGACACCGGAATTTCCGTTGATTCGTTGGAGAGTTATGTCCTTGATAACAATGCAGCGTTCAAGGAAATGGGTCTCTCATTACCACAGGCGATCAACTTGATGGCACAATTCGACGCAAACGGCGTTGACACCACACAGGCACTTGCAGGACTGAAAAAGGCGTTACAAAATGCGACCGCAGAGGGAAAGTCAATGGATGTCGCCCTTGAGGAGACGATCGGGAGCATCAGAGACGCAAAGACAGACACGGAGGCGTTGCAGATTGCAACGGAGTTATTCGGGAAAAAGGGTGCTGCGGAAATGGCAACGGCAATCCGTGAGAACCGAATCGACCTCACGAGTTTGTCTGCCTCAATGTCAGAATACGGGAGCGTTGTTGAGACTACATATAGCAACACAAAATCGCCGATGGACGAGGCAAAGGTGGCGATGAACAACGTCAAACTGGCAATGTCAGAAATGGGAAACACGTTGTTATCATCAGCAGCCCCCGCAATAGGCGAATTAACATCGAAAATAAAAGAGGTGACACAGTGGTTCAGATCACTTGACGAGGGGCAGCAGCAGACGATCATCAAGGTCGGGATGGTGGTTGCTGCGGTGGGTCCGTTGGCAATCGGATTCGGAAAGGTCACGCAGGGCATTTCCTCAACAATTAAGACGGGGCAGCAGTTTGTCTCCGGTGTTTCCTCTATCATAGCGAAAATCACGGCAAAAACGGCAGCGACAGCAGCAGGAACGGCAGCAGACGCAGCGGGAACGGCAGCAACGACGGCACATGCAGCAGCAACGACGGCAGCGACGACAACGACAGGGGCGATGGCAGTTGCACAGGGCGCACTCAATACGGTCATGAATTTATGTCCGATCATTCTGATTGTGACGCTGATTGCCGGACTGATTGCAGCGGGTGTCGCTTTATATAAAAACTGGGATAAGGTCAAAGAGAAACTAGCCGAATTTTGGGCGAAAATCAAAGAGGTTTTCAATAAAATCAAAGAAGTCATCACAGGGGCGTTCAACAAAGCAAAGGAGGCGGTGTCGAACAAAGTAAAAGAGATAAAGGATGCGGTCTTGAATACTCCGATCGGACAGGCAGCGTCGAAAGTATTCAACGGTGTCAAGGACACAGTGTCAAAGGTTATGTCGGCAGCAGTCAGCACGGCAAAAGAAAAGTTGAGCAATATGAAAACCGCATACGAGGAAAACGGAGGCGGTATCAAGGGCATTGTGGCAGCAGGATGGGAGGGCATAAAAGGCGCATACACATCCGGATTGACTTTCGTTGACAATCTGACAGGTGGGAAACTGACAGAGATCAAAAACAAGTTCTTAAATTCGGAGATCGGGCAGAGCGCATCAAAAATGTTCGGAACGGTCAAAGAGACTGCACAGAAAGTCATGGGCGCAGTGGTTGAAACGACAAAACAGAACTTGTCAAATATGAAAACCGCATACGAGGAAAACGGAGGCGGTATCAAGGGCATCGTGGCAGCAGGATGGGAGGGAATCAAGGGATATTATACATCCGGATTCACGTTCGTCGATAAGCTGACCGGAGGAAAGCTGACAGAACTCAAGACAAAGTTTTCTGACAGAACATCGGAAATCAAAGAAAAGGTCTCCGAGGGTTGGACGAATATGAAAGAGACCGTCACCTCAAAGATGACGGAGTGGAAAACGAACGCATCCAACAAACTGGATGAAATACGGACAAATTTCACGACGAAAGTGTCCGGAATACAGACCTATGTTGCGACGGGGTGGTCGCACATGAAATATACAATCACATCGACGATGCAGCAGTGGAACTCCGACGCATCGGCGAAACTGACCTCTCTCAAGCAGGGATTCGATTCAAAGGTCAACGACCTCAAGGCAAAGGTCTCCGAGGGTTGGACGAACATGAAAACGTCCATTTCTACAAAAATGCAGCAGTGGAACTCCGACGCATCGGCAAAGCTGACATCACTCAAGACAAATTTTTCTTCACGGGTCAATGAGATAAAATCAGACTGGTCGGCAAAATATACGGAGATCAAGGACAAAGCGACCTCACTCATGGAGACGGCAAAGTCCAACGTCGCCACAAAGTTGGAGACAATGAGGTCAAACTTTTCGTCGAAACTTGAGAGCATAAAATCAAACTGGTCAAGCGGATATGAAAATATAAAGTCAACAGCGACCTCAAAGATGGAGGCAGCGAAAAGCAGCGTCGCATCGAAACTTGAGACAATCAAGTCGGATTTTCCATCAAAACTGAACAATGCGCTCTCCACCGTATCTTCTGTCATGGAGAATATACGGGCGAAATTCTCTGAAAAGATGGAGGCAGCGAAAAGCGTTGTTTCCGGTGCGATTGAGAAAATAAAAGGATTTTTCAATTTTGAGTGGTCATTGCCGAGCATCAAACTCCCTCATTTCAAGATAGAGGGAAAATTCAGTCTCAATCCTCCGTCAGTACCGTCATTCGGTGTCGAATGGTACAGAACAGGAGGCATCATGACAAATCCGACCGTGTTCGGGATGAATGGAAATCGTCTCATGGTCGGGGGAGAGGCAGGGGCAGAGGCTATCTTGCCACTAAGCGAGTTTTACACAAAGCTGAATAATATGCTTGACCGGAAAATCAACGCAATCAATCAGCAGATAAAGGCACATGTCGAGGTTCACACCTACATCGACAGCGATGAAGTGTCGAACCGGACAACGGAAAAGGTCAGCGAGAATCTAGCCGTCGAAAGGTTAAAGAGGAGGTAAGCGATGAAGATTGACGAGACAGACATCCGGACGTTTAATGCGAAACAGTTGACCGTCGATTATATGCTGCCCTCAACAGCGGTGAGCGTTGACATGTTCGACGGCGCACTGATTCCATCGGAGGGTGAGACCTACACGCCACTTTCGGGAGTGACGGTGGGCGTTCTGTTCAGAGGCAGGACGAGAGACGAGGTTCAGCGTTATGTAAGTGATTTTAATGCGATGCTGCAAAAGGGCGTTGCGCTCACACTGGACGGATATTCGAGGCGGTTCAAAGGATATATGACGGGAAACACGCTCTCAAAGACGATCACGAAAGGGAGGTACACGGCAGACTTTACATTCACGGGGTACTGGTTCAGCGAGACGG
>OFFJ01002244.1_pt1 | contig 12596 bp, 14 predicted proteins | sample 1521261 | NCBI WGS metagenome assembly OFFJ01 (sample SAMEA3504122, study PRJEB24116) | mouse gut metagenome | biome: mouse gut; feature: mouse-associated habitat; material: faeces | place: Denmark | collected 2011 | reverse complement strand
ATTCCCTCCATCAGCACACGGTAGCAACCAGCCAGCTATCCACCTTGTCGGGGATAGGCAGGGGCCGGGCGTCGAGCTGGAGGATGCGCCGCTCCGGGTTGTGGTCGATGTAGGAGTGCATCAGGCGGGAGGTCTGCGCGGTCACAAGCTGCTTGCTCTCGTCATAGTAGCTGCACGCGCCGTAGGCCATGATGAAACTCGCCGCCGAGGAAATCAGGATAATCATGTTGTCGTCCACCAGCGGCTTGACGGTGGGGTTGGCCGGGTCCGTCCAGTCGTCCAGATAGACGCCCGCATACTGCATGATGTCCAGATTGGGCTTGTTCAGGTGGCCGATGTAGCTGACGCCGCCCGGCAGTTCCCTGGGGGCGATGATGCCCAGCTCCACCCGCCGGTTGTCCAGCTTCTTCATCACGTCCGCGTCGTCCAGGAACTTGCGCAGGGCGGTCTTGCCCATGATGGCCGTATCCACGTTGGCAAATCCCTCGATAAGCACCCGGCTCACCCAGTCCTCCAGGTTGTTCAGGATTGCCGCCTTGCTCCCGCCCCACTGCTCGTCGCCGGTCAGGCTGACCGTGTTGGTGAAGTCAAAGTCGATGTCCTCCTTCACGCCGGGACCCTCCACATGGATAAGGCCGGTCTTGATGGCCTCTGCGCACATATATTCCTCCCGGCGCGTACAGGCGTCGTTCAGGGTCGCGTATTCCTCCATCAGCTTCCGCGCCGCCCGCTCTGCGGGCGTCATGCCGCTGTAAAGGTCCTCGCCGGGGAGCCGGGTCATCATCTGCGCGGCGGTGGTCACGATGTAGCCGGACACCAGCGGCGCGGCATAGCTCTTGGTCTGAAATCCGTCCATCTTCACGGCCTTGCCGCCCGCGTCCGGGTGGACGTAGGGCAGGATTTTCCGGTCGCCTTTCATCAGGTCCATGTCCACCCGCTCGGTGGGGAAGGTAATGACCCGGTTGAAGAACGTGTCCCGGAAGTAGGTGGGGATGGGCGGGGTCTGCCGCACCACCTCCGCCATATACCGAGGCTGGTAAATATCAATCGCGTTAGGCATAATTCATTTCCTCCTTTTGTGTGCAAAAATTTTCCCGCCCCCTTGCGGGAAGCGGGAATGTTTATTTCAGGAAAATGCCGATGTTCCGCAGCGCCGTTTCCACGTCCGCCGCCGTCATGCCCTCCGGCAAAACCAGGCTGTCGGCAAAGTATTCTCCGGTGAGCCATACCGGCCCTTCCTCGTCCGCCCGGATGCTGTCCGGCACCAGGCCGTAGACACTGGCCTTGTTGTCCGCCGTCAACAGCGTCAGTTTGCCGTCGCCGTCCAGCGCCACGGGCGCGTGGGCGGGGATGTCCGCCGCCGCCACCTTCACGTCCTTGGCGACAGGTCCGATTCCCGCCTCGAAATATCCCGGCTCGGTGCTGAATTTCTTGACGCTCAAATCCATGCTCATGTCGTTTTTCCTCCCCTTACTTTTTCTGGCCCACGCTCTTGATAGTCGCCAGGAACTCGTCGCCGCTGGTCATACCGGCGGGCTGGGCGCTGGTGACGCCGTTGACGCCGCTGCTCTCCGCGTCCTTCTTCACCTGTGCCAGATAGGTTGCGCCCTGGGTCTTTGCGTTCTTGACGAGGGCCTTTGCAAAGTCCTCCGCGCTCATGGGCTTTTCGTACTTTGCCTCCGCCAGCAGCGCTTCGCTCCCGGCCAGTGCCATTTCCTCCAGGTCCTTGATGCGCGCCCGCTCGGCGTTGGTTGCGGCCTCCGTCGCCGTCGCCGCCGCCGCTTGCTCGATTTGGTCAACCAGCGTGGGATAGGCTTTCCGCAGGTCGTCCACGGTCTTGATGCTGTCTTTCGGGTCCATGTCCTGTACCTCCTGTTGTTTTCCCGGCTGTCCCGCCGGTTGATTATTTACGACCCGCTTCACGCGGTTTCGCACAAATTCCGGGGCCTTGTCGAACTTGGCCCCCATGCTGACGCTGTTGACGAAAAGGACGCCGCCCCGATTCTCGTAGGTAGCGCCCGCCCCCTCGTCCGTCAGTTCGTCCGCAAAGCCGTTTTCCTTGGCCTGCGGCCCGGTCCACCAACTTTCCGCGTCCATCCAGGCCGTCACTTCATCCTTGGTCCGCCCGGTCTTTTTGGCGTAAAGGCTGATGATGTTTTCCTTGATGGTCGCCAGCGCCTCCAGGTATTTTTGCAGGTCCGCCGCATTTGCGTACCCGCAATACATACTGACCGGATGCACCATGTAGGTACTGTCGTTGGCGGCAATGACCTTGTTGCAATGGCAGGCGATGATTGTCGCCGCCGATGCACACACTCCGCCGATGCGGGCCGTCACGGTGGCCGGGTGCTGCTCCAGCAGGTTCCCAATTTCCACCGCCGCAAACACGTCCCCGCCGCCGCTGTTGATTCGGACCGTGATGTTGCTGACCGTTCCCAGCCCGGCCAGGTCCTCGGCAAACTGCTTTGGCGTCACATCGTCGCTGTACCAGCTTTTTTCTCCCGCAATATTCCCATACAGCAGCAGTTCTCCGCTCCCGTCCGCCGCATTGCGGAATTGCCAAAACTTATTGGGCATTTCCCGTTCCTCCTTCTTGCCCGCCTGGGTCCGGCGGTGTCTGTCCCGCTCCGCTGGGCGGCGGGTTTGCGATCTTGTCTACCTCCCGTTTTCGCGCGGCCTCTATCGCCCGCTTGCGAATGTTCCGGTTGTAGTCCCCGCCGGTAAGCTGGGCCGTCTCTTCCTCCGCCGTGGAGAAACCGGCGTCCACACGCTTTATAGCGGCCTCTACCTCCTGGGACGGATTCAGCGCTGTCCGGCTCGGCCCGTTCCACTTGCAGTCGGCATATGCCTTGCGGATTGCCGGGTCGCCAAAAAATCCCGGTGCCTTGATTCGTCCTCGCGCCACCGCTTCGGCAAGCCACGCCTCATAGACCGGTTGGCAGAAGTCGTCCGAAAACCAATCCCTCTGCATCCCGCAGGTTCGCCAAAACTCGTTGAGGGACCCGCGCGCGCTGCTGAAATTCTGCGTAAACTGCTTTTCCAGTACCTCTGGCGGGATTTCCAGCGCTGCGCCGATCTCCTTTACCATGGCGTTGAAAAAAGCGTCGTACCCGCTGTTCGGGTGTTCCGGCTTCGCAAACTCTACCGTTTCCCCCGGATTCAGCGCCACGATTGCGCCGTTGCCCAGTTCGATAGTCCCCTGGTCCTGCGCGTCAATGAGCTGTTCCGGCGGCAGCGCCTCGCCTATTGGCTTCCCGTTCTGCACGGTGGCGGACTGGATAAACACCGTGAACATGGCGGATATAACCGCCGCCGTGATCTCCGCTTCGGTATACCGCCCCAACTGTTTCAGCGCCTCCAGGACCGGGGCAAGAATAGGGACGCCCCGGCGCTGGCCCGCCCGTTCCCGGTTCATCACATGGAGGACGTTCGGCCTCCCGCTGCTCCCGTAGGCTTCTACCCGCGTCCATTCCAGCGCGCCCGCCTGATTGGAGAGGCTGGACAATGGGTGCTGGTTGCATATCCAGTAGGCAATTACCATACCGTCAGCGTCCGTCTCCACGCCCTGCACGATGCTGTGTACCCTGTGGCCCTTCACCTCGCAGGGTACAAGCCGGTCGTAACTGTCCGGCGAACACACCCGGTCGGCTTCGATAACGCGCACCCGCAGGCTGTACGGCTGGCCCGGCTGCTCCTTCATAGGCAGCAGCGCAAAGGCGTCCCCGTTCATCAGGTAGGACAGGAAAGCAAGCTGTTGCAGCTTGTAGAAATTGTCCACACGGTCTGCGTCGCATACCGGCGTATCTGCCCATAGAGCGAACTCCCGCAGGATTTGAGCTTGCAGCGCTTCCGCCTGTTCGTTGGTCAGCCGCAAATAATCAGCGTCGATCTGCGGCGACGGCATAAGCCCGCCCGCCACTACGTTTGTCCGCATGGTTTTCAGCGCGGCAGAGGCCGTCGGGATTCCCATATAGGCGTCGCGGGACCGCTGGCGCAGCACGTCAAGGTTATCCTCGATGTCCTCCTTCGGGCTTCCTCCGTGGTACATCCACCCGCGCATACTCTTCTTGGTCAGGTTCGCGCCGTAGTTCCCGTATCCGCTGTTGACAAACTCCAGCGCCGTTCTCGCGGCGGCTCGCCTCACCGCCCGCACCGGAGAGACGGCTGCAATGGCCCGGTCCAGCAAATTCATTTTTGCCATGCCTGACCTCCCTACACATCACGGATAACCGCACGGAATACCCGGTTCCTTCCGCCGTACTGTTCCTCTGCCGCTGCTACGGCAAGTTTCCCCTCCCAAAATTCGATCTCTTTCCGCACATCGTACAGGTCCGCCCGCGTCAGGCTCCGACCTTCGATCTGGTATCTCTGCCCGGTGGCGATAGCTTCCTCCGCCGCAAGCCAGGTATTGAGCTTTCTCTTGCAAAACTCTACCGAGTAAATAGCCATTTAGATTCCTCCATTTAGTTTCCGGCGTCCCGTCCGGCGCTGGACCACGGCCCCCGGTTCCGGCTTCTGGAGCGGCGGATTGTAGATTTCCAGTGCAGCGGTCGCGTAGTTGCGCAGGTCCAGCGGCTCGTTGCGCTTGTAGTTCTTGTCCCGGAAGTCCCACGCTACGATCATTTTCCCCCGGCGGAACCTGGTGATTTTCATTTCCGCCGTCAGGCCCTTAAAGTAGGTTTCATCGTACCCGGCCTCTGGATTCAGCGGGAAGTGACAGTAGTTCGGCCCGCTCGTTATGGACGGGTCCCGGACAGTGTGCTGTAGCCGCTGATACAGGATGTCCTTCCCCTCGTCAACGCCGATGGTGAACAGCGGCGTTTTGACCCGGTTGTCCGTGGTCGGGTTTTTGAAGTAGGGGATTCCCTGCCCGCCCTTTCCTTTAATGGCGAATATGCGCCGGTCGAACTTGTCCACCGTGAACCGGTAGACCTGCACGGAACGATAGCCGCTGTCGATACAGCAGGCGGCAATTTGCAGGGCTGTCCCGTCCTTTTTGTGGAAGGAGACTTGCAGAAAAGCGTCCAGGTCCGCCCAAACCTTTTCTTCCTTCGTGTCTCCGTATATTTTCTGATACCGGATGCCCCAGCTCTCCTTGCCGACGCCCCAGCCCACAACCTCCGCCTCGAAACGGTCCTTCTGCACGTCCACGGCAGCGGTCAGCACCAGCACGCCGTCCGGCACCTCCGCGTCGTACAGCTCCCGGCGGTTTATCAGCTTGTTTCCGTCGATGCACTCCCCCGGCTCTTCCCACGTCTCGCCAAGCTCGGTGTTGGTCCACGTTTTCATTTCCTCTATGTTGCCAAGCGCCAACTGCTCGCTTGCGGAAATGAATTTGTCCACCACGTCTTTCCAGCCGCAGAAATTGGAGGCCAGTGTATTCAGGTGGAAGCCTCGCGTCTCTGCCGCCGGATTCTCTGCCCGGAAGCGTCCCAGCTTCCCTTGTTCCTTCCAGGCGTATTCTCCAAACCGCTCCCCGCACCGCTCGCACTTGTAGAGGATTGGCTTAGACGGGTCTGTGCGGTAGTCCTCGAAATCCAGGCTGCTCCACGCCAGCGGTTGGTAATGGCCGCACCCAGGGCAGGGTACGGTCCACTCTTCCCGCGTGCTTTCCAGAAACTCCTTTTCGATTTTGCTGTGTCCCTTAATGGTCGGCGTGGAGACGATCACGGTTTTCTTATCCCAAAACGTAGTCTGCCGCTTCTGCGCCAGCAGAAGCGGATCACCTTCTGTCCCGGCGCTCTCCGGGTAGCCGTCTACCTCGTCAGCCAGCAGTACCTTGATAGGCCGCATACGCAGGCCCACGGGGCTGTTGGCTCCCACGATGGTGATATGCCCACCCGGAAAATTCTTCTTCAAGATGGTATTTCCGCTGTACCGGCTCTTCGTATCCACCAGCCCGCGCAAAACCGGCGTGTCCCGTATCATGGGCGCAAGGTTGTCTTTGGATAGGGTCTGCGCCATATCAAGCGTAGGCTCCATTGCCATGACGGGGCATGGGTAGTAGTGCATATAGTAGCCGAGCGCGTTCATCAGTATAGCGGTCTTTCCGATCTGCGCGGCGCTCTTGATGACCACCTTGCGTACATGATGGTCCCCGATGGCGTCCATGATTTCCCGCTGATATGGCGCGTTGTCTGTGTGCCAGCGCGCCGTGCCGTTGTTGGTTTCCGCCGACAGCACCCGGTATTTGTCCGCCCATTGTGAAAGCGTCAGCGCCGGAGGCGGGCGCAGGTAGGCGATACACCGGATGAACATTTCTTCTGTCTGCGGCGCGATCTCAACGACCCACGCCCTCTTCTCGTCCATCCTGGTTTCCCTGCTCCTTCCTCTTCTGCCTGGTTGGCAGCTTCCCCTTTACACACGCTGGGAAAGGGCAGTAAATCAGCCTCTCGCCGATTCGCTCCGCCCATACGCACCCCTTACATGGATTCGTCGTCCTCTTCTTCATCCTCGCCGCTCCTTATCGCAAAGGCCACATTGAAGTGAGATAGTTCCTCCAGCGTCTCGTCTATGGCCGCTTTGAGCTTATCGTGTATGCCCGCCTGGTTGCCGCCCATCTGTGCCAGCTCCCCGGACAACTTCGCAGGCAGGCCAGAGAAGCGCCCGCGCATATTCAGGCACAACGCGGCCAGACCCTTTTCGATGTCTCCCGTGCTGTGCAGATTGCCCCGGCGCTCTTCGTTCTCCATGTCCGCCGCCTCGCGCTTTGCCTTTGTGAGCATGGCCCGCTCGTCATTCAGGTTGGTGCTCCCGTTCCCCTTGCGCAGATAGGAGATATACCGCACCACGCACGATTGCAGTTCGTAAAGCCCCGGCGCTTTCTCGGCAATCACTCCCTCGTCCCGCAGTTGCCGGACCCGTCGGGGAGTAACGGCCAGCCAGTCGGCCACTACATTACTTGTATACAGTTTCACTTCTCGTCCTCCCGCTCCACGTCGGTCAAGTCGTCCGGCTCCACGCCGTCCACGTCCACGCTGTTAGCGGCCCGCATACGCAGGATTTCAAGCCGCTGCTGTTCCAGTTCAAGCCGCGCCGCGCTTTCATCCAGTGCCCGCAGACTGTCCGTGATCTTGGCGATACGGCCCTGTACTTTATAAAGCGCCTCCTGCAAGCTCTGTATCCGCTTAAAGGCGCTGTCGCTGAAGCGCATGGTTGTGTTGTTCTTCCCGCGTATCTCTGTCATGGCGCTTAGATACACGGCCCCTTCTTCCGCATCCTCATACTCCGCAATCTTGGAAAGGATTTTGTTCTCGCGGAATTTCAGGATTTTCATTTCATGCTCCAGCGCTGCCCGAACCTCCAGCGGCGTTTTCGCTATCAGTTCCTTTTCCTCGTCGGTCAGCCTATCAAAAAAGACGGTGCTGTAAGCTCCGTCCTTCTCCGCGTTCTTGTTCCCCGCCGGTGCGCCCTTGTGGCTCCCGGCGGCGTTCTTCTTTCCCTTGCTGTTCTTGTTGCCGGGCTGTCCGCCCCGCTTCTTTAATTTTTTGTGAAGCCTATTCTCATGGCGAGAAAAATGTGGTAAACTAACAGTCTATACAAAATAAAACCATTTCCGGGAGGCCACCATGATGAATTGGAACGCCCTGTATGACCGCTTGAGAGCCGGCATCCCCGCCTTGGAGCTGCGCCGGGACGAGCCTATGGCCCGCCACACCACCTTCCAGGTGGGCGGGCCGGTGCCTGTCATGGCCCTGCCTAAAGATGAGGGCGAGGCTCAAACCGTGCTGCATATCGCCGCCATGGAATTTGGCATCAGGCCATTTTTTATGGGGAAGGGCAGTAATCTGCTGGTGTCTGATGCAGGGGCCGACCTGCTGGTGGTCAAGGCGTATGACGGCCTCGGCCGCCTGGAGCTGCTGCCCGGGGGGGAGTGGCCCGGATATCAGACCATCCTGGCGGGCAGCGGCGTGTCCCTGGCGCGGCTTTCTAATTTCGCCCTGGAGCACGGCCTCACCGGCCTGGAGTTTGCCCATGGTATCCCCGGCAGCGTGGGGGGCGGCGTGTACATGAACGCCGGGGCCTACGGCGGGGAGCTGGGCCAGGTGGTGTCCAGCGTGTCCGCCGTGGGCCTGCCCTGCGAGGAAGATGTGCGGCGGTATGTGAATCCCCAGTTCTCCTACCGACACAGCCGGTTCCAGGAGCAGGACGAGTTCATCCTCCGCGCCTGCTTCACCCTGAAGCCGGGGAACCCTGCCGAAATCAGGGCGAAGATGGACGACTTTGCCCAGCGCCGCCGGGAAAAGCAGCCGCTGGAGTACCCCAGCGCCGGCTCCACCTTCAAGAGGCCCGCCCCGGCGGACGGCCGGCCGGTGTACGCCGCCGCCCTCATCGACCAGTGCGGACTGAAGGGGCTCGCTGTGGGCGGGGCCCAGGTGTCGGAGAAGCACGCAGGCTTTGTCATCAACCGGGGCGGAGCCTCCTGCAGGGATATTTTAGAGCTGATCGCCCAGGTGCGGGAACGGGTGTTCCGGGAGACCGGCATAACCCTGGAGCCCGAGGTGCGCTGCCTGGGAAGGGAGGGAGAAGGATGGAATTTCTAATCGTGTCCGGTCTGTCCGGGGCGGGGAAGTCCACCGTCATGTCCATTTTGGAGGACAGCGGTTTTTTCTGCGTGGACAATCTGCCCCCGGTGCTCATCCCCAAATTTGCCGAGGTATGCCTTGCGGGGGCGGGGAGCTATGAGCGGGTGGCCATGGTGTGCGATATTCGGGGCGGGGAGAACTTTGAAGGGCTTTTCGAGTCCATGGACGCTCTGGCCGCCATGGAATTCCACTACAAGGTGCTGTTTGTGGACGCGGAGGACGCTGTAATCATCAAGCGGTACAAGGAAACCCGCCGCAGCCATCCCCTGATGGAGGAGCTGGGCAGCCTGACCCGGGCGGTGGAGCACGAGCGGCAGGTGATGGCTGCGGTGCGCGCCCGGGCGGACTACATCATCAACACCACCACCCTGCCGGTACGTAAGCTCAGGGGGCAGGTGCTGGATATGTTCGCCCCCAACCGCAAGAGCGTCAGCGAGATGAGCGTGACGGTCACCTCCTTCGGCTTCAAGTACGGCCTGCCCCTGGAGGCGGATCTGGTGTTCGATGTGCGTTTTCTGCCCAACCCCTTCTATGTGGAGGAGCTGCGCGGCCAGACCGGCCTGGACCAGGGGGTGGCGGATTATGTGTTTAAAAGTCCCACCGCCCAGGAGCTGCTGGAAAAGCTGCAAAGGCTGATGGACTTCCTGCTGCCCCATTTTGTGGAGGAGGGGAAAAGCGCTTTGGTCATCGCCGTGGGCTGCACCGGGGGGAGGCACCGCTCGGTGGCGGTGACCCACGCGCTGACGGAGTACATCCAGTCCCTGGGCTACGCCGCCGGCGAGACCCACCGGGACATGACGAGGGCATGAATATGACGGCGAACAAACGGCGCAAGGGCCCCGCCATTGTGGCCCTGGGGGGCGGGCATGGCCTGTCCGCCATTTTGAGGGGCTTGAAGCTTTATACCGATGACCTGACCGCCATCGTCACCGTGGCCGACGACGGGGGCGGTTCGGGGGTGCTGCGGGAGGATTTGGGGATGCCTCCACCCGGCGACATCCGCAGCTGCATGGAGGCGCTGGCGGAGACGGAATCCCTGATGCAGAGGCTGCTGGCCTACCGCTTTTCCGACGGGCGGCTGGCGGGACAGGCGTTTGGAAATCTGCTGCTGGCGGCGCTGGACGGCATCTCCGATTCCTTTGACCAGGCGGTGGCCCGGATGAGCCAGGTCCTGGCCATCACCGGGCGCATTCTGCCGGTGACCAACGCCGACGTGCAGCTGGAGGCCATTTTTGACAACGGCTCCAGTGTCCGGGGGGAGTCCAAGATCTTTGCCGCCAAAAAGGAGCAGAACTGCCGGATCCACCACGTCCGCCTGCTGCCCGAGCACACCCCCGCCCTCCCCGCCGCCCTGGAGGCCATCTCGCAGGCGGAGGTGATTCTGCTGGGGCCGGGGAGCCTGTACACCAGCGTCATTCCAAATTTGCTGGTGGACGGCATCTCCGAGGCCATTATGGAAAGCCCGGCCTTGAAAATCTACGTCTGCAATATCATGACCCAGGACGGGGAGACCGAGGGCATGACCGCCCAGGACCATGTGGCGGCGCTTTTGGAGCATGGCGGGCCGGGGCTGGTAAACCTGTGTCTTTGCAACTCCGACCCGGTGGGCCGGGAGCTGCTGGAGCGTTACTCCGCCGAGGACGCGGAGCCCATGGCGGTGGATCGGAGGGAGATTGAGCTGCTGGGGGCGGAGGTGGTATTCCGGCCCTTGATGGATATGGAGTGCGGCTATGCCCGGCATTCCGGGGTGAAGGTGGCCCAGGCGGTGGTGGAGCTCTATCAGCAAAGGGCGGACACCAAGATATTTTGAAGCGTCCGCCTGCCGGGGAGGGGGGGCGCAAACAGTGTGAGGAGGGATTGCCGTGGCGTTTTCCGCCGACGTAAAGGGGGAGCTGTGCCGCCCCAGCATCAGCCGGAAATGCTGCGCCCAGGCGGAGGCCTACGGCGTGCTGCTGTTCTGCGGGGCGTTCCATCCCCGTCAAGCCCGGATCGTCACCGAATGCGGGGCGCTGAAGGAGCGGCTGCCACTGCTGTTTCGAAAGGCGTTTAAGACGGCCTTCGACCAGACCCCGGAACCGGGGGAGGGGAAGGGGGCCTTCCTCATTGAGGAGCCCGCCAAATTGAAGGTGATCTTTGAGACCTTTGATTTGGAGCGGGACGCCTCGGTGTCCCTTCATATCAATTTGGCGCAGCTGGAGGAGGACCATTGCCGGGCGGCCTTCCTCCGGGGGGCGTTTCTGGCGGGGGGATCGGTGACCGACCCCATGAAGGGCTACCATCTGGAGCTGGTGACCTCCCACTACCATGTGGGCCGGGAGCTGCCAGCCCTGCTGCGGGAGGCGGGCTTTGAGCCCAAGGAGGCGGAGCGGAAGGGCAGCCGGGTGGTCTACTTCAAGCAGTCCGACCACATTGAGGATTTTTTGACCTACCTGGGGGCCCCGGTGTCCGCCATGGCGGTAATGAACGCCAAGCTGGAGCGGGACCTTCAGGGCCGGGTGAACCGCCAGGTGAACTGCGACAGCGCAAATCTGGACAAGACGGTGGCGGCGGCCAGGGAGCAGCTGGCGGCCATCGGACGGCTGGAGGAATCCGGGCGGCTGGATTTTCTGCCGGACAAGCTCCGGGAGGCGGCCCGGCTGCGGGTGGAGCACCCCGAGCTGAATCTGGGCCAGCTGGGGGCGTTATGCGAACCAGGCGTAAGCAAATCGGCGTTTAACCATCGGATGAGGAAGCTGATGGAGCTGGCGGAAGAGCTGTAAAGGGAAAATGCTATATAAGCAGCGGGGGGATGGGATGAACCATTTTCAGTTTCACAGCGAGCTGACATGTGACGAGGTCTGGTACCGGCTGAACGTTCTGCTCCAGAGCCTTGCGGTATGCGGAGCGAAGCGGTGCGAGGTCCGCGGTGAACTGACGGACTGGGGCTGTTATCTCTGGCTGCGAAATCCGGATGGCCACGGCGGAACGCCAGTGCCTCTGCGGCTGTGGACGGAGGAAGGACAGTCTCCGGGGTGTGTCATTGCCGGTGCCTTCCAGCTCACAGGGCGGGAGTGGCGTGGATTGCTGATCGGCGGTGCCGGGGTTTGTCTGGAGGTTTTTCTGGCGGAGATGGTATGCGGCACCCCGCTTTTTGGGGCGTTGTTGGCCGGCCTCTGGACTGGGGGGATCGCCGCCGCTGTGCTGTATTTTCTGCTTTTTGGTTCGGTGAGTTTTTTTTCCCGAAAGCGGGAAAGGGAGCTGCTTCAATGGATTCAAAACTATCTGCTTCTCCGGGAGCCGGAGGGCGTGCTGCTTCCGGACGCGGAGACCCAGCGGGCGGAGTGGACAGGGCTCCCCCGGAAGGCAAGAGCCATCGAGAAGAGGCGTTTTATCTTTCGCTGCGCCCTGCCGCCGGAGGAACTGCCCGCCGCTGTAGAGACTTGGATTTCCCAGCAGAGAGGGGTACAGGAAGGGGGGCGGGTCAAATGGTCTGCCAGATGGCGGGGACCGCGTTTGAAACTCTCTCGGACGGAGATTGAAGAGGGCCAGCGGGAGGCCGGGTCCTTGGAGATATTTGCGGGCTGGTTCAAGACCTGGCAGTTTGCGAACCCTTTTTACGGCGTGGCGGAGCCGGACGGCCAGGGCGGTAGTATGTTTCGAGGCGCGTTCCGCCACCGGCCGGAGTCGTTTTTGCCGCTGGCCATCTCGTTTTTCGTGATTTTCTGCTGCCTGTGGCAGGTGCGCCTGCTCTGGCTCTCGCCGCTGTTGATATTCCTGACGGCGGCGGGCGGTACTCCAGCTGCGGCGCAGCCCCGTTGAAAATCCGGGCTCCCGGGCGATTTTGGAATTTTTGCAGACCTATTTTGAGGAGGTGTGATATGTCCTTTGTCCACTTGCATGTTCATACGGAGTACAGCCTTCTGGACGGCGCGTGCCGCATCCGGGATCTGCCCAGGATCGTGAAGTCCATGGGCCAGACCGCCTGCGCCATCACCGACCACGGAGTGATGTACGGTGTTATCGATTTCTACC
>OFFJ01002243.1_pt1 | contig 12602 bp, 20 predicted proteins | sample 1521261 | NCBI WGS metagenome assembly OFFJ01 (sample SAMEA3504122, study PRJEB24116) | mouse gut metagenome | biome: mouse gut; feature: mouse-associated habitat; material: faeces | place: Denmark | collected 2011 | reverse complement strand
CCTATTATGGATACCAATACCTATGAAAGGGGTTAAGGAGTATGGATGAGATGAAAATTGAATCGAAGTTCACGAGAGGAATCGTGTCGAGGTTTATCGAGAAGGTCATGCGTGACAAATTGGGCTACAACTTAGATGTTCAGCTCAACAAGTTTCGCACGACCGTCATTGATGAGAAGACACACGTCCATCTGGATATCGAACTGGATCTTAGCAAAGAAGAACTTGACAAACTGTTAAAGAGTATTGGCCTCTAAAGGCAGGGCCGCGTAACAGCGGCTCTTGTCTTTCTTCCGCAGATTTTACAAATCGTATTATGGAGAGGAGGTTAGCTCAGTTGGTAGAGCGCAACCTGAAATGGTTGAGGTCATCGGTTCGAGTCCGATACAGCCTCTTTAATTTTTCGTCGTGGAAAGGAGAAACAGGAATGAGCAAAGAAATGAAGCCGATTCTCATCGGCGCATTGACCGCAGGCGTCATCATTGCGGTTGGTGTTGGGTTTCATGCATGGACCATCAAAACTATCCCTTATTCCTATCGTCAGAATCTCTTAGATGCCGTTGACTATCTCGCCGGCAAAAATGTTTTCAACAGAGTCGATTCATTACAGTAAAACAATGAAAGGAGAAAATCAAAATGGAAATCAAAATCGTAGGAGAAGTCAAGTTCAGAAATCGCGTCCTCGCTGTCTATGGGGATCTGGATGCGCCTCTCTTCAAGGCTGCGGACGTCGCCGATCTGGTGGAGTACGGCGAGGGTAACGTCTGGAACCTTGTTCGTCTCTGCGAGGAGGACGAGCATATGCTCCTTCCGCTCGTAGTCGCTGGCCAGAAGCGGCAGGTAACCTTCATCACCGAGACCGGCCTCTACAACGTCCTGTCCCAGAGCCGGAAACCCCTTGCACGGGCATGGCGACGTGTCGTTCACGAGGAGCTGATTGCGCTCCGGCGGTCCCAGGGTAAGAACGTCGCCGAGAAGTTCGACGAGTGGGATCACCTGGCTGACAACATCTACTTCGATGAGGAGCGAGGCTGCCTGATGCGCTCCGTTACCGTCCAGGGCGGCGATGTTGAGCAGGTTCCGTATGAGCCCGAGGACAGGAGGTAATCGTGAATCAACAAATCTATATTCATTATGGGGCAACAGAGTTTGACCCAGAAAAAGGTTTTCCCATCGAGAATAATAAGGGATGGATTAAACCGAAGGGAGGACTTTGGGCGTCACGGATAAATGCAACACGAGGTTGGAAAGATTGGTGTGAAGTTGAGGATTTCAGGGAGTGTACTGAGAAGCTTTCCTTCAAGTTTACCATTAAAAATGGTTCAAACATTGTGACCATCAAATCTCTGGAAGATATTAAGAAACTTCCTGTACAAGAAGGGTCCAGGTGGAGTAAAGATACCCCATGGAGGAGTTACATCATCGACTTTGAAAAATGTATCGATCAGGGAATTGACGCAGTCGAACTCTGTATTTATGGTGATGAGTATGATTGTGATGATTACTTTGAACTCCATAATTCGCTTTATGGTTGGGATTGTGATTCCATCGTAATACTCAATCCGAATGCGGTCATTCCCGTTTCCGATACTGAAGGAATGACTGCATGAAACCTGAAATATGTATTCGAGACATCCAGAGATGCGGCAATGTCAATCTTAGACGGATTGTATTTCGGATATTTGGAAGGAGAAGAACGAGGTGGATTTGAACCAGAATAGAGGTCTTTGGAACGATGTTCTTTACGGAACCCCGACAGCATCCTTAGCGGCTGCGAGTAAGCTTTATAATCTCGGCGAAATGAGTGAAAAGACATTCCAAGTCCTTGTCCTCGCAGTAGCCATCGAATCTGCGGATAAAAAAGGAGGTAAGCGAAAATGAAACCCAAGCAAGGTCTGATACAACAGACCGGAAAAGCCCTGAAAAAGGCGTCACCGACAATCCTGAGCATCCTCGGAGTAGTCGGTGTGGTCACGACGACGATTCTCGCTGTCAAAGCAACGCCCAAGGCCCTTGAACGCATCGAAGATGCCAAGGAGTCCGAAAATCGTGAAAACAGCGAAAAATTGACCCGAATGGAGACGATAGCAGCTTGCTGGCAATGCTATATCCCGGCCACTGCTACTGGAATCGCTACAATCGGGTGTATTTTAGGTGCAAATCTGCTCAATCGGCGGCAACAGGCTGCTTTGACCAGTGCCTATGCTCTGCTTAACCGAACGTACCAGGATTACACAAAGTCAGTCAAGAACGTCTTCGGCGAAGAAGGTCATAAGCGTGTCTTGGAGGACATGGCCATTGAGCGGGTTCCGGAAGATCATACAATCTGCACCTCAGGATTGTTCCAATCGACCACATTGGATTTCTGCGTTCCCGAGGAGGAGCATCTGTTCTATGACATCTACTCCGATAGGCAGTTTGCCTCAACCATCGGGAAAGTGCTTCAAGCGGAATACCATTTGAATCGGATGTTCACGCTCAACGGAAATGTCTCGCTCAATGACTTCTACAAATATTTGGGGCTCGATCCTGTCCAGGGCGGCGATGACATTGGATGGTGGGTTGACTGCAATGATGAATTCTATTGGATAGAGTTCAACCATTCTGTCTCTCACATCGACGATGGCCCGGAACGTCCGGAAGTGGAGTGTCTTATCATCGAGTTGCCGCAACCGCCTGGTCTTCCGCCTCCCGAGGAGTAATCCGCAGAAATAGCACAGTCTATTGTGGAAAGGAGGGTAAGGCTTCATGGATAAGAAAGCTATCTTTAGAGTAATGTCCATGATCGGAATGGTCCTTGGAGCGGTGGGAACGCTGCTGTCCAACTGGGCCGACGATCGGGAACTTGACATGACGATTGACGAAAAGATCGATGAAAAACTTGCCGCCCGTGAAAGCGAAGAAGGTGAGGAGTCCTGACAGGGACTCTTCCCTTTTGGACGTTGAAGAGTTGCATATGAACGAACGGGCAATTATGGCTCTGATGCGGATGCTGGGCATGTATGACGATGTCCCACGTTCAGACTGGCCTCAGCACAAACTTGAAGAAATCGCGTTCTCAAGATGCGCAATCGAAGAGGTTCTGCAACTGGTTTGGGATCATCCGTGGACCTTGGCATCTGACACCATCGAAGACTTCGCGCTAAAGATGGAGCTCTACAAGGATTCGTCTGTTACGGACGACCAAAAGCGGATATTTTCAGTTTTGGCGGAAACTGCCTGGGAAGTTCTGCAAAAGATTGAACCGCTTGAAAAGTAACCTGCAAAATACATTTGAAAGGAGAAGCATCGTGAACAAGCAAACCTTCGTGAAGGCTCTCAAAGATGTTCCGAAAATCCTGAAGAAGCACAGTCCTGAGCTTCTGACAGGCATCGGCATTGCGGGGATGATCTTCACGACCATCACAGCCGTCAAAGCAACACCCAAGGCCCTCCAGCTCGTGGATGAGCGAGAAATCAAGGAGGGAAAACGCCTGACCAACTCGGAGATCATTAAGACCACCTGGAAGTGCTACGTCCCCGCAGCCGTGACCGGTGTGTGCTCCATTGGTTGCCTGATTGGCGCCAGTTCGGTCAATGCCCGGCGAAATGCGGCACTCGCTACCGCCTACACTATCTCTGAAACAGCTCTCAAAGAGTATAAGGAGAAAACCGTTGAGGTTGTCGGCGAGAAGAAGGAGCAGGCGATTCGTGACGCGGTTGCCAGGGACAAGCTGGAGAAGGCCCAGGTGACCAGTCGTGAGTTCATCATCACCGGCAAAGGGGAAACTCCCTGTTTTGACCCGCTCACCAATTCCTGCTTCAAGGCGGACATTGAGATCCTGCGGAAGGCGGAAAACGTCCTGAATAAACGGATGCGGGACGAGATGGTGATAACTGTCAACGATTTCTTACAGGAAATCGGCCTCGACCCGTGTGACGATGCCATCGGCGAAAACATGGGCTGGGATATTGATAAGGGATACATCGACTTGGATTTCAGCTCGCAACTGGTCGAGGGCATTCCTTATCTTGTCATCGGGCATCACAATCCGCCCCGCTACATCGGACGGTAGCGTCCGCAAAAAATGCAAATCGTATTATGGAGAGATCCACACTAAAATCTTTGATAAAGGAGTAATTCAAAATGGAAGAGAACACTGTGAGAACCAATGAGATCGAGGAGTACGAGCAGCCTGAGATCGAGGTCGAGGAGGCTCCGGAGGAGAGCTCCGGCAGCGGCGCATTCGTTGCGGGTATCGTCGGCGGGGTTAAGAAGCTGGTGGCGTTCGCCCAGACGAAGTGGGCCGAGCGGAAGCAGAAGGAGCAGGCCAAGATCGTGGTCGACGCCGAGTACACGGAGATCCCGGACAAGCGGGAGGATTCCGAGGAGGACGCTTCTGAGGAGAAGTAAACAGCGAGGATCGCCATGGGGGAGAGTACCTACAACAGGTGCTTTCCCCTTTTTCATTAAGTAACAAGGAGGAACGACCATGTCAGAAACCCCCTATCCCAACAACTCCCACACTGCAAGGGAGCGCAAACCGGAAGGTTCCAGTCCTCCGGATAAAAAGCTGGAGAAGGTGGTGAGCGGAGAGACCAAGACTCGCAAGAAGAGTGAGGTCAAGAAGTTCGCCAACATCTTCGTCCCGGAGGATGTTGAAAACGTCAAGAGCTATATCCTGGTCGATGTCATTGTGCCGGGTATCAAGAATGCGATCGCTGATGCGGTCAGCATTATGCTTTTCGGTGAAGCGGGCCGTCTGGGTGGACGGAGTGGCAAAGGCTCCCGGGCTTCGTATCAGAGATACTACGACGACCGGCGTGATGATCGTCGTGAGTACGGACGGCCGAGAGCTGCCGCTGGCTTCGAGTACGATGATATTCTCTTCGAGACTCGTGGTGATGCCGACTTGGTTCTGGATCAGTTGGAAGCGGCTATTAACCAGTATCAAATCGTAAGCGTTGCTGACCTCTACGATTTGGCCGGCATTACCTGCCGCAGCTATACGGCAAACAAGTACGGTTGGACTGATCTTCGGTCCGCCAAGGTAGTCCGGACTCGGGACGGGTATATCTTGCAGCTCCCGAGAACGGTCCAGATCAATTAAAGGAGGGCTCGACTATGTACGGGTATCCTGTTTCGTCCGGCTACAGGGGCTGGGTCAACGGCGAATGGATGCTGTTCCCGACTGAAGCCGAGTACCACGAGTATATGAAGGAGGCGCTTCATGAAACTTAACTCCGATACGCTGCTCGGCTTCGGCGTATTCGGTCTCGGCTTGGTTGCCATTGGGTATGCGGTTGGTATCCATTCCCGCATGAAAGCTGTGGCTGACAAACTGGATACCAGCATTGACAAAATTGCCAATGACACCGAGGTCGAGATTCCGTCTAAGCTCATTGAGCAGGCGGTCCAGAAAGCAGTCGATCGTGAATCCTATACCGCTGTTCGGCGGGCTACGGACGTCGTCGTGGATGGTCTTAAGAAGGAAATCAACGACCAGGTATCCACAGCGGTGAAAACCAGCTATGACAGCATTGCGGATGGCGTGACCAGTGAGATCGCGAAAAATGTCGCCAAAATCGACGAAGCTCGTCTCAAAAAAGAGGTTGTCGCCAAAGCAAAGGAGCAGATTGCCGAGAAATTCGACGATAAGCTCGATGATATTTTGGAGGAAATCAATGGTAATCTCCAAAATGTCGGTAAAATCTACAAATCTATTGCCAAATCATTCTCTAAGGAGGACATGTAACCATGAAAAAGAACGAGATCATGAAGTCTGTGGGTCTGACCTTCAACAAGATCGGCTTCCAGATTCAGAAGAAGAGCCCTGAGCTCCTGGTCGCTGCCGGTATTGTCGGCGTCGTTGTCAGCGCGGTCATGGCCTGCAAGGCCACTATCAAGGCCAGCGAGGTCGCTGAGGAGACCAAGGAAACCATCGACGAGATCCACGAGGCCGAGGCCAACGGCGTCACCAAGGCAGGCAAGGACTACTCCGCTGAGGACACCAAGAAGGATCTTACCACCGCCTACATCCAGACCGGTGTCAAGTACGCCAAACTCTACGCTCCCTCTGTCATCCTGGGCGTTGCCTCCATCACCTGCATTGTTGCCAGTCACCGTGTTCTGAAGAAGCGCAATATCGCCCTTGCGGCGGCCTATACGACCTTGGATAAGTCCTTCAAGGACTACCGCGGTCGGGTCATGGAGCGCTTTGGTGAGCAGGTCGAGAAGGAGATCCGCTACAACATCAAGGCCAAGGAAATCAAGAAGACCGTTGTCAATGATGACGGCAAAAAGGAGAAGGTTAAAGAGGTGGTCGACGTACCTGCCGTTGAAGGATGGGACCCCTCTCAGTACAGCCCCTATGCCCGGCGCTTTGATGAGACCCATCCTCAGTGGACGAAGAACCCCGAAATGAACCGTTACTACCTGAAGGCCCGACAGGCACAGGCCACCGATATGCTCCAGGCCCGCGGCCATCTCTTCCTCAACGAAGTCTACGATATGTTGGGCTTCCCCCGCACCAAAGCCGGCGCTATTGTCGGTTGGCTGTATGACCCCAAACATCCTGAGCTGGGCGACCCCTATGTGGACTTCGGCATGTTTGAGATTCAGGAGGGCGAAGGCTTCGAGGATTACCTGAAGTCCTATATCCTTGATTTCAACGTTGTCGGCGACATTACGGATGACATCGCCGACCACCAGAATCTCTGAGGTGCGGGCTGATGAAGAAATTCTTATTACTCCTGCTGATCGCCGTCATGGCGATTGTGGGGGTCTCCTATGCGACTGAGCCCTCGATTACGGCGAAAAATGACGGAGTCGTTGTTCGGATGAAGAACACGGCTCCTCTTTCGTCTTTTGTGGAGCACACACCTCTCTCCAACAACGTGGTCATACCCACCTTTGAGCCGACACCGCCTCCCGATGAGCCGGAAATTGAACAGTGCTATCACTGTGATGATATTCCGCTTACCTACGAAGAACAGGATTGGCTTCGGACGGCCTGTGAGGAGTTCGATATTCCTTATGGGCTGACACTGGGCCTTATTGAAAAAGAGACCAGGTTTCAGAACATTCTCGGGGACGATGGCGCATCCGCCGGCTATATGCAAATTCAGCAGAAATGGCATTGGGACCGGATGGAACGCCTTGGTGTAACCGACCTGATGGAGCCGAGCGGTAACTTCAGGGTAGGGTGTGACTTTCTGGCCGAGCTCTACGCAAGGTATAACGACTGGAGCGTGGCTTTGACTGTCTACAATCGTGGCCACGATCCCGGTTACATCACCGATTATGCTAAAGAGGTCATGGAGAACTATACCCGATGGCAAGAAATTGTCAAAGATTATATTTGAGAAAGGATGGAACCACCATGAAGAAGTGTTTCAACAGCTTGCTTTCCTACACCCTGTCCGTCGTATCCGGCCTGTTCCTCGTTAGCGGCATCGCCGTTCTGTCGGCGGGGAGGTAATGGACATGGAGGGATTTGCAAACCTGGTGTCCATGATGGACTATGTGGTCGACACGAAACGTAAGCGTCACATCACCGGCGGGCTCCTGATTAGCATGGCCATGCTTTTCGGGGGCCTCGCTATTACGGTGATGAGCGCCAAAGAGGAGGACTGAATTATGGGTAAACTCAGTACCGTAATTGCCTTCTTCGCAGGGGCCGCTGTTGGCGGTGCAACCGTCTGGTACATAACCAAGGAGCGGTATGCCCAGCTGGCCGAAGAGGAGATCAACTCCGTGAAGGAGGCTTATGCTCATAGGGAGCAAAAGAAAGAGAAAGTCGATGAGGTCATGCAGTGGTATCGGGGAGAAGGCGAAGATACGGACGAGCCCAAGACGCCTGTCGTGACCGCCAAGCTCGCTGAGAAAGAGAGCATTTCTGAGTACGCCAAGAGGGTTCAAAATGGAGCTCCCATGGAGTATTCCAAAACAGTCGTGCCGCCTAAGGCCGAAACTCGGGAGGAGCCTGTTCAGTCTGAAAACTCGGGTGATGTCCCTTATGTCATTTCGCCCGACGAGTTTGATGAACTTGATGGCTACACTCCGATCAGCCTGACCTATTTCGCCGACGGTGTGTTGGCGGATGAGTATGGCGTCATTGTTGACAATGTGGAAGAGATTGTCGGCGATGGCCTGAACCATTTCGGCGAGTACGAAGAGGATGCGGTATACGTTCGGAATGATGCGAAACGCTGCGACTACGAGATCCTGAAGGATGAGCGCAAGTATGCCGAGTTCCGGAAAACTCTTCCGACCAACATCTGAGAAGGAGGAGCAACCTTTGACCAAGAACGAGCTTATCGATCAATATTTTGATTGGATGTATCAGCTCGTGGTCGACAACCGATATTCTAAGTCCTATCGTAAGCTGTTTGCCAGGCTGCACGATACGGAATTCACATATAAGATTCCGATGGACGGCAACCGGGCCGAAGACGGCATCGACCTTAGATATCGGTTCGGCCGCGAGTATTCCTATCCGGACGCTATGATTGCGTCATATTTGGATGACCGTCCGTGCAGCATTCTGGAGATGATGACGGCCCTTGCGATTCGTTGCGAAGAGCACATCATGGATGACCCCGACATTGGCAACCGTACCGGACAATGGTTCTGGAGCATGTTGGTCAATCTTGGGCTCGGTTCCATGTATGATGCTAAGTTTGACAGATACCGTGTTGACAGGATTCTTGAACGACTCCTGGATCGCGAGTACGGACGTAATGGCAAAGGTGGTCTATTTACCGTCAACAATGGCCGAGATATGCGGACAACGGAAATCTGGTATCAGATGAACTATTACCTCAGTGAGGTTATTAGAGAAGGGAGCGTCAATATTTAACATGGCAAAGAAGAAAAATATCGTCCCCATCAACTCTATGCAGGACCTGGTTGACTTGGTCAATCACAACTCCCAGGTTCTTGATCGGCGGACCAAAAAGCTGGTTAGGAGCGCCCGGAATGTGAAGATTCTGTGCTTCGTCGCGGTAGGCTATGCCATTTACACCGCCATCGAATGCCGGAAACAGGAAGAGCAGCTCTATCAGCTTTCCATCAAGGTGAAGAAGCTGGAGCACAACGAAGGGGAGTAAGCGATCCAATGTTAGACTTCTTGATGATATCCACGCGCCCAGGTAAGCGCGGCATCATCGAGATCTACCCAAGGTTTATCATCAAAAAAAGCAGCGACCTCATGATAAGAGGCGGAGACTTCTACGCTGTTTGGGTCGATGACCGTGGGTTATGGTCGACCGATGAACAAGATGCGGTTGACTTGATCGACCGCGAATTAGACCAATATGCTGAGGAGAACCGCCAGCGCTTTGACAACAACATTCGTGTCCTCCATATGTGGGATGCCGAGACTGGTATGATCGATTCATGGCATAAATACTGTCAGAAACAGATGAAAGACCAGTTTCATATGCTCGATGAAGAACTGATATTTGCCAACACCAAGACTGGAAAGCGAGATTATGCCAGTAAGTCTTTGAGTTATCCTCTGGAACCCGGAGAGACACCGGCATGGGAGAAGCTCATTAGCACTTTATATTCTCCAGAGGAGCGGCACAAGATCGAATGGTGTATTGGTTCCATCGTAACCGGCGCTTCCAAGAGGCTGCAAAAGTTCATGGTGTTCTACGGAGCCGTTGGCACCGGTAAAAGTACCATCATCAATGTTATCCAACAACTCTTCGATGGGTACTACACCAGCTTCAATGCCAAAGATCTTGGCTCCTCCAGCAATGCTTTCGCATTGGAGGCGTTTCGTTCAAACCCGCTGGTGGCGATTCAGCACGACGGGGACCTCTCACGCATTGAGGACAATACCCGCATCAATAGTTTGGTGTCTCACGAGCTGATGACTGTCAACGAGAAGTTTCGGTCCGCCTACTCAAACCGATTCAAGGCGTTCCTTATCATGGGTACAAACAAGCCCGTAAAGATTACGGACGCCAAGTCAGGCATCATCCGCAGACTGATTGACGTGTCCCCTACTGGGGATAAGGTTCCGCCAGGAGAGTATCGCACGCTCACCAAGCAAATTCCTTTTGAGCTCGGCGGCATCGCCTATCACTGTCAGGAAGTATATTTGGAAGACCCTGACTATTACGATGACTACATCCCCATCTCGATGCTCGGAGCCTCTAACGACTTCTACAACTTTGTCGTTGATTCTTACCATGTGTTTAAGCGGGAAGATGGTGTTTCTCTGAAATCCGCTTGGGAAATGTACAAGACCTATTGCGACGATGCGAAGGTTCTGTATCCCTTGTCTCGAATGATATTTAAGGAAGAATTGCGAAACTACTTCCGAGAATACGAGGAGCGATTCAACATGGAGGATGGAACTCGTGTGCGGAGCTACTATCACGGGTTTCGGACAGAAAAGTTTGAGGAACCTGCTTCGGACGAAAAGGAGGGAACTGCAAGTGCGCGAAACACTGGCCATCAACCAACTATTGAGTTCGCAGAAGGTATTTCTTCCGTCTTTGATTCTTGCTGCACAGATTGCCCGGCTCAGTATGCAGGAACCGAAGGAACCCCGCAGCGAAAATGGGAGCGAGTTCGCACTAAACTTTCGCAACTGGACACCTCCCAGCTCCACTATGTAAAGCTGCCGGAGAACCATATCGTCATTGACTTTGATATTCCGGACGAACAAGGTAATAAGTCCTTTGAACGGAATCTGGCCGAGGCGAGTAAATGGCCGGCGACATATGCAGAGGTAAGCAAGAGCGGCTGCGGCATCCATCTGCACTACATCTATTCCGGAGACGTGACACGGCTCAGTCGGATTTATGATGACCATATTGAAATTAAGGTCTTCACCGGCAATAGCTCACTGCGCCGGAAACTTTCCAAATGCAACAACCTGCCTATCGCTACGATAAGCTCTGGATTACCGTTGAAAGGAGAAAACAACGTGGTAAATGCCAAAGTGGTTCAAAGCGAGAAAGGGCTTAGACTCCAGATTAAACGTAATCTCAACAAAGAGATTCATCCGGCTACTAAGCCCAGTATCGACTTTATCTACAAAATCCTGACGGATGCGTATGAAAGTGGCATGACCTATGATGTCACCGATATGCGCAACGCCGTCCTGGCCTTTGCGGCCAACAGCAGCAACCAGGCGGAATACTGCATCAAGCTGGTGAACAAGATGCCGTTTAAGTCCGCTGAGGATGGGCCGGCAGTGAAAAATGATGAGGCAAAACTTGTCTTCTATGACGTGGAGGTTTTCCCGAACCTGTTCCTGGTGAACTGGAAAATTGAGGGGCCCAACCAACCTGTCGTGAGGATGATTAACCCGAAGCCCCAGGAAATTGAGGAGCTAATGAAGTTCCGCCTTGTCGGGTTCAACTGCCGCCGGTACGACAACCACATCCTCTATGCCCGTCTGATGGGCTATACGGAGGAACAGCTCTATAACCTGTCCCAGAAAATCATCAGCAGTGAAAAGAAAGCCAAGAGCAACAACTGCTTCTTTGGTGAGGCCTATAACGTCTCTTATACGGACGTTTATGACTTCTGCTCCAAGAAACAGAGCCTGAAGAAGTGGGAGATTGAACTCGGCATTCATCATCAGGAGCTGGGTCTTCCTTGGGATCAGCCGGTTCCCGAGCATTTGTGGCAGAAGGTCGCGGAGTATTGTGACAATGATGTCATTGCAACGGAGGCAGTGTTCAACGCCCGCAAGGCCGACTTTGTGGCTCGTGAGATCCTGGCTGACGTGGCCGGCATGACGGTCAACGACACCACCAACACCCTGACTGCCCGCATCATCTTCGGTAGCAATAAGCGTCCGCAGGATGCGTTCCGCTATCGTGATATGGGCGATGTGAGCCAGATCGATGAGCTCCCGTTTACCATGGGCGAGCCTGAGTACGACCAATACACCGCCTTTGACAAGAAGGGGCGGCCTATCTTTCCCGGGTATAAGTTCGAGAATGGCAAATCCATCTATCGTGATGAGGAGGTCGGCGAGGGCGGCTATGTCTATGCGGAGCCCGGTATGTACGGGAACATTGCTCTACTGGACATTGCCAGTATGCATCCCCAGTGCTATAAAGGAGAGCGCACCAGAGAAATGGTGACACAGGCATATGTGAACGCGATGCAGAACCCTTACGTGGATATCATCGGGCATCCCGACGACGGAAGGTGTCCTGTGGATATGGAGACGCTGGTGAGGGAGGCGAAGAAGACCGGGACGCTTCTGGAGGTGAATAATTCTTCCTTGAACCCGGAAAGTTTCCGGTTGGACGCCGTGAAGAACTGCAGGGAGATGCTGTGGGAGTGCCGGAAACAGGAAGCTATGGTAGTTTTGGGGACGGATTCCCATGTGGATTCGGAGATTGCAGATTACCGGTATGCAAAGCCGGTTCTGGAAGAGGTACATTTCCCGGAAGAGCTGATTGCCAATACGTCGCTTGACAAATTAAAGTCTTGCCTAAAACACGGGAAAAAGGTATAGACTTTATAAATTTAGTGTGCTAAAATGAAGGGTAGTTGAGAAGGTTGTGAAGGAGATTATGTTATATGAGTAAGAAGATCAGGACGGAGGCGGTAGATTTCCTGTTCCGTGCGATATTGAGCCTGG
>OFFJ01002242.1_pt1 | contig 12612 bp, 12 predicted proteins | sample 1521261 | NCBI WGS metagenome assembly OFFJ01 (sample SAMEA3504122, study PRJEB24116) | mouse gut metagenome | biome: mouse gut; feature: mouse-associated habitat; material: faeces | place: Denmark | collected 2011 | reverse complement strand
TCCCGATACAAGTATGTATCTATACCGCTTTCATCCACATAAGCGATCTTTTCCAGCGGTATATCTTTGATCTCTTCCTGATATGCTGCTGCTTTTTGCCGGTCCTGCTCCTGATAGTTGACCGTCTTTTTTTCCTTGTGATCTTATGCCGCCGCAATGCGTCTCGAATGCCGCTTTCGCTGCATCCAAATGCCTCAGCCATTTCTGATTGGTATGCGTCTGGGTGGGCCGCAACATATGCCTTCAGCTTTTCTGGATCGATCTTTCGGAAGCTTCTATGGAGATCTTTCTTTTCCAAATTTCCCGTTTCTTTCAGCTGCTTTTCCCACTTTTGTATCGTCGATTTGGAAACCTTAAAGACTTGATGGGTTGCTTCCAAGCTATGTCCTGCCTGTCGATATTCTATTGTGCGTTCCCTATACTTTCTTGAATAGCTCATGATTTTATTCTACTCGTTGCCATACCTTTTTTCAACTGTTTTTACTATAACGATAGAGGACCTGGTGCCAGCAGGGCATTTTCTGCGGAAATTGGAAGCAGCGTTGGACGTATCCTTTGTGCATGAAGAGACGGCCCATCTGTACAGTCGGCCGCCCATAGACCCGGTAGTGATGGTGAAATACCTGTTGCTGGGATTTTTGTACAGCATCCCCTCGGAGCGGCAGATCGAGGTACAGTGCACGGACAGCAACGCGTTTCGTTGGTATCTCGGGATAGACCTGGACGAACGAGTGCCGGATCACAGCACGATCAGCCAGCTGCGGCGTCGGAAGCCCGCGTTTCGGAAGGTATTCCGCCGTCTGTTTGAAGAAGTGGTGCGTCAGTGCGTGGAAAAGGGTCTGGTGAGCGGGCGGCTGGCGGTGACGGACTCTACCCATGTAAAAGCCAACGCATCCAGAGCGTCAGAGCAGGAAATTGACGTGCTGGAGGAGGCGGGGAACTATTGGGAGCTGCTGGACGCCTATGAGGAGGAAGGGCTGGAAGAGCTGAAACGGCGGACGGGGAAGCGCCGGGCGAAGCGGACAAAACAGATCAAAAAGGACAAGCGCTGCTCGCATAAGAAGATGAGCAGGACCAATCCGGAGTCAGGCTATATGAATCGACCCGGCAAGCCCAACGGATTTTATTACCTGTCTCACCAGACTACTGACCCAGACCACGGTATTATCACCGCTGTAACCGTGACACCTGGGGATGTTCATGTCTCACGGCCCTACTTGGAGCAGCTGGAGCATGTCCATAAACATGTTGTGCCGCTGAAGCAGCGGCAGATCTGGTGCGAGGGCACGTTTGCCGCGCAGAAATGGGGTCACAACCTGACACGTCTCTTGCGGCGAGGCTTAGAGGCAGCGGAGGACCACTTCCTCCTTTCTATTACAATATAAGTTGGTTGGAACCCTCGGCAGCCAGCCGGGGGTTTCGTCCGTCTCGCACCAAAGCTACAATAAGAGGAGCAACTGGCTGACCACTCCTTGTATTATAGAGTAGTAGTTATTAGAGCCCCTCTCCAAGGGCTGTGCTACACTGTAAGGGATGCTGTGGATTGGTGCCACACTCCTACCACAAGATGGTTCAAGAAAGGTTCCGACCACAGCCCTTTGCAGTTTTGTTGATCAGTTAAATACCGCCAGACGGTTTATGTGGAACAAGGCTACAAAAGCAAAGTGTCCTGTGGAAACAGCATCACAAATTTGCCGTTGGAGGTTTTACTATGATTTGCGTTGGTATTGATGTGGCCAAGGATAAGCACGACTGCTTCATCCTCAACTCCGAGGGCGTGGTTTTGGCGGATGTGTTCACCATCCCCAATAACCTGGAGGGCTTCCACACCTTGCTGAATAAGCTGCGGTCCTGTTCAACACCTCAAGACAGCATAAAAGTAGGCCTTGAGGCGACCGGGCATTACAGCTGCAACATCCTCGGGTTTCTTCTTGACAACGGTCTGGCCACCTATGTCTTGAACCCTCTACGCACCAATCTATACCGGAAAAGTCTCAGTCTCAGGAAGACGAAGACGGACCGGGTGGATGCGCGAACGATCGCGGCGATGCTTCTGTCCGATGCGGGCCTCAAGCCCTACACGGATATAGCATACCACAACGAGGAGCTAAAGTCACTCACCAGATACCGTTTTGACAAGGTAAAAGAACGGGCCAAATTGAAAACTTCCATCTCCAGACTGGTGTGCATCCTGTTCCCTGAGTTGGAAAAACTGGTGCCCACACTTCACATGGCGTCGGTCTATGCGCTGCTGTCTGAATTTCCGGGAGCCAAACAGGTCGCCGCAACGCATCTGACCAGGCTGAAAGCCCTGTTAGCGGATGCCTCTAAAGGCCGCTATGGGCGGGATATGGCAGTGGTGATCCGCGATGCCGCCAGATGCTCCATTGGCTCCAGGATGCCTGCCAAGTCCCTGGAATTGCAGCACACCATCCGCCTCATTCGGGAACTGGACGCCGAAATTGAAGAAATTGAAGCCGCGATCCAAGCCATTATGGATGAGCTGCACTCTCCCATTACCACCGTTCCAGGCATTGGATCCCGCATGGGCGCCATGATCCTCGCCGAGGTCGGTGACTTCTCACGGTTTGACTCTCCCGACAAGCTGCTGGCCTACGCGGGGATGTCCCCCTCTACCTACCAGTCCGGGCAACTCAAAAACTGTTATCCGCACATGGAAAAACGTGGTTCCAGATACCTCCGTTACGCCCTCTACAACGCTGCCAAATACGTCTGCCATTGGGAACCGGCCTTTGCTGCCTATCTTGCCAAAAAACGGGCTGAAGGAAAGCATTACAACGTCGCCTTATCCCACGCCGCCAAGAAGCTGGTTCGGCTCATCTTTGCTCTAGAAAAATCCAGGCTACCTTACTGTCCGATTGCTTGATTTACCTCAATTGCCATCCGGGGGCCTCCAGGACCTCTGTTTTGCTATACCCTTTTTGAACCGTCTATCTTTTTACCACCATCCTTCTTTTTAGGGCTTGACTTTTAATAGTTAATCTTTCTTGGAAGAGACGCTTCCCTGGCCTCATCCACCGCTGCGAGATCATTAACATATCCGGCTCCAGCTACAGGCTGTATTACCACCGGTCCATTACAAATGAACTTTTTCTGCTGGCATACTTTGTGGCAAAATTTGGAGCATTTTAATTGACTGCTTGCAGCAGTTTATCAGAAATGTGATATTCCACAGCAGACTTGTTATAGAACGCGCTTCCCTGTTTTGCTATAGTAATTTCATAAGATCATGTACGTGCTTACATGTGCATGCAGGATGGGGGAGTTATGTTATGAGGAAAAAAGAGCGGTCAGAGGGTAAAAAACGTACCCTGATACAGGACCGGAGGAAGCAGTTCATACCGTTGTACATCATGCTGATCCCAGGGATCGTTTATCTGATCATCAACAACTATCTGCCGATGATGGGATTGGTGATCGCGTTTAAAAAAGTAAATTATCAGGTGGGAATCTGGAACAGTCCGTGGGCCGGGTTTGATAACTTTAAATATCTGTTCAAAACCGGCGATGCCTTTATCATGACGCGGAATACGATCCTGTATAATCTCGTCTTTATCGTGTTCGGCAATGCATTTGCTATTTTCTGCGCCATTGCCATGGATACCATTAAAAACAAGTTCTTCAAGCGCAGTTCGCAGATCATTATCCTGATACCGTATCTGCTGTCTTCGGTCATTGTGAGCTATATCGTCTTTGCATTCCTCAGCCCAAGCTCTGGATTTATCAATCACACAGTCTTTGGCCTGCTGCATATCGATCCGGTAAACTGGTATGGGGACCCAAAGCCATGGCCGGTCATTCTGGTGATCGTGCATCTATGGATGAGCTTCGGCTACCAGTCGATCCTCTATTACTCCACTCTGATTGGGATCGATAAGACGCTTTACGAAGCGACAGTCGTAGATGGCGGCGGCACTTGGCATCAGATCCGGTATGTGACGCTCCCGTGCCTGAAAAGAACGGTCATCATACTGATGCTGCTGGCTGTCGGCAGGATATTCTTCTCCGATTTCGGGCTTTTCTATCAGGTCCCTATGCACAGCGGCCTGCTGTATTCCACGACGCAAACCATTGACACCTACGTATACCGCGCGCTGCTGGAGCTGAATGATATCGGACGGTCCTCCGCGGCAGGTTTCCTCCAGTCCCTGCTGGGCTTTATCTGCGTAGTCACTGCAAATAAGATCGTCAGCAAGGTCGACAGCGAAAGCGCGCTGTTCTGATGAAAGGAAGGGAAGCTGAGCTATGATCACCAGAAACAAACCGTTTATCGCCTTCATGTATGTGCTGATGGCGCTCCTTACTATCGCGTGCCTGTTTCCGTTCCTTCTCCTTTTCATGAGTTCGATCACCTCTGAGGCAACGCTTGCCGTGAACGGCTACTCCCTTCTCCCGGAGGAGTTCAGTCTGGATGCGTACCGGTTTCTCTGGACGACCAGGAAAAACTTACTGCATTCGCTGGGCATCAGCGTTTTTGTTACCACGGTAGGCGTTATCGCCAATGTTACGCTGACAACGCTCTTCGCCTATCCCCTGTCCAGGAAGGACCTGCCGGGCCGGAACGCTATATCCCTGTTCCTGTTCTTTACCATGCTGTTCAACGGCGGCATGGTCCCCACCTATATGGTCTATGCAAATTATCTGCATATCAAAAATACCATTTGGGCGCTGATCGTGCCGTATCTGCTGATGAACGCCTTCTATATCATCACCATGCGCACCTACATCAATTCCAACATTGCCGACGAGGTGATCGAGGCGGCCAAGATCGATGGAGCCAGCGAAGTCCAGATACTGACCCGGATCGTGCTGCCCCTGAGCCGGCCCATTATTGCCACAATCGCGCTGCTGGCCATGATCGGATACTGGAACAACTGGACCAACGGCGTCTATTTCCTGTCCAGTGACGAGCTTTACGGCATTCAGAATTTTTTGAATGAGGTGATCTCCAACGCGGTATTTCTGGCCAGCAAGACCTCCGGCTCTACCATGACCGTTCAGATACCCACCGTTGCCGTGCGGATGGCCATTGCCGTGGTCGCCGTCCTGCCAGTGCTGATCGCGTATCCTTTCTTCCAGAAGTCCTTCGTCAAGGGCATCACCTTGGGCTCTGTCAAGGGTTGACGTGGGCCTATCAAATCAAATGAGGAGAGTAGCATCATGAGACCGATACAAAATGAAGTTATGCTGATCACATACGCGGACAGCATGGGAAGGGATCTGAAGGAACTGGAGACTGCCCTTGCAAAACACTTCGAGGGGGCGGTAATGGGGATCCATATCCTGCCGTTTTTCCCTTCCTCCGGGGACCGAGGCTTCGCGGTCATTGAGTACGACAAGGTGGAACCTGCCTTTGGGGACTGGTCGGATATTGACCGCCTGGCGGAAAAATACACGCTGGCGGCGGATTTTATGCTGAATCATGTGTCCATTCGCTGCCGGGAGTTTAAGGACTACATGGAAAAGGGAGACGCCTCCCCTTACCGCAATATGTTTATCCACTGGAATGAGTTTTGGCCGAACGGCGAGCCAACGGAGGCGGAGAACGATGCCATGTACCGCCGGAAGCCGGGCGGCGCCTTCCTGGAGTTTACCCGGAAGGACGGCAAAAAGGTCAAGCTTTGGAACACATTCTTCTCCGAGCAGGTGGATATCGACCCGTATGCTAAGGCTACCCAGGATTACTTTGGCAGGAATTTGACCATGCTTTCCAGGCATGTTCCGCTCATCCGTTTTGACGCATTCGCTTATGCGTCAAAGCGGCCGGGGACATCCTGCTTCTTTGTGGAACCTGACATCTGGAACGTTCTGGATATTGCCATGCAGCCGCTGCGCTCCGCCGGGACGCAGATGCTGGCCGAGATCCATGAAAACTATACCATTCAGCTGAAAATGGCTGCCAAGGGGTACTGGGTCTATGATTTCGCGCTGCCCATGCTGCTGCTCCACGGTCTCTATTCCGGAAGGACCGACCGGCTGATCCGCTGGCTGCACATATGCCCCAGAAATCAGTTCACCACATTGGATACGCACGATGGGATCGGCGTGGTCGATGTGGTAGACCTTCTGACGGATGACGAGATCGATCATGTACGCGCCATTGTGGACAAGATCACCGAACCGGCACAGCAGTATATCAAACGTCCCTCGATGATCAAAATGACCGGGAAGCAAGCGCAGCGGTACCAGTTGGGATGTACCTACTACAACGCGCTGGACTGCAACGATGACGCCTATCTGCTGGCCCGGGCCGTACAGTTTTTTACGCCCGGCATTCCTCAGGTATATTATGTGGGTATGCTCGCGGGGAAAAACGATATCGAGTTTCTAAAGAACGGCGGAGAGGGGCGCGGGATCAACCGCCACAACTATTCGCTCCAGGAAGTAGACGGTGCCCGAGCCGGCGGCCTCCAGGCGGACCTTGCTGCCGCCGTAGGTGAGGCCCTTGCCGGTGAGGGCGCAGCCTGTTGTGCAGAAGCTTCTGCGCCTGATGCGGTTCCGGAATCAGTACAAGGTGTTTGACGGGCGGTTCACCGTTGGAGCGGACCAGGGGAATGGAACGCTGGAAGTGACTTGGGAGGATGGAGACCTCTATGCGCGGCTTACTGCCGACTTTAAGACCCATGCGTTCCAGATCGTCTATTTTGATCCTGCTGAAAATCGTGAACAGGTGCTGGAGCTTTAGGAGGCGGCGATGGAACGAATTTGTTTACCGCTGATTTTTCAGGATTCCATGGTCCTGCAGCGGAGAAAGCCGGTCTGTATCTGGGGAGAGGCGGAGGAGTGTGCCTCTGTGCGGGTGACGCTGGGGGAGGACGCCGCCGTGGGGGTGGCCCATGGCCGGATGACCCAGGAGGCCATCGACGACGTGATGGCCCAGATGACCGACGGGGAGCTGAATGTGCTGGTGTGCACCACCATCATCGAGACGGGCATCGACCTGCCCAATGTGAACACCCTTATCATGGAGGACGCCGACAAATTGGGGCTGGCCCAGCTCCACCAGATCCGGGGCCGGGTGGGCCGGTCGTCCCGCCGGGCCTTTGCCTACCTCACCTACCGGAAGGGGAAGGTGCTCAGCGAGGTGGCCTCCAAGCGGCTGGAGGCCATCCGGGAGTTTGCCGAGTTCGGCTCCGGCTTTAAGATCGCCATGCGGGACCTGGAAATCCGGGGGGCAGGCAACGTGCTGGGCCCGGAGCAGAGTGGCTTTTTGCTTTCGGTGGGTTATGACATGTACCTGAAGCTGCTGGAGGAGGCCGTTCTGCTGGAGCAGGGCCAGCCCATCCCCACCCGCACGGAGTGCGCCGCCAATCTCAGCGTGTCCGCCTCCATCCCGGACAGATATGTCCCCTCTCCAGAGCAGAGAATGGACCTGTACCGCCGCATTGCCGCGATTCGGGACGAAAACGAGGCCGACGAGCTGGTGGATGAGCTCATCGACCGGTACGGCGAACCCCCCAGGCCGGTGAACAACCTGATCTCCGTGGCCCTCCTCCGGGCCGACGCCGCCCGGTGCCGCATCAGCGACCTGGCCCAGAAGGGGGATAAGCTGATCTTTACTTTGGACGAATTTCAGCTGGAACCATTCTCCTCTCTGTGCGCCCAGGAGAAGTATTCCAGGCGCCTGCTTCTGATGCCCGGAGACATCCCCCGATTCTCTTTCCGCCTGATCCGGAATGAGGACCCCCTCCGGTGCGCCCGGCAGGTGGTGGAAGACTACGCCAAGGTGCTGGAATAAACAGCCGCCTGCAAATATGTTCCAGCCAGAATCAGACTTGCTCCACACCCCAATCTGTGGTATGATAGGGGCTGTTCATCCTCTTTTACCAAGAAAGGAATCCGCTTTATGAAAAAAACAAAACGCCTTTTGGGCCTGACGCTGGCCCTTGCGACGGCCCTGACCGCCCTGAGCAGCTGCGGGGGCAAAAACGTTGACTTCACCGCCGGTTCTCTGCCCAATGGATCCCTACCCGACGGCTCCTCCTCCGCAGACGCCTCCCAGATCACGCCCATGGATCTGTCCCAGGTGACGGACCCCTGCCTGTCTGTTTCCGGCCTGGCCGGGGACGAGGTGGTGGCCACTCTGGGTGAGACTGCCATTACCGCCGGGGAGCTGTCCTACTGGCTTAACCGCACCATCGAAAATTACCTGTCTCCGTTCAACGGCCAGATGACCACCCTGCCCTGGGACACCGAGATGGCCGAGGGAGTTACCTTCAGCCAGTATATGCTGGATCAGGCTATGGACGCCGCCTGCTTTCACGCCTCCCTGCGGGAGCTGGCCCGGCAGGAGTCCCTCACCCCCGCCCCCTCTGTGGCCGCCGAGGTTGACAAGCAGTACGCCAACCTGGTCGTACAGGCCGGCAGTGACGAGAATCGGGTGATCCACTCCTTCTGGTCCAGCATGCTGACAAAGGACCTCCTCATCCGCCTGAATGAGAACAGCGACCTGTATGATCAGCTTCAGGAGCTTTATTTCGGGGAAAACAGCGGCCACTACCCCACCGACGCCGAGGTAAACGCCTACCTGGACAGGTCCGGCCAGTACCGGGCCAAGCATATCCTGCTGGCTACCATCGATCTGGACACCCGGGAACCGCTGGACGAGACCGCCATCGCTCAGAAAAAAGCTGCCGCTGATGACCTTCTCTCCCAACTCCGGGCTGCAGAGGACCCCATCGCCCTCTTTGACACCCTGATGAACGAGTACAGCGAGGACACCGGTCTGGCCGCCAATCCTGACGGCTACACCACTAGAAAGGGCGAAATGGTCGCCCCCTTTGAGCAGGCCGCCCTGGCCCTGAAGGACGGGGAGATCAGCGACGTGGTGGAGAGCGATTTCGGCTACCACATCATTCTCCGCCTGCCTATGAACCCGGACGACTTCCGGGATGAGTGCATCTCTTCCCTGCTGGAGGAAAAAATAGAGAAGGCCGAACTGGACCTGGCGAAGATGGACGCCCTTGTCAAGCTGGATGTGGGTTCCTTCTGGGATCAGATGCTGTCTCTCCAGTCCGCCGTTCAGGCGGAGTTGGCCGGCTGACGCCACACCGGAGTTCCAACAGGGTCTTTCTTCCAATTTCTTTCAAAAATACCTCCAATGTAAACTAAAGTTGGTTGCCAAATCCGGCCGCAGAGGATATGATGTCCTTATAATTCAACAACACCGCAGAAACAAGGAGGTATTCGCTATGGATTTGAAAGAGACCTTGGTCTTCTTTAGAAAGAAACAGGGCCTGTCCCAGATTGAGCTGGCCGAGGCGCTGGAGGTTTCCCGGCAGACCGTTTCCAAATGGGAGACGGGGGTCGCCCTGCCCTCGGCGGAAAACCTGCTGGCGCTGAGTCGGCTGTACGGCGTGCCGGTGGACGACCTTCTTAACAGCGCGGAGGGTATGGAGACTCCGGCAGTCCTGCCGCCGCTGCTGGAGACAGTCTCTGCGTCCCCCGGGCCGGATGGCGTGTCCCGGCGAAGGCTTGTTTTGCGCCTCCTGGCCGTAACCCTCCTGTGCGACATTCCACTGTTCCTCTGGGATATCTCCATATACGCCACCTATCCCAGTCTCGCCTTCAACCTGACCGGACTCCTCCTGCGCCTGTGCGTCTGCTGCACCATCGGGCTGTGCTTTGCCTGGTGGGACCGGGGCCAGTCGGTGAACAAAAGGCGTTCCCTCCTCATCGCCGCAGCCGCGCTGTTTTTGGGCGTTTATGTCTATATTATGCCGGTCCCCCTTCTCTGGCGGCTGTACGACCTGATCACCGGCGGCGTCCCCTTTGACGGGCACTTCCCCTCCAACCCCGTCCGGTGGTTCCTCGGCTACACCCTGTGCGAACAGACCGCCTTTTTCTCCCACGCCTGCCTGGCCGCCGCCTTTCAATTGGGCCGGCTTTTGTTCTCCTCAAGGCATGTGTCCCGAAGTCGGGCTGTATCATAAAATAGCAAACAGGGGTGTCTCAACCAGACACCCCTGTTATTTTTCTTTCTCTGGACCGGAGAACAGATCCTCCAGTGTGACTCCCAAAATATCAGCCAGTGCAAGCAGCTCTTTGTCAAACACCTTTCGCTTCTGCCCCTCAATATCAGAAAGCGTTGTCTGGCTAATATCAATTCCCCATACCTGCAATCTGGAGAGTAACATATCTTGGTTTAACCCTATACGTTTGCGAAATAAAACTACATTTTCTCCAATCAAGTTTTCTGAACCGACGCTCCTCCTCTTTGGCACAAAGGTGTCCTCCTTGCAAATTATCTGATAATCAGATAATATTTGCAAAAGCTCTTGATTTTACCGGCCAAACAGGTAAAATAGAATTAAGGAGGGTTCGACATGGAAAACGAAACGTACAAGAAACTCTATTATCACGCATTCAACCGACTGACCGACCTAACAAAAGAAATTGAGAGAACGCAAAGGGAACTGGAAGAGATGTATCTGGAGGCGGGGGGCAGCACTGAGGATAAGGCAGCGAAAGCATAAAGCGCAGGAGAGTCCCGAATGGGACACTCCTGTAATTTTACGCTCTGATTATACTTTTAGTAATTTTCAGCGTTCCTCACGGAAGTAGTTCAGGCCCAGGGCGGCGGGCTGGCCGGAGCCCTCCCGCTTACGGACTGAGGACGCCACCAGCACAATGGCGGTTATCAGGAAGGGCAGGGCCTTGTACAGCTGGGGCGGGATGGAGTTGAGCCAGCCCAGAGAGGCCGGGAAGGCTCCGGCCAGAGGGCCGGAATAGATCTGAAGGGTGTTGAAAAAGCCGAAGACCAGGGTGCCCAAAATGGCCAGGGCGGGGTTCCAATTGGCGAAGATGACCAGGGCAATGGCAATCCAGCCGTAGCCGTTGATCCAGCAGTTGGACCCCTCGAAGGAGCCGCTCATGTACAGGGCCATGTAGAAGCCGCCCAGACCCATGATTCCGGAGCCGACGATGAGGTGAACATACTTGTACAGCAGGGTGTTTACTCCCACCGAGTCAGCAGCGCCGGGGTTTTCTCCCACCGCACGCAGACGCAGGCCGGTCTTGGTGAAGTTGAGATACCACCACACCGCAATGGCGATGGCAATGCCCAAATAGACCAGGATGTTGTGGGAAAACAGGGCCTTTCCGATTACAGGAAGTTTAGAAAGGAGGGGAAATTCCAGAGGGGCATAGCCCTTTACCAGTCCTTCAGAGGCGGTCATGGCCGGCCACCTCTCCCCTATGCCCTTTCCCACAAAGAAGTACAGCCCCAGGCCAAAGGTGGTAATGGTCAGGCCGGTTACGTTCTGGTTGGCCTGGAGAGAGACGGTGAGAAGAGAAAAAAGCAGTCCGCACAGCCCTGCCGTCAGGAAGGACACCAGCAGCCCCACTGCCAGACTGTTGGCGGCACACCCCGCCAGATAGCCAAAGATGGCCCCGATGGCCATGGTGCCCTCCACGCCCAGATCCAGGCTGCCCGACTTCTCCACCAGAATTTCTCCCACCGTTCCGTAGAGAAGCGGAATGTTCACCAGGATAATATTAAAGAGAAACAGTGTCAGCACATTGATGGGGTCGTTCATTTGACTGCCTCCTTTCTGCTTCGTGGAACCAGCTTGAAGCGGGTGAAAAAGTCCGCCGCCAGTACAATGAAGAGGATGACGCCCTGAAGCAGATTGGCGAAGTTGGCGTCGATGGAGGGGTAGGCGGTGCTGGCTGCCTGACAGCCAAACTGCAAAACGGTAATCAGCAGCGAGGCCGCCACAATCCCAACCGTGTTCAGCTTGGCCAGCCAGGCCACCACAACCCCGGTCCAGCCCACGTCGTTGGTGATGGAGGTGGACAGCACGCCGGCCGAGGACACCTGGAAGGCCCCTGCCAGGCCGATGAGGGCGGCGGACAGAAAAATGGTGCGGATGACAATTTTTCCCACGCGCATCCCAGCGTACCGGGCGGTGTTGGGGCTGTCGCCCACCACGGCGATCTCATAGCCCCGCTTGGTATAATTGAGATAGATGTATAGAAGCACGCAGATGACCGCCGCTGCCAGCAGTGACAGGTTCAGCTGAAAGGGGCCGATGGGAATGGTGAGCATCTGAGAGTTTTCCGGGAACTTGGCGAACTTGGGTCGGGCAGAGTTGGCGTCCAGGAAAAAATTCCATTCTGTTTTAGTCTCTGCAAAATATTGTAGAAAGTATAGGGCCACATAGTTGAGCATCAGGGTGAGAAGGGTCTCATTGGTGTCGAAGCGGACCTTCAGCGCCGCCACGAACACGCCGTACAGACCGCCCCCCAGCGCCCCGCACAGAGCCATGACCAGCACCATAAGCGGCTGGGGCAGAATTTCTCCCAGCTTCATGGCCGCGAAGCCTGCCCAAAAGGCGCCCATAATGAACTGGCCCTCGCCGCCGATGTTCCAAAAGCGCATTTTAAAGGCCAGCGCCAGGGCCAGGGAGGTGATAAGCAGGGGGACGAAGAGCTTGATAAAGTTCTCCACCGCCCGCCAGGGGTAGCGGCTGCCGGGGATGCCCATGGTGAGCATCTGCCGGTAGAAGGTGAGGGGCTCCACCCCCTGGACCTTCAGCAGCACTGCCCCCACCGCCAGGGCCAGGGCCACCGCCGCCACATAGGCCAGCA
>OFFJ01002238.1_pt1 | contig 12629 bp, 10 predicted proteins | sample 1521261 | NCBI WGS metagenome assembly OFFJ01 (sample SAMEA3504122, study PRJEB24116) | mouse gut metagenome | biome: mouse gut; feature: mouse-associated habitat; material: faeces | place: Denmark | collected 2011 | reverse complement strand
ATCCCTCGCTTCTACAAAACCTTCCCCCTGCATAAATTCAGCGGCATGAATACTTTTTCCACCAGGCGCGCTGCAGACGTCAATTACATATCCGCCGGGTTTTGGGGCAGCAATCTGAGTGACAAGCATAGAACTAATATCCTGAACTGTAAACATCCCTTGCAAAAACTCCGGTATTCCCGCCAAATAATCATAACCGGACATATACATAGCAGAATCAAAATCAGGATATTTTGGCAGACAAATACGTTCTGCAAAAATCCCCTGCTTTTGAAATGAATGTAACAATTTTTCGGGCGTCGTTTTCATCCGGTTGACCCGAATACACGTCCTTACTTTTGTTTGAAAAGATTCTGCAATAGATTTTGTTTTTTCCCAGCCATAGTCTTTTTCCCATTGCCTAAGAATCCACTCCGGAATGGAAAAGCGGACAGAATACGCAAAAAACGGCTGCTTTTTTTCATCCGGATATGTAATATTGTCTATATTTCTACCGATATTACGGAGCACTCCATTGACAAATCCTTTTAAAGTAGAAAATCCCTTTTGGGCCGTAAGGCGTACCGCTTCGTTACAGGCAGCAGACGCCGGAACGGAATCCATATATTTCAGCTGGTAAACGCCAATCTGCAGGATACAGCGGATTGGCGGTTTCATTTTGTTTGTTTTTGTTTTGGAAAATTGATTAATAATATAGTCGAGTTCTATTTGACGTTCTAACACGCCTTCTGTCAGGCGTGTCAGAAAACTTCTTTCCTGTTTCGTCAGATACTGGTATTTTTCTAGAACAGCAGAACGGACAATGTGGCTGTACTCCCCATCTTTTAGCACAGCAAGCAATAGTTCAAGTACCAACGCCCGAATATTTGGGGAATCAGTCGTCATTTCTGCCTCCTACTAAAATAAGCAAACGCAAAAGCTGTAAAATTGCCGCCGCTGCACTTGCCACATAAGTAAGCGCCGCTGCATGCAAAACTTTGCGCGTCATTGGAAGTTCGTCAGAATTTAAAATTCCAGTTTCTTTTAAGATCGAAAGCGCCCTGCCCGACGCATTAAATTCAACCGGAAGCGTCACAAGCTGAAAAATAACAGCAAAAGAAAAACACAGTATTCCGATATTCATCAAAAGCGTCCCCGTACTGCTGGAAAAAAACAGCCCCAGCAAAATCAACGGCCACGCCAGTGTAGAACCGATATTTGCCACCGGAACAATCGCACCCCGAACCGTAAGCGGAGCATAATTTTTCTGATGCTGAATGGCGTGTCCACATTCATGCGCCGCTACGCCGACCGCTGCCACAGAAGCAGACCCATACACGCTGTCGGACAGATTCAACGTCTTATTCCTTGGATCGTAATGATCTGTCAAACTACCCGAAACATGGCGTATCGAGACGTCGAAAATACCAGCCCGGTACAAAATACGCTCGGCTGCCTGTGCGCCAGTTAAATTACTCATGCTGCGCCTGCCGGAATATTTGTGAAACGTACTTTTCACCCTTGCCGATGCAAGCATACAAATCACAGCCCCAATTACAACTAAAATATACGTGGGATCCCACCAAAAACCATATCTCATATCATTTAAAATCCTTTCAATTCTATATCAAATTTTGCATATGCTGTTATGTAAATGAAATCAAACTAAAAATTCTAAAACACATCCCAGTGCCCCCTTTTCCTTAATACTGCGTCAACATCGTCCCCACTTCAATCTCAACCCCTCTTAAGAAAGACTCTATATCCATGCGCTTTCTTCCTTCCAGCTGCACTTCAAGCAAAGATAAAACCCCATTTCCTGTCTGCACTTTTAATTCTTTTTTGTCCACAAAAACTACTTTTCCGGCGTCTTTACCGCTTCCTCCGGCTTCTGTGCCGGCACGCCAGATTTTTAAAGTTTTCCCGTCTAATTTTGTAAAAGCGCTCGGCCACGGATTTAATCCCCGAATCAGCCGTTCAATCGAAACAGCAGACTTCTTCCAGTCAATATTCCCCATCTGCTTTTGAATTATTCCTACATGAGTCGCTTCTGATTCCTCCTGTTTTGTATAAACAGCCGTACCGTTTTCAATTTCCTGCATCGTATGCACACATAATTTCGCGCCTTCCACTGCCAAACGATCAAACAGACTTCCGCCCGTCTCATCTATCTCTAAAATCACTTCTGATTTCTCAATCATATCACCAGTATCAAGCCCCGTATCCATGCGCATTGTCGTCACTCCTGCAACTCTGTCTCCATTTATCACTGCCCACTGAATTGGAGCGGCGCCGCGATATTTAGGCAGCAGCGAAGCATGTACATTGACGCAGCCATATTTTGGCAATTCTAAAATTTCTTTTGGGAGAATCTGCCCAAACGCCGCTACAATAATAATTTCCGGCGCATATTTTTTCACATATGCAATACTGTCTTCCTCTCTGATTTTAAGAGGCTGGTACACTTCAATTCCATGTTTTAACGCACATTCTTTTACAGGAGACATCTGCACTGCCTTTCCTCTGCCTTTCGGCTTATCCGGCTGTGTAACGGCAAGCAGCACATCATGCCCTGCCGCAAGAATCGCTTCAAGCGTCCCTACTGCAAAATCCGGCGTTCCCATAAAAATTACACGCAAGATTATTCCTCCTCTTCGTCTATAACATCATAAATGTCGCCCTCTACAAGGTCTGTATACATATGGCCTTCCAAATGATCCAGCTCGTGACAGATTGCTCTTGCAAGCAGTTCCGTCGCTTCAATCTCATATTCCTCCATATTCTCATTATAGGCTTTCGCAATGACATGATTTGGCCTTGTCACTTTTCCGGCTTTTCCCGGAAGACTAAGGCAGCCTTCTCCAGCCGTCTGTTCCCCGTCTGAAGTCAGAATCACCGGGTTTACCATTACAAGCGGCCCGTCTCCAATATCTATCGTCACAACTCTTTTCAAAATACCAACCTGCGGAGCCGCAAGTCCCACACCCTCCGCTTCATACATGGTATCAAGCATATCCTCAATCAAAAGTTGAATTTTGGGCGTCATTTCCACAACCTCCCTGCAAACTTTACCCAGTACGGGATCTCCCTGCATTCTTATCGTTCGAAGCGCCATGTTGTCCTCCTTTTATTCTAATATTCTTGTTGTATTAAAAACCATTCATTGGATTAAAATCAAATGAAATATGAATCTCTTTAAACTCTTTTCTGTCTTTTAAAAACAGCTCCAGCCTGTCTTTTAACCTGACAAGCTGATGATATTCACTATGTTTTATATAAATTACCTTACGGTAAATATCATTCATCTTCCCAATCAGCGCATTTGCAGGCCCTATCATTTTAAGCTCTGCAATCTGCGCCTTTTTAATTAGCGCTGCGAGGTAAGACGCCGCCCAATCTGCCTGTTTTTGCTGTTTTGCCGTAAACATCACCAACATTAAATTGGATATGGGCGGATACGCCATAATTTTCCTTACAGATATTTCAGCCTGATAAAACGCCCCGTAATCCTGCGTCTTTGCCGTCTGAATGCTGTAATGCTCTGGATTATAAGTCTGTATCACTACTTCACCCGCTTCGCTTCCTCTTCCAGCTCTTCCCGCCGCCTGTGTCAAAAGCTGAAATGTACGCTCGCTGGCCCTGTAATCCGACGCATACATGGATAAATCCGCTGCAAGGATACCGACTAATGTAACTTTTGGAAAATCATGTCCCTTTACAATCATCTGCGTACCAATTAAGATATCTGCTTCCTGGCTGGAAAATGCAGACAATATCTTTTCATAACTGTCTTTACTCCTCGTCGTATCAAAATCCATGCGCAGTGTCCTTGCCATCGGAAACCGCTGCTTTACAACTTCTTCTATTTTTTGTGTCCCGGCTTTAAAACCACTGATATACTTTGACTGGCACTTGGGACAGACGAGAGGCGCTTTTTCTTCATATCCACAGTAATGGCACATCAGTTTTCCATCTTTATGAAGGCTAAGCGACACGTCGCAATGCGGGCATTTCATTACACACCCACACGCGCGGCAGGATACAAAGCCGGACAGCCCGCGGCGGTTTAAAAAGAGCATAATCTGCTGCTTTTTTGCCAGCCGGTCTTCGATTAAATCCTGAAGTTTTCTACTTAAAATGGAACGGTTTCCACTTTTTAATTCCTCTCTTAAATCAACGACATCACAAGCTGGAAGCGGCTGGTACGTAGCGCGCTGCGTCATCTCGATTAACTGGTATTCTCCTTTTTGGGCTTTATAATAACTGTCGACAGAAGGCGTTGCAGATCCTAATACAACAGAAGCGTCCGCCATACGCGCCCGCTCAATTGCAGTTTCTCTCGCATGGTATCTGGGAAGCGATTCACTTTTATAACTGCCTTCATGTTCTTCATCTATGATAATCAGACCCAAATTTAAAAAAGGTGTAAACAAAGCGGAACGCGGCCCTATCATAATATCAATTTCTCCATTTTTGGCACGAAGAAACTGATCATATCGTTCCCCTTTGGAAAGCCTGGAATTCATAATAGAAACCCGTTCTCCAAACCTTCCATAAAAACGCATGACAGTCTGATAAGTCAAGGCAATTTCCGGTATCAAAACAATTGCCTGCCTGCCATTTTTTATTACATCTGCAATCAATTCCATGTAAACTTCTGTTTTACCGCTTCCCGTAACCCCATGCAAAAGATACGTTTTATGGATACCCTGATGCATGTTGGAAAGCGCTGTATCGACCGCCTGACGCTGCAATTCATTTAATTCTATAGAATAGGATTTTTTTTGCAGATGTCCGGTAGGCGTTCTATAATCCACCTGCCGGATAACTTTTACAATCTTTTGTTCTTCTAAAGCACGTATGACATTTGCTGTGACATTCAGTTTCTGTGTCACAATATCATAGGAAAGCTGCGGATGAATCAAAAGTTCCTCTAAAAGCCTTGCCCGCGCCACATAATGTTTTTTCTTATATAAAGCAAGCTGTCCTGCCGCTTCATTTTCATCCATACAAAGACATACGATACGTTGTTCTTTTGCCTTTATCTTCTGCTTTACTGGAATCACTGTTTTTAATGCCTGATTCATCGTTGCGCCATAATTTCTATGCATCCAATGCGCCAAGGCGATAAGCTGCGACTCAATCACAACGCCGCCTTCCACGATTGAGTCAATTTCTTTTAGTTTCTGTTCGTCAAATTCGGCATAATCCGTCACTTCAATAACAAATCCCCGAAGGATACGGTTTCCGATTCCAAACGGAACGAAAACCAAAACGCCCGGATAAATCTGCGAAAATAATTCTTCGGGAATTTTATATTGAAATGTACGGTCTAATTTTTCATGTGAAATATCTATTATTACGCTGGCATAATATGCCATTTTACCACCTGCCGTTATCTCTTTATGCGTTCTTCTTTTAGAACTTCCTCAATCAAAACACGTTCGTCCATAGGATACTTTTTCCCTTGAATTTCCTGATAATCCTCATGGCCTTTGCCTGCTAATACAATGACATCTTTTGGCCTTCCATGCGTAACTGCATAACGAATCGCTTCTTTTCTGTCAATGATTTCGATATACGCACCGTTTGTTTTTTGTATTCCCGTTTTAATGTCATCAATAATTGCCTGCGGGTCTTCATATCTGGGATTATCTGATGTGATAATTGTTAAATCTGCCATTTGCCCGGATACTTCCCCCATTTCAAAACGTCTCGACTTTGCACGATTTCCACCGCATCCAAATAAACAAACCAGCCGTTTTGGTTCGTATTCCCGCAAAGTAGAAAGCAAACTTTTTAAACTCATGGCATTATGGGCATAATCAATCATTAAAGTAAATTCATCAGAAACTTTTACCAGTTCAATCCTGCCTTTTGTCTTTGCCTGTAATAACGCCTGTTTCATTATACCGATTCCCACATGAAAATGACGGCAGATTGCAATCGCGGTCAGGGAATTATAAACACTGAATCTGCCTGGAACATCAATTTTTACGTCAAAATCCAGTTTACCAGACACGTGATAAGAAACGCCCAAACTGCCTGCCCCATGCAAAAGCTTCATATCTGACGCGCATAAATCCGCCGCACCTGAAAATCCAAACGTTTCCACTTCACAAGTATGATACTTTAAAATATCTTTATAATGCACATCGTCTGCATTTAAAATACCGATTTTACACTGGCTAAACAGACGTCCTTTACATTCTAAATATTCTTCAAAAGATGCGTGTTCGTTTGGTCCTATGTGATCTGGCTCAATATTGGTAAAAATCCCAATTTCAAATAAAAATCCCGCTGTTCTGTGCATCATAAGCCCCTGGGACGAGACTTCCATCACACAGCAGTCACAGGATATGTCTGCCATTTTCCGAAAATATTTCTGCACCAGATAAGATTCCGGCGTAGTATTCGCAGACGGTATGATTTCATCTCCAATTATAGTCTCTATCGTACCGATAAGGCCAACTTTATATCCGGCGCCTTCTAAGATGGACTTTACCATATAAGTCGTCGTTGTCTTTCCTTTCGTTCCGGTAATTCCAATCACTTTTAACTGCTCTGCAGGATAATCAAAATATGCCGCCGACAACAACGCCAAAGCATAACGGGTATCTTTTACTTTAATCACCGTTACCGTTTCGGGCACATGAACTTCGTCTGATACGACAAGCGCCGCCGCGCCTTTTTCTACTGCATCGGCCACAAAACGATGTCCGTCTGCGACAGCTCCTTTCACACATACAAACAGAGAATTCTGTGTGAGTTTTCTCGAATCATAAACAAGCTCCGAAATCTCCTTATTGAGTTCTCCTTGGATACATTCATAGTCCATGCGCTCTAACAGTTGTTTTAATTGTTTCATTTTGTACCTCTTTTCTTCAAAATAAAGTACTCTGATAAGCTGCACTGTACTATTATATGATAGAATCAGTGAATTTACAAGTTTTTAAAATTTAACACTGTGAATTCTAATTATGCTAACTCCTCATACTACACCTCTTAGATTCCCAACGCTTTCAACTCCTTTATCTTTGTCTCAAGTTTCTTTAATTCTTCAAGTGATAACAATGGAACGCAGATTGCTATCTCTTCTAACGACAACTTCCCCAGTTTTATCATTATTTGTATCCTAATTAATCTCTTTTTCAAAACCTATCTCTTTTGTTGCTATAAAAAAAGTCCTGTTTTCTGCCCTTTATACTTTTCATCCTTAGTTTTTTGATTCACACTATTTCCAGTATATATCTCAGCAATACAGCCATCTCTCACCCAACACCAATTCTTTGGCACTCCATACGGCTGCCCCTCTGCCGGCACAAGCGCCTGCTCTAACTTTTCTTCAAGCGTCAGCTCTTTTGACGATTTTTTACTTTTTGCCATATTACACTCCTTGGCTTTCCAGCGCTTTCAACTCCTTTACAACACTCATCAATAAATCGGCGGCTTCCTCAAGTTGTGCAATAGCTTCTTCCCCGCTTTCTATTGGGTCAGGCAAATCTTCATAATCCATCATAGATTCATCCCGAATCAATCCAAGGTCAAGACTATTTCCCTTTTCTGCAATCTGTTCGCGTGTAAATACATGAAAACGCTCATTTTGCAAAGCATGTCGGTCATCTGCTTCATATGCGGCTTCAAAGTCTGCAAAGTGCTCTTTTTTCAATGGGTTCGTCTTTCCAAAAGACGGCATATTGGTACGCAAATCATAAAACCAGACTTCCTTTGTACTGTCCTTTCGTGTCTTTTCGCGTGTAAAAAACAAGACGTTTGTCTTTACGCCCTGCGCATAGAAAATCCCCGTCGGAAGACGCAAAACCGTATGTAAATTGCATTTATCCATTAAATCAACGCGGATTTTCTCGCCTTCTTTGTCAGCAAATAAAACGTTATCCGGCAGAACCACAGCAGCGCGGGCTTTTCCATCTGCTTTTAAACTCCGGTAAATATGTTGTAAAAAATTAAGCTGTTTGTTGCTGGTCTGAAACGTAAAGTCATCGCGTGCGGCACGCTCGCCGCCTTTTTTTGTACCAAACGGTGGATTCGTCAAAACCACGTCGTAACCCTTCTTATTTTTTCCAAGATTCGAAAGCGTATCGCCTAGTATAATCTCTCCTTCTATATTGTGCAGCATAGCGTTCATCAACGCCAAACGGTGGGTATCGTGAACCAGTTCCATACCAGTAAAGGCTTCTTCCCTCTCAAATTTTGCGGTATCTGCATCCAAATCAAAAAAATCATCCGTTTTCTCTGCAACATACTGATGTGCTGCAATCATAAAACCAAACGTCCCACATGCCGGATCGTTGCAGCGTTCACCAGCCTTTGGTTTTATACATCGGGTCATCACGTCAATTAGTACGCGAGGCGTAAAATACTGCCCGGCGCCGGATTTTTTTTCGCCTGCATTTTTCTCCAAAAGACCCTCATACAGATTTCCAAGCCCCTCTTCCCTGGCAGAAAACCAGTCCAATCCGTCGATAGTCGTAATAATTTTTTCCAGATTTTTTGGCTCGTCAATATTCGTTGAAGCGCCCTGATAAATTTCACGTCCTCGCCCCGTACAATTTTCACCCAGATGATTTAGTAATTCTTTGTAAAATTTTTTTAATTCTATTCCACTTTTTTCTGTCAGCCTATCCCAGCGATAATCTTCTGGAATCTGGCTTTCCGCCCCGGTTTCTTTCGCCATTTTCAAAAACAGAATATACGTCAGTTCTGACACATACTGATGATATGTAATCCCATCATCCCGAAGGACATTGCAGAGATTCCAAAGTTTTGATACGATTTCCTGTGTTGTCATGCTGTTTCTCCTCCATCATCCAATCAATATCCATTCAACTTTATAATGGTTTTTTGTACATCATAACTATTTCCCCAGTAAAATTTTTCCTACTTTGGCCTGCGCGCAATGAACTTCTGCTTTTGCTTCCTGTTTTAATGTATTTATTTTCTGTCGGACAGATGAAAGATTCTCAGCAATTGTTTTTTGGACATTTTCATCCATCTGATACGGCAATGGCAGCTGCTCTATATCTTTCACTGCCAAATGACCATTTGTTGCTCCGGTGATACTTTTTTTAATTTGCATCTGATACGGTTTTGTCCTTAATAAAAAAGCGTATATCTCATTCAGGCAGTCATTTTCTGTATTAAATTTCACAATGTCCCCGCCCAGATAAAACTCATCTTCACAATCCCAAAATCCTATTTTCCCGATTGTTGCCCCAGTAACTACAACAAGCACATCTCCCTTTTCCAACTTTTGCTCTAAAGAATAAATTGGCTGCGCTGTCATTGTTTCTGTCGTGTCTATCGTTCCGTCTGCCTTTATATTGCCAATTTGAATCACTTTACAACTTCCGCCTTTTTGATCGTTTTTAGGAAGAATCCCTTTTATCAATCCGACCGGCGCGGTCTTTTTTAAAGAAGCTGCCGGGTATTTCCCATTTTGCAAATTGTGTGCGTTGGCAGCGAAAACGGGCTTATGAAAAGAAGCGTCATATCTGCTAAAAAAAAATTCATTGGATTTGACATAAAACATTCTGTTTTCAAGCGAATCGTTATCGTTTGGCGGTAAAGCAATGCCAAGTTCCAAAAGCAGCTCCTCATTTGTTCTGTCCAGTAATAACTGCGCCTCTTTTTCCTTCTCTTTTTTCTTCTCATATGCCTGCTGCATAACCTCAGATATGGTATGATCTAAAATGACCGGAATCGAACGCAAAGCAGCATAATCTAACGCCGGCCTGGTTCCTCCAGTGGAACGGCGCGCTGCAAGCATCTCTCCAATCTCTGAATTTAAAAATGCAGCGATTTGTTCATTTAATTCCGGTTTTTTTGTTTTTATCACTACAATGTGCTGATTGATATTGCCTTCAAAACCTTCTGGTGCAACCGACGTAATTGCCATACGTCCGACGCCAGTTATTTTCACAAGTAAATCACCGGAAAATACCTGACTGCGTTTTAACATTCCATCATGGGTTTTTCTATTGATGTATCTGCAGTCCGCCCAGTTTAATCCTTCGGGAGATAAATTTTGTACGCGCAAAAAAGGAACTCCATTTTCACAGTCAGTATAATATTTTTCATACTCTGTAATTTTAGGCGTAACGCCGCTCGCCATTTGCTTAATAAAATCACGCAGCTTATAGTTTGTTTTCTTTGCAACCGCCTCTTCTAAATCCATATAGATTTGTTTGTAATAATTGGAATCCAGCCTGCTTTCCAGTTTACCCCAAGTCCTTATAAAGACTTTATTTTCATCAAACTTGGGGCTCAATGAAAAAAACAATCTTTGCCTTCTTCAATTGCCAAAATAAATTCCCCCAACTCTTTTGAAATTTCCGGCAGTTCGTTTTTACCCGTTTCCTTCCCGGAAGCATCGTACCCAATCTCTTTCGCAATCGCCATAAAAATAGGATAATCAGCAAGCGCATTTTTGTATTGTAAATAATATGCCTCTGAAAGATGTTCTCTTGTGGATTCTATTTTTTCATCAAATTCTTCCGAAACATCCTGCTTTTTTGATACCAACTGTTTTACTGCTTCTTTATTCCCACTTCGCTCCTTAACCTTTATCTGTCTATTTATCGCTGCAACTGCGTCCTTTTTAGCTTTAAACAATAGTGATAATTTCTTTCCATCTTCTGAATATTCCATCAGGCTTTTTTTAATATTTTCTCTATATTTCATCCGAAGCAGCTTTTCATCTGAGGAATATTTTTTCAAAAACAGCACCGAACTTTTTACTCCTGCGCCATTCGCAGCAAAAGCTGTCTGTGGCATAGAAATAACGGCGACAATTCGAAATGTATCACTAATATAATCCCGAACATACTGCATACTGGAATTCGTCAAAATTCCGTCCGGAATGACAATCGCCAAATACCCGCCGTCTGTAAGATAATTTTCCGCCTGTTCTATAAACAAAACCTCCGTGCTCTGGCTTGGTCTGCCAGCCGCTTTACTATTAGGATTTAACCAGTCGACCTCTTTTGTCGCCAGTTTATATTGATGCAGATATGCTTTTTCGGTCTGCTTCACGGTCGAACCAAAAGGTGGATTTGTAAGAATATAATCAAATGAATTTTCTCGGAATCCATCATTATTTGTCTTTGCACGCAAATGTTCTGGCGAAAGAAGTCCGTCCGATGTAACGACATTTGTATGTCCGTCATCGTGAACAATCATATTCATCTTTGCTGTTCTTGCAATCTGTTCATTGATTTCAATTCCATATAAATTATATTGCGCAAAATCATGCCATTGGGTATAACATTCAAGACTTTCCTGCTCTCCGTCTTTTATATTATAAAAACTCCTTGCCGCTTTCCTGACTTTATCGAGCGCATGAAGCAGAAAACCGCCGCTGCCGCACGAAGTATCTAATACACGGTGATTTTCGTCTATCGGCAGACTGTCCACAATAAAACGAACGATAGGCCTGGGCGTAAAATACTGCCCGAAATCCCCTCTGAAAAAAGACCCCATAAACGTCTCAAAGGCGCGTCCCTTGCTGTCAAGGTCTGTATGTAATAAATCGATTCCTTCCAAATAACCGACAACCATCCTCGCTTTTGCAGCGTTTAGTTTGATTCCTTCCCGGAATATCTCTGTGTCATTTTTTCGCTCTCCAATCATTTTGCCTTCTTCATAAAGCAATTTCAGTCTTTCCAAAAGTTGATTGCTTGTTTCCAAATCGGCAATTTCTATATCGCGCTTATCTTTACTTTTTGGTTCTGTCTTAATAATCTGAAAATCATACGGCTGCCCATTTCCCCGCTTTTTCTTTTCATCAATTATTTTACAGAAAATCAGTTTATCTAATTCATCAAACGCTTCCGAAGGATTTAATTCCCCGCCGCCCCATAATGCCTGATGCGCCTGTTTGAAACAATTTGTCAGTTCCGATTCCTCGACTTTTTCCAATGGAAACAACTTTTGCCCCTCTTTTGTCGTTCCTCCATTTTTTGCAAATTTATAATTTGCTAACTCTTTCACTTTATACTGGGGTATGTCAGTTACACTCTCCCTGCTGTCAAGTTCTCTGTCAAATGCATAATACTCGTTTTTAATTCCAGAAGTAACCCAGATATATTTTACCGTTCCTGCAGTGGCATAAGCATACGCATAAGCCTGCCGAACAGCCTGCCCAAATTCCAGCTCGCTGATTGCCTCTTTTTTACACTCAACAATGATATGAGGTTTTTTACATTCCCTGTCTTTATATACAATCATATCCGCTTCTTTTACATCTGAACCGACAGTAACCTTTACATGCTGCTTTACCTGTCCTGCCGGATAATTGTATTTTAACACCAGTTCGCAAAAAACCTGAGCCTGAATTTTTTCTTCCGGATTCTGATAATTCCTTGAAATATTTTGATTCACATAAGTGATTATAGATAAATCTTCGCTCATAATTATCAAATTGCTTTGTAATCCCCTCAAAATGATTTCTTTTATGGATACTGCAGGTTTCATTTATTATCCTCCCAATTGAGTAAACAGTTTTCTCTTTTATATAAATGTTATTTTAATATTGTATCATATATTTTCACTTTTTCGACATAATATTTCATATTATACATTACGCTAATTGTACAGAGGTACGCGCGCACTATACCACAATATTTGGGTGG
>OFFJ01002232.1_pt1 | contig 12665 bp, 11 predicted proteins | sample 1521261 | NCBI WGS metagenome assembly OFFJ01 (sample SAMEA3504122, study PRJEB24116) | mouse gut metagenome | biome: mouse gut; feature: mouse-associated habitat; material: faeces | place: Denmark | collected 2011 | reverse complement strand
CATCAACGTCACCGCCAGCCACAACCCCAAGGAGTATAACGGCTACAAGGTCTACTGGGAGGACGGGGCCCAGCTGCCCCCCCACCACGCCAGCGCCATTGCCCGGGAGATCGAGAAGACCGACATCTTCACCGGCATCACCTCCATGCCCTACGACGAGGCGGTGAAGGCCGGCATGATTACCGTCATGGGCCGGGAGACTGACGAGGCCTTCCTCAAGGAGGTCATGGCCATGACCATTGACCCGGAGGCCATCCCCGCTGTGGCGGACGCCTTCAAGCTGGTCTACACCCCCTTCCACGGCTGCGGCCACCAGCTGGTGCCCGAGGCCCTGAAGCGGGCCGGGGTGAAGCACCTGCTGTGCGAGCCCAAGCAGATGGTCATCGACGGGGACTTCCCCACCGTCAAGAGCCCCAACCCGGAGAACCCCGAGGGCTTCTATCTGGCCGTGGAGCTGGCCAGGAGCAATGATGTGGACTTCATCCTGGGCACGGACCCGGACAGCGACCGGGTGGGCATCATGGTCCGGGACAAGGACGGGGAGTACAAGGTCATGACCGGCAACCAGACCGGCGTGGTGCTGCTGGACTACATGCTGGGGGCCATGAAGCGCACAGGCAAGCTGCCCAAGAACCCGGTGGCCCTGAAGACCATCGTCACCACCGAGATGGCCCGGACCGTGGCGGAGAGCTACGGCGCGGCCTGCTTCGACACCTTCACCGGCTTCAAGTTCATTGCCGAGAAGAAGAACGCCCTGGAGGGATCCGGCGAGGGCAGGGTGGTGTTCTCCTACGAGGAGAGCTACGGCTACATGCTGGGGGACTACGTCCGGGACAAGGACGCGGTCACCGCCTCCCTGCTGCTCACCGAGATGGCCGCCTACTACGCCGCCAAGGGCATGACCGTGCTGGACGCCCTCCAGGCCCTCTACGAGAAGCACGGCTTCTACGGTGAGAAGACCCACAACCTGGTGATGCCCGGCCTGGACGGCCTGGCGGACATGGCCAGGCTCATGAAGCGCCTGCGGGAGGAGCCCCCGGCGGAGATCGGCGGGGTGAAGGTGGCCCAGCGCAAGGACTACGCCGACGGCAGCGTCATCGACTGCGCCACCGGAGAGAAGAGCGCCATGGAGCTGAGCGGGTCCAACGTGCTCCGCTTCGAGCTGGCCGACGGCACCTCCATCATCGTCCGCCCCTCCGGCACGGAGCCCAAGATCAAGGTCTACATCCTCACCAAGGGCGCAGACGCCGCGGAGCGGGACGCCAACATCAAGAAGTACGGCGAGTGGGTGGACACCCTCAAGAAGTGATTTCGCCGGAAGAACCAAACGTCGAAAAAAAATCTACAGTAAAACAGGATCATCTGCAAACCAACCGAACAGTCCGTGACATTTTGGCTGTATCACAGCAAAACAGGCACAACAATCTAACCGGGCGGGATCTTCTCGCCCGGTTAGAGCATTTGCACTCATTCCAGGCGATCTCCTTGGGCAGTCGTTCACCCTCAGTTCCGCCTCTTCCACCTTCTCCCTTGTCACCTCGCCAAAGTTTGTCCCCCTTCGGGAAGAAGCGGCGGATAGGCCGGTCCATAGACCATTCCATATGTCATGCAGCTCTGCCAGAGAAACTGTCACGCCCCGCGCCGCCAGCTCGGCCATGGACCGCTTCAAGCCGCGAATTTCATTCCATTTGGCCTGTTCCTTTGCGTGGGACTGGAGCCGGAAGACCACCTGATATGCTCCCCCTATGAGAGACAGAGAAAGAAGAAAACCTGTCTCACATAGGGGGAGTAGCTATGTCCAGGAGATTAAAGGTAAGCGTAGAAGAAAAGATGAGATGTATCAAAAGCTAGAGGAACATCAAATCTACCATCAAGTACAGCAACCATGGCTGTACCAGATCTGCTAAGAATCCCCAGTTTACTACGGAGAATATCCTGAACCGGCAATTTCATGCAGACAAGCCCAACGAGAAGTGGCTGAGCGATGTGACTGAGTTCAAGTGGTATGAGGGCATTACAGTCCACAAGGTCTACCTCAGCGCCATTCTGGACTTGTATGACAGGCGGATCGTGGCTTATGTGAAGAGATTTACCGGCAAAAACCAGCTTGTTCTGATGATCCACAGCTATATTCATTACTACAACCCCCGCCGAGTCCAGCGCAATCTTGGCGTCCTGACGCCCATGGAAAAGCACTGTTTGGCCACAGCCGCATAAAGAATGGGCAGCAGCTTCCGCTGTCACCCATTCCTTAAAAATCTCTATATTTTTTCTCTGTCCTCTTGACGGGGCGCGGTGCAAAAGCGCCCGCCGGACGTTTTTTTGTTCTCACAGGGTCTGTCCCGTCAGCCATGTCAGGAAACTCCGGGCTAAATCCAGCTGTTTCCCGTCCATCTTGCGCAGGAGCTCCGCCACGCTCCTCCACTCCTCGTTCTCGTTCCGGGCCGCGCCCACCAGGAATTCATCCGGCGTGGTGTCCAGGGCGGCGGCAAGACGCATGACGACCTCTATGGAGGGGATGGACACGGCGCGCTCGATGTTGGTAAGATATTTCTGCCCAATATCCGCCATCTCTTCCACTTCCGCTTGTTTCAATCCCAGCTTTTTCCTTCGTCGGGCGATATTTTTGCCAATTACCGTGTAATCCAGCTCCATATAAGCCTCCAAGATATTTCTACCTTTATCTTATAGGAGCTTCCATCTTTTTAAACCGATAAGAAAACGTATATACGTCTTGACATTCAGATTACACGACTATAAAATTATATTTCGACTACAGCAACGAAAAATATAAGGAGGATACCAATATGATTGTCAGAATGTATCGCAAGATGTACACCACTCTTTTCAATGCCGTGACAGAGGCGCTGGAGCTGATGGCAAAGGCTCAGTATATCGACGCGGAGGCGGTCCTGAAGAAGGCCCAGCTGGAGACGGAGCAGACTTTCATCTTCTGGGAGGAGCAGGACGTCTCACCGCTCCCTGCTCAGCAGGAGCTCCCCGCCCAGGGGCCGGACGGTGAGTTGGGGAAAGTGCTCCTGGAGGTCCTGGGCAAGGAAGTGGAGGAGCCGGGTACGCTGCTGAAGGTCCTGGGGCTCATCGGGAAATGGGCAGGCGCAGGCGGTGAGGAGGACCATACCGCCGGTACCGGCGGAAAAGGCGGGCTGGTGTTCAAAGAGGACCTGGGGGACGCCTGCGGCGGTGAGTGCGGCGGGGTCCAGGTCATTTTGGGCGGTGCGCCGGTAGAGGGCCTCCCGGATGTTGGGGAACTGTGCGGTGACTGTGAGGCATGGGCGCCCCCCGCCATAGCGGGGGAGCTGGACGGCGAGGAATCCGGGCCCGCCTAACTGGGGGTGGTCCATGACGGCGAGAAGGGCCTCCACAGTCTCCGCGAGGGCAGACAGGGTACCGGGGTCCGCCGGAGAGAGGGGGCCGGGGTCGGGAGGAAGGGGCTGTTTCGGGGCGTCTTTCCAGCTGAGAAAGCCGGTCAGAGCGGCCAAAACCAGGGCGGACAGGGCAAAAATCAGCAGATGCATAGTGTTTCTCTCCTTTGGTTATCTTATAAGCACCAGTATAGTATTCTTTCAGGCAATTTGCAAGAGCAATCGTTGTCTGTAAGATAACTGCAAAGGGAGCTGAGAGAAATGCGTACAGAGTCGAGAGGGCTGGGCGAGGCCATCCGCGCCGCCCGTATCCGGCGGGGGCTGACCCAGGAGGCCCTGGCGGAGCTGCTGGATATCACACCCATTCATTTGAAGAATATGGAGAGTTCCCGCCGGAATCCCTCGGTGCCCCTGCTGTTTCAGATGATGGAGCTGCTGGATTTTTCCGTGGACGAGCTGGTGTTTCCGGACCGGAGTGATGGCGTGATCCACACCCACGGCCTGTCGGAGGCCGAGACGGAGGCCCTGTCCCGGCTGGCGGAGGTCATGCGGCGGGAGCGGTGAGGGGGAGCGTCCAAAATAAAGATTTAATGATAAAAAAGGACAACATCTTATGAAACAGGGCATCATTACCCCCTCACTTTGGACGGGTGGTTGGGAAACGGGTACAGCTCCGCCAGGGGGATGGAAACGACCACCTCTCCCTGTGGCTGCGGCGCGGAGGCAGGGGCTTCCTTCACCTTGGGCGGTCTGCCCGCCGCTTGAGAGGAGACGTGTTGGGGCTGCTCAAAATATCTCACCTCCAGAAAACGAAAAAACGGGCATCTTCCGATGTCCGTTTTCGTGTCGTGTATGAAGTTTCGAGCTGATATAGGGTGCAAGCTTGTTGTCTGGTCACATCACGACAGCCCTTGCCATATCCTTGACGCTTCAAAATCCTATATCTCCCCTTGATTTTTCCTTGCCAGCTCCCTGAGACCCTTAAAATGGGGTGGGAGCGGATAAGAGAGGATGAGATGTTGACTTGCTCAAATCCCTGTGTTTTCAGGCGTTTTCAGGGATTTAATAACATCCTATAAAAGCTCCTGGCGGCTAACACTTCCGTTGGGTTCAAATTCCGGTTTATCAGGCAACTGCCCTTTGTCTATGCTGACGAAGTTTTTCAAAAAGCGGGCTCCAGCGGCACACAGGATAAACGGGACAAATCTTTTGTTGAAAATGCAGGAAGCATATGATATACTTGCAAAAAGAAGCAAAGGGCAACGGGAAAGGAGCGCAATTATGATCTGGAATGAAAATCGGGAGAACGCCTACTGCGAGATTACGCCCGCCATCATGGCACTGAAGGAGCAGTGGGAGAAGGAGAACTTCATCGATCCCCGTCTGTACCGGGAGTACAACGTCAAGCGGGGCCTGCGGGACGAGGACGGCCGGGGGGTGCTCACGGGCCTGACCCGGGTGGCGGAGATCCAGTCCTACACCGTCACCGCTGACGAGCACATCCTCCCCGCCGACGGCGTGCTCTACTACCGTGGCATCGACTGCCGGGAGCTCGTGCGTGGGTCCGAGGCCCGGGGACGGTTCGCCTTTGAGGAGGCGGCGTACCTGCTCCTCTTCGGGGAGCTGCCCAGCCGGGCGCAGCTGGAGGACTTCTGCGGCCAGCTGGCCTCCTACCGCACCCTGCCCACCAACTTCTTCCGGGACATCATCATGAAGGCCCCGCCCAAGGACCTGATGAACACCATGCAGCGTGCCATCCTCACCCTGTACTGCTACGACGACAAGGCCAACGACGTGGGGCTGGAAAACGTGCTGCGCCAGAGCCTCCAGCTGCTCAGCAACATGCCCGTGCTGGCCATCTACGCCTATCAGGCCTGGCGGTACTACGAGGGGGCCAGCCTCTTCATCCACGTGCCCCAGCCGGAGCTGTCCGCGGCGGAGAACTTCCTGTACATGCTGCGGGAGGACCGGTCCTATACGGACCTGGAGGCCCGCACCCTGGACGTGGCCCTGGTGCTCCACGCGGACCACGGCGGCGGCAACAACTCCACCTTCACCAACCACGTGGTCACCTCCTCCGGCACGGACACCTACTCCGCCATCGCCGCGGCCATGGCCTCCCTGAAGGGCCCCCGCCACGGCGGAGCCAACAGCAAGGTCATGGACATGATGGCGGACATCAAGGCGCACGTGGAGGACTGGGGGGACCAGGGCGCGGTGGAGGCGTACCTGACCCGGATCCTGGATAAGGATGCCTTCGACGGCAGCGGCCTCATCTACGGCCTGGGCCACGCGGTCTATACCCGCAGCGATCCCCGGTGCGAGGTGTTCCGCAGCTACGTGCAGCAGCTGGCCGCGGAGAAGGACCGGGGGGCGGACCTGGCGCTGTACGAGAGCGTGGAGCGGACCGGCAAGAGGCTGCTCATGGAGCGGCGGGGCAAGAAGGCCATCTCCACCAACATCGACTTCTACAGCGGGCTGGTTTACGAGATGCTGGGCCTGCCCATGGAGCTGTACACGCCCCTGTTTGCGGTGGCGCGGATCGCCGGCTGGAGCGCCCACCGGATGGAGGAGCTCAGCGCCGGCGGCAAGCTGATCCGTCCCCGGTACGAGTGCGTGGAGGCCCACCGGCCCTATGTGCCCATGGAGGAGCGGCAGGGCGGGTTTTCTCCCCCATCCGCTGACTGAGAAATGGAAAAACGCCGGGAGGGCGCGTCCACAGGATGTTGCGCGCCCTCCCGGCGTTTCTCTGCTCTTTGAGAGCCTGCTTGTTCATATGAGATAAACAGGAGATCATCGCCCTGTCAATCGTTTTCAATTCCGCCCCTTTTCCAACCGAACAAACAGCAGAATAGAGAATACAGCCAAGAACACCATGGAAAGAGCTCCTGTCGGGTTCGGTCCCAACAGACCGTTTTCCATATCATGCGTCATACAAACAGGGAGCTCGCCTATGACATTCACAACTCCATGCATGATTGCCGCATACATACAGTTGCCTGTCTCTATTGTGATATAGGAAAACATGATGCCCGAAACGATACACACCGCCAGCATCAGCGCCATGTTCGTGTAGGGCGCACCCCAGTTGTTCAGGCTGTAATTGAATCCGAAATAGATGAGGGGAAGATGCGCCAGCCCCCATTCGATTCCGTTCAGCAGGACCGCCTTTCGTGCGCCATATTTTTCGATCTGAAATCCGAGGAGATACCCGCGCCAACCGATTTCTTCGCCTAATTCCAGTAATTGTACCGGCAGCATGATGCCGGCGATCACAATACAGATCAACGCAGTCACCATAGGGGATTGGACAGCCGCTTCCGCATCGGAGCCCAAAAGCAATCCATACCTGAAAACGCCGCTGTACTCATTGGGGAAAATGAGGAAATACAAAACCGCGCCCAATACAATCAATATTCCCGGCGCCAGCGCGGAAAACAGCCATGCCCTTGCGTTTTTCCAAACCCTGAACGAAAGATGGAACGTCCCTTTTCTGCCTGTGACGCGCCGTGTAATAAGCGACATTACCACAGGCAAAAACGTAAACGCAACACCTAAAATACGGTAAAACCTTCCCGTTCCGACCGCAAGCTCAAGCGCTCCCAGCCCATAACATATAAAATAAACCAGGCCCAGATATATTCTGATCGGGCATCTGCTGCTGTTGCCCTTTTCCATTGCGCTGTCCCTCCTGTTTTACCGCGCAGGGGCCTTTGGGGCGCCCCGATCATGATTTATGAACGGCGGCGGGCGTCTCTCGCTTTTTCTATCAATGCAATGTCCACGAAATCCTTTTCCCGGCCCAGCTTCCGTTTCATCCGGATCAGTCCGTCCGCGCTCACAACGGGAACGCCGCTGATGATCTCCACGGATCCCTCGATCCAGTTTTCGAAGATCTCGATATGTTCAGAATAGGAAAATCTTCTGGTTCCGTCCCCGCATCGGGCGGCGGCGCAGCCCTGCTGCTCCAGCTGATCCGCCAGGAGCGTGGTACAGCCCAGATCAACATCCCGGGTCTGCGGGCGAAACCCGTGCAAAACCATAGCGCCGCCGGCGACAACCCAGTATTCCTCCTTGGAAAAGGGGAGGGACTGGAGAAGCTGAAGCAGGGAATATTGGTCAAACATGCCCTGAGTACCTCCGCATCCTGCGTATTGCGGCGGGAACCGCCGTGTCATGGGATAATGGGCGCATCAGCCGCCCGCCGATGATGCAGACCGCCTCTGCGCCGCCGCGGCCCGCTTCATCTTGTAGAGCTCCTCTGTGGCAAAGCTCAGCTTGGTCACCACGTTCTGCCGGACGGGGTAGCAGTAGAGGCTGTCGTTGTCCGTGGAGATGTCCACGCAGTCGTCGGGCCGCACGTAGCAGTAGTCGTACTCCACATGGAGGCCGTACATGCCCAGGGGCGGCCGGTGGATCCGGTAGGGCTGGCCCCGGTAGCTCCCCTCCACCACGAACCCCTGGTCCATGTCGTGGATGAGCCGGGCCCGGCCCAGCTTCCGGAACCGCCAGGCGTTGGGCAGGGAGTACACCTCCGCCTCATCCTCAAAGCGGTAGCTCCCCTCCTCCAGCTGCCGCCGCACCTGCTCCCGCTCCCACTCGAACCAGTCCGGGATGTGGGAAAACTCTGTCTCCCCGGACAGGGCCCGGAGCCGGCCCAGGGTGTCCATCTCCCACCGCTTGCCGCAGGCGGCGCAGGAGAGCTCGCTCCCCCGGCTCTCCATCCGGCTCTCGGTGAGGCAGCTGGGGCACTGGTAGAGGATCTTGTGGAGGCCCTCCGCCCGGAAGGGCTCGGTGATGTGGATCTGGTTCTCCGCCTGCCAGCGGTACTCGTCGTAGGTCATGGCGGCGCGGATGATCTCCCCGATCTCCCCGGCGGACTTCTCCGCCACGTCCTGGGCCGTGAGCACCTGGGTCATGGTGGTGTATAGGGGGACCCTGCGGGGGCGGCGGTAGTTCCAGAAGGGGGTGTGGAGGTAGTTGCCGTGGTGGAGCAGCACCACCACCGGCACCCCCTGCTTCTTGGCCAGCTTGCCCAGGGAGTCCGGGAGGATGGCGGTGGTGCCCGCCGGGGAGTACCGGGCCTCCGGATACATGCACAGGATGTCCCCGTACTCGTGGAGCACCTTCTTCACAGACCGCAGCAGGGTCATGTCCGTGGTGAACTTCCGCTTGCACAGGCACCCCAGCCACTCCATGATAAAGGGGCGGCGGTAGTAGCCGTCAATGGTGGCGATGTTGTTCACCCGGTGGGGCCAGGTGGCGATGGAGCAGAGCTTGAAGTCCACAAAGTGCATGTGGTTGCTCAGGAGCAGGTAGGGTGGCTTCAGGCCCTCCATGTTGATCTTCTCAATGCGGTAGTCCTGGCCCGCCATGCTCAGCCCGCACAGGGCCCGCAGCACGGCGGTGAAGAGCAGCCGCTGGCGCAGAGGGGGTCTGGCGGTGTCGTAGCGCCGCAGAGCGCCGTAGTTGACGTCAATGGATTCCATGGTCTGTCTCCCTTCCCGTGATGCGCGCGGGGCTTGGCATCTTTATTTCAGTGTATCACAGGCCAGGGGAGAAAGCAAATGCCTTTTTCCCCGGCTTGCCGGTAAAACTTCCCAGCGGTTCCCCTGTTTGATACCGGAGCCCGCGGGCGCAAAAAACCTTGAACGCCGCCCCCAAAGCGTGGTATACTCTCCATAAGACAACCACGAGAGGAGGCGGCGCCGTGACCCTGCGCGACAAGCTGTTTCGCTGGCGGGACCCCTACGATCTGGCGGGGACGGAGGACCTCTTTGCCGCCGCCATGGCGGAGAACGCGGCCCTCCAGGCCGCCGGCTGCCCGGATTACCGGCGGATCCTGGCCCTGAGGGGCCTGGAGGCCCTGACGGGCATATCCCCCGCCGCCCTGCCCCCCATCCCCACCCTCTACTTCAAGCGCCACGCCCTGCGCTCCATGCCGGAAAACCGGCTCCTCATCCGGGCCGCGTCCTCGGGCACCGGCGGAGTGAAGAGCCGGGTGGGCTTCGACGCCGGGAGCCTCCGCCGGGGGCTGGATATGTCCCTGACCATGGCGCGGCGGCACGGCCTGCTCTCGGTCAAGCCCTGCCACTACTTCATTCTCGGCTACCAGCCCCGCCGGGAGAACGACACCGCCTTCTCCAAGACCGGCTTTGGCTTCACCTTCTTCGCCCCCGCCCTCTCCCGCACCTACGCTCTGGTGTGGCGGGAGGGGGGCTACCGGCTGGACCTGGAGGGGCTGGAGCGAAAGCTCCTGGCCTGCGCCAGGGGCGGGGCCCCGGTGCGGACCATCGGCTTTCCCTCCTACACCTATCTCCTCCTCCGGAGGCTGGAGGAGCAGGGGGTGCGCCTGGAGCTGCCCCGGGGGTCCATGGTCACCATGGGCGGGGGCTGGAAGCAGTTCGAGGGCCAGCAGGTGGAGAAGGCGGAGCTCTACCGCCTGGCGGAGACGGTGCTGGGGATTCCGGAGGAGGGGTGCGTGGAGTTTTTCGGCGCGGTGGAGCACCCCATTCTCTACACCACCTGCCGCGCCCACCACTTCCACATCCCGGTCTACAGCCGGGTTGTCATCCGGGACCCGGACACCCTGGAGCCCCTGCCCCCGGGCCGGCCGGGCCTTGTGAACCTGCTGACCCCCATGGCGGACAGCATGCCCATCCTCAGCGTCATGACCGACGATCTGGGGGTGCTCCACCCGGGAGGGACCTGCCCCTGCGGCATAGCCGGCCCCTGGCTGGAGATCCTGGGCCGGGTGGGGGTGCGGGACATCGTCACCTGCGCCGCCGGCGCGTCGGAATATCTGAAGGGAGGGGAGCGGGAATGATTCTGGCCCACGGAAATCTCTATGAGGACAGGGAGCTGGTCCCCCTGCGGGAGGGGCTGGCGGAGGCCTGCGTCCGGACCATGGCCGGCCCGCCCCTGGAGAGCGGCGTGGTGGTGGAGGCCTGCGGCGAGCTGGCACGGCGGGTGGAGCGTGGGGACTATGACCGCCTCCTCGCCCCCCTTCTGACCGGCCTTGCCATGGACCCCGGCCAGCTTCAGGCCGCGGTGGGCCTCTTCCGCCGGGAGAGCCTCCTCTACAAGCTGGAGACGGAGCTGGGGCCGGATCTGGTCCCCCTGCGCCGCCCGGGGCGCGCGCCCATCCGGCGGGCGCGGTACCCCCTGGGGACCCTGCTCCACATCGCCGCCGGAAACGTGGACGGCCTGCCGGCCTACAGCGTGGCGGAGGGACTGCTGGCGGGGAACGTGAACATCCTCAAGCTGCCCTCCATGGACCAGGGCGCGTCCATTCTGCTGCTCAAGGAGCTGACGGATCTGGAGCCACGGCTGCGGGACTATGTGTATGTCTTCGACGTGCCCTCCACGGACCTGGAGAGCCTGACCGTCTTTGCCCGGGCCGCGGACGCGGTGGTGGTCTGGGGCGGGGACGAGGCGGTGCGGGCGGCCCGGCGGCTGGCGGACCCGGACACCCAGGTCATCTCCTGGGGCCACAAGCTCAGCTTCGCCTACGCGGTCCCGGACCCGCCGGACCGGGACCTGGAGGCCCTGGCCCGCCACATGTGCCTCACCCGGCAGCTGCTGTGCTCCTCCTGCCAGGTGATCTTCCTGGACACCGGAAATTGGGAGGAGGGCGCGGCCTTCTGCCGGGACTTCCTGCCCTATCTGGAGCGGGCGGCGGCAAAGCGTCCCGGCCCATCGGGCGGGGCCTCCGCCTCCCTCAGCGGCCACACCGCCCTGCTGGAGCGCGTGGCAGACGGAAGGGCGGGGGGGGAGGCCCTGTTCCGGGGCAAGGGGTGCTCCGCCGTCCTCCAGCCCGGACGGGAGCTGGAGCTGTCCCCCATGGAGGGGAACGTGCTGGTGAAGCTGCTTCCCCAGGTGGAGCTGCTGCCCGCCCTGCGCCGCCAGAAGGGGCGGCTCCAGACGGCGGGGCTTTTGTGCGAACCCGGGAAGCGGGAGGAGCTGGCCCAGCTGCTGGCCCGGGCGGGCGTGACCCGGGTGACCCGGGCCGGGTCCATGTCCGCCGCCTTCCCCGGCGAGGCCCATGACGGGGAATATCCCCTGCGCCGCTACGTCCGGGTGGTGGACGTGGAGCTGTGAGCCTGCGTCCCGTCCTCTAAAGAACCTGCCGGGGCCTGTCCCGGAAGGCTCCGCTCCATTTCTTCGTCGGTGAGGAACTCCGTCATCACATGGCGGTACCGCTTGGGCAGGTGGGTGGACTGGCACTTGGGGTTGGTCCGCCCCTCAATGGCGATGGTGTCGTAATACCTCCGCCACATGGCCCGGTAGGCCCGCTCTTCGGAGCCGGCGGGGCCCATGCGGAAGTCCTCCGCCGGGACTAGCTTCCACCGCCCCCGGTGGGACAAAAAGGCCTCGTGGTGGGTGCGGTCGTAGAGGACGATCCGTTCCCCGGAGTACCGGGCGGCGAAATGCCCCGCCAGCAGGGGAAGCACCCGGGTTTTCGGCTCGATTTCCCCCACCAGCACGCTGTCCAGCTCGGAAAAGCGGACGAAACCCTTCAAATGATCCCACTCCGTCCACATTTTTGTCAGGGCCAGATTGACCCGGGCCATCACCGGGTCGCTGAGGTCCAGCCGCACCCGGTCCCCCTCCCGCAGGCCCCGGCGGATGAGAGTCAGAAGGGCCAGCTCCTTTTCCGGCAGGCAGGTGAGGAAGCCGCGGGCGATGAGCTTCTGAAAGGCGGGGGAAACCCGCCTGCTCAGCGCGGCGTACAGCCGTCTGGCCCGCCCCTGGTCCGCCGCCACCTGCCGCTCCTCCCAGAGGGTGGCCCCGTCCCCCGGAAGCAGGAAGGCGGAGGGCTCCGTCCCGCCCTCCAGGGCGTCCCAGGCGCAGGTTAAAAATCCGGCGAAGGTGCCGTCGTACCGGTAGGCCGTCATGTCAGCCCACCGCCCCGCCGAACAGGGAGAGCTGTTCCCAGCTCCCGCCGCCCAGGGCCGCCTGCTCCAGCCCGGTGAGGCGGCGGTACACGCTGTCCCGGCTGAACCGCAGGCCGGGGAGCATCCGGCCCGAGCAGGTGATGAAATACTGGGCCCGCTTCATTACGATGCCCAGCCGCTTCAGGCCCTCGAAGGACAGGGGGCCGTACCGCCGGGCGGCCACGATCCGCTCCGCCCCCCGCATCCCGATGCCGGGGACCCGGAGGATGGCCTCGTAATCCGCCCGGTTGACCTCCACCGGGAAGAACTCCGGGTGGCGCAGGGCCCAGTTGCATTTGGGGTCGATGAGGGGGTTGAAGTTGGGATCCTGATCGGTGAGCAGCTC
>OFFJ01002229.1_pt1 | contig 12679 bp, 14 predicted proteins | sample 1521261 | NCBI WGS metagenome assembly OFFJ01 (sample SAMEA3504122, study PRJEB24116) | mouse gut metagenome | biome: mouse gut; feature: mouse-associated habitat; material: faeces | place: Denmark | collected 2011 | reverse complement strand
ACTCCTTTTATTTTACAGCCAGATGTTTTTGTAGAAATTTCTGACAGCCTGCCTTCAAAAAGCACCCGCAATTTTTCACATTCATAAAAGTCCTTTGGCGTTATAAGAGAAAAATGTTTAGATGAAACTCTAATTCCATTTTCCTGCAAAATCCGCTCCAGTTTCTCTGCTCTCCGAAAATTTTTCATGGCATCAGGTCTTTTCATAATGACCGGATTTAAAAGCTTCAGCGCATACACCCCTGCTAAAGTTTCCACTTTATACATCCTGTGCATATATCCCCCTGAAACCCTCTGGGGCAATGCTGTTAATTCCCCCAATCCAAACTGTTGTACAATCTCCTGTAAAAATACTACCAACTCCATTTTTTATTTCCTTTCTTTGCTTTCTTTTGTATTCCAGCCCCCTGCCCACAGCCTTCCTCAAATAGAAGAATACAAACACCCCATCCAGGCACTCTCATTATATTCTCAAATCGTTTATTTAGCCAATACCTTTCATTTACTGTAAGTATCCTTTTTCCCCTTCCTGTGTTACCATAGAATCACCGCAGCGGAATCGGCATGCCGAAAAAACAAACATGCAGACCAGACTTACAAACAACCGGGAGGCTCAGACATGAAACCTGTACTCGAAATCAACGCACTGAAAAAATACTACGGAAAGCCCGCAAACCCCACCAAAGCCCTGGACGGCATCACATTCCAGGTCATGGCAGGGGAATTCCTGGGCATTATGGGAAGCAGCGGTTCCGGGAAATCCACCCTGCTGAACTGTATCGCCACGGTAATACGGCCGGACAGCGGCAGCATTATCATGAACGGCGCTTCCGTGCTGAAGCTGAAGGGCGCAGCCCTTGCCGGATACCGGGGAAAGCAAATCGGTTATCTGTTCCAGAATTTCGAACTTCTGGATAACCTCACCGGAAAGGAAAACATCCTCCTGCCCCTGTCCATCCAGAATGTGCCGGAGAAGGAAAGCCGCAAGCGCCTGCACAGCCTGGCCGACTATCTGGAAATCCGGGATGTACTGGATAAATTTCCCGCCCAGATGTCCGGCGGCCAGAAACAGCGGGTGGCAGCCGCCAGAGCCCTGATTTTAACGCCCGGCATTATCCTGGCGGACGAACCCACCGGCGCACTGGATTCCCGGAACGCAAAATCGCTGATGGAGAAGCTTTCCGGTTTAAACCAGGACAAAAACACCACCATCCTGATGGTTACCCACGACACCAATGCGGCAAGTTACTGCCGGAGGATACTGTTTATCCAGGACGGCATAATTTTTCACGAACTGCGCAGAGACATGGAAGCGGAATCCCGCCTGGACTTCTACGAGCGGATTCTCAATGTGACCGCGCATCTGGGAGGAGGAAGCGCAAATGTTTTATAAACTGATCACCCGCAACAGCGCAAGAAGCCGGAAGGAAAACGGACTGTTCTTCGCCTCTTTACTGGTTTCCATTATCGCCTTTTACATTATACTCGCCCTGCCCCGCCAGGATGTAATGACATTCCTGGGCAAAATGGAGAGCCAGGCCGTGGACCGGCTCTTTCAGATGATACCCCTGTTCTTCGGTATGACGCTGCTCATCCTCTTCTTTCTGGTCTACTATGCCGGACAGTTCCAGTTGGAACGGCGCAGGCATGAATTCGGCGTCTACCTGATGATGGGCATGCGCAGACCGAAGCTCTTCCTCCTGCTGTTGGCGGAGGATTTCCGCAGCAGCCTGCTCTCCCTGGCTGTTGGCCTGCCCGCCGCAGTTCTGCTGTCCGAGTTGATCAGCCTGACTACCGCAAGAATTGTGGGCATGGGCATTGTGGGGCATCGTTTCACCCTCTCCCTCACGGCTGTGCTGTGGACTGTCCTTGGTTTCCTTGCCATAAAACTGGGAGCTTTCCTTCTGCTCAGCGGCCGGATTGCCGGACAGGAACTTGGGGCGCTGCTGTCGGACGCGCCAAAGGGAGCCAGACGCCGTTTCAGTGCGACTGTGTACGTTATTTCGTTTATACTGGGCGTTTTCTTCCTTGCTGCCGCCTACACCATGGCCATCCAGGGACTTTCCTGGTATAATCTGAAAAAGATGGGAGCCACCCTGCTTCTGGGCTTTTCCGGAACCATGCTTCTTTTCTTCGGACTTGGCTCCGCAATCGGCTTCCTGGTAAATCACACGGGCAGGAACCGGCGGCTCCATACCTTCACTTTCCGGCAGATCCAGGAGAATATCGTCCTGCGCTCCGGCAGCCTGGCTGTCAGTTCCCTGCTGCTTCTGGCAGCCCTCTGCTGCCTTGGGGCAGGCGCGGCTGTGTCCGGTTATTTCAACAGGGACAGCAATGTATTTTCCCTTTTCGGGAAAACCGACTCCCACATCCTGGATTATACCTTTCCGGAATACCAGGAGGGCGCGGAAACCCTCAGACAGATCGAAAGCAATGACCTGGGCGCCTGTTTTTCCCAGTTATTCGAGATAAACCTGGGACACATCCGCACAGGAGACGGTCAGCAGGGGGACTTTACCATGGAATCCGTCCTGGAAGCCCTGGAGCAGGCGGAGGCATCCCAGGACAGGGATGTGCTGCTGAACAACCTGGGCTATGCCGTCCATCCCTACCTGATTTCCCTCAGCGGCTATAACCATCTGCTCTCCCTGGCGGAACTGCCCGCACTGACTCTGGCGGAAAACGAGGCCGCAGTCTATATGAATCATGAAGACAGCACCCCGGGCCGTCTGGAGCTGATGAATGAAATCCTGGAAAAACGGCCTGCCGTAACCCTGGACCGGGAAACCTTTTATCTCACCGGAACCGTCCAGACCCTGAACCTGGTCACGGACCGCGCCATCTCCCTGTCCTTTGCCCTGATTGTACCGGACCAGGTATTCGCCCGCTATACACAGGGGGATTACAGCACCTACCTGAACGCAGTGCTGAATCCGGAGCTGCTCCGCTCCCGGAGCCTGATGAACGCTATCATGGATATGAACGAACGCCTGGACGAAGCCGGACTGGAATATGAAAGCTACCTCCAAAATATGGGCAGAAAGCTGTTCTATGCGGTTGCTGCAGGCTACCTTACCGTTTATCTCACTGTCATCTTCCTGATTATCGCAAATACGGTAATGGGCGTACAGTTTTTAATGAGTCAGCAGAAATCCGGCAGGCGGTACAAAACCCTCATCCGCCTGGGCGCCTCCTATGAACTCCTCTGCCGCTGCGCCGGAAAACAGCTGAACTGGTACTTCGGCCTTCCCATCGCCGTTGCGGTTATCAGCAGCCTGTTCGGCATCCGCTCTCTGCTCACTGGCATACTGGGTTATCTGACCACAGCCACTGCAATAGAGCTGATGGGCGTATCTGCCACTATGATTTTCCTTCTGGTTGTGGTAGAATCTGTCTATATAGCCGCAGCCCGGCGCTCCGCATGCCGTTATCTCCTCACTTTGATGACGCCGGAGCGGGAGGAATAGGGCTGTTGGAAAAAAATTCCCGGACTGCCCGGGACAGGGAGGCTGTGATGAAACGAATTGCCATTGTGGAGGATGAGGTATTTATGCGGGAGGAACTGTCCGAGCTGCTGAGCCGGGCAGGCTACGAACCCCTTGCGGTCGAGAAATTTGAGGACACGGCCCAGGCGCTCCTGGACCTTTCCCCGGACCTTGTCCTCCTGGACCTGAACCTTCCCGGCGCAGGCGGATTCCAGATCTGCCGGGAACTGAAGCGGAAAAGCGCCATCCCCGTCCTGGTGCTCACCTCCCGGGACCAGATGCGGGACGAACTCCACGCCCTGGAACTGGGTGCGGACGAATACCTGACCAAACCCTGCCCCAGGGAGCGTCTTCTGGCGCGCATCTCCAATGTGCTGAAGCGGTTTGAGGGCAGGCCAAACCTGTTGGAAGGCCCGGGCTGCCTGTTGGACCGACAGTCTTATACGCTTTATGTCCACGGCCGGTCCGTAATCCTTCCCAAAAATCAGGGGAAACTGTTGGAACTGTTCCTGTCCCACGGTGACGAGGCCGTAACAAAGGAAGAATTATGCCTGGGATTATGGGGCACTACCCAGTTCATCGACGAAAATGCCCTGCAGGTAAATCTGACGCGGCTGAAGAAAACCCTTGCAGGCCTTGACATGGACTGCCGCCTAATCCCCATAAGGGGCGCCGGCTACCGCCTTGTCCCGGCAAAACAGGAGGATATCACGCAATGACAACCAAAAGGGGGAACCTATGAAACGATACCTGAAACACTTACAGCACGCTCTGCCCTGGCTGCTTCTGCTGCTTGGAATGGACGTTTTTTCGTCTTTTCTGCTCTGGGTAGTGGATTCCCGGGCGTTCCCCGCCCTGGCCGCCGCAATCCTGCTGGCATCCCTCCTCCTGTTTTCCGCAGTCAGCGCCGTGCTTGCCTACCGGGGAAACAGCCGCGAAAAAGCTTTCCTGGCCTTTCTGGAGACGCCTGACGAATATCAGGAGGAGCTGCTTCTAAAATGCCTGGGCTCATCACAGGCCCATGCAGTCCGCCTTCTGGGCGCAAATCTCCGGGAACGCCGGGATGCCTGCAGGCATCTGGAAACCCGCCTGGAAGAATACGAGGAGTATGTGGAGTCCTGGGCCCATGAGACGAAGATGCCCCTCTCCCTGCTCTCCCTCTTGTTGGACAACCGCAGAGACAGCCTTCCTGAACCCGTGGTGCGCAGACTGGACTATGTGCGGAACCGCATGCAGGAATTCATAGACCAGATGCTGTATTATGCCCGCCTCAAAAGCGCCCGGAAGGATTATCTCTTCGAGCGCTTTCCCCTGCTGCCCTGCATCCGGGAAATTCTGGAGGACTACCGCCCCCTTTTGGAGGAAAAACAGTTCCGGATCACCCTTCCCTCCGCCGAAGCCCATGTATACACGGACCGCCGGGGGCTGCTGTTCCTGATACGGCAGCTCGTCAGCAATTCCGTGAAATACAGCGCCCGGTCTCCCGCGCTCCGCTTTGATTACCGGGAGGACGCCTCCGGCTGCAGACTGGATATCCGGGACAACGGCACGGGCGTAAAAGCCTGCGATCTTCCCTATATCTTTGAAAAAGGCTTTACCGGGGACTCCGGCGAGAACCGAAACCGGGCCACCGGCATGGGACTGTATCTGGCAGCCGAAATCGCCAGGGAGATCGGACTTTCCCTGGAGGCCTCCTCCCAGTGGGGACAGGGCTTTGAAATACGGATTTCTTTTCCGAAAGTGGAGACGCCCGCAAATCTCACAAAACTGCACAGAACCGGGTCCGTGGACACATCTCCCATGGAAAGCAGGATTATCTCTCCGAATATCCGTTGATTGATGAGGTAAAGGGCAGGTGAATTATTCCTGAATATGTGGCAAAAAGGCGGGTATCTGCCCGAACCCTGCAAATATCCGGGAAATTATTCACAGAAGCTGATATCCGGAGCTGCAGGATGCCCATAAGGAATGGAGCGCATTCTACTCGGATTCTGATCCGTCTGATCTCTTCGTCCAGCGTCATCCTGGACAGTTCATGGGGCGGTACATCTCCGGCATGCCGGGGCCTCCCTTGGGGCCTTCATAGCGCAGCACCACCACGCTTCCCGGCTTTACCTCCCCGCCCAGGATCACGTCAATGGATTCCTGCTCGCTGTCATACACCACTGCCGTTCCCGCAAAATGCATCATATCCCCAGGCACTGCAGCCGGTTTTATGACACATCCGTCAGGTGCAATATTCCCATGGAGCACCGCCACGCCGCCCTCCTGGGAGAAGGGATGCTCCGCCGTCCGTATGACGTCCCCGAAAGTTACGGTTCCGTCTCCACCCGGACTGCATACCGCTGCTGCCCGGCAATGCTTCTGTCCTTGAACCGCACACTTTCCGGAAAGCGCTTCGTCTTCCTTTGCCGTCCCACTCTTTTCCGGATCCATTCCCCCTTCCTTTGCCGCCTCACTCTTTCCAGGTGTCGTCGCACCATACTTTTCCGCCTCATCGCCGATCCAGCCTTCCATGCCCAGGTTCTCCGCAACCGTCTCCCCCGTCACCGTCATTGCGTCACCATGGAGCCAGCCGCGCAGCGCTTTCATCACGGCAGGAACGCCGCCCGCTTCATAGAAATCCACCATATCATAAGGAGACGCCGGATATACGGATGCCACCTGGGGAACCTTTCTGCTGAACTCGTCAAATGTCTGTAAAGGCAGTTTCCCCAGGCCCGCTTCCGCGTGGATTGCCTGTAAATGCATGATCCCGTTGGTGGAACCGCCGATTCCCATCAGCACCGTAATGGCATTTTCCATGGCTTCCCCTGTCATGATCTGCCTGGATGTGATCCCTTTTTTCACCCGCTCCACTATGGCTTTCCCCGTCTGATACGCATATCGGAGCCGCCCGGCCAGAACCGCCGGAACCACTGCGCTGCCGGGAAGTGCCATTCCCATTGCCTCTGCCAGGCAGCCCATGGTATTGGCCGTCCCCAACATGGCGCAGGATCCTGCGCAGGGCTTCGCCAGGCGTTCGATACGCGCAAACTCCGCTTCATCAATCTTTCCCCGCTGCTTCCATCCCACAGCTTCCGTCACGATATTGCCGTCATAATGCTTCCCCCGGTAAGAAGCCGGATACATGGGGCCGCCGTTCACAAATATCGCCGGAATGTCCAGCCTGGCCGCCATCAGCAGCCCCGGCACATCTTGTCGCTATTATGTGGGCTGAAAAGCGGTAAATGTTTGCGCTCATGAGTACAGCGGAAAACGGTATGGCGCCGGCCCCTTCACGTCCGCTTTCCACTCATAAAGATATCCTCCGCCGCCATCCTCATCCATGGCCATGGTAATATACAGAATATCCCCGCCCTCTCCGCCAAAGGTACAGCAGGACACATTCCTGTCCGGCAGGGGTACGAACTCCAGCTGCTTACCCGTCTTCGGATCATATCTTGCAACGCCGTAACCTCCCCACAAAGCCACCCAAAGCATGCCCTCGCAGTCAATGGCCACTTCATTCGGATTTCCGTTTTATTCTATACGTACTGCCGTTCTTTTATTAGAAACGCCACCTGTCTCCGGGTCAAAATCATAGCTGTCGATCTTCCTTGACGGCGTGTCAATATGGTACATAATGCGGTTATCCGGGCTGAAGGCGATTCCGATACTGTCCCAAACCGGGCCTTCCCCAAGCCACAGCTTCTCGTTTCCGAGCCGTTTTGCTTCTTTTTCACGCATCCTGCTTTCCGCCTCCTGTCCTCTCCATTCTGCAAAAGAATATATTTTTCCCCTTTTCCCTTTTTGTCTGCTATAATGATACAAGCACAGGCTTCACAATGGAATGAATCTATCGGAAGAAAATATGTCATTTTCGGAAAGAGCAACTATGGAGTATTGAATACCGGAAATGCAAAAGGGACAGAACCCAAGCTCTGTCCCCTTACCCCAACGTAATCTTCGCCGACTGAATCACAGGCCGCACCGGGCGCCCTGACAGGTCACAGGGCGGATTGTCCGTCATCTCCCGCGTGATCCCCATAAACATGGAACTCTCCATCCCCTCGATGGTGATGGTATTCCCCTCCAGCGTCACCACCGCATGGAGCGGGTCATTGTAAACCAGAGTATTGCTGATACAGCTTATTTTCTGCCGCAGCTCCTCCGGGTAAAAAGAATGACTGTTGTCGATCCAGTCGTATGACACCGAATTCACATCCCAATAGCACACATTGTCCAGGATGCGGATGTAATCGCGGTGATAATGCCCGTTCATGCACAGGAGCACGCTGCCCGCCTTCCTCCGGTTGGCCCCGTTGATGATCCGCCTCACTTCCGCCCCGTTCTTCACCCCGTCCGCCTCTCGCTCAAAGCTCTCATGACTGACCAGGACGCAGGGACCGGGTGCGGCGGCAATCGTCTCCTCCAGCCAGGCAAGCTGTTCCGGCGGCATATAATTGCAATAAGGGCCGTACTTCGCATTGTTTGCCATGGAAAAGTGAATGTATTTCCCGTCCTCGTAAAAATAGTTGGGATCGCAGACCACCATCCGGTAACCGCCATGGTCAAAATAGTAATGCCCGTCCGGCATATTGTAATACCGAAGAACCTCTTCCCAGGGCGTATTGTCTGTATCATGGTTGCCCAGGGCATGATAGGCGGGGACGGGGGAATGGTTGTATTCCCCCACAAAATCAGCGATCTTCTCCCCCATCAGCGTCTGGGACGGCCCGTGGCAGAAGTCGCCCCCATGGATCATAAATTCACAGCCTGCCTCCCGGGCATGGCACTGCATCCGATGCAATGCGTCCCTGTCCCCGCCCATAAACGCCCCCGGCACATGGTGTAAGTCCGAAAACATCAAAAACTTCATCGTCTCCTCCCCTTTCCGCTTCCCGTCACTGACAGTCCCCACTGGGCATATCAATTATCTTCAATCGTTATTCGTCACAACCTGTGAGCGCATTCATTTGCCGATTTTTGTTCTGCATCTCTTCTCCCATTTGGACATGGGCAATATATCACATCCGGTCGAAATCACGAAATTCGGATATCTGCCGGAATATGTAAGTTATTCCTTTCGGCAGAGTATGGCGCCGAAATATGTCACCGTATTCTGCCCGTTTATATAGCGCATTCCTGCCGTTTCCGCCAGAAGTGATACATTCACGCCAAATGCCTCCAGAGACCCGATGGCCTTCTCCGGAAAACGGCAGGGTTCCCCGGTTTTTTCCCCACAGGAAGGGCATACCCTGCAGCCTCCCGCCCCCAGATGCAGCACCCGGATCCTTCCCTCCGGCTCTCTATTTTCCGTTTCCCATTCCCGGATGTCCTCCATCGCCAGATTCCGAAGCCTCTGCGCCAGGTCGTTGTGCTTTTTCCCCGCCTCCATCATCCCTTCGAAGTCGTAGCTGTCTTCCAATTTCTCCACCGTCTGGTAGATCATGGCCCGTTCATAGGATTTCAGTTCCGCCATCAGCTCTTCGATATCGCCGATATCCGGCGGACACATGTAATTCTTTCCGTAATTCCCGCAGGAGTCGGCTTCACAGAGCCTACGGAAAGAGGCATCTACCGAAATGTCCGCCACCTCCACGATCTCCGCCCTGTATGCACCCATCTCCAAAGCCTGCTCCCGCAGCTTCCCCATCAGACCTTCCATCCAACTTTCTCCTCTTCTTATCCCGGAACCGGCTCCGCGCCATCCCTAACTCTGCCCTGCCCCGCAGCCTTCCGCCAAAATTCAGCAGACGATCTTTGCCACACGGACTACCAGGTTCCTCCCACAGCAGTAAGGCGCCGTATGTACCGTCACGCTGCCGCCCTCCTGTGAAAACGCCGCCTCTTCTCCACTATCCATCCAACGAACACTTTTAATCCTCTCAGACAGTTTAAAACAATCCAAATAGTCCGCCTCTTCAGCAGGAGACACATGCCCGTCCGCCTTCATGGGAAGATTGAAACAGAAAAGATAGTAAATATGCCCGTCCCGCAGCAGGAAATCATCTTCCTTATTTGTGATTACAATCTGCACCGGGCGCGGAGCCCTGATGGCCTCCTCGAAATACCCAACCCACTTTCCCACTACCCCCAATATGGCAGCATCCATTGGACTGATGCTCCCATCTCCCATAGGCCCCACATTCAACAGCATATTGGAACCATCTCTGCAGCACTCCGCCAGTTCGCGTATCATCTGCGCCGGAGACAGACAGAAAATAATGGTTATCCGCCCTGTTATACTGCAGACCGCCAGGATTTACATTGATTCCTCCGGGAAAGTATCTGGCCGGCGGTCTGCAGTCAGGTTGCACTGCAAATTTAACTGGTGTGCAGTATAAATTACCCTTCTTGTTTCCACCAAGTATATCATCTGCCGTCTTATTTGTAAATACATATTTGTATGTTTTTTATTTGCATTGACATGTATTCTCATAGTCCACAGTTCCAAATTCTCAGTCAAAGCCTTTCAGATACAATGTCAGAGTGAAAGACCTGTCATCTTCTTCTATCTGCATATGCCTTTCATACTGTTCAACTACCAGTTGGATACTTTCCATCCCATTTCCATCTCTTTGACATGCCTCTGAGCTATCCGGTATTCCTCCTGCAACACCTCCATTTTCTGCTGCAGCACCGTAGCATTTCCCCACTCTTTTTGCACCGTCATGTATGCCAGGATACTTATCCCAAGAAGCAGGCTTCCCTACAGAAACAGACACCACCAATACATCTGCCCTTCAGAGTACCCGGGAACATATATCTGCTGAAAATAGACCAGACAAATAAGCATCATCAGAAATAAAACCCAGGCTTGATTCAGGTATCTCTATATTTCTCTATCTCTCTCCTTCTATGCTGCCCCCACTGGTATACAGGCTTCATTCCTTACAACAGAAAAACCACATATTATGTGACTACTCACATAATATGTGGTTCTTCCGCAACGGGGAAGACGGGCTGCCGGTGATCATCCTTTATAACTACACGGAGACCAGGGCAAGGTTCAATGCCGTGGAATTCCTGGGGGAATTCAGGGGCTACCTTGAAACAGACTGCTGCCAGGGATATGGCAACCTGCCGGGCATCAGGCGCTGCTGTTGCCGGACACATTCCCCCAGAGTATACCTACCCCCTCCACAAACCGTGCAAAATAAGCCACTCTGCCGTACTTATTGCTGGTGACATACTCCTGCCCCTGCAACTTATTGGCAATAATATTCAGCACCGTGGACTTTCCCGAAGCGTTATTGCCGTAAAGCATGGTCACGGGCCCGAAATACAGCCGCCTCTCCGTCTTCTCCGAAAATGCATTGTAGGGATAGATATTCGGATTATCCACCGATTCCTCCGAAAATAGAAAGCTGCTCAGATAAATCACAGTTCGCACCTCCGCTAAGTTTCCTTTTCCCTCCTCTTCCGCACCGTCTCAGCGCCCTCCATAACCTCCCGATACCGAAAGCACCCCTCCAGATGATCATTCACCATCCCACAGGCCTGCAGATGCGCATACACCGTCACCGAACCCAGATACTTGAATCCCCGTTTCCGCAAATCTCCGCTCACCCGGTCCGAAAGCCCGTTTTTCGCTGGAATCTGCCCCTTCTGATGCCCCATGTACAGAATCATCTTCCCCCTGGAGAATCCCCAGAGATACTCGCTGAATGTCCCAAATTCCTCCCGCACCTTCAGAAAGCACCGGGCGTTGTGAATCACCGCTTCAACTTTCCGCCTGGACCGGATCATCCCCTCCGTCTCCAGAATCCGCCGGATGTCCTCCTCCCCGTACTCTGCGATTTTTTCATAGTCGAACCCGTAGAAGCATTTTCGGAATACCTCCCTCTTCTGGATCATCATATTCCAGTTCAGCCCGCACTGCATGGCCTCCATCATCAGATACTCGAACTGCTTCCGGTCGTCATGCACCGGAACGCCCCACTCCTCGTCATGATACTTTATCATCTTCTCATTGCACAGACACCAACCGCACCGCTCCATAGCTGTCCTCCCCCTCCTTTTTTCAGGTCCCAACCGTGCATTTCCCATGTAATACGCAAAAACAATTTCCCCCGGCAAACTGCGAAAAATCCACCCCGCATCACATTCCAAACCCAATCTCCCATTATTTCTATGAATACAGATACCTGGATCGGGCTCATCCATCGAGCGCATTCTCTGAACTTATGACCCAGATCATTGCCCGTGAAGTTCAAAATACGCTCAGTCCTTTCCTCCGCCAAATCAAACTCCGTTTCCAGATCCACATAGGAGAACTCGATACCCAAATGTCTTAAAGCGCTCCCACAACGCAGGTGAAACCGGACTGTGTACCCAAGCCTGATAATCCGTATCCTCCAGGCGGTACCCCTTCAACGCATAGGCCCACGCCTGAGCATAATAGCACAATTTCTGAAGTTTTTTATGGGTCATATCGCTTTGGGACAAAAAACAGTCCGCAACGTCAAAAATGGAATACTTCCCTGTTTCCTCCACCTCAATATTCGCTATTTCCTCAGGATCTATAAAAACAAAATTCTCCGTATTCGTTGGAATTGCTGAAGTCATATAAGAATAACCTGCATTATATGGCGATGTGGATATTGAATTAAGTCTGATATTCTGAACTACGCTCATACATTACTTCCCCCTCTCCATTCTCTATTAATACCCGGCTTCTGTCCGAAGAATGATCATGTCTCCATCCTTCAGAATTTATACTGTTCTGTATTGCCGTCTGGCCATCCGACATTTTTCCCCTTGTCACATACCCTTCTGTTGAAAAATAATCCACCGTCTGGTCTCCTGGGATTCAGCGGCGTATACAGGCTGGGATCAATCGGCCCGAGGGTAGCCTGTTTTGTCATCACAATTTCATTTGCGCCTAAACTGATGATTTTACCCGCGCTGTGCGATTTGTGCAGTACAATGATCTGCAGGTTATCCCCATACATTCTAAGCAGGTTTACAATATCCCTTGCAGTTGAAGTATCCCCGCCCCTCGTATACAAAAAAGCGACAGCTTCTCGCATGGCCCAATTTTATCTAAATGATCAATAAAATAATCTATAACGTCAGGAGAAATGTTTCCCGTCAGGTTTTCCCCTTCCTTTAGAATATCACGGCTATGCCTGAATTACAACAGCTCTGACGCAAAAAAAATATAAAAAACCTCCGGGAGGTGTGGTATAATATGCAAACCATTGATGC
>OFFJ01002227.1_pt1 | contig 12683 bp, 9 predicted proteins | sample 1521261 | NCBI WGS metagenome assembly OFFJ01 (sample SAMEA3504122, study PRJEB24116) | mouse gut metagenome | biome: mouse gut; feature: mouse-associated habitat; material: faeces | place: Denmark | collected 2011 | reverse complement strand
CGCTTCAGATTGCCAGGGGAGAATTCGTCGCAATTATTGGACAGTCCGGTTCAGGAAAATCGACGTTTATGAATATGCTGGGTTGTTTGGATGTTCCTACTTCGGGAAGTTACTATTTAAATGGAAAAGATGTGGCTGGTCTTTTGGACGATGAACTTTCTGAAATCCGTAACAAAGAAATTGGTTTTATTTTTCAGGGCTTTAACCTGATTCCAAATTTGACGGCATTAGAAAATGTAGAACTTCCGCTCATTTACCGGAATGTTCCGGCCGCAAAACGGCGTGAACTTTCCGTTGCTTCATTAAAAAAAGTAGGGCTTGAATTTCGAATGGAACATAAACCGGCAGAAATGTCGGGAGGGCAGCAGCAAAGGGTGGCGATTGCAAGGGCATTGGCGGCGGCGCCTCCTGTAATACTGGCAGATGAACCGACCGGAAATCTGGATTCTGCTTCCAGCAAAGAAATTATGCAGATTTTAAAAGATTTGCACAAGGATGGAAGGACAGTTATATTGATTACCCATGATGACAAAATTGCAGAAAGCGCCAGACGAGTAATCCGGATTATGGATGGAAAGATTGTGTCGGACATTTGTCAAAAAGAGGAGGAAAAAGAAGATGTCAAAAATTAAAAAAATGAAGAAATGGAAGATAGCGGTTATCATAATTGTTATGATACTGCTTCTTAGGGTTGTATTTGGGATTTTTTTTGGAAAACCTGAAGAATTTGTGCCAATGGTGGATGCTTGTGAGGTGACAGAAGGAAGTATAACATCTACATTAGATACCAGCGGTACGATTGTGAGTGAGGTTACAAGAGTATATGCTTCGCCTGTCAATGCACAGGTTGGTGAGATTCCCATTGTTTTGGGACAGAGCGTACATAAAGGAGAATATCTTTTAACATATGATACGGCTTCCCTTCAGAAAAGTTATGATATTGCAGAGCTGCAGGCAAAAGCGGAAAGCGCTGCAAGCAATGATACATTAGCAAAAAGCAGTCAAAGCGCAGGTATCCTTGCGTCCAGCAGTAGTGAAATGCAGACTTTACAGGGGCAGATTGATGCATTAAATGCAGAAATTGCTTCTTTACAGGCGCAGGCGACGGACAATGAAATGCAGACAAATAATAATGCTGCTTTAAATGGTGAGATTAGCGCGCTTACGGCAGAATTAGAGGCGATATCTGCCCAGATTTCAGAATTAACAGCAAAAAAAGAACAGGGTTCGTTAAGCAGCAGGGAACAGGAGAGGTTAAAACAATTACAAAAGGATCAGAAATCGAAAAAGCTAGAAATTGATAAGAAACAGAATTCTTTAAGAAATTCTGCGGAACTTGCAAATAATCTTACCAGTATTCAGGCGCAGCTTACGCAAAAGAATAATCAGCTTGCGGAACTTCAAAGTAAATATGCAGAAGCACAGTCTAAAAATGCAGCTGCAGAAGCGGGAATTTTATCTGAGGCAGCCAGGGAGAATATCAGTTATACACAGCAGGCAGGAAAATTGACGTTAGAACAGACGGCAGACGACCTTTCCCGCGCCAAAGCCGGAGTTACAGCAGATTTTGAGGGTATTGTCACAGAAATTTCTGCATCTGCAGGGACAATGGCGGCAGAGGGAACGCCGATGGTTACATTGGCAAGCGCAAAAGATATGTGCGTAGAAGTCCTTGTTTCAAAATATAATTTGAAAAATTTAAAAGTGGATCAAGATGCAGTCATTACGTTTGGGGATAAAGAATATCAGGGGACGGTTGCCTATATCAGTAAAATTGCCCAAAAGGGAGAATCAGGCGCCGCTATGGTGAGTGTGAAAATTCATATCAATCAGCCGGATGATAATTTGATATTGGGGCTTGATGCAAAAGTAAGCGTGAACCTTGGTACAGTAGAAAATGTCCTAATCGTTCCAATATCTTCCGTGAATTCAGATACTCAGGGAGATTTTGTATATGTAATAAATAACGATATCGTGGAGAAAAAATATGTGACTACGGGAATGGCGTCCTCAGAAGAGATGGAGATAAAAAGCGGCGTCGAAAAAGGGGAAAAGGTGGTTCTGACTGTTGATTCAAGTATTATAGAAGGAATGAAAGTAATGGAAAATAAACAAGACGATTTGGGAACTGGGCTTACGACGGAAGCAGCAGAATAGGAGGGGACTATGTCGCAGTTTTTAGAATATCTGAAAATGGCAGTTTCCAATATCAGGGGTAATAAAATGCGTTCTTTTCTGACAATGCTTGGCATTATCATTGGAATATCTTCCGTTATTTTAATTATGTCGCTTGGAAACGGCGCTAAAAATGTTATAACAGAACAATTGGCAGGTATTGCCGCAGGCCAGATTGCGCTCTATACCTATGACGAGACTGGTTCGTATCAAATTACAGAAGGCGATATTGAGGCGATTGAAACAGAAGTGAAAGGCCTCAAAGGAATCAATACTTACATGAGTGCAGATGGTTCCACTAATACAAGGAAAGGGGAATTTCAAGTTTCCGCCAGCGGCCAGCGGGCGTCGTATTCTGTTTTTTCCACTTCAGAAATTCGGACAGGCAGATACTTTAACGAACAGGATTATCTTTCCGGTACGCCTGTCTGTGTGATAGGGGAAAAAGATGCGGTACGCTTGTTTGGTTCCGTGGATGTGCTTGGAATGAATTTGGACGTCAACATCTGGGGAACTGAGGTTTCATTTAAAATTATCGGCGTAGAAAAAGCAGAACAGGAATCTATGTTTACATTTACCTATGACAATTCGCCAGTTACGATTTATTTTCCATTAACGGTACTTGCTCAGATTTATGGGGTTGGGTTTGACACGTATTATCAGATTTATCTTATGGCAGAAGAAGGCGCGGATACTGCTGCAATTACGTCGCAGGTTGTCGAATTATTAGAGCGGAGGCATCAGTGCTACGGAGAAGATATTTATCAGTATGAAAGTTTTAGCGATTACATGGGTACTGTCAATACGGTTATCAATACAGTGACAATGCTGATTTCTCTTGTTGCGGCAATTTCATTAATCGTAGGCGGAATCGGGGTAATGAATATTATGCTGGTGTCTGTCACAGAACGGACCAGAGAAATTGGTATCCGTAAGGCGCTTGGAGCAAAAACCCGTTCAATTATGCTCCAGTTTTTATCAGAATCCGCAATTATCACCATGATAGGGGGGCTTATCGGGATTATCAGCGGTATAGCAGGCGCGTTTTTAATTGCAAAAATAGTGGCAAGCGTCAATCCCCTGCTTGCATTTACTCCGTCTGTCAATATTGCCACAATCCTTTTAACGACGCTCTTTTCATCGGCAATCGGCCTGTTTTTTGGAATATATCCGGCAAAAAAAGCGGCAAAGATGAGCCCGATTGAAGCGCTGAGGAGAAATTAACGCTTGCAGAAGATATTTTCAGGATTGTTTTTCATTCCTCTGTTGTATTTCTTAAAAATGCTGTTATAATATTATAGAGAATATATACTATAATCAACAGCAGAGGAGGATGTGAATCATGCGGGAGAAAAACAGAAAGGTACATAAACTTGGAAGAAAAGTCGGATTATTAACGACCTTTTTGCTCATACTCAGCATAGCGGCAACAGTGATGTTGTGTGTTCAAATGTTTTACAAACTTGCAATGAATTTGTTGGAAGATGAATGTGTCAGCGGTACGAATATGCTTGCATATCAGCTTTCACATGACGCCGGACCCGAAGATAAGACGCAGTTACTGGATGATTTGAAAGAACAGTTTGGCTGTGAATTTACGGTTTTTGAGGGAAATGTTCGTAAATATACGACAATCATTCAGGATGGAGAGCGTGTGGTCGGTACGGAATTAGCGGAAAATCTTGCTGAAATTATACTGGAAAAAGGGGAATCTTATGTTGGCAACGCACAGGTGTTGGGTGTAGATCATCTTTGTTCTTATGTTCCAACGCATGATGAATCCGGTCAGGTGAACGGTTTGATTTTTGCCGGAATTTCTATGCGGGAAGCAGAGGAACAGATTAATCATACGATTTGGATTGCAATTTTAGTGGGGGCTGCTTTTGTTATTTTAAGTTTGATGATTATGACTGTTTTTATCCGGGGCACTGTATCAAAGCCTCTTTCTGAACTGACAAAATTAGCAAAGACAATGGAACAGGGCAGGCTTGGCATTGGAGATTCATCGTCTGTGAAAAAGACGAAAATCCGTTCAAATGATGAAATCGGGGTATTGGCGGATATTTTTGATGGGACGATTGACCATCTAAAAGGTTATATTGGAGAAATATCGTCTATTCTTGAATCCATTGCAGAAGGAAATCTGACAAGGGAAACAACGCAGGATTATGTAGGGGATTTTGTATCTATCCAAAATTCTTTAAACGATATTTTAAGCAAATTGAACAATACGCTTTCCGGAATCGTAGAAAGTTCAGAAAGCGTGTCAAATGGAGCTGAGCAGATGTCTATCGGCGCGCAGGCGCTTAGCCAGGGAGCAGTGGAACAGGCAAGCGCAGTAGAGGAAGTGGACGGAACGGTACGTTCTATTTCCGAGCAGGTGAAAAAGACGGCGGAAAATGCAGAACATGCCAGTGAGAAGGTTGATCTTGTCAGCGGCCAGATTTTAGAATGTAACAACAAAATGAATGAAATGATTCAGGCAATGGAGGAGATTAACGAAAGTTCAAATGAGATTGGTAAGATTATCAAGACGATTGAAAGTATTGCCAGCCAGACAAATATTTTGGCGCTCAATGCAGCGGTAGAAGCGGCAAGGGCAGGAGAAGTGGGAAAAGGTTTTGCCGTTGTTGCAGAAGAAGTACGCGAGCTGGCAGGTAAGAGCGCAGAAGCTTCCAAATCTACAACAGAACTGATAGAACATTCTATTTCGGCTGTGCGGGATGGTACGAAAATTGTAAACGAGACAGCGGAACAGCTTCAAACGGTCGTTTCAGGAGCAAAAGAAGTTGTAGATACAACCGGATGGATTGCAGAAGCAGCGCGTACGCAGGCAGATTCCGTTGTCGAGGTCCAGGAACGAATCAGTCAGATTTCAGATGTGGTGCAGACGAATTCAGCAACAGCGGAAGAGAGCGCAGCTACAAGCCAGCAGCTTAGTTCACAGGCAGAACTCTTAAAAAATCTGGTAGGCCGGTTTCGCGTGAAACGGCAATGACGCAAATCATCGAAGGGACGCTTCCAAATGAAGCGTCCTTTTCAAAAGGTGGAACCGAAGAAAAATTATGGCATATAATATAGTGATATTGAATATGGAGCTATTGCAGTGAATCAGTTTGAAGAACCATATCTGCGGATGAGGGAAGAGTATGCAGGCAGAATGCCGTTTTATCTGACCTATCCGATGACAAATGTTTACCAGACAGAAAAAGAATATGAACGCGATATGGAACTAATGAAAGAATTGTATCCAAGACGTATGAGGAAACTGCTTGCATATGTTGAGGAAGAATGTGACAAAATGGAATACGAGGGAAGTATGATGTATGACGAATATCCGGATAAAGTGCTTTTATACCGGACAGCTGCCAATGTCTATGACAAAGCTGTGCCAATTCAGGAAACAGAGCGGAATGGAAACAGGAGAGACAGAGATTTTATGGACGTGATACAGGTGCTTTTATACGATGAAATGTATCGCAGGCGGGGCAGACGCAGGCGGTGCTGCCGGAAATGGTGGTAATATAACAGATTAGCCATGGTTTTAGATTCGTCTAAGGCCATGGCAGGAAAGGTGGAACAATGCCATGAAAAAAGGCATTTTAAAAGTATTGGTATTGATTGCTGTATTCTGTTCCGGAATTTTAGGATTTGGACAACTTACCAATCATACAAATCAGGATTTAACAACAGAAATGGCAGATGCAACGCTTCCCATAGTTTCGTTTTCTGGTTGGGATAAAGAGACAAAAAACACCATTGCAATGAATGAACTGCATGGGTATACTGCCCTAATGAACGGCGTATATATGCGGGATACGATTACTCCGATCGCAGAAGACAGGATTCTTCCGGTTACAGTGCAGATGTATGATACGAAAGTAGATGGGATTTCATATGAAATCCGCAGCCTTGATATGGAACGGCTGATTGTAGACGCTGTGGTGGAGGATTATGAACAGACAAGCAGCCAGATTAATGTGAAGCTTCCAATTCAAAATTTGTTAGAAGTAAATGAAGAATATCTTTTTATTTTAAAGTTGTTGTCGGGTGAAGACACCATATATTATTATACAAGAATTATAGAGGAACAAAATTGTTATGCTAATGAATGTGCGGCATTTGCGCTGGATTTCCATAAAAAAACATTTGATAAAGAGGCTTCGAAAAGTCTTGCTACTTATTTGGAGCCAAATAGTTCGGGGGATAACTCGACACTGCATAAAGTAGATATCCATTCCAGTTTAAAGCAGGTGGCATGGGCAGATTTGGACGGACGGATTTTGACGACGCCGGTTCCGTCGATCAAAGAAATCAATAGTTCTTATACGGTTGTTTTACTGAATTACCTGGTGAGTTCAAAGGGGACAAACGGCGAGCTGGAATACTATAATGTAGAAGAATATTACCGTGTACGTTATACAAAGGACAGAATGTATCTTTTGAATTACGAGCGTACGATGGAACAGATTTTCAGGGCGGAAAATCTGGAGGTATATGATAACTTGATTCAACTGGGAATACGGGATGAAAACGTAGAATTTGCTTCCAATGAAAAAGGAAATATTGTCAGTTTTGTACAGGGAGGAGAGCTTTGGTCTTATAATGAGACAAGCAATCAGTTGGCGCGTATATTTAGTTTTATTGGAAATGAGGGCGTGGACGAGAGAGAAAACTATGGAGAGCATGACATCCGTATTATCAGCGTGGATGAAATGGGCAGCGTGGATTTTGTAGTATATGGTTATATGAACTGCGGCATCCATGAAGGCAAAGTTGGAATCAGCGTACATCATTATGACAGCGTAGCAAATACGGTAGAAGAAGAGCTGTTTATTCCTTCCGATGAATCCTATCAGGTAATGAAAGCAGACCTGGGACAGCTGATGTATGAAAATTCCCAGGGAATATTTTTTATTATGTTAGAGGGAACGGTGTACCGGATTGACCTTTCTACAATGCGTGTAAAAGAATATATTACCGGACTAAAGGAGGGTACTTACGCAATATCAAATTCCCATAAATATTTTGCGTGGACAGACAGTAAGGACGCAAATACTTCTGACACGATACATTTTTTAAATCTGGATACAGAAGAACAGAAGGAGATTTCCACAGGAAGCGGAGAATATTTAAAACCTCTTGGATTTATGGAAGGGGATTTTATATATGGAGCGGCGAGGGTGGCTGAAGTATTTCAGGACCTTGCAGGAAATACTGTTTTTCCTATGTACCAGGTAAATATTTTGGAGGCGGAGTCATTAGAACTTTTGAAATCCTATCAAAAAGAAGGATATTTTGTCTCAGATATTGTAATTGAGGATTATATCATGTATTTAAACCGAATACAGTTTAATGGAATGGCATATGTTGAGGCTGCGCAGGATACAATTATGAATAGGGAGGGGGATAAAACGGCCGTAGTGGGTGTGCATACGACAGTAACCGAAGTGAAAGAGACGCAGGTGCAGCTTTCCATGGCAGATGAAGTAAAAGAAACAGATTTAAAAATTTTAACGCCAAAAGAGGTGGTATTGGAGGAAAGCCGTGAAGTGACGCTAAATCAGACTGGAAAAGAAAGCAGTTATTACGCGTATGCAAGAGGCGACGTCTGGCGCGTGACAGACGATTTAAAAGAAGCAATTTCGGTGGCAAACGAGCAGATGGGAGTTGTGATTGGAAAGAAACAGCAGTACATTTGGAAACGGGCAAGAAAATCAATTGTATCTGCCATTCCGATTAATATAGGAGAGGAAGATGCAGGGTCTTCTTCCATTGCAAGGTGTATCAGCGCTATGCTTGAACAGAAGTCAATCAATATCAATGTAACTGCTTTAATTGAACAGGGCAAAACTCCCAAGGAGATTTTAGAAACGGCAATGGAGAATGTAGAAGTTCTGGATTTGACTGGATGTGAGTTAGAGGAGATTTTATATTACATTAATCTTGGGACGCCGGTATTTGCGATGCAAAACGGTACAGAGGCCGTATTGGTGACGGGATACGATTCTTCCAATGTCATTTTATTTAATCCAATGGACAGTACGTCGGAGAAAAAAGGGTTAAACGATGCCACAGAACTGTTCCGTAACGCTGGAAATGTATTTTTTGGTTATACAATAGAGGAGTAAAGTGGAGGAGAAAAGGTGGAGCAATTTGAAAAAATAATCAGCAGTATTGACGAGTTTGTATGGGGGCCGGTCATGCTTGTTCTTCTTGTCGGAACGGGCGTCTTTCTAACCGTACGTTTAGGGTTTGCGCCATGGAAGAATCTTGGTTATGCGATTAAATTAACGTTGAGCAAAGAGTCGCGCCAAAAAGGGGAAGGAGAAGGCGATATTTCGCCGTTTTCCGCTCTGACGACAGCATTAGCAGCTACCATAGGTACGGGAAATATTGTCGGCGTGGCGACGGCAATGGTATCCGGCGGGCCGGGAGCGCTTGTCTGGATGTGGGTGTCGGCAGCGTTTGGCTTAAGTTCGAAATTTAGTGAATGTATGCTGGCAATCAAGTACCGTGAGTCGAATGATAAAAATGAAATGTCCGGCGGGCCGATGTATACAATGAAAAAGGCCATAAAAAATAAAAAAGCTGGAGCTGTAATGGGATGGCTTTTTGCATTGTTTGCGGTGATGGCCTCTTTTGGGATTGGTAACTTAACGCAGGCAAACTCGATTTCAGACGCGCTGTCAGGTACCTTTTCGATACCGGTCAGTGTGTCAGGCATTGTATTGACCGTATTGTCGTTAGCAATCATTGTTGGAGGAATTAAGGCGATTTCAAAAGTATCTTCTGTTGTAGTTCCATTAATGGCAGTTCTTTATATTCTCTGCGGATTGGTTGTGATGATTGGAAACTGGCAGACGCTTCCAAAAGGAATTGCCATGATTTTTCAGATGGCGTTTTCTATAAAAGCAGTCGGAGGGGGCCTTTGTGGTACGATTACAGCGGCAATGATGAACGGTATACGGTTTGGCGTGGCGCGTGGCGTCTTTTCAAATGAAGCGGGAATGGGCTCTGCGGCAATTACGGCAGCGGCAGCAACTACAAATCAGCCGGTCAAACAGGGATATGTTAATATGACGGGAACCTTTTGGGATACAATTGTTGTCTGTACGATTACAGGGCTTTGTATTGCGGGTTCCGGCGTGTTGGGGACGACGGCGGTGCAGGCCTCTGGTAATTATGCAGTAAACGGCAGCAATATTGTCATTACAGCAAAAGATGTTGATGATAAAGATGTTTCAGCTACATATCAATACCAAATAGAAAAAAATCAATGTATACTTCAAAATACGGCAAAGGAGGAGGAAACCGTCCTGTTTGAAATGGAGGACGGCAGGCTTAAAGAAGAGGACATAGGAAAAGATACTCTGGCTGGAGAGTGGAGTGATTCCGAGGGCAATCATTATGTATTCGGTGAAAATGGGAGTTATGAAAGACGGGAATTGGTAAAGGGTGCAAGACTTACAATTCTTGCTTTTGAAAGTGTTTTAGGAAAAGCCGGAGGATGGCTGATTAGTATCAGCATTGCATTGTTTGCTTTTTCTACCATATTAGGCTGGGAATACCATGGTGAAAAAGCGTTTGAATATTTGTTAAATACACATAAATATAATATGGCATACAGAATTCTTTTTTCTCTGATGGTATATGTCGGAGCAACTACTGCGCTGGATTTAGCCTGGAATCTTTCTGATATTGCAAATGCACTGATGGCAGTACCAAATCTCATTTGTCTTTTAGCGTTAAGTGGGGAAATAGCAAAAGACGTCAAAGAATTTGAGCGGTATCAGAAGCGTTAATTATTGGAAAAGTGCATAATTTTTTGAAAACAAACCTTCTGCTTTCGGTGGTTTTTAATGATTTTCGAAAAACATATTGTAAATTTGAGAATTATAGTATATATTAGTTTGTATACTTTAGGAGGAAACGAAAACATGAGCGAAAAGGAAGTTATAGTATCAAATGTTTCAAAGAAACATGAGAATCCAATTGCTGAGTTAGTACAGGTTGCTTGTCAGTTTGACAGCAATATCATCTTGGAGAGTGAGAATCGAAAAATTAATGCGAAAAGCATTATGGGCATCATGGCATTCAATCCCTCTAAGGGAATGAAAGTAAACATCATCACTGAAGGCAGTGATGAAGAAGAAGCACGGATTGCTATGGAAAAGTTTTTACTGTGCGAATAGCTTTAAATTAGGGAGGTCAATTATGGCGAAAGAGTCAAAAAGTACAACACCTGAGGCAGACTTGAAAAAAGACACAAAAGCAGCAGCAGTTCCTGTAAAAGAAACCAAACCTGCAGAGACAAAAAAAGAGGAAACTAAAAAAGAAGAAGTGAAAACAGAAGTTGTGAAAAAAGAAGCAGAATCATCTGAAAAGAAATCACAGGCAAAAACGAAAAAGTCCAGTAATGTGAAAAAAGAACCGTTAACTCCGGAAATGTTTATACAGTATGATGATCCGGCAGGAGCTCAGGAAGCAAATGTTGCAGATATTGTTGCAAAAGTAAAAGCTGTATATGTAGCGCAGGGACATCGTGAATCTTCTATTAAATCTCTTCAGATTTATATGAAACCACAAATGTGGAAAGCGTATTATGTAATAAATCATAAAATTGAAGGCGATGTTGACTTGTTTTAATTATATTCAGAAATCAAAATCCCTCTGGTTTAACCAGAGGGATTTTCTTTACGGTATTTGTCTAACAGACGGTAGATTCGGTCATATGGATCCAGTAAATTGCTGATGGATACATCATGGTTTAAAGTATCTATAATATAAGCAATATATTTGCTCATGTCGCAGTTAATATAGTAAGGTTTGTTTAAGAGTTCTTCGTCCTGGCATGTAAGGTTTGTTGTCAAAAGACGGAAGATAATGCCGTCCTCATATGCCTTATCAAATTTTTCAAGTCCATTTGTAAACAGGCCGAATGTTGCAATCATAAAAATACGGTTTGCTTTCCGCTTTTTTAATTCCGTAGCGACGTCAATCATACTGTCGCCGGATGAAATCATATCATCAATAATCAAAACATCTTTTCCTTCTACGGAATCACCTAAAAATTCATGCGCCACAATTGGATTGCGTCCGTCTACGACTTTGCTGTAATCACGGCGTTTGTAAAACATTCCCATATCAAGCCCTAAAATATTGGCAAGATAGATGGCGCGGTTTGTGCCTCCTTCGTCCGGGCTGATTACCATCATATGGTCGTTGTCAATCTGTAATCCACTAACATTGCTTAAAATTCCTTTGATAAACTGATAAGCAGGCTGTACCGTATCGAAGCCTTTTAAAGGAATTGCATTTTGAACTTTTGGGTCGTGGGCGTCAAAAGTAATAATGTTGTCGACTCCCATGTTTATTAAATCCTGTAAAGCCAACGCGCAGTCTAAGGATTCTCTTGAAGTACGTTTATGCTGACGGCTTTCATATAAGAAAGGAATAATGACTGTGATTCTTCTTGCTTTTCCGCCTACGGCAGCGATGATGCGCTTTAAATCAGCAAAATGATCGTCCGGAGACATCATATTTTCATGTCCGCACAAAGAATATGTAAGGTGGTGGTTTGTCACGTCTACCATAAGGTAGAGGTCGTAACCACGTACAGAGTCTTTAATGACTCCTTTTGCTTCACCGCTTCCAAAACGCGGGCAGGACGCCTCTACAATGTAAGTATCGCGTTTGTAGCTGTTGAGCGTCATTGTGTCACAGAGTTTGTGTTCCCGTTTTGCTCTCCATTTGACCAGGTACTTGTCCACCTGCTGTCCCATTGTTTTGCAGCTTTCAAGCGGAATCAGCCCAAGAGCGCCAGCGGGGGTTGTTTTCAGTAGTCGTTCATCGTTTGCCATGATAGTCCTCCATAAAAATAAATATATATGATTTAATTGTTTTTAAGCTTTTTTTGAATCCGAATATCGTCTCCAAACAGTTTTATCATATTATAACTGCTGGATATTCTGGAAAATGTCCGTTCTGAATACATTTCTGCGACATGGTTAATTGTCAGGTTCGTTGAGATAATCGTAGATTTCTTGCGAAGAATACGTTCATTAATGCACAAAAAAAGTTGCGACGCCGTAAAAGAATTGGGCAGTTCTGTACCGAGATCATCAATAATAAGAAGATCGCAGTCAAAAATATTTTGATGTGCCGCCACAATATCAATATCTTCTGTTTTGTGGAACGTATTTTTTTCAAATATATCAAATAATTGAAATGCTGTAAAGTATATGACAGAATGGCTGGTATCTAATAATTCTTTTGCAATACAGTTAGATAAAAACGTTTTCCCAACGCCCGTATCTCCGTAAAAAAAGAGGTTCATAAAACTGATATCAAATTCATTGATAAACTTCCGACATTCCTGTACGGCATTTTGGATTGTTTCATATGCTGTCAGTCCAGTTGCCGGATTGCGTTCCTGTTTTGAATAATAATCATAAGAAAATGTTTTAAAATTTTCGTCTTTTAGAATACTTCGGATATTCGACTGC